>Ga0105046_10001723_pt1 | contig 33892 bp, 27 predicted proteins | sample MAT03_FD_78385 | JGI IMG/M metagenome (GOLD analysis project Ga0105046, IMG submission 78385) | Freshwater microbial communities from Lake Fryxell liftoff mats and glacier meltwater in Antarctica - MAT-03 (megahit assembly) | ecosystem: Environmental > Aquatic > Freshwater > Ice > Liftoff... | reverse complement strand
TGGAGGGAGAGTCCGACCAGCGCTTCTTCGAGAAAGTGTGCCCGCTGCTGAAGCTCCGGGCGTCGGTTCGTGTCGCTCCGCCCCGCGAGGTCGACGGTCGCGGCAACAACAAGCAAGGCCTCAGCGAGGGCTCGCTCGAGGACTTCCTGCACGGATGTATCAGCCCGGGCGAGCAATCGCTGTTTCAACGGGCCAGGGCCGCAGTCAAGGCGCTCCCTGGCCCCAAGTTTAGCGCGACACACGTCGGCAAGGCCGAGTTGGCGACATGGCTCGCCTGGCAAAAAGATCCGGGACGCGCTGCGCATCATGCCCTGCAGGAAGGCCTCTTCGACGCGGCGGGCCCTTCCTTCGCGGGCCTGACCGGCTGGCTCGCGCGGGTCTTCAAGTAAGACGCCCGCGGCGGCGCTCCAGATCGTCCGCAGTTGCCCAACAACGCCGTGGGCCCTCGGTGAGCCCTCACGCGCGCATCGCTGCGAGCGCGACGGCCATCTCCTCGCGCACCCGCGCCGTCAACTCCGCCTCGTTCAGGCCACGCGGATCGATCGCCGGCAGCACCCGCACGCGGATGTCGAGCACGCCCTCCTGTTGGAACACCCAGGTCCCCTGCGGCAGCGCGTGCAGGGTCCCGTCGATCACGATCGGCACCACCGGCACGCCCGCCTTCATCGCCATCGCAAACGCCCCGCGGCGAAATTGTTGGAGCTCGCCATCACGCGATCGCGTGCCCTCCGGGAACATCAGGATCGAGGTCCTGCGGCGCAGGTGGCCCAGGCAGGCCTGTAACATGCGTTCGCGGCTCCGGTGGCTGCCCCGGCGGATCGGCACGTAGTCGGCCATCCACATCATCCAGCCGAGGAACGGCACCAGGAACACCGAGTCCTTGGCGACCCACTTGAACTGCTTGCGCAGCGCGTACAGCACGAAGATGTCGCCGATGCTCTGATGGTTGGCCACCAACACATAGGTGCCGTCCGCAGCGATGCGCTCGCCGTGCTCGACGTGGATCCGCCAAAACGGCGACAGCGCCACGTAGTGGTTGGCCCAGGTCCACGCGTACCAGTGCGAGAACCGGCGCCGACCGTCGAAGGGCAGCGTCAGCAGCCACACCGGCACCACCGCGAACCAAAACACCGTCAGGCTCAGCGCGAGGTACAGCCAGAAGATGGCGGACAGCAGGAGCTTCACGGCGAGCGCGAGGGTGCCAAAGCGCGCACCACTTGTCGACTCCGGGACTTGCTAGCATGCCGCGCATGCGCGCCGCCTGGGCTCTCCCGCTGCTCCTCGCCTGCAACGCCGATCCGGCGCCGATGCCCGCGGCGACGCCCGCGCCACCGCCCCCCGCGCCGACCGGCAAGCCGCGGATCGTCGCCGCCCCCGCGGGCGGCAGCGTGGCCGAGGTCGTCACCGCTGAGCTCGCCGTGGCCGGGGCTGACCGGCTCGTCGTCTACGTCGGCGCCAGTTGGTGCGAGCCCTGCGTCGCCTTCCACGACGCCCTCACCGCCGGCCAGCTCGACGCCGATCTCCCGGGGGTGCGCTTCCTCGAGTTCGACCTCGACCGCGACCGGCCGCGCCTGGTCGCCGACGGTTACAGCTCGCGTTACGTCCCGCTGTTCGCGGTCCCGGGCCCCGACGGTCGAGCCAGCGGTCTGCAGATGGAAGGCGGGGTCAAGGGCGCCGGCGCGGCCGCCAACCTGGTCACGCGCCTCAAGCCCCTGCTCGCCGGCCGCTGACTCGCTCGCCCATCGACGCGACGCATACGCCCTCGCTCGCACATCGACGCGATCCGTGCGCCCTCGAGCTTCAGCCGAGCCACGCGAGCGTGCGGCGCAGGCCCTCGCTCAGGCTGACCTCCGCCCGCCAGTGGAGCCGGTCCGCCGCGCGCGAGCACTCCGCGAGCGAGTGCTTGATGTCCCCCGCGCGGGCCGGTCCCGTCATCACAGTGCTCGCGCTGCCGGTCACCGCGACCACCTCCCGCGCGAGCGCGGCGATCGTGCAACTGTGTCCGCTACCCAGGTTTGCGATCAAGCCGTCGACCTGCACCGCCTCGATCGCCGCCACGAAGGCGCGGGCGACGTCCTCGACGTACACGAAGTCTCGCGTCTGCTGGCCGTCGCCGAGCACCACCAATTCCTCGCCCGCGCGCGCCCGCGCCAGGAATTGCGGGACCACCCCGCTGTAGCTGCTGTGCGGGTCCTGGCGCGGCCCGTACACGTTGAACGGTCGCAGGGCCGCCGTCGCGACCCCGAGCGTCGGCCCCAGGCACCCCAGGTACAGCTCGGCCGCCCGCTTGCTCGCGCCATACGGCGACACCGGCCGATCGCACATGTCCTCGGAGACAGGCACCCGGGTCGGCTCGCCGTACACCGCCGCCGACGACGCCAGCACCATCCGGCGCGCCCCGGCGCCGGCCGCCCATTGCAGGACCCGCACGCTCGCGCGCAGGTTGAGGTCGAGGTCCGCGATCGGGTCCTCCAGCGACCGCGCCACCGACACCTGCGCCGCCAGGTGGACCACCGCCGCCGGGCGCACCCCTGCCAGCGCCGCCGCGAAGTCCTCGCGCAGGTCGGCCACGATCAGGCGCAGCCGGCGGTCATTCGCGTGGCGCGCCAGGTTCTCATGCTTGCCCGTCGACAGGTCGTCGAGCACCACCACATCGCGGCCCTGCGCCAGCAGGCGATCGACCACGTGCGAGCCGATGAAGCCGGCGCCGCCGGTCACGAGCACGGTCTCGGCGCTGCGCATCACTCTCGGCTCAGATCGAATGTTGCACCCGGACCACCGCGACCTCCTCGCGCCCTTGCGGCAGCTCGAGGCCGTCGCCGGTGAAGCGGGCGATCGCCACGGTCACGTTGTCGGGCCCACCGGCCGCGCAGGCCGCCTCTGTCAGCGCCCGGCAGCAGCGCACCGGATCCTGATAACGCAGCATCAGCTCGAGGATCATGTCGTCCGCGATCGGACCGGTGAGACCGTCGCTGCACAGCAGCAGCACGTCCCCCGCGCGCAGTTGGGCCTGGACGATCTCCGGTCCTACTCTCGGCTGGACCCCGAGCGCCTGCAGCAGCACGTTGCGGTGCTCGTAGTTGCGGGCCTGCTCCGGTAACAGGCGACCGGCCGCGATCAACTGGCCGACGATGCTGTGGTCGGTGGTCAGTTGCGTCAGCGCCCGACCGCGCCGCAGGTAGGCCCGCGAGTCGCCGACGTGACCGATCAGCAACTCGGCCCCGAGCGCCAGCGCGGCGGTCATCGTCGTGCCCATCCCGTGGCGCATCGGGTCGTCCGCCGCCGCCCCGCGGATCGCGTTGTTCACCGCCGTCACCGCCGCTTGCATCGCCTGCTCCGCCGCCGCCATGTCGGCGAAGGGGCTGCGGGTCTGGAGCATCCTGGCCACCGTCTCCGCCGCGATGTTCGACGCGACATCGCCGGCCGCCGCCCCGCCCATCCCGTCGCACACCGCGATCAACGTGCCCGCCAGCGTCAGCGGCTGGACCCGCGCCGACGGCTGCAGCCCGAGCTCGCGTGAAGCCAGATTGGCGACCACGAAGTGGTCCTCGTTGCGCTTGCGGACGCAGCCAATCTCCGTGCGCGCGAAGACCTCGACTTGCGCCAACTTAGTGCATCCTCACGCGAAAGATCTGGTCACCGATGCGGAACATGTCGCCGGGATCGAGGATGACATCCCCGCGGGCGCGAAGGTAGGTCCCGTTGGCCGAGCGCAGGTCGGTCAACGTCACGCCCATCGCCTCGCTCGTCACCTCCACGCCGAGCTGCGCGTGCTGCCAACTGACAAAGGGGTCGGCAGGAAACACGATGTCGCCGAGCTCGCGTCCAAACACCACCTGCGGGTGACGGAGGTAGTGGGTCTCCGCCTCGACCCCGCCGGGCCCCAGCAGCACCAGTCGTCCCCACGCGGCCTGCAGCGGCGTACCGAACCCGCGCACCCCGTCGGGGCCGGGATCCAGCTCGCGACCCTCCGCCGGGATGTTCTCGAGGCGCAGCAAATGATGTCCGAACAGGAACAGGTCGCCGGGGAACACCGGCTCGGGCCTCGAGATCCGCACGAAGATCCCGTTACGCGTCCCCAGGTCGGAGATCCGCACGCCGGTCGCCAGCGGCTCGACGCGCGCGTGGGCGGGGCCCAGGAACTCGTCCGCCGGGAAGCGCAGGTCGCCCTGGAAGCGACCGATCGTCAGCGGTGCGTCGCCCATCGGGATGACCTCGCCCTCCGAGCCGTCGCGCTGGACCAACACCAGGCGCAGCCGGCTGGCTCCCGGCGCGCGCCTCGGCGCCGGCGCCGGGCTGCTGCTGCCCGCTTGCGAGATCCGGGGCGCCGCCGGGGGCAACCATCCGGTCTGCGGCGTCTCCAGCGTGGCTGGCTCCGACCGCCCGATCTCGCCGGACACGGGCCCGGGCCGGGAGCCACCGCGCTCCGGCGCCGGCTCGAACACCGGCGCTGGCACGAACACCGCCGCCACCGGCTCGCTCGCCGCGACGATCCCTTCCGCGACCGGCACCACCGGCGAGGGTTGCAGCACGACGAAGCCCGGCGACGGCGTACTCATGGGCGTGCTCGCCTCGCCGCGTCGCGGTCCGATCACCCGCAAGCTCTGGGTCACCGGTCGCACGCGCCGCGACTGCACCCGCAGCCCGCAGATCTGGCAGAACTCGAAGCCCGCGCCGAGGCCTGAGCCGCAGCGGGCACACTTGCCCGAGTCGCGGGTCTCGACGTCCATGCGATAGCCGCACACGACGCAGGCCGCGGCTTCTGGGCCGCTTTCGCTGCCACACACCGGACAGGGGATCCGTTCCGACATCGATCGACCTGGGGTCCCTCGCAGATCCGCTGAGAAAGGCTTGCCAGGGTGAACCGCCTGGGATAGACCCGCGCTCGCACCGGCCTCAAGAGCCTATCGGCCGCGCTGCACGCCGTCAATTGAGCGCCCCTCCCGCACAGCCTCCGGACCACCTTCCGGACCGACCTCCGGCAGACGGACCGTCCGGTCCGGGATCGATCCTCCGCGGGCAGGCCCTGTGGATCGGCGCGGCCCTCCTGATCGGCTGCGGCCCGCTCGTCGGCTGCGCCCCACTCGTACGGCCCGCGACCTTCGTGGGTGCACGCGACCAGATCACCGATGCCACCCTGGTCGGCCCCTTCGACGGCCAGGTCGTCGATGTCGCCACCGGCGAGCCGGTCGGCGACGCCGTCGTCGTCGGGGTCTGGGCCTACGACCGCGGCGACGGCTTCATCGGTCCGTACGGCTCGGAAACGTACAACACGACCACCGATCAGGCCGGCCGCTACCGGATCCCTCCGACCAAGCTTGGCGTCCGCGCGTCCGCCCTGCGCCTCGTCTCGTTCCACATCGTCGTCTACAAGCGCGGCTACCTCGGCTATCGGTCCGATGCCCGCGCCGAGGGCGGCCCACGCACCGACTTCGCCGTGCGGCACAACCGGGTCGAGCTGCGCAAGTGGCGAGAGAACGACTCGCACGCCGAGCACCTGCTGTTCCTCGCCGCGCCGAAGGTCCTGCGCAAGAGCACCCTGTGGGAGCAAGACCTCGCCAACCTCGATCTGTTCCGCCAGCACGGCGGCGCCGGCGGACCCGCTGCGCCTGGCGCCGGGGCTGGCTCGGCTGGCCCGGCCGACGCCCTGTGGCTCGACGCCACCGCCGTGCTGACCCCCGACGAGGTCCGCACGCGCACAAACTACAGCGAACCCTTCCTCGTCGAGGACCTGCCAGACCTCGCGCGCACCGACTTCTATCACGGCGTGCATCTCCGAGCGCAGGGCCGCGAGGAGCCCTGGGACATCGCCTATCGCGTCTGGCGCGCCCCGCCCGGCGGCATGGACCCGGTGGTCGCCACGATCCAGGAGACCATGGGCAGCGTCAAGCCGAGCGCCGAGATCACCCCCGAGACCTGGCTGCTCTCCGCCGAGGGCGTGCACGCGGTCGCCTTCGTCGACCGCGAGCAACAAGTCGGCGTCCTCCTGAGCTGCGGCGATGAGCAGTGCGTCGATCTCGAGACCGCGATCATCCTCGCAAAGAGCCTCTACCGAAACCTCGACCGCCTCAAGGCGGTCCCCGCGGCCAAGCCCGCCCCCGCCAAGCCCGGTGAGCCGCTCGCCCCCCAAGGCCCCGCAGGCCGCACCCCCGCCGGCGCGGCCACCCCGACACCCGGCACCGCGAAGACCCCGACCGGCACCGGCGCGAAGCGAGGCCGCCCATGACCCCCGCGCCCCGCTCACCTGTCCCAAAGACCAGCCTGCGCGCCAGCCTGCGTGATGGCCTGACCACCGCGGCCGTCGCCCTCACCCTCGCGCTCGGCGCGACCACCCCACAGACCGCGAGCGCCTGGGACCCTTCAACCACCCACCTCGGCATGGTCGACCGCGCCGTCCTCGAGAGCGCCCTGCACCTGCGCTGGATGGCCAGCACCGAGCTGCAACGCGGCCTGTTCTCGCCGCTGCGCGTCGACCCTGCCCGTCTGTCCGCGAGCGAGCGGCGCTTCCTCGGCGCCGCGCTGACCCACGGCCACAGCGGCGCTGGCGTCCTGCCGCTCGGCGGACCCGGGGCGTGCCCGGGCGCCAAGGCCCCGCCGGCCACCCAGTTGTTCTGCGTCGAGGGCGACGTGTGGGAGATGCCCGCCGTACACTGGCTGCACCTCGGCGTCGTCGCCGAGCTGATCCCCTCTGCCCGCGCCGTGCACCACTTCGTCGACCGCGACGACCCCTCGCGCCCCGAATTCAACGACCCTCAGCAGCGCCCGCTGGTCCTGCGCTCGCGTCAGTTTCGCCACAACGGCGCCCCACTGGCCGGCTACGTCACGGGATCCAGCTTCGCCGGCACCGGCCCCTCCGCGATCGCCTGGCTCGCCGACGACGCCGACCCGCTCGCGCCGCCCCGGACCTTCCGCCACCTCGAGCTCGCCTCGACCCACCCCGAGCCGCGCGCGCGCGACCACCACCTCGCCATGGCGCTGATCGGCCTCGGCGCCCTGCTACATGTCCTTCAGGACATGTCGGTCCCGGCCCACGCCCGCGGCGACGTCACCGCCTTCTTCTCCGCGCTCTCGAGCGTACCCGGCGACCGCGGCCTGCCCTTCTCCGAGATCGCCCGGCTGTCGTTCGGCCGCCACGCCCTGCCCGGCCGCCGCGCCAGCGAATCCATCAGCGAGGCTCGCGGCCTCGGCCTCGCCGCCGGTCTGCGCGGGCACTTCCTCGGCGACGCCGCCTACGAGGGCCTCGCCGTGTTCACCGGCCGCCGCTTCCTCTCGGAGCACAGCGTCCCCGCGCCGGTCTTCATCGAGCCGACCCTCGACGCGCAACAGGCCGCCGCCCGCCTGCTCGCCGACGCCGACCTCGACGCCACCGAGATCAAGGGCGCCGTGCTCAGCCCGTGGCCCGCGGAGCGCGGCTACGTCAAGACCGTCACCGGCCGGCCGCTCGCCGCCTTCGACACCGACGACCTCGGCCGCGTGCGCACCTTCATCGACGAGGCCGTCTACCGCGAGCAGTTCGCCCAACTGGTGCCCCGCGCCGTCGAGGCCTCGCGCTCGCTGATCGACTGGATGTGGCCGACCTGGCCCGAGCTGCACTACGACACCGCCGCCGGCACCCTCGACCTCGAGGTCGCCGCCGACCTGCAAGTAGGATCGCTCGCCTCGCAGATCCCCGGGCGCCCCGCCACGGTCGAGAACTTCGGCCCGGACCTGCTGGTGTTCACGCAGACCGCCGAGGGCGTGCGCACGATCCGGCAGAAGGTCCGCCTCAAGCCCGGGATCCGCAACCGCGTCCAGAACCTCCCGAAGTTGCAGCAGGACCAGCGCATCGTCGTCGTCCTGCGCGCCACACGTGTGAGCGGCGAGCCCCTCATCCTCGAGCAAGTGCTCGGCGCCGAGAGCAAGACCTTCGGCGTCGTCCCTCCGCCCTACGTCGCCCCGCCGCCGCCGCCTCCGCCCGCTCCACTCGAGGCCCCGGAGACCGAGCCGCCCGCCGCCGGCACGCTCGGGACCTCGCTCGACCCCGTCACTCCCCGTGAACCAGGCGATCCCACGGCCACGGATCCGACGCAGCCCGCGAGCCTCCCCGCGAGATCGTCGGCCACCGACGCCGCCGCCAAGCCCGGCGCGGGCGCCGAAACCAAGCCCCCCACAGGTGCCGCCGCCACGCCGACCACACCCGAGCCTGCCAGGCCCGCCACAGATGCGGCCTCCAAGCCCGCTGCGGGTACGCCTGCCCGGCGCGCCACGGCTTCTTCGCCTGCGCGGCCGACCACGCCAGTGTCAGGCGCCGCCGGCAAGCCCGCGCCGCCCGCGAAGTAGCACCCCGCGCGTGCCCGGTCCGATCGCCGTCTCACGCGCGCAACCTCGAGGGTAGTAGTTGTCGAACATGCTCTCTCCGCGTCTGGCCGCCCTGTTCGCCACGGCGCTCGCGTGCACGCGCCCGACGCCCGCCCCGCAACCACCGCGACCACCGCCCCCGGTCCGTCATGACCCGACGCCTCCACAGCCCCCGCCGCCGACCGATATTTCGTACGGCGTGGGTCCGGAGGTCCTGACGTATGCGCGGCTGGAAGCCGGTGACCCCGAGGCGAAGTGCACCGACGACGGCCCGACGCGGGCGCGCTGTCTGCAAGCCCGCGCGCACCCCGATGTCCCCTTCTTCTGGATCCTGTACTGGGACGAGTACGGCCACGACAAGCACGGCAACGGCGTCGCGTATTCACAGCACACGCTGCTCGCGCGTCGCCAGCGGGTGGTCGAGCGCCTGCGGGCCGACGGCGCCAGCCAGATCCTCGACAGCAAGGCCTCGTCGGTGCGGGTCATCGCGCCGCACCGTGCCGTTCGCGGCGCGATGGCGATGTCGGAGGTCGCCCACGTCACGGTCAGTTGCGCCGAGGAGGACAAAGATTTTTGCGCCTGCGAGCGCCTGCGGATCGATCAGTGCCCGCAGCACGCGTTCTGCAACAGCGTGCACGGCCAGCCCCGGGATCCCGCGGGCGCCTGCATGGGGCCGCGCGAGCTCGCCGGCTGCACGCGCGCCGAGGGCTGCTCCGACAGCATGACCCACGCGATCGACCCCACGGGCCGAAGCTGGTTGTTCCCCAGCAGTTGTCAGCCCCAGCAGCCGGGCTGGCGCCACCCCGAGCGACGCCCGCAGCCGCTACCCGACTGCCCTACTCCCCGCGGCTGACTCCTGTCAGCCCGCCCCGCCGTGCGCGAGCGCCTTGAGCACGACATCGGCGCCGACCTGCAACAACATCTCCGCCAGCTCGCGCCCCAGCTTCGCCGCCTCGCTGCGCGGCCCTTCACGCGTACCGGAGAACACCGGCCGCCCCGCGGGATCGGCCACCACGCCGCGCAGGTGCACGCTGTCCTCCCCGACCAGCGTCGCGTTACAGCCCATCGGTACCTGACAGCCGCCGTCGAGCCGCGCCAAAAATGCCCGCTCGCCGGCCGCCATCGTCGCCGCGTCCGCGTCATTCATCGGCGCCACCAATGCCCGCACCCACTCGTCGTCCTCGCGGCACTCGAGCGCGAGGATCCCCTGGCACGCCGCCGGACAGAAGCCTTCCGGGTCGAGTCGCGCCGCGATCTGATCCGCGAGCCCCAGCCGCACCAGCCCCGCCGTCGCCAGCAGGATCGCGTCGTACTCCCCTGCCGCAAGTTTCCTCAGCCGCGTCGGCACATTGCCCCGGAGATTTCGGATCTCGAGCCCGATGTTCTGCCGGCGCGCCAGCGCCGTGCGCCGCAGGCTGGTCGTGCCGAGCACGCTGCCCGCCGGCAGGTCGGCCAGCGTCACCTCGGCGCCGAGCAGCGCGCGCAGCCGCGGCGCGAGCACCAGCGCGTCGCGCGGGTCCTCGCGCGGCGGCGTGCACACGATCGCCAGCCCCGGCGCCAGGTGTCCCGGCAGGTCCTTCATGCTGTGGACCGCGAGGTCGACCGCGTTCGTCAGCAGGCGGTCCTCGATCTCGTTGACGAACAGCCCCTTGCCGCCGATCTGGTTGAGCGGCCGATCGAGGATCCGGTCGCCCTCCGTCGAGATCGGCACCAGCTCGATCGTCAGCCCCTCGCCCCAGTGTCGGCGCAGCTCGTCGCGCACGTGGTGCGCCTGCCACAGCGCCAGCTCCGAGCTCCGCGTGCCGATCCGCAGCGGCCGCTCGAGATTGATCTGTCCCTGAGTACCTGTCTTCAAGTTCATGTCCTTCAAGTCGTCGTCGCCCGCGCCGGCACGCCCTCGGTCGCCGGCACCATCGCTGCCTCGCCCTCGGTCTCGATCCCGAACAGCGCCTGCACCGCGGTCGCCAGGTCGTGGACCTCGGGTGCTTCACCGGGCGTCGCGCTGGCCGACTGGCGCAGCGCCGTCATCGGCCTGTGTAGCAGCTTCTGGGCGATGCCATTGGCCAGCGTCTCGATCGCCTTCACCTGCTCCGGCGTCAGCCCCTGCAACTTGCCTCGCAGCCGCGCCAGCTCGCCCTCGACCACCTCGCGGCCCTGGCTCTGCAGCGCCTTGATCAGCGGCCCGACGCCCCGCGACCGCTGCCAGCGCACGAACTCGGCCACCTCGTACGCGACCAGCACCCCCGCGCGCTCCGCCTCCGCGCTGCGGCTGCGCAGGTTGTCGTGCACGATCCCCTGAAGATCGTCGATGTTGTACAGGAACACCTGCTCGAGCCGCGTCACCTCCGGGTCGACGTCACGCGGCACCGCGATGTCGACCAGGAAGATCGGCGCGCCGCGCCTCGCCTTCATCACCCGCTTGAGCAGATCGCGGTCGATGACCGGCAACTGCGAGCCAGTGCTCGTCACCACGATGTCGGCGCGCCGCAGCTCGAGCTCGAGCTGGTCCCACGCCGCGTAGCGCCCCTCCACCTCGCGCGCCAGCGCCTCGCCGCGCGCCTCGCTGCGGTTGACCACCGTCAGCTCCGCCACGCCCGCCGCCTTGAGGTGCAGCCCGGCTTGCTGCGCCATCTCTCCGGCGCCGACCAGCAGCGCCCCCGAGCCGCGCAGCTCGCCGAAGATGCTGCGCGCCAGGTCGACCGCCACTGACGGCACGCTCGCCGCTCCGCGCGCGACGTCCGTCTCCGTACGCACCCGCTTGGCCGCGCGAAACGCCGACGACAGGCACCGATCCAGCAGGCTGCCGACCGTGCCCTCGCGCTGCGCCAGGTCGAACGCGTCCTTGACCTGCCCCAGGATCTGCGGCTCACCGACCACCATGCTCTCGAGCGACGACGCCACCCGAAAGATGTGGCTCGCGGCCTCCTGTTCGCCGTGCACGAAGGTATGCGCCTGCAGCTCCGCCAGCGGGATCTGCCGCAGCTCCGCCAGCACGTGCAAGATCCGCTCGCCGCAGCGCGCCCAGCTCGGCCCCGCCGCGTACACCTCGACGCGGTTACAGGTCGACACCATCATCAGTTCGCCGAGCTCCGCGCGGGCCCGCAGCGTCTCCAGCACCCCGCGCAGCTCATCTGTCCCGAAGGCCAGGCGCTCACGCATCTCGATCGGCGCGGTCTTGTGGTTGAGACCGACCGCCAGCAGGTCCGTCATGAACGCACCCCGTACCAGACGATGACCAGCAGCGTCAGCACGAACGCCAGCAACGTCAGCGCCGCCAGCTTGCGCCCGCGGATCCCGATCGCCGCGCGCAGCACCAGCACGCACATGCTCGCCAGCCAGGCCGCGACCGCCATCCCGATCTCCACCCAGCGCGCGCCGATGCTCTCGACCCCGCCGGCCCGCACCGTCCACAGCACGCCCGTCACGATCGCCAGCGTGAACACCGGCGTGACCAGCAATACGATCTGATAATGCAGCCGCTCGAGCCCCGCGAGGGACATCGAGCCCGGCCGCAGCTTGAACTGCCGCAGCCGCAGCCGCCGCTCCATCACCAGGTACAGCCCCGCGACCGCGGCCGCCAGCGTGAAGCCAGCCAGCCCCACCGTCGCCAGACCAATGTGTGCGGTCGCCAGGCTGCTCACCGGCGCCGGCAGCGGGTCCTGCACGCTGGTCGCCCCGAACATCACGCCGACCGCCAGCCCGAGCAGCCCGGCCGGTGCCAGCACCGCCCCGAGCGCGTGCATCGGCCGCGCGATCGTCAACAAACAATAGCCGACGATCGCGATCAGGGCGCCCAGGCTCGTCGCCAGGAACACCGACTCGAAGGGGTGCTCACCGCGGACGCACTGCGCACCGATCGTACAAAAGTGCAGCACCCCCGCGAGCCCCAGCAGCAGGTGCGCGCGACGCTGCCGCGCCGAGGTCTGCCGCGCCACCTGCGAGCGGCTCGCGCTGTCCGGCGCGTCCGGGTCGAGCCCGTACGCGAACGAGGCCGCCCCGTAGGTCAGCGCCGCGAGGATGAAGAAGATGTGCATGCCTCAGCTCCCGAGCGACTCCACCTGCTCGACGATCCGGCCCCACGCTCGCCCATCGAGGCGCAGCTCGGTCCCCTTGCTGTCGACCGGGATCGCCAGATACCCCGGGACCACCGTGTACGCGTAGTCCCCCATCACCACCGACGACTCGTAGTGGTCGGCCCCCATCTGCGCCAGCTCCTGCGCCGTCTTCACCCGCCCGACGACCTCGTGTACGTCGGACTCGGTGCCATCGATGCGCTCGAAGAACACCGCGGGGTTAATGAAGAGGTCGATCCCACCGCCGCTCGCCGCGATCCTGAGGAGATCGCGCTCGAGCTGCACGCGGCCCGCAGAGAGCCACGAGTCGGCGAGGGTCTGGGCGACGAAGATCCGTGGCATGGCCCGTCAGGGTAGTCCTCCCGGCCCCCCGCAGACAACACCTTGCGCGACCCCGCCACCGGCCCCATCATGCCGGCCTGCCGCGTGGGGGCCATTGGTGACCCCCGGCCACAAACCCGCATCCCGGAACACACGACCATGGCATCCGACAAAGTCAAAATCTCCTCCGACTCCGAATTCCAGCAGGATGTCCTCGACTCCTCCACGGACCAACTCGTGGTCGTCGACTTCTGGGCCACCTGGTGCGGCCCCTGCCGCTCGATGGCGCCCCACCTCGAGACCCTCGCCAACGAGTACGAGGGCAAGGTCCGCGTCGTCAAGGTCGACGTCGACCGCAACCAAAAGACCGCGATCAAGTTCGGCATCCAGAACCTCCCGACCCTGCTCGTGTTCAAGAACGGCGAGGTCGTCGATAAGCTGGTCGGCAACCCCGGCAGCAAAGGCAAGCTCGAGGAGTGGGTCAAGCGATCGCTGTAGCTCCCGACCCCGGCGTGACCAGTGAGGGCCCCTCGTCGGGGCCCTTTTCCATTTCCGAAGATCGGCGGCAGGCACGCGCGTTCGAGAAATACGGGATCGCGGCGGCACTTCTCGAGTCCGAGAGATACGGGATCGCGGCGGCGCTCTGCGAGTCCGGAAGACGCGGGGCAAGGCTTACATGAGCCGGGGAGCGGGCCGACGGGTTCCTGCGGCGCGGGCACCTGCTCCCCACCCATCTGTCCCGATGACCAGGTTACACTCACCGAATCTGTGCATTGATGGCGAACGAACGGTATGCGCTCACCCTCGAGCCTTACGCATGGCGGCACGGTAGAGCGCCAGCACCTTTGCTCGTCGGCCGCCCTGAAGGTCGAAACCAAGACCTTGGCGAATGATCTCGGGCATGTAGTACTCGTCTTTTTCGCCGAGCTTTGTGATCAAGCCTTGGTCCTCCAAAAAGCCGGTCTCGGTCGCGTTAAGCTTCAGACTACTAGGATTAAATGGGATAGATCGCTGGCTCGCCGGGGCGTTTCGGAGTTTGCCAAGGATAGGTCCCAATTGCCTAACCTCCGCCTCCAACTCGCTGATTTTGAGTTCCGCACATGGCTTAAGCGCGTCACGAATCTTTGAGGCTGGCAACGGCCAGTTGGCGGTAGCACCGCCATTCATCGTGGCGAAACGAATGAGCCGCACGAGATCACGGGCCTGAATACGCCCTTGGAGGTCTGACAGGGCGGCTATAACCCATTCATTCGTATAGGCCTCTCGGCTTCCGCCCAGTCGCTCACCCCAGAAAGGATGTAGCGCAGCGCTCAGTTCATCGATCGATGCAGTGGACGGGGTCGTGCCCGGTGGCAGCAGGTACCAGCCGACTTGTTCACAAAGCCACACGGGCAGTCGCAAGGTGTCCGTCGGTGACCAATGAATAGCGAAGTCTCTATGAAGCGCCTCGAACTGGCGAAAATTCTGTGCGACAGCCTCCATGGCAAAATCACGGCGCACGAAAGTAACAATGCCCAAGTATGTGGAATTGAGCTCTCGAATCCGTGTGGTCAAATCTTGAAGGAGGCCGCGCAAAAGCTTGCGCTGACGATCTGGCAGCGCCTGTCCAGGGCTTGGCTGGAGCGCATCTTCAATTCCGTCGATTACCAAGATGACACGACAGTCGAGTTTCACCAAGGCGGCTTCGAGCGATCGAACCGACTCGGTCGCAGACTCCTCAAGACCTAATCGAGCCGCCGTTGCTCGTAGCCAAAATCCAATCCCCCCATCAGCGTCGGTTACTCTATCCATTGCCTCCGAGAGGTCTAGAGAGTCCCAACGATGGTCTCTACCGCGGAGAACGGCTTCTTCAACGCTCTTTACACGCTCGTTTAACTCATCTTTTAGACTCTTTGGATGTAGCAGAGGAAAGATTAAAGCGTCTGAGGGCGCCGAGGCCTCCGTTGATGCCACGATGACAGCCCGAAAGGCGGCCCAACGCTCGCTGAGCACCATCTGGCCCCAGGCGAAGGTCTTTCCTGCCCCCTTCTGGCCGAGGATCACGGCGGCGGGGAGGCGTCCTGGCGGCAACTCCACGAGTTTACGAAGTGCTGGGATTGGCAAGAGGCCGAGAAGTGCGTTTTGCTCCGCGAACTCGAGCTGATGTGCCTTTTGATGGACGCGTTCGTAGGAGGGAGGCGACGCCGCAGCGATTATGTCTCGCGCTGGAGAGCGAGCCACACGTGGCATAAATCTCTCCACCAGCGCCGGAGCTACGGTCTTACCGAGTGTCGTTCCCGGGATCCTCCGCGCCACGAGATCCTGAAAACTATCGAAGTGTAGAAGTTCTTGCGCGAACTGCACTTCGTGCCCGAGCCACTGCGATTCACCGACCACATCTTCTATTATCGGTGTATTTGCGCCTGCGTTTGGGGGCTCCTTGAGTGCCTCAAACAGCTGCTCTGCGATATCTTGTGCGAGACTTCCGCTATCGGGCGGGACCATGGTGATCACCACCGCAGCGTCGCGTGCAGCACTTGGCAGGCGGTCGTTTAGCGCTCCTAAAGTTTCGAGTGTCCCCCTCACGGATTGTTGGTTGCACGATGTCACCAACACGGATGTCACCCGAGGATCGAGCAAAAGCGGCGAGGAGAATTCGGTGATTCCAGCGCGCATGTCGATCAAGACAGCATCGAGGCGCATGGTTTGCGCGAGCGCCAAGAACATGTCGCCGATTACATACGCCCGGCTCCTACCTCGCATTACGTTTTCAAACGTGATCGGTTGCGCGAACAATTGGGCGATGGAGCGCATCGCCGGCAGAAAGTAGAACTCGCGTCGTCCAACCGGCAGTTCAAGGGACTGACGCGAGGATTCCAGAAGGCCTGCGAGCACCGGTAGCGCCTCCTCACGCCAGTCATGGGCGTCATGGACGATAGCCAAAGCGTCCAGCAGCGAGAGTTCTTCTTCGCCTTGAAGCAGCCAGGTCAATCCTGGGGCTTCCAAGTCGGCGTCCACGAACAACACGCGCGCTTCCGGCCTGGTGGTGAGAATCTCACCAAGCACCGCGACTGCGACTGTGGTCCTTCCCACGCCACCTTTGTACGAATAGAAGGCCGAGACAATTGGGGCCGCCTCGTCCACTGGGGGGGGGGTCACCGGTGCTCTGGACGACCAAAGTGGTCGAGCGACCGCCACACCATTTTGCACATCCGTTGCCCCGTGCTTTATTACCACATCAAGAGTGCGTGGATGCGAAGGAATTGATACGAGATTGAGTTGTGATCGCACGGGATCGAATGCGGCGCCGAAGCAGTCTGACAATGCACGATGGACATCGAGATCGGCCTGTTGTTGAGCGAGTCCGAAGGTTAGGGTCGACGTATCGACGTCGAAGGCCTCCCATGGCGGAGAGCCAATTGACTTTAGTCTCTCATCAACATCTCGCCATGTGTAGATCATCGTTGATCCTCATCCTCGATCCATTGCAGAATCGTCGCGCAGCTCTGACCGAGCTTTACTTGATCACTTTGGGAGACTGCCCCGCCATATCGAAAAAGTTCATGGAGCCTTCCTGATGACATAAAGCCTGCCCCTCTCGGATCCTGGGCCTTGTAGTTGCCGATGCGGTCCTTCAGGGAGGCATTCAGTCGCTTGAGAAGCGTATCAAGATCATGCGTGCGGTCGTCATCGGCTAAGTCCGCAGTGGAATGCTGCTGTCTCCTCTGCAGGAGGATCAGCTTAAGTCCGCACTCGATCGCATATAATTGCAGCAACATCCGAGAACTGGACGGCATCTCTGGCGGGAGGGCGCGGTGCCAGTTAAATGCCCGGCGTAGGTGAGTCCTTCCGACTTCGATGGATGCACTCATAATGCGGATCGCCCAAGTAGCACGGACAAGCGTGGACGTCAATTGGGCGGCACTTCGCACAGGAACTTCTTCTCAGGTGTGCCGACCCCTTGGACAAGGGAGCCGTCCGTCGGGCCCGGCACCCAACCCGGAAGAGTCGGCTCACCCCGCGCTCTCCGAGCGCGCCATCGCGGCAGCCGCGCACGTCCGACCGACGACCGAGCCGGAGCAGCCCGTACGATCAAAAATTAATCTTGCGCATCACGAACCTCGGCAACCACCGGATCACCCGCATCACGTGCGCCCAGATCCCCGGCGCATACAGCTCGGGCGTCCCGTGGTCGATCGCCCGCAGCACCGCCCGCGCGACCCCCTCGGGCTCCCCTGCGAACGGCGGCGGCTTCAACCCCGCGGTCATACCCGTCTTAACAAACCCCGGCTTCACGCAGATCGTCCGCAGCCCCTGCGCCCGAAATTTATGATCGAGCCCTTCGAGATAGTGTGACAGCCCGGCCTTCGCGGCCCCATAGATGATCACCGGCTTGCGCCCACGATCGCCGGCCACGCTGGAGAACACGCAGAGCGTCCCGCCGCCACGCGCCAGCAGCCGCTTGCGCGCGTGCTCGCAGAACACGACCGTGTTTGCGAAGTCGATCACCAGCAGTCGGTGCGCCAGCTCCACGTCCGCCTCGAGCTGATCTTGCGTCGCAAACAACCCCGCCGTCACCACCACCGTGTCGAAGCCGCCGAGCGCCGCGTCGGCCGCGTCGAGCGCGGAGGCGAAGCCCTCCGGGTCCGCCAGGTCGCACGCGCCGACCCCGACCGCCTCGCCGCGCCCGCGGGCCTGCAAGTCCGCCGCGCTGCGTACCAGCTCGTCCGCCTCACGCCCGAGCAAGAACAGGCTGTCGCCGCGCTCCGCAAATAACCGGGCCAGCGCGCGGCCCATGCCTCTGGTGGCCCCGAGGAAGACGACCTTCATGGGCCAGTGCTTTAGCACGCCGCCCCGCGCTCGTCGCCGGCTCAGGGCGGGTCGCCGAACACCCGCACCGACTGCGCCGAGCGGATCGTCCGCTTCGGGTCCCAGCGGTCGCGCAGCGCCGTGAATTCCGGCAGCCGCGGGTCCATCGCCGCGTAGTCTTCCCGACGCGTGAACGCGTCCTTGGCCAGGTAGATCCGGCCACCCTCCGCGATCACCAGCGCATTGAGCGTGTCGACCAGCCGCTGCGTGTCGTCGCGGACCGGGATGTCCAGCGCGATCGAGATCCCCGGCCGCAGAAACGACAGCATCCCCTGCCCCTGCGCCCCCGCGTCCTTGATCACGCACAGAAACGACGCCCCCCCGCGCGAGGTCAGCAGCTCCAAGAACCGCCGCGCCGCGCCCTTGCCCGCGCTGTCGGGCAGCACGCACTGATACTGCGTGAACCCCTTGCGCCCGTAGATCCGATTCCAGTGCAGGATCGCGTCGAGCGGATAAAAGAAGCTGTCCGGCGTGCGCAGCCCGTGGCGCGCCCGCTGCAAGTGCTTCCAGTAATACAGCGTGTTGAACGCCTGCACCGTGAAGCGCCCCAGCACCCAGCTCGGAAAATTAAACGGCACCGCCAGCCGCCTCGTGCCGGGTAGCGCTCGCCCGCCGGTCTCGTGCGGCGCGGCCCAGCGCCCGCGGTCGAGGATCCCGCGACCCATCTGCTTGCCGCGCGACAGACAGTCGATCCACCCGACCGAGAACGGCCACTGCTCGCTCGACCCCTTGAGCGCGTCGACGAATTGATCGATGTCGTCGATGCGCTGGCTCTCCGAGTAGATCCACGGCGTCGGGATCGACTGCGTCTGACACTCGACCTCGAGGATGTGCCCCGTCAGCCCCATGCCGCCCACCGTGGCCCAGAACAGCGCGGGCTCGCGGTCCGGCCCACACTCGACGATCTCGCCGCCTGGCATCCGCATCCGCAGCGCGCGCAGGTGCGCCCCGAAGCACCCGAAGCGGTGATGTCCCTTGCCGTGTACATCCGCCGCGACCATGCCGCCGAGGCTCACGAACTGCGTGCCGGGCGTCGCGCTGATGAAGTGCCCGCGCCGCAGAAACAGCCGGTTGAACTCCCACAGGCTAAACCCCGCCTCGGCCCGCAGCACCCCCGTACACGGGTCCCAGGCCAGGATCCGATCCGCCAGCCGCGTGCCCACCACCTCGCGCCGACCCGGCGGCGGCAACGACGAGTCGCCGTACGATCGCCCGAGCCCGCGCGACAGCACGGCCCCCTGCGTCACCGCCTCGAGATCCTCGGACAGCACCTCGACCCCCGGCACCCCGAGGTTACCCCAGCCCGCCAGCGTCGCTGCTCGCTCCGTCACGCCGCGAAGTGTAGCCGCCCCCGTGGCCACTCCGCTATCCTCCCGCCGTGTCCACTTCGCGCCCCCGGATCCTGATCGTCAGCGGCTCCGCTCGTCAGGACAGCAACGTCCACGCGCTCGTCCAGCTCGCCGCCGAGACCGCCGAGGCCGCTGGCGCCGAGATCCAGGTCCTGCGTCTCAACGAGCTCGCCCTGCCCGTCATGCGTCACGGCGACCTCGACCAGGACAGCCTCGCCGCCGTCCAGACCGTGCGCACCGGCGCGACCTGGGCCGACGGCTTCATCCTCGTCACGCCCGAGTATCACGGCAGCATGTCCGGCTGCCTCAAGAACTGGTTCGACTTCCTCTACGCCGAGCTCGCCGGCAAGTTCGCGGGCGTGCTCGCAGTCACCGGCGGCGGCGGCGGCGACATGTCGATCACCGCCGTCAAGACCAGCTTCAACTGGTGTCACGGCTTCACCCTCCCGTATCACGCGGCCGCCCGCGGCGCCGACTTCGGCCCCGATGGCACGCTCATCAACACCGCGATCCACGACCGCGTCGCCCGCGTCGCCCACGACGTAGTCCGCTACGCCCCCGTCCTGCGGCACACCTTCGAGGCCGCCCGCGCCCTCGGCCGCGTCGTCGAAGCCGGCGTCGCCGGCACCCACGCCTGATCCCACGCCTGACCCCATGCCTGACCCCATGCCCGAACCCGCCGCGATCCGCCTGCTGCTCACCACCTGTCCCGAAGACCAGGCCCAGCGGATCCTCGACGTCGCCCTCGGCGAGCGCCTGATCGCCTGCGGCAACATCATCCCGGGCGTGCTGTCCCGCTACTGGTGGCAAGGCGCCCTGTGCAGTGACACTGAGTCCCTCCTCGTCATGGAGACCACCGCCGACCGCCTCGTCGCGGCCCTACATCGCCTCGCCGCGATCCACCCGTACGAGGTCCCGAAGATCCTCGCGTTCACGCCGGTCGCCGGACACGCGCCCTATCTCGAGTGGGTGCACACCGTGACGCGGCCGCTGTGACCCCAGCGACAACCCGTCATGCGGGCCGCCAGCGACGCAGCAGCCGCGACGCCTCGGCCGGCCGCACGAACGCCGTGTACGCCGCCAGCACCAGCGGCGTGAACCACACCACGTACATCATCAGCCAGATCCCGAGGTGCATCAGCGCCCCGAAGCCGAGCCACAGCTTGCGAAGATCCGGGAACCAGCGCTTGCCGGTCCCCTCGCGCAGCCACAGCGCCAGCGTGAAGCCGGCGAAGCCGACCTCCCACACCAGCACGATCCAGGTCATCGGTCGCAGCACATACGGCTGGATCAGCGCCAGCCAGCGCGTGACGTCGACGTGGCGGTTGTACGGATTGACCACCGAGTAGTAGATCGCCGTGCCGTCGGCCTTCCACGTCGCGCCGGTCTTGAGCAGTCCGGTCGCCGTGTACATCACCGCGAGTTGCAACTGCAGCACTCGCCGGCACCACACTGGCACCGGTCCGCCCTTGCCGCGCCAGCGCGCGTCGAGGCTCAGGCCGCGCCCGCTCGGCGTCAGCGCCAGCCACAGGATCAGGCAGGTGTGCAGTTGATCCGGCATCGCGTAGAGCAGCGGGTTACGCCCGACCATGCTCGCCCACACCACGAACGCCACGGTCGCCGCCGGACGCGTGTACAGCCCGACCAGCCACAGCAGGTGCGCGACCACCCCGACCGCGAAGATCGTGCGCGCCGCCCACACCTCGTCGAACCACAGGAACAGCGACAGCCGGCTATGAAACGCCTGGCGCGCGAAGTCCCCCGCGATCATCGACGCGCTCGAGAAGTACTCGTCGACCGCCCCGATGTGACTGACCATGCTCAGCGTGAACACGCTGACCAGCGCGATCCGACACAGGCCCAGGGCCGTCGGATCCTCGTCGCCCGCCACCGCCGCGTCGAGCGCCCGCGCGGCCCATCCGCGCCTGTCCTCGGGGACAGCAGCACCTGTCCCTCGGGACATCTCGTCCGCCCGCTTCACCCTGGCGCCTCGACCCCACGCCGCGCGCGATCTTCGGCGATCATGGCGCGCGACGGCCAGTCCGCGCAGCGGACCGATTGCAGGTTAGTCCGCTTGAGCACCCCCAGCGCCGGCTGGCCCTGCGCGACCGCGTCGGGTCGGGTCAGGCTCCGGCGGACCCGCTCCGCGACGATCCGCACTGGCGCCGCGCCTCGCGCCCGGTCCTCCCGCACGCACACGCCGCGCATGTACCAGGTGCGATGCGGGGTCGGCTTCTCACCGGACGCGAACGCCTGCCAGATGTCGACGCGCCGCTTCTGCCAGTCCCACACCGAGCCCCAGCCTTGCTCGGCGGCGACCGCCTCCTCGAGCGCCACGCGTGAGCCGTCCGCGAGCTCGGCGTACAGCGCCAGGTAGCTCTGCGCGCGCTGCGGGTCCGGGGCGTACATCCGCCAGCTCTGGCTCACGCTGATCCGCCGAAGTTGATTCGACAGCGGGCCCGCCCACGGACCCGGCACCACCGGCGCGACGATCAGCGTCACGATCGCCAGCCCCGAGACCGTCCGCCACGCCCGGACTATCCCGCGCACGCGCGCCTCACCGCCGCCTTCGCTTCAGGCCCAGCAGCGCGAGCGCCAGCAGCAGACCGCCGCGCCCATCGGCGTCCCCGCGGCACGCACAGCTCACGTTCGCGGCCCCGAGCTTGAGCTCCTCCGACCCGATGCCCGCGTCCGCGTTCATCTCGCTGTCGCTCTCGCCGATGTCCGCGTCGACCTTGACCTTGCCATCGTCGAGGAACTCGGTCGGCAGGCTCACCACCGCCACGCCCGACGCCCCGACCTCCGCGGTGGTCTGGTTGCCGAGCGCCACGTGTACGACCTCGCCGGGGCGAAACCCACGCAGCACCAACTGGTTGTCGGATGTCCCGAGCAGGCTCGCCGCGAACTCGTGGTCCCAGTCGCCCTCGACCGCGATCACCTCGCGCACCGACGACTTGCTGCCGTCGGGCGCCCGGTCGAGCGCCGTCAGCGTGTACTTGAACTCGATCGGCGCGTCCTCTCGCTTGAGCAGCACGATCACCCCGGTCGGGCTGTCGATGCCCTCCGCGCTCGCGCTCGCCCGGAACCGGACCACCACGTTGTCGCTGCCGACCGGCACCTCGTGGCGGAGCTGCATCGGGCCCGGGAAGAACGGCGTCACCGCGGCGCCCTTGGGTCGCAGGTACATCGTGCGCCCGGCGACCACCCGCTCGGGATCCACGATCACGCGCAAGCACTCGTACAGCCCGCGCGTATCGAACGCGCGGATCAGGTGCTCCAGATCCGTCGCCGACCAGTTGGCGTCCTCGGCCAGCTCGAGCACCGTCCAGCTCGCCGTCTCGAGGTCCGCGTCGATCGGCAGGCGCGTCAGCATCTCGATCACCAGCGGGTCGAGCTTGTCGCCGCCGACCCGCTTGCGGGCCGCCCACAGCGCCGCCATGAACGGCTCGCCGTCGTTGTGGACCTGGCCGATCGTCGACTCCGGGCAGGTCTTGGCGTTCTCCGCGTTGCGGATCGAGTCGCCGTAGCCCGGCCAGAACCTCGCCACGTAGTCGCCGAGGTACGGGTCCGAGGTCAGCATCACCGAGAAGTAGTCGGCGACCGCCTCGTTGATCCCGCCCGCGTCCGCGAGCTGCCCGTCGCCGCGGTTAGTCCGCGCGCCGAGGCCGTCCGGCGTCAGCAGCGAGACCATCCCGTGCCCGAGCTCGTGATAGACCACGTCGCCGTCGTAGCCGAAGTCGACGTCGCTGCCCTGCCCGAAGATCATCGTCACGCCCTTCTCGGGGTCGCAGGTGTTGGTCCAGTAGGCGTTGTTGAGCGGCGTGTAATCCAGGTCGGGGTAGCTCGGCGACAGCTTCGGGTCGACGTAGTTGGCGAGCATCGTCGACAGCTCGCACTTGAACTCGTTGACCCCGAGCTGCGCCATGCGATTGAGGAAGCGCTCGGCGTGCCAGTACATCGACAGCTCGGCGTACGCGTCCTCGTTGTCGGCGTTGTCGGCCGGCAGGATGATGTCGGGCAGCGGCACGAAGAAGTCGCCGTCCGCGTTGGAGAGCGCGCTGTGGACCGGGTAGCACCTGCCCTCCTTCCACCACGCCGGCAGCGTCTCCGGGTCCTGCTCCGCGAGCGTGCAGTTGAAGCTCTGCACGCGATCGCCGACCAGCGGCTGGCCCGCCTCGGTCGCGTGCACGCCCGAAAGCTCGACCACGATCGGGTCCGGCGTGCGCGCCGGGTTGGTCAGGAACACGTTGGCCTTCGAGGAGCGCACGTGCTCCCACTCGTCGAGCACGATCCCGCTGTCCGCCGAGATCCACACCGTCTTCTTGCTCGGCTCCGGGCCATCGAGGTCCAGCGCCATGTCGACCTCATAGGCCAGCACCGGCACCCCGAGGATGACGAGGTACACCAGCTCGCCCGGCCCCTCGGCGCTCGGCTGCTGGACCCCGCGCCGCAGGTGCCCGCGCGCCAGCTCGACCGCCTCGGCCGCGCCCAGCTTCGCCTGCGCCGGCAGCAGCTCCGCCGGCTCCGCCGGAGTCACCTCGTCGACGACCGTCTCCCCCTGCGCGTCGGCGACGATCGTCGCGTACGCCCGGCGCACCGGCACACCATGCAGCGAAAAGCTGCGCTGACGGATCTCCACGCCCTTGCCGACGATCGGCACCGTGCGCTCGTGCGCGACCGCGAGCGACGCCCCCGGAGCCGCGTGCACTGCGTACACCGGGGCCGCCAGCACGCCCACCCCCGCCGCCAGCGCTAGCGCCATCCCCCGCCTGCGCGGGCCCCCCACAGCCGTTGTGCGTACCCTGGACATCTGCGCCCCCCGATCGCCGCCAGGATAGCCCAAAGATCGGAAGTTTGGCCACGGGCCCGTCCCCGGCTACCGTCCCGGGTGGTGTCGTCCTCGCCCGATCCGGCCCCAGTCCGTCCGCGTCCACGGTGGCGCCGAGCCGTCGCCATCGCCATGGCGGCGACCGTCGGCGGCACTGCGAGCTTGGCGAGCCCGGCCGCCGCCTCGAGCGCCTGGCTGCACGCGCTGGCGATCGCCGGTCCCGCTGCGCCTGTCACCCCCGTGGTGCCCGTCGAGCCCGCGACCCTGCAAGCCCGCATCGACGCCGTGCTCGCCGCGACCTTCCTCGCTGGCGCGACCGTCGGCATTCACGTCGTCGATCTCGCCGACGGCAGCGTCCTCTACACCCGCAACGCCGAGCTCGCGCAGAATCCGGCCAGCAACGTCAAGCTGTTCACCACTGCCGCCGCGCTCGCGCTCCTCGGCCCCGAGCACCGCTACGTCACCCGCGCCTACGTCGACCGCAAGACCCTCAAGGGCCACACGATCGACGGCGACCTCTACTTGCGCGGCGGCGGTGATCCTTCGCTCGTGACTGGCGACCTCTACCAGCTCGCCAGCGATCTCCGGGCTCTCGGCGTCACCCGCATCACCGGCGGCCTCGTCCTCGACACCACCCAGTTCGACCGCGACGAGCTGCCGCCCGGCTTCGATCAAAAAGATGAACTGGTCGCCTACCGGGCCCCCGGCGGCGCGCTGAGCGTCAACTTCGGCACCTACGTCGTGATGGCGCGACCCGGCGAGAAGGAGGGCGAGGCCGTGCTCGCCGCGATCGACCCGCCGGTCGCCTCGATCAAGCTCGAGAACAAGGCGACCACCGACGCCGGCGCCCGCACTCGCCTGCGCCTCGCCCTCGAGCCTGACGCCAAGGGCCACGGCGTCACGATCCAGCTCGCTGGCACGATCGGCCTCGACGCCGCGCCCGCCGACTATCGCTACCCCGTCGTCGCGCCCGCCGAGTACACCGGCGAGGTATTTCGCCTCGTCCTCGGTCAACGCGGGATCAAGCTCGGCAAGGCCGCCACGCGCACCGCCCCGATCCCCGCCGACGCCGAGCGCCTCGGCATCGTCCGTTCCCAGCCGCTGTCCGTGCTGGTCCGCAGCGTCAACAAGCTGTCGAACAACTACATGGCCGAGCACATCCTCAAGACCCTCGACCCGGCGACCCCGCAGAGCTACGCCGGCGGGCTCGCCCGCGTACACGCCTGGCTGCGCGAGCTCGAGATGCCGGGCGACGTGCGCATGACCAACGGCTCGGGCCTCTACGACAGCAACCGCGTGTCGCCGGTCCAGTTCACCCACCTGTTGACCCGCGTGCATCGCGACTTCCGGATCGCCGGCGACTTCCTCGCCTCGCTCCCGATCGCCGGCGCCGACGGGACCTTGCGCTCACGTCTGCAAGACACCGGCGCCGAGCGCTTCGTGCGGGCCAAGACTGGCACCCTCGATCAGGTCTCCGCGCTCTCGGGCTACGCGGGCGCGGTCGGCAAGCCGCCGATAGCCTTCTCGATCCTCGTCAGCGGCCTCGACAAGTGGAAGGCGCCGATGGTCAAGCAGGCTCAGGATCAGATCGCCGCGATCCTCGCCGCCGAGGCCGCGGCGCGCCCCTAAGCCGAGACTCCGGGATCGGGTCCCGCACGAACGTCGTAAAGATCGACGATTCGCATCAACGATCACTCACGGCCCCGCGGCTCGCTATACTCGGCCTCCGGCGCCAGGCGTGTCGACGCATGCACAGCGAACGGCGTCCGGCCCGTCATTCACCATGCACAGCCAAACAGCGGCGCGCAAACCCCTGCGCACCCGTGTAGAGGCTTTGCCACGCACGATCGTGGCCGCTGCGATCGCCAGTAGGGTTATTTGCCCCGGTCGCCCCAGCAGTCGTATGTTTGCCGGCGCCGCGGCCCTCGCCCCGGTGTGTGGGAGTGTCACGATGCAAGTCGGCGTTATCACCAACCCGAACTCGAAGAAGAACTATCGCCGTCCGCAGCGGCGCCGCAGCCTCGAGCAAGCCGTCGGTCGGCACGGCGTCGTCCGCGAGACCGCCAGCCTCGACGAGCTGCCCGCCGTAGTCGCCGAGCTGCTCGACGCCGGCTGTGAGTACTGGGTCTGTGACGGCGGCGACGGGACCCTGCACTGGGCGCTCAACAGCCTCTACGCCGCCGTCCAGGCGCGCACCCCCGCCGGCCACGCCCTCGACCTCCCGGTCGTCGTACCGACCAACGGCGGCACCGTCGACTTCGTCGCCCGCAAGGCCGGCCTCAAGGGCGACGCCGATTCGATCGTGCGTCGCCTGGTCGCCCGCCTCGAGCGCGACGCTCCGATCTCGACGATCCGCGTCGACACCTGCCGCGTGCTCGGCGACGACCACAGCGCCGATCCGGCCGCGCCCCGCTTCGATCGCATCGGCCTCGCCGCCGCCCTCGGTGGCGCCTCGGCGGCCTTCTTCGACCGCTTCTATGCGCTCCCGAAGGACCGCGGCGCCCTCGCGATCGCCGGGGTCATCGGCGCCGCCGCTGGCAGCGCCCTGATCCACAGCCTCGCCCCGCCGCTGCGCCGGTTCCTGCCCGGCGAGCTCGGCGACGTCGACCGCCATGACGACTTCTTCCGCCCGACCCGCGCGCGCATCGAGGTCGACGGCCGCACCCTCCCCTACTCCACCTTTGTCTCGCTGCAGGTCGGCGCGATCGACATCAACCTCGCCGGCGTCGTGCGCTGCTTCCGTTACGCCCGCGAGGGCGGCGTCTTGCACTTCCAGGCGCTCTCGACCACCCCGCTCGGCATGGTCTGGAACGTGCCCGCGATGTTCCTCGGCACCCCGATCGTCGGCGACAACGTCTACGACGACCGCGCGCGCAACGTCGTGATCACCGCCGAGGCCGGCGAGCGCCTCGGGCCCGTGATCGACGGCGAGCAGTTCGCGGGCCTCGATCGCCTACGACTGTCTCTCGGGCCAGCCCTGCGGATCCCGACCTTGCTCGCCAGCAACTGAGCGCTCCGGCCCGGCGCCGCCGCCCGTGGACGAATCCCCCGACATGGGTGGTGGTTGGATCGGCGTCGGCCTCCTGCTCTCCCTGGTCCGCTCCAAGTTCGGGTGGTTCGGCGTGATCGTGCTGGTCGGCGGTTACTTCCTCCTGACCAGCTCCCCAGGTTCCTGCATGCGCGATCTGTCTCTCGGGACACACTCCAGGAGGCGGCTTCTCCGCGGCTCCAGCGAGGCGATCTCCCGCGTCAGACCCGCGAGTGCAGTCCCGAGCGCTGCGCGCGGACGCGCTGACCGGCCCACAGCCGACCCTCGCCTTCACAATCAAGATCTTGCGAAACTGCGCCGAATTCCACGGATTATGCGTGTGACCCGGGGCTGATAAAGCGTTCAGTGCCGTGCTGGATCCAGGTTGAACTGAGCTTTTGTTCAGTGCCTAACTGGATCCATGATCCGCCGCCGCCGCTTGGTCATCACCCCGGGACCTGGCCGAACCCTGCCCGACCCCGAGGACCCCGCCCTGCCCCAGGTGTCCCCCAACCAGCCCGAGCCGGAGGCTCCTCTACCGGCGCCGTCCGGGCCCCGGCCACCGCCGACGCCGCCAGACGACCTCCCGCGTGACTCTCGAGCGGCCCGGTCGGAGCCTGGCGCCGAGCCGTGGCTGGGCGGGCTCGGGCTTGAGGCCGACCATGACGCCCGCCGGGCCTGGCTCGAGCCGCACCTGTGGGCCGCCCTCCGGGCCCGCGTGGACGCCAGCGCCGCCGAACGGAGCGCCCGCTGGATCCAGGCGCCTCGTCCGCGCGACGCAGTTTTGCGATGAAAGCCGGGCCCCGCGCCGGGTCCGGCAAGTCACGCCGCGGAGATCATGTCGCCTCCCCGTGACCTCGCACCCCTTGCAAGCCGCCCACGCGGCGGGATACATGGCGCGGCGCCTCAAAAACGCCGTCCACATGGCCCGCCGCAACGACATCCGAAACCTCGCCATTATTGCCCACGTCGATCACGGCAAGACCACTCTGGTCGACACCTTGCTGACCGCCGCGGGGGCCTTCGACCGCAATGAGGGTCAGATCGAGCGCGCCATGGACAGCATGGACCTCGAGAAAGAGCGTGGCATCACGATCACCAGCAAGCCGACCAGCCTCACCTACAAGGGTGTGCGGATCAACCTGGTCGATACGCCCGGGCACGCCGACTTCGGCGGCGAGGTCGAGCGCGTGCTCAACATGGTCGACGCCGTGCTCGTGGTCGTCGACGCCTTCGAGGGTCCGATGCCGCAGACGCGCTTCGTGACCGAGAAGGCGGTCGCCCGCGGCCTCAAGATCCTGCTCGTCGTCAACAAGATCGACCGCCCCGGCAGCGAGCCGCACAAGACCGTCGACGCCGTCTTCGACCTGCTGCACAACCTCGGCGCCACCGACGACCAGATGGACTTCCCGGTCATCTTCTGCAGCGCCCGCGAGCGCTACGCGATGATGGACCCCGCCGACGAGAAGGGCGACATGACCAAGATCCTCGACTTCATCGTCGAGCGCGCCCCCGGCCCGGAGATCACCGAGGGCCCGCTGGCCATGTGGGTCTCGACCCTCGACTACGACTCCTTCCTCGGCTACGTCGCCATCGGCCGGATCCAGAGCGGCACCATGAAGCTCGGCGAGCGCGTCGCGCTGGTCCGCCCGACCCGCCCCGGCGGCCCCGCCAACGGCCCGACATCCGTGCTCGCCGAGTCGTTTCGCGTGCGCAAGCTGCTCGGCTTCCAGGGCCTGCGTCGCTTCGAGCGCGAGGTCGCCGAGGCCGGTGACATCGTCGCCCTGTCCGGCATGGAGAGCCTCGAGGTCGGCGACTCGATCACCACCGACGACCCGAACACCCGCACCGTGTTCCCGCGGCTCGACGTCGACCCGCCGACCATGACGATGCGCTTTCGCGTCAACGACGGCCCGTTCGCCGGCAAGGAGGGCAAGTACGTCACCTCCCGCAAGATCGCCGAGCGCCTCGAGCGAGAGATCCGCTCCAACGTCGCCCTCAAGGTCACCCCGACCGAGTTCGCCGAGGAGTTCGAGGTCGCCGGCCGCGGCGAGCTCCACCTCAGCGTCCTCATCGAGACCATGCGCCGCGAGGGCTACGAGCTGTGCGTCTCGCGCCCGAAGGTCATCTTCAAGCGCAACGAGGCCGGCGAGCTCGAGGAGCCCTACGAGAACCTCGTGCTCTCGTGCGAGACCCCGTGGTCCGGCTCCGTCATCGACAAGCTGTCGCAGCGCATGGGCGAGCTGCGGGCCATGGAGAACTCGGACGACGGCCGCACCAAGCTCGAGTTCCGCGTGCCGACCCGCAGCCTGATCGGCTACCGCAGCGAGATGCTGACCGACACCCGCGGCACCGGCATCATGACGACCACCTTCGCCGGCTACGGCACCTACCAGGGTCCGCTCAAGACCCGCCCGCGCGGCGTGCTCGTCGCGCTCGAGACCGGCGAGACCAGCAGCTACTCCCTGCATCGCCTCCAGGAGCGCGGCATCCTGTTCGTCGACCAGCACATCCCGGTCTATGTCGGCCAGATCGTCGGCGAACACAGCCGCGAGAACGACCTGGTGGTCAACCCTTGCATCGCCAAGAAGTTCACCAACGTCCGTGCTGCGGGCACCGACGAGCGGCTTGTGCTGACCCCGCCGCGGGACTTCAGCCTCGAGCAGGCGCTGGCCTACATCGAGGAGGACGAGCTGCTCGAGGTGACCCCGAAGAGCATGCGCCTGCGTAAGAAGAACCTCGACCACACGATGCGCCGCCGCGACGCCAAGGCCGCGAACTGACATCGCCGTCGCCGGACATCGCCGTCGCCGGGATGACGGGATGACGGGATGACGGGATGACGGGATGACGGGATGACGAAACGCCGGGGCGCTCACAGCGTCCCGGCGTCGTTCGTTCTCCCGTCCGTCTGCGCTCAGAACACTGAAGTGCCGGTGATGACCCGCGTCTGCGCGGCCAGCTTGGCGGGAATCTCGGCCTCGAACGCGGCGTGATCGACCGTCTCGAAGTCGACGCCCTTGAAGAACTCGTCGTAGGTCTTGATGACCGTCAGGTTGCGCAGGTTGGGCTCGTCCCCGGTGATGCGCCACTCCGCGCCGTCGTCGAGGGTGCGCATGTCGAGGTTGACGATCACCGTTTGGTCGCTGCGAAACCCGAAGTTCTTGGTGATCTTGCCGCCCTTACCGTCGGGCTTCTCGGCGTAACCGGCGAGGTACAGCGTGGTGCCCTCGACGCGGGCCGGGTCGCGCACCGCGAACGGCTTGTCCACGGCCAGTTGCGCCTGGGCGCTCTGGTACCGGCCATACTCGATGATCAGGTTGCAGTACTTGTCGGCGTCGAGGTCGACGCCGGCGAAGTCGACCACGTTGACGTCCTGGTCGAGCCAGTACTCGGGCAGCGGCCCGAACGGCAGATCCATCGCCACGCCCGCACCCTCGCAGGGCTCGATCTTCGCCGCGGTCGTGACCACGAAGCCGTCACTCAGCGTGATGATCCAGCCGAGGTCGTTGGTGAAGATGCGCTCCTGACCCGGGTTGCCGTAGTTCGGCAGCTTGCCGTCCTCGCCGCGCGCCGCGTGGTGTGCCGCATTGATGACCGTGTGCACCGGCTGAGCGCTGAATACGTCGCAACCGGCCGCGACGAGCGCCCCGTAGAGCATCGTCCGCGCACCACCCCAGGAACGGATCTTTCCAAGATTTCGCATTCCAAACCCTGTTCGGACAGCGACTCTAACAGAGTCTCCTCCGGAAAATAAGCGCCACGGATGCCGTCTGGTTGCGCGCGCGCGGACACTCGGCCGGGCCCTGGCAAACAAAGCCGCGCGCATGCGACCTGATCGGGCATCGCCACTTCCCTGACGCCCGGACTAGTGACGCCGACCCGCAGGCGGAGCGCGGCGCACCGGCGTGCGGACGGCGGGCCCGGTGCGCCTGGCTCCCGGGACATCTTGCTCGCCCCGCGTCGCGCCCGAGCGGACCGGCGACTCCGGCGGCACCAGACACCCGTGGCGATGCCCGATCAGGTCGGCGCGCCCGGCCTTGCGCAGCGCCTCGCGGGCCAGCACGTGCTGCGCCGGGTCCCAGTACAGCAACAGCGCCTTTTGCAGCTTCTTCTCGCGCAGGTCCTTGGCCGTGTACACCGGCTGACGCGTGAACGGGTCCAGGCCCGTGTAGTACATCGCCGTCGCCATCGACATCGGGGTCGGGATGAAGTCCTGCACCTGCCGCGGCCGCATGTTGCGGGCCTTGAGGTAGATCGCCAGATCGATCATGTCCTGGAGCGTGCTGCCCGGGTGCCCCGAGATGTAGTACGGCACCAGGTGCTGCTCCTTGCCCGCCTCCTGGCTCGCGCACGCGAACTGCTCGGCGAAGCGCTCGTAGCTGGCGACCCCCGGCTTCTTCATCTTCTCCAGCACGTCGTCCTTCACGTGCTCCGGCGCCACCGACAGTTGCCCGCCGGTGTGATGCGTCGCCAACTGCTTGATGAACTCCGGCGAGCGCTCCGCGAGGTCGTAGCGGACCCCCGAGGCGATGAACACCCGCTTGATGCCATCCTCCTTGCGCACGCGCTTGAGCAGGTCGATGAGCGGGCCGTGGTCGGTCTGCAGGTTCTCGCACACGCCCGGGTGTACGCACGACAGGCGCCGGCACGACGACTCGATCGCCTCGCTCTTGCACTTCATCTGGTACATGTTCGCCGTCGGCCCGCCGACGTCGCTGATGACCCCGCGAAAGTCGTCCATGCGCCGCAGCGACCGGACCTCGCGCAGCACGCTCTCGGCCGAGCGCGACTGAATGACCCGCCCCTCGTGCTCGGTGATCGAGCAGAAGCTGCACCCGCCGAAGCAGCCGCGCATCGTCACGATCGAGTGCTTCACCGTCTCGAACGCCGGGATCTTCTGCGCCCCGTAGGACCAGTGAGCCCGGCGCAAGAACGGCAGATCGTACAGCCGGTCCATGTCCTCGGTCTTCAGCGGCACCGCAGGCGGGTTCAAGTACACCGCGCGCGTGCCGTGCGGCTGCAGCAGCGGGCGCCCGTTGCCCGGGTTCGTCTCGTGCTGGAAGGCGCGCGACATCTCCATGAACGCCACCTTGTCGGCCTGCACCTCCTCGAAGCTCGGTAGCCACAGCGTCTTGCCGTCGCGCACGAACCGGCTCTTCGCCAGGTCCTCCCACTCGCCGGGGTTTCGCATGTGCCCGGTGCCACGGACATCGCGGAGCTGGTCGATCGTCTCGCCGGCCTTGAGCCGCGCCGCGATCTCCATGATCGGCCGCTCGCCCATCCCGAACACCAACAGGTCGGCCTTGCTGTCGATCAGCACGCTGCGGCGGACCTGGTCGCTCCAGTAGTCGTAGTGGGCGATCCGCCGCAGGCTCGCCTCGATGCCGCCGAGCACCACCGGCAGCCCCGGGAACGCCTGGCGCGCGAGCCCCGAGTACGCGATCGAGGCGCGGTTGGGCCTGCGGTCGACCGCCCCGTCGGGCGAGTATTGGTCCTCGCTGCGGATCTTCTTCTGCGCCGTGAGCTTGTTGAGCATCGAGTCGAGGTTGCCCGCCGTGATCCCGACGAACAGCCGCGGCCGTCCCAGACGCTGCAGGTCGGCGGGGTCGTCCCAGCGCGGCTGCGCGATCATCCCGACGCGCAGCCCCTGCCCTTGCAAAAACCGGCCGATCAGCGCCCCGCCGAACGCCGGGTGGTCGACGTATGCGTCGCCGTTGAGGATCAGCACGTCGAGCTCGTCCCAGCCGCGCGCGTCCATCTCCTCCCGCGTCATCGGCAAGAACGCGTGCAGGTCGCGGGCCTGGCCCGTACTCGACGATCGCAACTGGACAAGCGACACCGGGGCACCGTAAGCCATCCCGCCCGCGCCGACAGCCCCGCCGCGCGTGCGCGAGGCCACGCCCGCCTCGCCGCGCTTGCTCGAAGCCGCCGGCACCTGCCACCCTCTCGCCGTGTCCATCGTCCTTCGCGCGTCGGGCCTCGGCCACCGCGTCCCCGGCCGCACCCTGTTCACCGATCTCGGCCTGGAGCTGCGCCCGGGTCGGATCACCGCCGTCGTCGGTCCCAACGGCGCCGGTAAGTCGACCCTGCTGCGCCTGCTCGCCGGCCTCGAGGCGCCGCAGACCGGTCAGGTCCTGCTGGCTCAGGAGGACCTGCGAACCCTCGCCCCGCGCCTGCGGGCGCGCCGCCTCGCCTACCTGCCGCAGCGCACCACCCTCGCCTACGACCTCCGCGTCCGCGAGCTCGTGCTGCTCGGACGCTCGCCCTACCTGCCCGCCTTCGGGGCCCCGGCCGCCACCGACCACGCCGCCGTCGACGCCGCCCTCACGCGCGTCGGCCTCCTCCCGCTCGCTGACCGCGGCGCGCGCTCCCTCAGCGGCGGCGAGCTGCAACGCGTCATGCTCGCGCGCATGCTCGCCAGCGAGGCCGCCGTGCTGGTCCTCGACGAGCCGACCGCCGCCCTCGACATCGGCCACGCGCTGGCCTTCCTCGCCCACCTGCGCCGCCTCGCCGCCGACGGCGCCGCCGTCGCGCTCGCGCTGCACGACCTCGACCTCGCGCGCCGCTTCACCGACGACGCCGTGCTGCTCGGCGCCGGCCCGGCGCTGACCGGTCCCGTGGGACATGTCCTCTCGGCCAGGAACCTCGGGCCAGCCTTCGGCGTGCGCGTGCGCGAGCTCGGCGAGCACCTCGTGTTCGACCCGGCCGACGGACCCGCGGACAGCCCGCAGCAGCGAGACCCTCAGCCGCCGCTGAGGTAGGCCGTCTCGAGCCCGCTCGATCCGCGAAGCAGGATCTCGCGCGCCATCTCGGTCGCCTCGTGGGTGCCGGCCAGCGTCAACACGTCGCCGGCCTGCAGCAGCTCGCGCGGCGACGGCACCACCGCGCCCCCCGGTTCGCGGGTGATCGCCATGATCGTCACCCCCGCGCGCACGCGCAGACTGAGCTGCCCCAGGGTGCGCCCGACCGCCGGACTCCCCTCGACCAGGCGCACCGCGATCATGCCCGGGAAGCCCGGCAGCAGCGTCGTCGCCTCGATCAGCGACTGCTCGGCCTGAAGTGACTGACCCGACTGACCCGACTGACCTGACTGACCCGACTGACC
>Ga0105046_10001722_pt1 | contig 33893 bp, 23 predicted proteins | sample MAT03_FD_78385 | JGI IMG/M metagenome (GOLD analysis project Ga0105046, IMG submission 78385) | Freshwater microbial communities from Lake Fryxell liftoff mats and glacier meltwater in Antarctica - MAT-03 (megahit assembly) | ecosystem: Environmental > Aquatic > Freshwater > Ice > Liftoff... | reverse complement strand
GACGACCTCACCGTCGAGGAATACCTCGGCTTCTTCGCCTCGGCGTTCGGCATCCCCCGCAAGGAACGCCTCCGCGTCATCGGCCAGGTGCTCGACCTGACCGATCTCTCGGTGAAGCGGCACGCCATGGTGGACTCCCTCTCGCGCGGCATGCAGCAGCGGCTCGGCGTCGCCCGCGTGCTCATCCACAATCCCAAGGTCCTCTTCCTCGACGAGCCCGCCAGCGGCCTCGACCCCCGCGCCCGCATCGAGATGCGCAGCCTGCTGACCGAACTGGGCCGCATGGGCAAGACCCTGATGGTCAGCTCCCACATCCTGACCGAGCTGGGCGAGATGTCGACCTGCATCGGCATCGTCGAGCGCGGGCGGCTCCTCTACGCCGGGTCGATCGCGGACGCCTTCGAACGCACCCGCCTCGCCACGGGCGGGGGCGAGCGGATCATCGTCCGCCTGGAGGCAGACGGTGCGCCCGCGGCCGCGGGCGCGAGCGCGGTGGCCGCCGACTCTCGCGTCGCCAAGGCGGTCGTCGACGACGAAGGGGCCCTGCGGATCGAGCTCGCTCCAGGGACTCACGGGCATCACTTCCTCATCGAGGCGCTCGTCGGCGTTGGGGCCCGCATCGCCTCCTTCCGTCCGGAGGAGACCAAACTCGAGGACGCGTTCCTTAAGCTCACCACCGGGGCCCTGCAATGAGCGTGGCGGGCGTGAGCGGGAGTAGCTCCGCTGGCCAGACCACCACGGTCGCCGCCGCGCCGGGGTGGTGGCGCCGGTTCGCAGCGGGCGTGCCCGGCCCGATCTTCCAGAAAGAGGTCTGGGTCTCGGGGCGGCGGTCGGGCGTCTACTGGGTGCGGGGGCTCTACGCCGCGGGCCTCCTCGCGCTGGTCCTGCTCGTGTTCCTCGCCTCGACGCCGAACCGCATGGGTGGCGCGTCCGAGCTGCAGGCCGTGCAGCGCGTCGCGCCGGCGGTGTCGATGGCCGTGGCGTGGTTCCAGTTCATCGTGCTTCCCTTCGCGGCGATCCTCTTCGCCGCGCCCGCGATCTGCGAAGAGCGCCGGGCAGGCACGCTCGCCGCGCTCCTCACGACCCCGCTCAAGGCGTGGCAGATCGTGCTGGGCAAGGTCCTCGCCAGCTTCGTCCAGCTTCTCATCCTCTGCCTAGTCTCCGCCCCCCTGCTCCTGGCCATCCGCGTCTTCGGCGGCGTCACCGTCGAGTTCATCGGCGCGGCGGCGTCCCTCTCCCTCGCGACGGCCCTGCTCGGCGCGACGCTGGGCACGTTCGTCTCGATCGGGGCGAAACGCTCTCCCGCCGCGATCGCCTCGGGGATGGGGCTCCTCGTCGGGATCATGTTCCTCCTCCCGGGCATCCTGCTGCTGCTCTCGCTCCGCGGCGTGCGGATCAACCCGGAGTGGTTCTGGACGACCAGCCCCCCGCTGGCCATGGGCGTCCTCAGCGCCTCGCTCATGGGCGGCTACGACCCCCTCGCCGCCCGCTCGGCGTGGACGAGCGCGACCGCCTTCGCCCTCGGTGGGTCCGCGCTCGCCTTCTGTCTGGCGTCGTTTCGGCTCCGTGCCGCCATGGCGCGCGACGGCGGCGCCAGCCCGTTCCCGAATGGACGCCGGGCCGACGCCGGTGGAAACGCCGAGCCCGGCCGGGCCGCGGACGCGATGCCGAAGCGCCGCCGACGCGGCGGGCCCCGCCCCCACTCCTCGCGTGAGGTCGGCGACCGGCCCGTGCTTTGGCGCGAGGTCCGCCAGCGAGCCGTCCCCTCGAGGATCCATCTCGGGCTGCTGATCTGCAGCGCCGCGGCGCTCCTCGGCACCATCTACCACTACGCCGGATTCGACGAGCCGGGCGTCCATTACACGCTGCTCGTCGTGGGCGTCATCATGACCCTGGTAGGCGCGGCGGCGAGCACCACCTCGGGCATCACCGGCGAGCGCGAGGCCAGGACCCTCGACCCGCTGATCGGCACCCCGCTGTCGGCGTGGGCGATCGTCGGCGGCAAGTTCGCCGGGGCGCTGCGTCGCCAATGGCCCGTCCCCGCGGCCATCCTCGCCCACCTGACCATCTCCGCCGTCTTGGGCGGCATCTCCCCGCTCGCCATCGTCCACCAGGCGCTCCTCACCGTCGTGCCCGCGGCGTTCCTGTCCTCGACGGGCGTCATGCTCAGCGTCGTCTGTCGCAGGACCACCGTCGCCACCAGCCTGAACTTCGGGATCGCCTTCCTCATCTGGACGCTGGCCCCGATCATCGCGGCGATGGTGAGCGGGTTGCTGCCCGACCCCGCCGAGGACTGGCTCGTGGGGGTCCTGGGCATCGTCAACCCCGCCGCGATGACCGTCGTGGCCACCGGCGGGAACTGCAGCGACGACCTCATGTACAAGCTCTTCAGCATCGGCGACGTGGGCGCCGTCCCCTTCACGCTCCTCGTCGTCGCCCAGGCGGCTATGTTCGCCGTGCTGACCTACGGCGTCCTTCGCCTCGCCGCGGCCCGCCTCGCCGCCCAGACCGGTCGCGCCGCCTGAACACCCCCCGATCGGGGGCGAGGCGGGATGAAGCCCCGGGTCGCGGCGGGCCGATACTCCCCCTCATGGGCCCGCTCCCGGACCGCTGTCGCCGCGCCCTCACCCCCCGATCAACTCGGGCCGTGATCGGCGCCATCGGGACGGCACTCGCTGTGGCGGGCTCAACCCTCGCCGCACCGGACCCCGGCGACCCGCCCCCGAGCCGCCCCGAGGCCGCCGGACGCGTGGTGCGGCTGTTCGACTTCGACGAGCGGCTGACCAACCCGGGGGATGTGCCTCGGGCGTGGTTCAGGGCCCAGGACGACCCCGCCGCGGGGCGCGACCGTCCGGGCTTCCCGACATGGAACCAGGCGGAGCTGTCGTACGTCGCCGAGGGGGGCGAGGCCTTCCGGGGCGACGGGGCCGTGCGCCTGCCGATCAAAGGCGGGAGCGTTTCGCTCCTGCTGGGGGACGGGGCCTTGCCCGTCTTCAAGAACGCCGACTATCGCCTCGCGGCCAAGGCCCGCACGGTGGGGCTCTTGCACGCCCGGGCGTGCCTCATCGCCCGCTTCCTCGACCGGGGCGGCCAGCCCATCCCCGGGAGCGAGCGCCGCAGCGAAGCCGTCTCGACGGGCGGCGCATGGACCGACGTGGCGCTCGAGCTCGTTGGCGACGACGACGCGGCCTACATCCAAGCCGAGCTCTGCGTGCTCCAGCCCGAGCACCTGCCGGAGCCCTCGGACGACGGCGTCCCCTCCCGCTTCCGGGTGTGGCCGCAGGACTTCTCAGGGAGCGGCTGGTTCGACGACCTCGCGATCCTGCAGCTCCCCCGGATCGAGCTGACCACGACCGCCCCGGCGAACATCGTCGCGACGCCCGAGCGGCCCGAGCTCAGGCTCCTCGTGCGGGACCTCACCGGCGACGCCCTCGTGGCCGACCTCGAGCTGCTCGACGTCAGCGGCGCCGTGGTCGACCGGCGGCGGGAGGAGCTGGGGGCCGGCCTCAGCGCCGCGGCGTGGCGGCCGACCGTCGAGAAGCTGGGGTGGTACCGGGCGACCATGGTCCTCTCAGACTCCTCGGGCGCGCGGGTCGGCGGCGCGTTCGTCGACTTCGTGTGGATCCCCGGCGACCCCATCGATCACGAGAGTCCCACGAGCCGCCGCGCATCGCCCGACCGCGCCCGGTTCGGTCTCGTCGCCGACGACCTGCCCGACGAGGCATGGAGCCTCCTGCCGGAAGTCGTCCGCCGGGCGGGGGGCGGGGCGGTGACGCTCCCCGCCTGGACCGAGTCGCTCACCCCCGCGATGGTGCCCGCGCACGCGAAACGCCTGTTCCCCGTGCTCGCCGCGCTTCGGGAGGATTGGCAGGACCTAACCCTCGCCTTCGGTCGCGCCCCCCGCGACTTGGGCGAGGCCCGGGAGGACGCCTCGGACGCCTGGTCGATCTTCGCCGGCGAGCGGTCGGCTTGGGAGCCGTTCGTGGCCGATCTCCTCGAGCGGCTCGGCGGGCGGACGTCGCGCTGGCAGATCGGTCGCGTCGGCGACGACGACGCCTTCTGGCGTCCTGCGGTGGGCGAGGAAATGGCGAGGCTTCAGGGCGCCTTCAACGAGGCCGCTCCGGGCGCCGTCGTCGCCGTGCCCACGCGTCTCGAACGCGACTGGCGAGCCCTCGCGCCCCAGAAGACGGGCGCCGGGGCGGCGGTCGTCGCGGCCGTGCCGCCGGGGGCCGCGCCCGAATCCGTCGGCGAGGCGGCACGGGCATGGCTCGCGGCAGCACCTTCGGGGACGGAGCTGCCGGGCCTCACGCTCGCGTTCGAGCGCTTCCCGACCGAAACCTATGGCATGGGAGCGGGCGCGACCGAGGCCGTGAAGCGGGCCGTCGAATTCTGGGCCGCCTGCTCCGACCCGGGCCACCGGCCGGACACGCTCGCGCGGGACATGGGCATCGCCCTGCAGCGGCCGTGGGACTGGGTCGGCGCCCGACGGCCCCAACTCATGCCCCGTCCCGAGCTCGCCGCGTGGCGGAATCTCGTCGATCGCCTTGCCGACCGGCGCGTGGCGGGGGTCTTTCCCGCGGCGCCGGGAGTCGTCTGCTACATCCTCGCGCCAGCGCCCGGCGCTCCGGCGGGACGCGGCGGGGCGCTCGTCGCGTGGAACCGCTCGGCGCCGCCTTCCGACGCGTGGATCGGCGGGTGCGTCGGGGCGGGCCCGCTGCGTCTCGTCGACGTCTACGGCAACACCCAGGCGGTGGCCCTAGAGAACCGCGAGGGCGGCGTGCCGTCCGTCCGCATCGCAGTCAGCGACGCCCCCGTCTTCATCGAGGGGATCGACGTCTCTCTCGCGCTCTTCATCGCGTCGTTCCGGCTCGAACCGGAGTTCCTCGAGAGTTCCGGCGAGACGCTCGACCGCGAGATGGTGATCGAGAACCCGTGGACCACGGGCATCACGGGGCGCGTGACGGTCCTCGAGCCGGGTGGCTTCGTCACGGGCCGGAAGGATCGGTCTTGGCGCATCACCCCCCGCGCGACCCCCTTCGCGATCCCCGCCGGGGGCGTCGAGCGACTGCCGCTGAAGGTCTCCTTCGGACCCGTCGAGGAGGCGGGGCCCAAGGACTTCGTCGTCGAGATCGAGCTCTCCGCCGACAGGCCCTACGGCACGCTCGAGTTGCACCGGACCGTCGAGGTCGGGCTGACTCAGATCCGGCTGGACTTGGCGTATTCCGTGCGGTCGGGCGTCGGGGGCGCCTCCGACGACATCGTCGTCGAGGCCTCGGTGGTCAACACCGGCCGCGCGACGCTCACCCTCGAGATGACCTCCTTCGCCCCCGACCTGCCCAGGACCAAGGCCTCGGTCTCGGGCCTGGCCCCGGGGAACCAGGAGACGAAGCGCTTCGTCTACGCGGGGGCCGCCCCGACGCTCCGCGGCAAGCGCGTGGTGCTGAGCGTGATGGACCCGGAGTCGGGCGCCCGCCTGACCAAGTCCATCCTCATCCAGTGACGTCGGATATCGCCGCCCGCCCGGCGGCCGGTCGCGTGGACGCGGGCCGCAGCACGAAGACGAAGTATCCCGGCTCGGTCGGCTCGGCGTCTTCCCCGGCCTGGTCGGTGACGCCGGCGATCTCCATGTCCGCGTCCCGAACGAGGCGACGCCACTGACGGAGGTCGTACCCCCGGAGCGCGTACGCCGAGTCAACGTGCTCCTCGGCCCGTCCGCCACGCCGGATGATGAGGTGGCTCAGCACTCGCTCCGCGCGGCGGCCGTCGCCCCGCCGCCCGAGCGGGGGGAGAAACTGCACGACCTGATGGACGCTCGTCCCTCCGCGTCGGCCAGTCCAGACATCCTCGCTGGGGCTTTCGAGGTCGTACGCCGAGAGGCTGAGCCCCACCGCGTAGACGCCGCCCCGGCGGAGCACGCGAGAGACCGCGCCCAGGTGCGCGAGGGCGGCCCGGTCCGTCGGCAGGTGCCGGAAGGTGTTGATGAGGTTGAACGCCAGGTCAACGCGGGGCAGCCGACGACCCTGGTCGAAGTCGGTCATGTCGGCCACGAAGAACCGCGGCCGCCGCGCGGCGGGCGATCGTTCCGCCCGCGCCGCGGCGTACGCGATCATGCCCGGCCCGAGGTCGAACCCGATCGCCCGGTATCCCCGCCGCGCCGCGACGCGGAGGTAGCGGCCAGTCCCGCAGGCGGGCTCGAGCCACGTGCGTCCCCGCGACGGGGAGCGGCAGAAGCGGGCCGCGAGCCGCTCGAGCGCCGTCACGTCCGCCGCGGTGCCGGGGCCGTGCAACACGTCGTACGCGTGCGGCATGGAGTAGAAGTCGCGGGCGGCCGGGAGGGTCGGGCCGGGTGGTGTCGGGGAATCGGGCGGCATGGGTGACGCGGCTCAGCCCCCGGGAAGGTTCTTGTCGATCCAGTCGTCCTGCCGCAGGACCGAGGCGCGGTTGCGCCGATCCCGGGCCTCGCTCCGCGCCTGCGCGAGCCCGAAGACCCGGCCGGCGAGGGCCGTGTCGCGCATCTCCGCCGTCACGAGGCGCCGCTCGAGCGCCCGCTTGAGGAGCGGCGCGTGCCGCCGGATCAGTTCGTCCTCGAGCGACACGAAGACCTGCGCCGAGCCTGGGTCCCCTTGGCGACCCGCCCGCCCGATGAACTGCCGGTCGATCCGTTCCGCCCCGTGCATCTCGGTCAGGATGACGTGCAGCCCGCCCGCCGCGAGCGCCGGCGCGTCGGGCTTGATGTCGGTGCCGCGCCCGGCCATGTTCGTGGCCACGGTGATCGACGCGAGCGTGCCGCCGTGCCCCGCGCGGGCGATGACATCGGCCTCGTCCTTGTCGAAGTTCGCGTTGAGCACCTGGTGCGCCAGCCCCCGGGCCGCCAGCAGCCCCGCCAGCAACTCGCTCGCGGCGATCGAGCGCGTCCCCACCAGCACGGGACGCCCCGCGGCGTGCAGCGCCTCGACGCTCGCCGCCACCGCCGCCCACTTGTCGGTCGCCGTCCGGAAGACCCGCAGCGGCCGCTGGCTCCGGGCCACGGGCCTGTTCGTCGGAATCACCGTCACCGGCCTCGCGTACACGGCCTCCATCTCCCCCGTCGCGTCCGCGGCGGTTCCGGTCATGCCGCACAGGAAGGGGTACGTGCGATAGAACCTCTGGAAGCTCAGGCGGGCGAGCGTCTCGCGGTCGGCCGTCACGTCGAGCCGCTCCTTGGCCTCGACGGCCTGGTGCAGGCCGTGTTCCCACGAGCGGTCGGGGAGGAATCGGCCCGTGTACTCGTCGACGATGACGACCTTGCCGTCGACGATCTGGTACTGCTGCCCGCTCAGGTAGCAGTGTCGCGCGACCAGGGCCTGCCGGACGAGCTCCTCCGCCCGCCTCGTCGCCCGCCAGATCGCCCCCGAGCCGCGGTCGAAGGCCTCGTTGAAGAACGCCTCGCACCGCGTCTCGCCCCGGCGCTTAAGGTCCGCCCGCCGCCGGACGTAGTCGACCTCGTAGTCGGGCCCCTCGTCGAGCCGCGCGCCGATCGAGGCGGCCTCGCGATAGACCCCCGCCATGTCGTCCTCGCGACGCGAGCGGGCGATGATGAGCGGCACAACCCCCTCGTCGATCAGCACCGCGTCGGCCTCGTCCACCATCGCCGCCCGCAGGCCGGGCACCATCGGTCCGGCCGCCGCCCCAACCCCCGCGACCGCCTCGCGGCCCGTCCCGCTCAGCAACTGCCGCGCCGCCCACGGCGTCGCGGCCCGCCCCAGGCGGATCTGGTCGCGGAGCCAGTCGGCGACGACCTGCTTGGGCGTGCCGTAGACGATGCCCCGGGCGTAGACGACCGACCTCTCCCCCGGCTCCATCTCCTGCGTGATCGCCCCCGTCCCCAGCAGGCAGCGGCGATAGATCGGCCCGCGGCTGCGGGCGTCGCGGGCCGCGAGGTAGTCGTTGACGGTGAAGACGTGCACGCGCCTGTGACGCCACGCGATGAGCGGGGCCGCGATCGATCCCGTCAGCGTCTTCCCCTCGCCGGTGAGCATCTCGACGATCCGCCCGTGGTACATGGCCAGGGCGCCCATGAGCTGCACCTCGAAGGCCTCCTCTCCGGTCAGCCGGCGGGCGACCTCGCGCACCGCCGCAAGCCCGCGCCGGACGCACTCGTCGTCTTGCCGCCCCCGCACGAAGAGCTCGCGCAGTCGCGAGACCTGGTCGTCGAGCGCCGCCTCCGACATCCCCCGGAACTCGCCCGACAGCCCCGCCGCGAGCGCCGCTTCCGCCGCAAGGAACGCCGGGCCCGTGCGTCGGCTCCTGACGGCCAGCCCCGCGCGGCCCGCGAGGCGGTCGAGGCCCTTGAGCGCGGGCGGCCGCCGCCGCCGGCTGCGGAGCGACTCGTACAGCGCCGCGTACCCCGTGAGCGCCTGCGTCACAGCTTGGCCCGCCCCTGCAGCATCTTGCCCACCCGATCGATCCACTGCCCCAGCAGCGGCCGGTCCGGCAGCGCGAATCGCAGGTGGACCCGCTCGCCGGGCAGCCCCGCGAGCGGGGCCTCACCCTCCTGGGCGACGAAGTACGCCTTGAAGAGGGGCCGCTTGGCGACCAGGCCGGTGCGGTCCTCGGAATCGGTCTCGACCGTGCCGCCGCCGGCGAAGCCCAGCGACGGGTGGGGCAGCTCGCGGCGCCCCGCCTCCAGGACCCGCTCGGTCGTGGCGGGGACGATGGCGTCGATGCCCGAGACCAGACGCATCTCGACGCGGTAGGCCGACCGGTTCAGCTCGTACAGCCACGACGCCTCGGTCTGCGTCAAGGTCGCCGCGACGCGGAGCGCGGCGTCGTCGATCACCTCGGCCAGGGGCTGCCCCTCGCGGACGAAGACCCCCACCAGGGCCGCGGGGTCGTCGCCCACGATCACGCCGTCGTGCGGGGCGCGGACGGTCAGCGCCCCGATCTTGCCCTCGACCAGCGCGACCTGCTCGCGCATGGTGCGGACGTACTCCCCGGCCACCTGGGCGGCGCCGGGATTCTTCGCCGTCGCCTCGGCCTCGCGGCTGAGGGCCTCCTCGAGCTGGGCCAGCGAGAGCCGCCGCAGCGAGAGCAGCTGGTCGCTCTCGCACGTCACCACCGGGTCGCCCCGGCGGACCCGGTCGCCGGGGCGGGCGTGCGCCGCCGTCACGAACCCGTCGGCCCCGAAGAAAAGCCCCGTCCGGTCCACGCTCTCGACCACCCCCACCGCCCGGCGGCGGTCGGGCGCGGGCACCGCCCCGATCGCGATCGCCCCGAGCGCGACGAGCGCCAGGCTGGTGGCGATGGCGCGGCCGCGGCGCTCGGCGATGGGCACCCCCGTCGCGAGCCAGTGGACGAACCCGCCCACCGGCAGGATGAACCACGTGGCAGCCGTCCACGCGGCGAGGAAGAGCCCGATGGCGAACATCTTGCCCATGACGTAGAGCGTGATCGAGACGAACAGGAAGACGCGGTAGACCATCGCCGCGAGGCCGTACGCGACCAGGATCGAGGCCTCGCTGGCGCTGGCCGTCGGCGGGGTCGCGTCCTTCACGCCGTAGAGGCGGCGCTGCGCGATGAACTTGAGCATCCCGAAGGAGCGCTGCATGAGGTTAGGGACCTCGAGCAGGTCGCTCAGGATGTAATACCCGTCGAACTTCATCAGCGGGTTGGCGTTGAAGAGCACGGTCGACACGCCCGCCGTGAACATCGCGTTGTACGCGAGCTGGTGAGGGAGCGAGCCCTCGGCCGAGCCCAGCCAGACGAACGCCGCCCCCGACGCGAGCGCCAGCTCGAAGATCATGCCACCCGCGCCCACCGCGATTCGCCGCCATTTGCTCGGGAAGCCCCACGCCGCGGAGGCGTCGACGTACGGCGCGGGGAGCAGCACGAGCATCATGGCCCCGAACTCGGGCACCTGCCCCCCGAAGCGCTTGCAGACGATCCCGTGCCCGAGCTCGTGCCACAGCTTCGAGGCCACGAAGACCGCGATCATCCACCCCCAGTTGCTCGGGGCGATGGCCGAGTCGACGCCCCGCGCGAGGCGGTCCCAGTGCGGCAGGAGCGACGAGACCGCCGCGATCACCAACGCCGCCCACAGGAGGAAGCCCGCCCGCCCGATCAGCGGACGGAAGAGCGGCTCGAGCCACGTCAGGAGCCGGTCGGGGTTGAAGAGGCGGATCTTGAAGTACATCAGCCCGATCGCCTGCTGCTTCACCTTGCGGCCCAGGCGGTCGCGGCCGCGCCCCAGCAGCTGCTCGGTCTCGGGAGGGACGTCCGCCGTGAGCAGGTTGCTCGTGAACAGCTGGGAGAGGAGCTGGATCACCTCGTTCTGCGTGAGGGCCGCGTCCCCGTGCCGCGCCAGCCCCAGCTGCCACACCTCCTCGACGCCCCGGCGCCCGTCGAGCAGCCCGACGAACTCGTGCGCCACGGCGTTGAGGCGGAAGAAGCCGTTGGACGACGGATCATGGACGACGTGCCAGCGCTGCCCGCGGTAGTGCTGGCGGGTGATCTGCACGTGCGGCCGCAGCCGCGGCCGCATGACCCGCACGCGGTGCCAGAAGGGCGAGAATGTGGAGCGTTCGCTCATGGGGGAGGTACTCGGGACAAGGCGTTACGCACTGGGGGAATGAAGAAGGCGCCGGGACCGGGGCATCGGGCCTCGGGGAAGAAGCGCCCGGTGATTCTGTCTCTCTTCCTCTCCACCAGTGCCCGGTGCCGGATGACCAATGCCTGATGCCTCGTGCCCTCCCAAGTCACCACCACAGCCACACCTTCAGCTGGTCGGTGATGCGGCGGGTCGCGATCCACGCGAGGCTCCGCTCCGCTCCGTCGAACCGGGCCTGCCCCTCCATGCCGGGGCGGAACCACGCCGGCGCACCGGTCAGGCGGGCCCGCACCTCGAAGGCGTTCCGCCCGTCCTGGGGCGTCGCCAGCGGCACGATCCGCTCCACGGTGAAGGGCACCTTGAGCGAGGGGTCGGCCTTGGGGCTCACCTCCCCCGTCTGCCCCAGGCGGATCAGCGCGATGTCGCGGTCGTCGACCCGCGCCGTCACCACCATCTCCGACAGGTCCGCCACCTCGAAGAGCTTCTCCCCCAGCTTGATCGCGGCTCCGACCTTGTCGCGGAGGTCCCCCGCGATGATCGTCCCCGCGATGGGGGCGACGACGCGGCTGCGGGCGATCTGGCTCCGCAGCAGGTCCCGCCGCGCCCGGCTCTGCTCGGCCTTGGCCCCCGCCTGCGTCGCCTCGGCCAGCTTCCCCTCGCGCAGCGCCTCGTCGGCCGTCTTCTCGTGCTGGAGGATCTGGCTCTCGGCCTCGAGCGCGCTCAGGAGCATCTCGCGCGTGTCGAGCTCGGCGAGCACCTGCCCCGCCTCGACGGTCCGCCCCGCCTCCGCCCCCTCGGCGACCCGCGCGAGCGTGCCGTCGTAGGGCACCGACAGCGTCCGCCGCTCGAGGGGCTCGAGCTCCATCGGCGCCCCGATCCGGTACGTCGTCCGCACGAACACCATCAGGAGCGTCGCCACCATCAGCGCGACGCCCGCCATCTTCCACACCGTGTGCCGGGTGCCCACCGCCCACGCCCCCGCCTTGATCACCCTGTCCCAGGCCCGCGAGGGCAGCGCCCGATCGTCGCTCTGCCGCACCGCCAGCACCGGCCCGACCAGGTCGAGCGTCGCCTGAAGCAGCTCGACCATCGCGACGGTCACCTCGGCCCCGCTCGACTCGATCAGCACGACGCCGACGATCCGGTCCCCATCGGGCGTCACCACCCGCAGCGGAAGGCTCGCCACCCGCAGCTTGGCGTCCGCGGACGCCAGCTCCCGGTGCGCGTGCGTGATGCCCACGCTCAGCACCGCATCCGAGCCGGGCCCTTCCGAAGGGGGCGGCGGATACAGGATCGCCTGCTCCTGGTCCAAGGCCTCTTCCATCGCCCCCTCGAGCCGCTGGGCCATCGCCATGCGCCGGTCGAGGTTCTCGGTGTCGCTCAGCGCGAGCAGCCGCACCGTCGCCCGGCCCGCCGCCCCGCCCCGCCGCCGCGCCGACGCGTTGCCGTGCACCCACCCCAGCGCCACGCGCTCGACCCCGAGCTGGCGGCACAGGTCGTTCACGAACTGCAGCGAGACGCCCTTGAATCCGTCCGCGCCGTTGATCGACGCGATGAGTCGCGCCGCGAGGTCGAGCGCGGCCGACGCCGACCGCGTCCGGCGCAGCGCCTGCTGGGCCGCGTGCCCAAAGACGTACCCGGCCAGCACCTCGACGATCGCGAGCGTGGTCTGCAGCGCCTGGCGCGACCGCCCGTCGACGAAGAGCGTTACCACGCCCTGCGGCGCGGGCGCCCCGCCGGCGCCGCCGTCGGCCACCCCGCCCGCCACCGGCACCGCCACCACGCACCCCCCCGCCTGCCCGGGGTCGTACAGCCCGTCGTCGGCGCCGAGGCCGAACGCCATCGTCTGCCGCGAAGCCGCGGCCGACCGCGCCGCCCGACGCACCTCCTCCGCGTTCTCCAGGGGCGTCGCCTCGGCGCGGGCGTGGTCGAAGAGCCGCTCGGCCGAGGGCGTTCTCCCTCCGTCGTCCGGCGCATCGCTCCCGAAGGGCCACACCGCCGCCGGACGCGGCTCGCCGCCCGCCTCGTCCCGGCCGGAAGACAGCGTGAAGAGCACGGCCTGCCGCGCCCCGCTCACCTGGCCCAGGACGCCCAGGAGGCGCAGCAGGAAGACCTTGTCATCCGCCGCGGGGGCCGACAACTCCGCCACCACGCGGGCCCAGCCGGGAGCCTTGAGATTCGACAGATCGTTCACACCGTCCCCCTCCCGATCACCACGCGGTCACCGCGCCGCCACGCCCGCGACTCCCGCGCCGGCGCCGCTCCGGCCCACCGCCACCCCCTCGGGCGGCGGCGTGAACCGCACCCACGAGGGCTCGCCCGCGATGATCTGCGTCGGGCCCTTGGGATTCGCCACCTCGACCCGCACCCGGCGCGAGCGGCTGGTGTAGTCCGCCGTCGGTGCCACCTCCACCACCTTCCCCCGGATCACCCGGGGCGCGCCCTCGCTCTCCACCAGCACCCACGCCGGCTCGCCGGGCTTGAGCGCCAGCACCTTGGCGTCCCCCGTGTCCGTCGGCGCGAAGACGTCGATCCACAGCAGGTCGACGTTCACGACACGGACCACCTTCTCGTTCTCCGAAACCGCCTGCCCCACGTCGGCCATCACCTTGTCGACCACCCCGTCGAAGGGGGCCGACAGCCGCATCCGGTCCAGCCGCGACTGCAGCCGCTCGAGCTGGATGACCTCCTGCGTCTGCTGGATCTTGGCGTTGAGGTACTCGAGGCGCGACACCTCAAACGACAGGCGCGCCCGCTCCACCTCCTGCGGCCCCGACGCCCCCTTGTCGAAGACCGTCTGCAACCGCTCGAACTCGACCTTCGCCAGGTCCATCCGCGCCTCGGCCGTCTGCACCGCCAGGTCCGACTCGCTCCTGACCCGCTGCAGCTTCAGCAGCGCCTGATCCTCGGCGTCGTCGCCCCGCAGCAGCAGGGTCCCCCGCACCACCTCCTGCCCCCCCCGCGCCGCCACCTCCGTGATCTGCGTCGGCAGCGAGAACCCCATCACCGCGTCGCGGCTGGGCAGCGTCGGTGCCCGCGTTCCCGCGAACGCCGCGATCACCGGGGCCATCCCCGCCGCCACGAGCTGCCGAGGCGTCTGGGGGGGTGGCGGGGTCGACTGGGCGTGGGCGAGCGGCGCGGCCGCCACGGCCCCAGCCGCGACGGCGAGGCGCAAACCGATCAGTGTTGGGATGAACATGGCATGACTATACGGTGCGTGCCCCACCCCGAGTTCCCCGCCCCGCCGCCGGAGCGGCCGGCGCCCTGGGGTCAACGTGGGGTGCGCATCGGGCCCGCGTTGCATCGAAAGGGGCGGGTTCGGGGGCTATCCTGACATCTTGCCCGGACCCGGACGACCCCCCCGTCCCACGGGGTGTCCCCAAGGAGCTCAACGTTGACGACTGCCAGTGCGCGTGCGGCCACTTCCGCCCCCGCTTCGATCACGGGCAAGGCCGGCCGGCCGGGCGGCGCCGAGCGGATCAGCGCCTTGGCGGTGGGCGGCGGCGCCCCGGTCAGCCCCAAGCCCGTCCCCTTCATGTCCACCGCCCTGACCGAGGCCGACATCGAGGCCGTGGTCGGCGTCCTCCGCTCCGGCATGCTCCGCCAAGCCACCAAGTGCGCCGAGTTCGAGGAGCGCTTCGGCGCGATGACCGACGCCAGGCACGCCATGACCTGCGCCAACGGCACCTGCGCCCTCCAGCTCGCCTACGAGCCCCTCATTAAGCCCGGCGACGAGGTCCTGGTCCCCGCCTGGAGCTACATCGCCACCGCGAGCATGCTCGTCGCCCGCGGCGCCCTCCCCGTCTTCGTCGACGCCCTCCCCGACACCTACCAGATCGACCCCAAGGACGCCGCCCGCAAGATCACCCCTCGCACCACCGCCATCACCGCGACCCACCTCTACGGCTGCCCCGTCGACATCGACGCCGTGCAGGCCCTGGCCGAAAAGCACAACCTCATGGTCGTCTACGACGCCGCCCAGGCCCACCTGGCGACGTACAAGGGCAAGGGCCTCGGGGCCTTCGGCGACGCCGTGACCTACTCCCTCTACGCCACCAAGAACCTCGCCACCGGCGAGGGCGGCTTCATCACCTGCAACGACGAGGGCCTCGCCAGCGAGATCAAGCTCCTCCGCAGCCACGGCGAGACCGACAAGTATCTCCACGAGAGCATCGGGTACAACTACCGGATGAACGACCTGACAGGCGCGCTCGGCCTCTCCCGCCTGGGCCGCCTGCAGGCCCAGACCGACGCCCGCCGCGCCGCCGCGGCCAAGTACACCGCGATCGTGAAGACCATCGACGGCCTCACGCCCCCCGTGGCGACCCCCGGCTCCGAGCCCGTCTACCACCTTTACACCTGCCAGCTCGACCTCGCGAAGTTCACCTGCACCCGCGACGAGTTCTGCAAGGCCTTGGGCGCCGAGGGCGTCCCCACCGCGACGCATTACCCTCGCAGCCTCCCCCAGCAGCCCGCCCTCGAGGCTTTCGGCCGCGACGACACCCCCGTCGCCGACGCCCTCGCGGGCCGCGTCTTCAGCCTGCCCATGCACCACGACCTGACCGACGAGCACATCCGCCTCGTCGGCGAGGCCTTGAACAAGGTCGCCGCGGCCTACCGCGCCTGAACCTCCACCGACGCCCTCGCCCGCGCTGCCCCCGCACCCTCGCCATCACCGCAGCCGCGCGCATAGCAGACTGCACGCCCCCAGCGCGTGAAGCGTGCTCGCGGACGTCACGGCCGCCGGCACCAGCACGGTCGAGCCGGTCTCCAGCGCGACCGTCTCCTCCCCCTCCCGCCGCACTTCCGCCGAACCGTCGAGCAGCATGATGATCGCCGGCCCCCCGGCGTCCCCCTCCCCGGGACCCAGCAGGATCGTGTCCCCCGCTTCCGCCCGCGCCGCGTCCACGGTGAACCGCTCCGTCGTCACTAGCCGCGCCGTCCGCTCCCCCGCCGCCAACCGACTTGCCGGCGGCGGTGGGGCTTCGTCCACGCACGCCAGGCTCTCCTCGATGTGCAGTGCCCGTCCGACGCGGCCCCAGTCGTACAACCGGAACGTGGTATCGCTGGCCATCTGCACCTCGGCCACCATCACCCCCGCCCCCAGCGCGTGCACCGTGCCGCTGGGCAGGTCGTGCATCTCGCCGCGGATCGCCGGCACGCTCGCCAGGAGGTCCACCACGGGGTGCGTCCGTCCCGGCGCATCGAACCGCGCGAGCCGTCCCGCGAGCGTGATTGCCTCGGCCAGCATCGCCCGCGTCACCCCCGGCTTGAATCCCTTGTAGATCACCGCCCCGGGCTTGGCGTCCAGGATGTACCAGCACTCGGTCTTGAGGTGGGCCCCCGGGTTCGCCGTCGCGTACGCCGGGCTGGGATGCACCTGCACCGACAGGTTCTCCCGCGCGTCGAGGAACTTCACCAGCAGCGGGAAGTCCCCGCCCGGCGTCGCCCGCGCCGTCCCCATCAGCCGAACGCCCCACGCCGCCAAGGCTTCGTGCAGCGTCCGCCCCGCGAGCGGACCGTTGGCGATGACCGACCGCACCGGCTCGCCCCCGGCACCGCTCGCGCTCGTCGAGGGCATGTCCGCCACCTCCCAGCACTCGCCCACGCGGTCCCCCACCCGCACCGCCTTGCGGAACCGCGTCAGCCGATCCCCGCCCCACACCTTTGGCATCAGGACGGGATGAAACAGCAGCGGATACGGCCGGACGTCAGCACTCACGGGAACCTCCGCGGCTCGGGGGCGGGGCGGGCGCTCGATCGGAAGGTCGTCGACCGTGAACGGAGCGTGATCGCCACGCGACGCAGGAGCCGAAGGGGCCGGCACGGACGACCCGACCACCTCGCGAGGTACCGCGGCCGCCGGTGTCGGCACCTGCCGCGGGGCCCGCGCCGCCGTGGGCGCCACCCGCGTCCGCTCCCGGATCGCCGCGTCGATCTCCCCCGCCAGCCGCGCCGTCTCTCCGCGCCGGTCCCGCCACCACGTCGTGCTCCACACCCGTGTGATCCGCCACCCCCGCCGCCGCAGGATGTCCTCGCGCCACGCGTCGCGGATCCGCGCCGGCCGGTCCGCGTGATACGCCGCCCCGTCGCACTCGACCGCCAGCGCGTATCCCAGCGCCGGGTCCGGGTGCAGCACCGCTAGGTCGATGGCGAACCCCGACTCTCCCACCTGCGCATGCACCGTGTGCCCGAGCGCCGCCAGGGCGTCGCGGACCTCCTCCTCAAGCGGCGATTCCAGCACCCCCCCCACCACCGCCTTCGCTCGCGGCCGCAGCAGGTGCAGCACCCGCTCCACTCCCTTGCGGTCCCCCTCCGACACCGCCCTGGCGTACGCCAGGTAAAGCTGCAGGTACGACCGCTCCCGCAGCCGCGTCCCCGGCGCCGCCCCCGCGCCGAGGGCCGTGTCGACCTCCTCGATGGGCATGCTCCCGACAAGCACGATCCGCTTCTTGGCGCGGGTCACGGCGACGTTGAGCCGCCGCTCTCCCCCCACCTGCCCCAGCGGGCCGAAGTACCGCGTGAACGACCCGTCCTCCTTCCGCCCGAAGGTCGTCGAGAAGAGCATCACGTCACGCTCGTCCCCCTGCACGTTCTCGAGATTCTTGACGAAGAGCCCGACGTCCTGCCCGTCCTCGCGCCGCGACGTCTGCTCCTCGAGCCGCGTCCGGAACGCCGCGTCGTCACGCCCCTTGTCCTCGAGCAGGTCGAGGATGAGATCGCACTGGGGTCGGTTGAAGGTCACCACCCCCAGCGTGTCGATCCGCCCCGTCCCGTCCCCCTCGAGGTGCTCCCCGATCAGACGCACCACCTCGCGCGCCTCCGCCTCGTTGGTCCGTCGCGTCCCTCCGACGTACGTCCCCCCGACCTCGATGTACCGGATCGGCGGCGATACCCCCGCCGGATGCCTCGACGGCGGCGACTCCAGCCGACCCTCGTAGAACGCCCTGTTGCTGAACTCGATCAGGTCCGGGTGCTCGCTGCGATAGTGCACCCGCAGGTGACCCTCGGGCAGCAGCGGGATCGCCGCCTCCAGCAGGTCCGTGGCCTCCGCCGCATTCTGCGCCGTCAAACGCCGCGTCACGGCCCCCACGGGCGCATCCTCCGATTCCTCCGCCGCGTCCGCGTCCTCCTCCTCCTCGCCGTCCCCCCCGCCGGGCGTGAAGAATCCCGTCGGCGGCAACTGCTTGGGATCCCCCGAGATCACCGCCCGCCCCCCCCGCCACAGCACCGGCACCGCCTGCTCCAACGGGCACTGCGACGCCTCGTCGAAGATCACCAGGTCGAACAACCCCGCCGTCAGCGGGAAGACCTGCGCCGCCGCGGAGGGGTTCGTCAGCCAACACGGCCGCAGGTCGAGCAGCCCCAGCCGCACCGTGTCCCGCACCGCCTCCCGAAGCTTCGGCGCGGGCCCGTTCTTGGACCCCCGCAGGCGCAGCACCGCGTCCCACGAGACCGCCGCGGCCGCCTCCGCCTGTCGCCCCGCCCACGCCCGGGCGATCGCCGGCGACTCCGCCGCCCGCTTGGCCTTCAGCGCCCCGGTCAGGGCCTCGACGAGCTTGGGATGCTCCTCCGGCCCCACCCGCGCCAGCACCGGATGCCCCGCAGCGATCTCCTCGCGCCACGCCGATGCGATCGCGTATCCCGCGAGCGCACCCCACCACCGGCCCATGCCGGGCGCATCGGCGCCCTCCGGCGGCGTGGGCAACCGCTCTCCCGCCGCCCGCCGCCGCTCGTACGACACCAAGATCGCCAGCGCCTCCGCCTCCACGCCCGTCGCCGAGCCCAGCGCGGCCTCGAACCGGCGAAGCACCGGGAGCGTCGCCAGCCCGACCCGCACCGCCGCCAACTCGCCCGCGATCGGCCGCCCCGCCCGGACCGCCTCCCGCAGCGGCTCGATCCGCGCGGGCTTGAGGTGACGACCCAGGCCGTCGAGCGCCGCCAGCAGCGGCTCCGCGGCCCGGGACCGCGCGACCGCCCGCCGGACCTCCGCCTCGATCGACCCGTCGGCGATCCCCTCCGCCGTTCGAAGCGGCTCGACCAGCGCCCGCGCCCACGCCGAACCCCCGCCGGCCGCAATCATCACGGTCGCCGTCGCCAGGGTCCGCGCCGCCGCCCGCGCCAGCGCCGACTCCTCGGCCACGGACGGGGACGCCGCCCCCGACCCTCCCGGAGCGAGCCCGAGCGCCGTGCGGAGCGGCACCATCGCCTCGGCCAGCCGCCGCCGCTGCGCGACCGCCTCGGCATGCGCGACCCCGCGCTGCGCGATCTCCCCCACGAGGCTCCCCATCGCGTCGGGCCGGACGCTCCTGAGCAGCCTGGCCGCGCGGCGCGCATCCCCGGCGAAGTGCCGGAAGAACGACCCCTCGTAGTCCATGACCGTCCGCGCCGCCGCGAGGGCGGTCCGCCGCTCCGCATCCCCCAGCGGCGCCAGCGTCGCCTCCCAGTCCCGGTCCGGGGGCGCCCGGTCGGCCCCATCCGCGTGCGCCACCCCAGCCTCCGCGGCGACCAGCGCCCGCTCGCGGTCCGGCCCACCCCGCGCGAGCAGCCCCAGCCACGCCGCGAGCAGCACGCGCTCGGCGTGCGGCAGCCGCCCGGCCTCCATCACTGCCGCGCACAGCGGCTCGGCCTCGGCGCGGAATCGAGCCAGGTCGCTCGGGAGTGCCAGCCCCGGCCCTTCCGCCCCGAACGAGGCCAAGTGCTCCCGCTCGCACCGCTCCAGCGTGGCGAGGAGCGATTGAAGGTCCGCCTCCGCCGACGGCGAGAGCGCCGGGCCGTACGTCCGCTCCGCCCACGGGTTCCCCGGCAGGCCCCCGGCGTGAAACAACTCGCCCGTCCGCTCGATCGACGCCAGCATCTCCGGCAACGACTCCGCACGGGCCTCCGGCGCCAGGGCTGTCAGTTCGGCCAGCGGCCGCACGCCGGGGAACGCCGCGAAGTGCCGCCCCTCCAGCGCGAGCGCATCGCGGTGCGACAGCCCTAGCCGCGGGTGCGTCTCGTGCGTCGCCCGCGCGAAGGCGTCCAGCTCGAGCTCGGTCCGTTCGATCTCGCGCGCGGCCTTCCCCCGCCGCCCGTCGTCGCGCGTCGGCGCGGCGTCCCGCACCGCGCCCGCCTGCGCTCGGATCGCCTGGAAGATCCCCATCCGATCCGCCTCGGCGTCGTGCAACTCCGTGCACAAGCCTTCCAGCCCCGCCTGCCGCAGGCGGTTCATCACCACGCTCGTCGCCGCCTCCTTCTGGCAGACCATCAGGACCGTCTGCCCCCGCGCCAGCGTGTCGGCGATGATGTTCACGATCGTCTGCGACTTCCCCGTCCCCGGGGGTCCGTGCACGACCAGCCCGGGGGCCTCTCGCGCCATCCAGATCGCCCGCTGCTGCGAGTGGTCCGCGTCCGTCACCAGCGCTCGCTGGGCCTCGGCGGGCGCGGCGTCAGAGGTCGCCGGCCTCGCCGCGCTCCCCTCAAGGAACGATCTGACCGGCTCGGGGCACGACGCCTCGCCCTTGATCGCGTCCAGGTCGCTCAGGATGGACTCGTTCTGCCAGCGGAAGATCCCCAGCGCCGCCGCCTCAAAGAACCGGCTCCCCGCCCGCGGGTCGAGCTCCGCCGCCGAGGGGAACGCCCGAGGCGACCCGGTCGGCCCCGCGGGGGGAAGGATCCGCAGCGTGCGGGCCACGGCGTCGATGATCTCCGCCAGCCCCGCGGCGTCGAGGTCCATGAGGTCCTGGCGCGACGGCGGCTCGGGCTTGACCCCCAGCCGCCGCTGCATCCACTCGGCCATGGCGGTGTTGAAGCGAGGCGGGATGCCGCGGTGGCGGGCGATCCGCACGACGCCGTCCTCGTGCGGATCGGGCGTGATCTCCATCGGGATGATGCAGACCGGCGCCAGGATGAAAGGGTCGTCCGCCCCGGGCCCAGACGGGACGTACACCAACGGGTATCCGAGCCACAGCGCGTGGACCCCGGTCTCCCGGCGCGCGAGCTCGGCCGCGCGACGAATCGTTCCGACCTGCTTCAGCAGCGAGCGCTGCTCCCGCAGCCGCCGCTCGCTCGGGCTCTCTGGGGCCGAGCCGTCGGGCTCCTCGTCCACCTCGATCAGCCGGCGTACCTCGAACTCGAGCGATGCGCCCCGTCCGCCCAGCGCGGCCTCCAGCACCGCCCCGGGAACCCCCGGGCCGATCCGCCCGAACCGGGCGACATCGACCACCTTCGCCCCCGCCCGCGTGGCGACCCGCAGAAGCGGGCTCTGCGTGATCGCCGCGTTGAGCCGGTCGATGAAGCGCTGGACCGTTGCAACATGGGGGCGGATCGGGGCGGAGACGTCCGGGGCGGGAGGCATCCCGGCGACGATACCACGCCCGAACGCGGGAAATCACGGTCCCGATCGCCCGTGGCATTCTCGGACGAGGCCGCGGGAGGATGGCCCCTTAGTACCCGCGCTCCCCCGTCATCATCCCGCTCAGCTTGGCGTCGAAGGCGACCCGGTCCCCGACCAGCCCCTGCACCTCGCTGATGAACCGCCGCTTCTGGGCCTTTACCTCGCGGCAGATGATGAACAGGTCGTCCCCGGGCACGACCGGGGCGCGGAACGCCGCGTTCTCGATCCGCAGGAAGGCCACGAGCGTCGGGGCCGCCTTCCGCACGATGAACATGAAGCAGGCGAGCTGGGCCGCGGTCTCGATCATGAGGACGCCGGGAAACATGGGCGTGCCGGGGAAGTGCCCCTCGACCCAGAACTCGTCGTGCCGCACCCTCTTGACGGCCATCGCCCGGGTCCAGTCCTCGGCGTGCCAGACGATGCCGTCGAGCAGGGACATGGTGCCGCGGTGGGGATTCCACACCTCGATGTCGGGGCGCGACAGCACCCGGCGCGAACGGTCGATCCCACTCACGTCGAACAGCAGCCGCCCCGGGGGGGGACCCCCCGCCGCTACCGCACCCTCAGCGCCCGTCTCAGCTGGATTGGCCGGCATCGCGCAGCTCCAGGATTTTCTCCCGGACCTCCTGGGCGGCGTTCTTGATGTCCTGCATCGTCTGGCGGGCCCGCGTCCCCGCGGCCTTGTTCCCGCCCTCGGCCTTCCGCACGTCGTCCTCGGCCTCGATGATCATCTTCTTGAGCTTCTCGAATGCTTCCAATCGTGGGCACCTCTCTGCGGCGTGACGCTGTTCCTCCCCCGGTCCGGGGGTGACCCGCGATGGGTCGCCGCACGGATCGGGAGGGATCACCCCCCGGCCGACCCCCCGGCTCCGCCCCGGAAAGGCCGTTCCCATCGTAGCAGGACGCTTCACAGGCCGCGTCCCGAGGGTTAGCGGACCGCCTGAGGGAGCAATCGCTCGAGGTGTTCCAGCGCCGAGTGCAGGTACTTGGGGTTCCCCTCCCGCTCCACCAGCGCGGGGGCGCACGCGGCCATGAGCACCCGCCGCACGTTGGCGAGGTCGCCGTACTCATCGTCGCAGGGCAGACCACGCTCGCGCCGAAACCTCGCCAGCGTGGTCAGGGGCTTGACACCGTGGAGCATGGCCTCGTGCCCCCAGAACTGCCTCTCCAAGTAGAGGGCGTCCTCGAGCCAGTGTCCCGGATGGACCAGCGCCAGGTCGATCAGGACGCACGGGCCGCAGGGGTCGGTCCCGGGCGGAGCCACGCCGTCGGGGAGGCGGCGGCGCAGGACGTTGCCGGGGTGCAGGTCGCCGTGGCACCAGGTCGTGACCTCCCGGGACTCCCACCGGGCGCGGAGGAGGGGCAGGGCCTTCTGAACCTTCTTGACGGCGTCGCACCAGCGCGTCGCTTCGGGGAAGCCGCCCGCCTTAGCGATCGTCCGGGAGCGCTTGATCGCCCGATCCCAGTCCGGCGGTGCCGGGCGGGCGTCGAGGGGAGTGTCGGCGGCACAGGCGTGGAAGTCCGCTGCGGCGCCGAGGAGGTCCAGGACGGATCGCTCGTCGAGGGCGTGGCTGAGCGCGGGACCGTGGAGGCGCTCGGTCACGATCCACGCCAGGTCGTAGCCGTTGATGGCCGTTCCCGAGGCGACGACGCGGGGGGTGCAGCGGCGGAGGGCCTTCGGGTCGGTCCAGGCGCCGAGGTCCGCTTCACCCATCGCGACCGTCCAGCGGTGTTCGGCGGGGCCGACGGGAAACTTCACCAGCACGCCCGTCGTGGTGCCGTCGTCGAGGCGATAGGTCGAGAAGCCGGTCGCGGCACCCCCCCGCTGCCACGCGGCCCGGAACCAGTCGATCGCGCCGAGGCGATTGTCGGTCGATCGGCGCAGGGCGGGAGCGAGGGCGAGGGCCAGGTCGTGGGTGTCCGTTGGCGGAGACCCGGGCGATCTGGTGAGCTGCGGGTCGTGCGTTGGGGCACCGTCCGCCATCGATGCTGAGCCTACCCGCTCGGCGGGGGATTGGGGAGGGTCAATTCGTGCCAAAGGGGGCGAAGGCGGGTGAAAAGAGCCAGAGCGGGGTGATTCTGGGGCATCGAGCGGCATTTCGCACCCCTGCTTTCTATGAGGACTCGAAGAGTCGGACCAGGTCAGCGACCGGGAGCGCCTCGGCGCGGTCGGCGGGATCGATCCCGTCCGGCCATCCGCGGTCGCGGCCCAGGACGGCTCCGAGCTGCTTGCGACGCTTCTCGAAGAGGGCTTGGCAGAAGTCGGCGAAGGCGCGGACATCCCCGGTTGCGGGGATTGGTCGACGGGTGAGCAGGACCATCGAACTCTTGACGTCGGGGCGGGGCCAGAAGCATTCGGGGGGGAGGTGGGCGACGAGGCGGATGTCGGCAACGGCTTGGGCGAGGACGCCCAGGGTGCCGTAGTCCTTGGTGCCGGCCTTGGCGAGGAGGCGGTCGGCGACCTCGCGCTGGACGGTGACGGCGAGGACGGGGCAGCGGGGGTGGTCGGCGAGGAGAACGCTCATGACGGGGGTGGCCGCCCCGTAGGGGAGGTTGGAGACGAGACGGAATGGTCCGGGGCCGAGGGCTTCGACGAGGGCGGGGGCGAGGGCGTGCTTGGTGGCGAGGCAGTCTCCCTCGACGAGGGAGAACGCGGGGCCGCGCGCGGCGAAACGCTCGCGGAGCATGATGGAGAGGCCACGGTCGATCTCGGCGGCGACGACGCGGCATCCGCGGTCGAGGAGCTCCTCGGTCATGGTGCCGGTGCCTGGGCCGATCTCGAGGACGGTCTCGCCCGGGGACGCGCCCGCGGCGTCGACGAGCTTACGGATCAGGTTGTGGTCGATGAGGAAGTTCTGGCCGAAAGCCTTGCGCGGGGCGAGACCGCGGGACTCGAGGAGGAGGCGGATCTCGGCGAGGGTCTGCATGGGGTGCCGGGCCGGGGGCGGGACGCTACCACGCGCCCGAGAGGATCTGGTCGATTGCGTGGGCGACGCCGTCCTGGGTGTTGGGGAGGGTGGTGCGGGCGGCGTGCTCGCGAACGATGGGGACGGCGTTGCCCATGGCGACGCCCAGGCCGGCGCCGCGGATCATGCTCTCGTCGTTGATCTCGTCGCCGATGGCGGCGACGCGGGCGGGCTCGATCCCCCAGCCGGCCATGAGGCGGCTGACGGCGGACCACTTGGTGGCGCCGATGTCGAAGAGTTCCAGGACGTGCAGGGTCTCGCCGCCGGCGCGGCTGGCGTGCTCGGGGGCGACCACGGCGGGGAAGTGGTGGACGCACGCGCGGCCCTCGCAGGCGGCGGCGAGGTCGGCGCGGATGGACGCCATCGCGCCCGCGCGGCCGCAGGCGCCGACCCGGACGGTGTGCTCGGGATGTTCATCGTCGTCCAGCGAGCGGGCGAAGCGGACGCGGACGTTCATGGCGTCGAACCACCAGAGGGTGACGGGATCGAGGGGAAGTCGGCTCGGTCCATCGACCACCAGATAGTCGTACCCGGCCTCGCAGGGATCCTTAAGGACGAGGGCGGGATGGTCGTGGGCGACCAGGCGCTCGACGGCGTGGGCGACGAGGGCGAGATCGACGCCGAAGCGATGGATGGTGCGGGACGAGACGGGATCGGCGATGATCGAGCCCCCGGCGACGACGACCGGATCGCGTTGGTCGATGCGCTGCAGGATGTGGCGGCACTCGACCAGGCCGCGGCCGGTGCAGATGACGACGCGGAGGCCGGCGGCCCGGGCGGCGGCGACGGCCGCGGCGTTGCGGGGGGAGACCTCGGAACGCGCGTCGAGGAGCGTGCCGTCGAGGTCCAGGGCGAGGAGGTCATAGCGGCGGGGCACGGGCGAGGGTAGGTGGCGCCCGGGGAGGCGCCGGGCCGGGCGTGCTCAGCGGAGCGCGGCGGGCCCGAGGGTGATGGCGTTCTTGCCCTGGCGCTTGCTGGTCATGGAGCGCTCATCGGCGCGGGCGAGGAGGGCGGCGGGGGTCGCGCCGTCCCACGGGAACGTGGCGAGGCCGCCGCTGAGGGTGACGGCCCCGGGAGCGCAGTCGGCGAGCTTGGGGAAGCGGTGGTTCGCGATCTGCTGGCGGAAGCGGGCGGCGATGCCGCTCACGCTCTCGGGGTGGCGGCTGCCCTCCTGGCGGGGGCCGGTGGGCTCGTGGAAGATGACGGCGAACTCGTCGCCCCCGATGCGGCAGACGCGGTCGGTGGGGCGGATCACGCTCTGCAGCAGGCGGACGGTCTCGGTGAGGATCTCGTCCCCCGCGGCGTGCCCGTAGCGGTCGTTGAAGGACTTGAAGTTGTCGATGTCGAACAGGAGCACGGTGACGTGGTGGCGGTCGGCGCGGGCCTGATCCAGCGCGGCGGAAAGGAAGCGGTCGAAGTAGCGGCGATTCCACGCGCCCGTCAGGCAATCGCTGAAGGCGGCTTGGCGAAGCTGGGACTGCTGGTCGCGGAGGCGGAGCCAGCCGGCGAGCCAGCGGGCGTGCGGGGCGAGCGCGATGGCGCTCGACGCCGAGGAGCGGAGCGCGCCGAGATGGTGCGCCTCCCACATGACGGGCGTCTCGGTCACGCCCGGCGTCCCGGCCGGGGACCCCGCGGGGACGAACTCGACGGACGGATCGCCCGATCGCTCCCGCAGCAGGGCGATCGCGGGGGTGAGCAGGTCCTTGCCCTTGAGCAGGAGCGCGACGAGCGCGGCGTCGCCGGGGCTGTCGGGATGCGCCTCGGGCGCGGATGGACATGGGGATGTCGCCGCGGCGGGGCGTCGGGCCGGGACGGAGGCGAGGACGGCATCGAGCAGGTCGGACGCGGGGCGCTGGGCGGGGGCGGCGCCGCCCCGGACGACGCGGCGGAGGGTGTCCGCGGGCAGGTCGGCGGAGATGGTCGCGTCGTACGCCGCGGGGGAGCGGACGCCCACGCGTCCGACGCCCAGAACGGTGACGCCGGGATCGACGCCCTTGAGAGCACGGACGAACTCGTCGATGCGCTGGAGGGGCGCTCCGCGGGCCGCCCGGCCCGTCGTGCCGTCGGCCAGGACTGATGATTCGGCCTGGAGGGCGGCCTCGGCGTCGGGCGCCACGACGACGACGCGGCGACCGGGACAGGGCGTGGCGGAGAGTTCAGAGATCGCTTCGAGCGGCGTCGGGACTCGGACCAGTTCGATGCCCGCATCTGTTCGGAGACTCGCGTCGAGCCCCGTCCGCCCTAGGAGGATCACGCGGACGTCGAGCTGGGTGGGGGCGTGAGGCACGGGGAATCGTTGGCGGGTTGGCCGGGCGGGCGGCGGGATACGGAGGGGTTCGTGCCCGAGGGGGGTGTGGTTCGACAGGTCCGAGAACGTCGCCGTTTCGGCTCCGTCAGCGGCGTTTATCGTCGTCGGTGGCCAGCAGCATTGCCAGCTCCTCGTCGGTCAGGAGGTTTCCGATGGAGGGAGATCGGCGCGGGAGGAGGCCCGGGGAAGCATCGTCGCCGACCTCCGTCGGCGCGGGAGAGGACGGCGTGCGTTCCTTTGCGGGGGGAGCGCCGGAGATGGGGAGCGGGCCGTCGCCGGCGAGGCGGAGATTTGGAGGCCCAGGGTGCAGGCGGACCGTCGTGGATGAGATTGGATCATCGATGAGCGGGGGGCGGGGGGGCTTGGGGACCTGGGGCGGGGTCGGCGGGCGTGGGGCCGGGGCGAGGTCCGCCGCGGTGCCCGCGCGGATCTGGGGGATCGCCGACGACTCGAAGACCCAGAGGACGACGTCGGGGGCGTGACGTTCCGCGAGGGTGACGACGTCGACGGCGCCGCGCAGGAGCGTCGGCTCAACCAAGAGGAGGACCGCGGCCTCGCCGGCAGGGCGGGGGGCGCAGAGGTGCGCGAGCGCGGCGAAGTCGTGGTCGCAGGGGACGACGTCGAGGGAAGGCTTGCGGAGGGCGGCCTCGAGTTCGGGGGGAATGGCCTCGCCGCGCGGGTGCCACAGGACGCAGCGGGCTGGGCGGGATGGGGGATGGGCGGCTCCGCCGTGCATCGGGGGAGTGTACTTCACCGGGGCGGAAGCACCGAGGAAAATCCGTCGTCGGCGGGCAAGGCCGTGGATGCGGGAGCGGCACCGGGGGGAGTCGGGTTCGGCCGATCGGGGGCGAGGGTGGCGGGAGCGACGAAGGCAATGAAGGCGTCCGTCCGCGCGGCGGCCTCCATCGCGAGGTCTTGGAGACGGGCGAGGGCCGGGGCGGGGTCGACGGCCTTCGCCGGACGGGGCGGGACGACGGATGCGCTGCGGTGGTGCTTGAGGTAGAGGGATTCGTCGCGGAGGTGGGTGAGCAGGGGATCCGCGGCGGACTGGGCGGCCGTCAGGGCCGAGCGGGCGAGCGCGAACGCGGCCTTGACCTCGCTCCGCCGGCGCGACGCCTCGCTGCGCAGGGCGGCGTCGTCGTAGTGACCCAGTTCGCGGCTCCACTCGTCGAAGAGGTCGTACCCGGTCGCGTCCATCCGGAGGATCCGCTTGCGCGAGGCGCGGACGCGGCTTTCGGCCACCGCGAGAACGCGGCGGGAGGCCTGGTACGCGAGGATGGGGTCGGCGCCCTCGCCCGCCTCGACGCGGAGGCGGTCGAGCCCGTCGGCCACGGACGCGACGGCGGCCTGCTGGCCGTCGCGGGCGAGGCCTGCGGAGCGGGCGAGGACGGCGAGCTTGTTGCGGGTGAAGGCGTCGTACGAGGGGGAGGGGGGCGTGGCGCACCCGGAGATCGCGAAGAAGAGGGCGAGCAGCAGGCCGAGGGCGGGGAGACGCATCGGGTCGAGTGTACCGACGGGTGGGCGTCGGGCGGGCGGGGCGGCCCGACGCGTCGTCAGGGCCCGGCGTCGATGGGGGCGATGTGGAAGTGGCCGCCGTCGACGACGGCCCCGGCCTTGATCACCAGCGAGGTGGCGTGGACGTCGCCCTTGAGGCGGCCGCGGCTGCCGACGAGGACGGGGCCGCCGCTGGTGAGCGTCCCCTCGAGCGTGCCGTTGATCTCGATGCCGCCGCCGGCCTCGACGGGGCGTCCGACGGAGCGGCCCTTACGCTCGACGAGGACCTTGCCGCAGGTCAGGAGCTTGCCGCTGAAGCCAGCGTCCCTGACGAAGAGATCGTCGAGCACGATGCCCTTGTAGCAGATGGGGCAGGAGGCGGTGCGGCCGGCGCGGGGGACCACGATCGCGGTGCGGCAGTGATAGCAGCGGACGATGCGTTCGGGGTTGGCCAGGGCCGAGCCTCCGGCGGGGGCCTCGCGCACCCCAGGGGCCGATTCCATCCTCGCGGGCAAACCCCGCGTCCGGGCTCGAAGCCCGGGCGCGGAGCGGAGAGAGACTTCAAGCGACTTCGGCGGCGCCGGTGCCGAGCCACGCCGGACGCGGGGCGGGCGCGCCGGCGCCGAGCCAGTCGCTCGACGCGGGCTCGGGGGTGCGGTCGGCGTCCTTGGGCCTGGGAGCCGTGCGGGCGGGCTTGGGCTCGGCGGGGGTGTTGAGGAGGGTGGAGACGGGTGCCTGCGCGGCGCGGTCGCGCCCGGCGGAGGCGAGGGCCTCGGGACCCACGGCGCAACGGCCGATGAACGTCGCGCCCTCGGCGACGACGAGGGCCGCGGCCGTGACGTCGCCGTGGAGATTGGCCTTGCCGGTGAGCTGGAGGCGGTCGCGGGCGATGAGGTCCCCCTGGACGCGGCCGTCGATGATGATGGTGTCGGCCTGGATCGTGGCGTGGCAGACGGCCCCGGGGCCGATGAGCAGTTCGCCTTGGGCCTCGATGGTGCCCTCGAACTGGCCCAGGATGCGGCCCGCACCGACGAAGGTGAGGTCGCCCTTGAAGCGGGCGTCGGGCCCGATCACGGTGGTCTGGTCGCGGGTCTCGGCCATCGGTCGCTGCTCCTGGGGTCGCCTTCCCGGCTCGGCCGGGCTTCCGTCGGACGCGCCGTTCGCGTCGGCGATCTCCCCGGGAGACGGGGTGGCCGGGCGGGAGCGGAGCCGGACGAAGGGGTTTCGGTTGCTGTCCATGATCGTCTCGGGACCCCGACGCGGACGGACCGGGCGGGGCGTGACCCTCCGCGTGCCAGCGGGGGCTCACGATCTATCGGACCCGATCCCTCGAGGACGCGAGAAATCGGCGGCGGCTTCACCACGGCGGGTGGCGCGTGCCCGGGACGGGCGTCGGTGGACGATCCCTCTGAAGAGGATGAGGACGATCTCGGAGAGGATGAGCACGACGAAGATCCATTCCCAGATCTCCATCCGACGGTGGGCGTGGCCGTCCGCGATCCTGCACGATCAATCACGCGATCACCGATCTCGATGGCGGCGCTGATGCGGAGGATATCCGCGTGCTCGGATGGTGGCTGCGGCGCGATGACGTCGGGGATATGACCAACGTTCGCCGCTGATCCTCGATCGCGGTCTGTCGGGGTGCTGATTCCGGCATGCCACGCTCTGCGGTGTCTTCGCCCTGCACGCGGTGAGAGTCATCGGAGGGCGGCGCGTCGGGGCGGATGCGGAGGGTGTACGCGCTCGTGTCGCGGCCCCGAAGCACAAGGTTTTGCCGGTTGGACAGCCGGCCAACGCCGCAGATCGCCTCTCAAACATTCCTCTTTGCCGAGTCTGGAAGCGGGTTTTCTCACCGTTGGCGATCGATTTGCCTTGACAGTCCGGGGGGGGGTGGAGGTAGGCTGCCCGTGGCATCCGTCCGGCTGTCGAAGTCGGCCAGCGGCCAAGAGAGAGAGAGACCAATATGACCCTTCCAGTTGTTCGCGCTTTCGTTCCAGGCCTCCTTGGCGTGCTGTGCTTTTCAGCCGCAAGCCACGGCGAAGTCATCACGCTCCGCAGCGGGCAGGTCAGCGGGTTCCCCGGCACGCCGGGCCAGCTCGACTCCAACATGACCTGGGGCGGCTCGGTCGGCAGCGGACCGCTCAGCGGCGCCGCCTTCACCGCGGCCGATTTCAACAACACCGTGGCCAACTCGGCTGTCGTCATCACCCCCGTTAGCGTGTGGATCCCGGGGCTCACCTTCGACCCCCAGGCCCGCTGGGTTGCCACAGACCTCATCCCCGGCACCACCCTCGGTGCCTCGGCCTCAACGCTCTACCGCGTGCCGTTCGCCGTCACGACCACCGGCATCACGAGCGCGACACTCACCATCGCCTGGTCGTCCGATGACTCGCTGGGAGACGTGGCCTTCGGCGGCCCTAACCCCATCGGCGCGTACCTCCGCGATCCGTCGGGCGCCGTCACCCCGCTACTCCCGGTCTCCGGCGGCAACTTCACCATCGAGTCGCTGGTGAGCGGCCTCAACATCCTCGGCGCGGTCAACACGGGGGTCAACGAGTTGTTCCTGTACCAGCGCGACCAGGGATTTGGCGTCTCCGGCGTCATCTTCAGCGCCGAGATTTCCGTCATCCCCGCCCCCGGCGCAGTCGCGCTGCTGGGCCTCGGCGGGCTGATTGGCGCGCGCCGTCGCCGCTGATCCCATGAAACGTCCGATCATTTGAACAACACCCGGCCCGGGCGTCTTGCCCGGGCCGTTTTTGTGCCGACCCCCATCCCCGACGGCTCAACTCAGGTCGCTTCCTGCCAAAACGACAACCCGCGGATCTCGGTGACCCGGTGGCTACGCGAATGTGGCGAAGAAGATTGAGTAGGAGCTCGGAGGGTTCTGGGGTCGGGGGCTGGCGGATGCGGGGGGCCGTCTAGTGTCGGCGTGCCGTCCTCCGCGCGTCGCCGGGAGATCGTAGTTTGAGGGGCCGCCCGCTCGGCCGGGCGTCCGCCTGCCGGGACGGCGGCGTGAGGAGGATGAGCCGGAATGAGACGATTCCTTGGATGGTTCGGCGTAGTCGGGATGTCCGTGGGGGCGGGGGCATGCGCGGGGCCGCGGGCGGGCGCGGGGGACGCGGGGGCGGGCTCCGGCCACGCCGCGGAGGTGGCACGGTTGATGGAGGGGGCCTTCAGCAGCGCGGCTCAGGCCGCGGCCGACCCCGAGTACTTCGACATCCGCCTGCATATGGCGCGGATCTGGCCGGGCGCGAGCGACGGGGCGTGGTTGTACGTCGAGCAGGCCCGGGGCGATCTGCTCGAAAAACCCTATCGGCAGCGGGTGTATCGCGTGAGCGCGCGGCCCGATGGGGTGGTGGTGAGCGAGGTCTACCTGCTCCCGGGGAACGCCTTGGACTTCGCGGGGGCGTGGCGAACGCCCGCGCGCTTCGCGACGCTCGGGCCGGCCGACCTCACGCTGAAGGAAGGGTGCGACGTCGCGCTCCGGGCCGCGGGACCGGGGCGGTACGAAGGGGGAACGGAGGGAACCGGGTGCGCCAGCGAGCGGGCGGGCGCATCGTACACCACGAGCGTGGTGGTGCTGGACGAGGCGGGGATGGTGAGCTGGGACCGCGGGATGGACGCGGCGGGGGCGCAGGTGTGGGGGGCGGAGGGGGGCGGGTACCGGTTCGACCGGGTCGAGCCGTGAGGCGACGGAGAATCATGGGAGGACCGCCCCGGCCGATCAGTCCCCGAAGATGGTGTTCACGTGCCGCGCGGCGTGGATGAGCGGGTCGTCGGGCTTGACCAGGCGCTGCTTGCCGGCGGGCTCCTCGAGGTCGATGTCGGTGAGCTGGCCTTTCTGGAGGGCGACCATGCGGCCGACCTTGCCTTCGCGGAGGAGGGTCATGGCGTGGCTGCCCAGGAGGGTGGAGAGGACGCGATCGGCGGCGCAGGGGGTGCCGCCGCGCTGGGTGTGGCCCAGGACGACGTAGCGGCTCTCGACGCCGGCCTCGTCCTCGATCGAGTCGGCGAGGTACTTGCCGATGCCGCCCAGGCGGATGGGGTCGGGAGAGGTGGGGACGACGCGGGCGACGATCTGGCGGCCGCCCTCGAGCTTGGCGCCCTCGGAGACGCAGAGGAGGCTGGAACGCTTGCCCAGCTCGCTGCGCTGCTTGACCTTGTCGTAGATCCGCTTGAGGTCGAAGGGGATCTCGGGGATGAGGATGACATCGGCGCCCGAGGCGACGCCGGCGTGGAGGGCGATCCAGCCGGCGTTGCGGCCCATGACCTCGACGACCATGGCGCGGTGATGGCTGTCGGCGGTGGTGCGGACCTGGTCGAGGGCGAGGGTGGCGGTCTCGACTGCGGTCTGGAAGCCGAAGGTGAGTTCGGAGCCCTCGATGTCGTTGTCGATGGTCTTGGGGACGCCCACGACGGGGAGGCCGCGCTTGGCGAACATGGCCGCGCCGGTCATGGTGCCGTCGCCGCCGATCACGACCAGGGCCTCGATGCCGTGGTGCCTGATGGTCGCGAAGCAGTCGTCCATCACGTCCTTGTAGATCAGGGAGCCGTCGGGGTTCTTGCCCACGGCGTGCTTGGAGGGGTTGGACTTGTTGTTGGAGCCCAGGATCGTGCCGCCGAGGGTGAGGATTCCCGACAGGTCGGCCTCGCCGATCGCGCGGCAGCGGTTCTCGATGAGTCCGAGGTAGCCGTCCTCGACGCCCACGACGTGGATGCCGCAGTTGAGGGCGTCCTTGGCGACGGCGCGGATGACGGCGTTGAGGCCGGGGCAGTCGCCCCCGCCGGTCATGATGCCGATGCGGCGGATGTTGGGGCAGGTGGTGGAGAGGGTCATGCAGGACCATATCGGCACGGCACGCCCGCCGACTCTTCCCGAGAGGACGCGGAACGGCCCGATACCATTCCCGCGACGATGCCCGATTCCACCCCCCCGCTCCCCGCCGATCGCGTCAAACCCCCTGAGGCGGACGCATCGCTCTACCTCCACCCGCAGACGCTCGCCCGGCTGGGATCGTTCGAGCTGCGGGCGAGGATGATCGTGGAGGGGTTCAGCTCCGGAACGCACCGCTCTCCCTACCAGGGGCTCTCGGTCGAATTCGCCCAGCACCGGCCCTACGTCTCGGGCGACGACCTCCGCCACCTCGACTGGAAGGTGTACGGGCGGACCGACAAGCTCCACCTCAAGCAGCACCAGCAGGAGACCACGCTCGACCTGATGGTGCTGGTCGACTCGTCGGGCTCGATGAACTACGGCAGTCGCTCGTTCGAGGAGGCGTCGGGCGAGGGGAACATGACCAGCGTCGACGGCAGGAACACCTGGACGAAGTTCGACCACGCCACCGCGCTCGCCGCGGCCCTGTCGTACATCACGCTGCGCCAGGGCGACCGGGTCGGGCTGGTCGTCTTCGCCGACGAGATCAGGGCGATGGTGAAGCGTTCCAGCAGCCAGGGGACGTGGCGGCAGGTCGTGGGCGCGCTCAGCACGCACCCGCTAGGGCCCGGGAACACCGGGCGTCCGACCGACCTGCACCGCACCGTCGACCAGGTGCTGGGAAAGGTGACCAACCGCTGCCTCTTCGCGCTCATCAGCGACTTCTACGCGGACCCCGAGGAGGTGCGGGAGGCGCTGGCGCGGCTGAAGCACGCGGGGCACGACGTGATGGTCTTCCAGGTCGTCGACCGGGCCGAGGAGGAGTTCGCGTTCACCGACTCCGCGCCCTTCGAGGGGATGGAGGGGGAGGCGCCGCTGCGGGTCGACCCGCGCTCGCTGCGGGCGTCGTACCTCGAGGTCTTCCGGGCGCACCTGGCGGAGATCGAGCGGCTGGTGGTCGCCATGGGCTTCGACTATCAGAAGATCGGGACGCACGACTGGCTCGGGCCCCCGCTGGCCTCCTTCGTCGCGCGCCGCAACGCCCAGATCAAGCGGAGCAAGTATGGGTAATCCACGCGCGGACCGGCGAGCCGTGAACGGGGCTCCCCGCCCGCTGGTCGTCCGCGCGCGGACGGGGCGGCCGTGACGTTTGCCAACCCCATACTCGCGGCGGTCGGGCTGGGGTGCGTGGCAATCCCGATCATTATCCACATCCTCATGCGCCGTCGCCGCAGGCCCGTTGCGTGGGGCGCCATGCGGTTCCTGATCGAGGCCTATCGACGCCAACG
>Ga0105046_10001721_pt1 | contig 33895 bp, 22 predicted proteins | sample MAT03_FD_78385 | JGI IMG/M metagenome (GOLD analysis project Ga0105046, IMG submission 78385) | Freshwater microbial communities from Lake Fryxell liftoff mats and glacier meltwater in Antarctica - MAT-03 (megahit assembly) | ecosystem: Environmental > Aquatic > Freshwater > Ice > Liftoff... | reverse complement strand
CGTCGATTCCACCACTTTTGCCATGGACTCGCCAGCCGTCAGCGCCACGGGCCAGGTCGCTTGGGAAGGATTCATCAACTCGAACAGCGACGGTTCTGGTCGCGAGATCTTTTTCAACGACGGCGTTTCGACCGTCAATCTCAGCAACAACTCCATCACGGACTTTCGACCGCAGATTTCCGGCGACGACATTGTTTGGTGGCAAGGCGGCTTCCTGAATCAGCAGATCGCCGCCAAGTACAACGGCGTGGTCGGCGAGATCAGCACCAACCCCTTGCGCGATCAAAACCCCCAGATCTCCAACGGGAAGATCGTTTGGATCGGCAACGACGGGATCGCGGACCAGATCTATTACTACGATGGCGAGAGTATTACCAAGTTGACCTCGGGCGCCGGCAATAAAAGCGGTCCGCAAATTTCGGGCGCGCATGTTGTCTGGCAATCTGGCAGTGGAACCACTGCGGAGATCCAGCAGGCGATCATGTATCCGCCGGGTGACGAGAACATGGACGGAATCGTGAATATCATCGATATCACGCTCCTGGCGGAACTATGGCAGACCGCCGGACCCCTGGGAGACGTGAACGGAAACGGAGTGGTCGATATCGTTGACCTGACGATCGTCGCTGGCCATTGGCTCGAAACACTCGATATGCCCCCCGCTCCGACCTCCCCTTTGGTTGTTGTGCCTGAGCCGGCAAGCCTAATGTCCGCGCTGCTCGGCGTGGCCTTCATGGTCCTGGCGTATCCCCGGCGTCAGGCATAAACCGCAAGAAGCGGCGCGGGGGAGATTCAATCCTTCGCTTGTTGGCAGACCCAAGTCGCCTTGCCGCCACAGGCGCCTGCGCACCATAATGCGTCCGCGATTCCCCGTCCCATGCCGCGCAAAGTGCGAGTAAGCGACCTTGAGCAACGCAGATCCGCAAACCGTTCGTCCCGTTCTCAAGCGCGAGGTTTTTGCCTGGACGCTTTACGATTGGGCGAATAGCTCGTACTCAACGCTGCTAATCACGATCGTCGTCGTCTATCTGACAACGGTTGTCATGCCTGGCGACGCAGGCGATCTGATGTACAGCTACGGTATCGGCGTGACGATGTTTATTGCGGCGTTGCTCAGTCCTGTGATTGGCGCGATCGCTGATTCTCGCGCCAACAAGTCCACTTGGTTCCGCTGGACCAGCCTACCCGGCGCGTTGGCCGCAGGCGCACTCGGCCTAGTATCGCCCGACAACTCCTGGATATTCGCCGGCCTGTTTCTGATTTCGAACGTTGGCTACGAATTGTCTTGGGGAATGTACAACGCGTTTTTGCCAGAAATCGCTGATCAAAAGACGATGAACCGGGTTTCCTCCTACGGTTTTGCCCTGGGCTATATCGGAGGAGGGTTGGCGTTACTGCTGGCGATCGGCGTCATCAAGTTCGGCGATAAGGTTGGCCTGCCAACTGCGGGTCCGCTGGAGATGGACTACGTGATGGGGCGGCGGATTGACTTTGCGACTCAGCTTCCGCCGGGACAATACCAGGTGACGCTCAGCATGGGCGACATCCTGCGGCCCCACGACCAAATGGACGTCTCGATACAGGGCGAAAAGGTCGGCACGGTTAGCACTCAGAAGGGCGAGTTCGTCGAACGCACCTTTTCGATCGTGGTCGGCGAACCGATAGTTGGGGAAGTTTCCACCAAACTGCAGGCGGCCTCGATCGACCCGGCGAAAGTGCTGATAGTACAAGTAGGCGTCGCCGCGGAAGAGGCCGTGCCGGCGGTTCTGAATGGACTGACGATTGTTGGAACGCCGCTGAAAGCTCCGCTGGTAATTGACTTTGGCACCGCGTCTTCGGCCGCTGCAGATCATTCGTACTGGTTGACCGAAGCGGTCGACAGAAACGAAGAAATCGGGGATCGCTGGGGGCCAAAAGAACATGCCTGGCTCAGGAGGCATTACAAGCTAAACAAAGAAGAAACAGACGCCGCGGTCGCAGTGGCGGACGCGTCTGACGCTAGCGCCATTGCGTCGCTGGCCGGGCCACTTTCGGATCCGCTGTTTCTAGGGCTCGATCCGTTGGGCGAGACCAGCAGGATCGGTAGCCGCGACAGCGTGCTGATTCCGCGACTGCAGCTCTGCCTCGTTTTGATGGGCGCCTGGTGGCTCGTGTTCAGCATTCCGGCGCTTGTGCTATTGCGCGATCGGACGATGCCCAGCGTGGAAAGGAAATCGTTTACCAACACAACGGTGGACGCCTTCGCCCAAGTCGGCAAAACGTTGAGAAGCGTGCGCAATTATCGCATGCTGTTTCTCTTCTTGATCGCGTTCTTGATCTACAACGACGGCGTACAGACCATCATCACGCAAGCGTCGGTATTTGCGCAGAAAGTGCTCCACATTGGCGCGGGCGATCTGGTAATGGTGGTGTTGATGATCCAGTTCGTCTCGATGCCGGGCGCACTGTTGATGGGATGGCTGGCAAACAAACTGGGCGAGAAGCCGACGCTATTGGTGTGTATCGGCATTTACATTCTTTGGTTGTTGGGCGCTTTTTTCATCACCACACTCACCGAGTTTTGGATTATGGGCGCGGTGCTGGCGCTGGTGATGGGAGGCATCCAATCTGTCAGTCGCTCGATCATGGGACAAATGACGCCCGCCAGCCGCGCAGGTGAATTCTTTGGCTTCTTCAGCCTTTCGGGCAAAGCGACCAGTTTTGCGGGCCCAATTGTCTTTGGATCGATCCTAGTTTGGACCGGCCGGCCCCACTGGGCCATCATCAGCCTGTTGGCTTTCTTCCTGGTCGGAGGTGGTCTCGCCTCGCTGATCAACGTCCAAGAAGGGCGACGTCGGGCGGAACTCGAAGGATAACGGTCCGCGCTAACAGGCGACCGGTTTACGGCCGTTCGCTGCCGTCGAGCCACTCTGAAAAGCGACCGCTCGCCCGCTGCCAGATGCTGGGCCTGGGCGGTTCGGGCGCATCGACGGCCATCAGATAGGACCGCAAACTCACGAGCAATTGCCGCGCGGCGCGTTCCACTTGCTTGCGACCCCGCTGGATTTTCCCTTCGGTTCGGATTGCCACATCGATCATGGTCTGTGGTTGATGCGCGGAGTTCTCCGCGGATTCTCGCTGCGGCCGCGTTTCACTATAGTTCAAGTCCAAGATCAACTTGGGAATCGACTGCGCAGCGGCGTTTAAACTCGTCGCGGTTTGGTCGATGGCTATCTGCACGCGGTTGCGATCAAGCGCGATGACGTGGGCGTGATGATCAGCAATGAATCCACGCAGCTTTTTGATGCTGAGATCGAGCGGCTCATCGCTGGCCAGACGCAATTCCACGAGCGTTTCGCGTGAGAGTTTTTTGCGACTGACACGGAACGCCTGTGCCTCCGGTTCGTCATTACCGGCTCCCAATTGCACCACTCGATTGCGTCCTTCTTCCTTGGCGTTCAACAGCGCGCGATCCGCGCGTCGAAGCATGGTCTCGCAAGTATCACCCGGCTGAAGCTCCGTAACGCCAAAGCTCGCCGTGGCAGACTTACCCTGCATGGACTTGTGCGGAGTGCGGCTGTACACGGCCCGAATCTGTTCCGCGCGATGCGCCACGGTTGCGCTATCGCAGTCCGCACAGAGAAGGACGAACTCCTCCCCGCCGTAGCGCGCCACCAGGTCACCGGGACGGCAATATCCCTTCAGCAAATTGGCGAACCCACGAATGACGTCATCGCCAGCCTGGTGGCCAAAGGTGTCGTTGATTCGCTTGAAGCGGTCAATGTCCGCAATGATCAGGCTGCAGGCGCGTTGCCGATCGGCGTGCGACGTGACAAAGGCCTGAAATAGTCGATCGAACTCCGCCCGGTTAGCGACTTGGGTCAATGGATCGCGCGTGGCGCGTTCGTGCAAATTCACGCAACGCCGCTCGAGCAGTGCCTCTTGCGACACGTCTTGTAGTACGAGTGCCAGTCCCTGCGTGGTCCCTTCTTCGCTGACAACGGGTATTGACTGCGCATCGACCGCCAGCGACCTGCCGCGGCGGGTCTGCATTCCTAGCCGGCGAGTCCAGGCCGCGCCGGTCCGAACGGCATAGATCACAGGGCACTGGACGTATTCGATCAGTTTCCCGCGCTCGTCGCGTAAATCGAGCATGCTCGGAGACCACAGTTTGTGCAGTACGCTGGACGCTGGAATTCCCGTCAATCGTTCTGCCGCCGGATTCCAACCCACGATGCGTAACGCCGCGTCGATGAAGAGCACAGCGTCTTCCATCCGCTCCACCAGCCGCATTGGGTAGATTGCCGGCAGACCGCTGGCGGCCGCCAACGGCGCGTTCGCATTCCATTGCCATTGCGTATTGATAATCGCAGGATCGAGCGAGTGCAGCCAGCGCTGGGGAACAAGTTCCAAAAGCTTTAGTTCGTCACATTCGTGAAGTTCGTGAAACGAACGCACCAACCGCGCGTCGAACTGACCGCCGGCGCAGCGGCACAATTCATGAAACGCGCGTTCGCGCGAACGAGCCGGACGATAAACCTGATCCGTGGTCATGGCGTCGAAGGCGTCGACAATCGCCAGCATTCGCGCGGCCTGTGGTATATGCTCTCCGGCCAGCGGCAAACCGCGGTTTTTTCCATCGTAACGAGCTCGGGCGTACGCCACGATGTCCTGCAGCGACTGCGAGGCGCAGCAACCGTTGAGGATCTCGGCCGAGATCGTCCAGTGACCTTCCATTATCGCCGCTTCTTGATCAGATAGCGCGCCCGCTTTCGCTAGGATCTGGTCCGGGATCCCTAGCTTTCCGATATCGTGCAGCAACGCCGCGACTTCCAGTTCGTCGATCTGATCCGGCGGCAGCCCGAGCTGCATTCCCCAGTTGGAACAGGCGAGCGCTACCCTTAAGGAGTGCTTGGCGGTTGGCTCGTGCTTCCAGCGCAGCGCCGTGAACAAGCCGCTGGCGATGCCCAGGCGAGCTTGGATTAGATTGTTCTCTTGACGCGGTGGTAGTTTCAGTGGCGTGTCGCGGACCAGCCACGGTGGGTCGTCGAGATTCGACAGCAGCGACGCCAACGCCAACGTCGGATCGTCTGCAACCTGGCCGATCCCCATGGTGTTATCGTGGGGCGTATGGGTTGTGGCTGCATCTGACATGAACATCATCCTGTCGGCACGCTCTGGAGGGCGAGTCCATCGAGCAATCTGGAACAGCCGTCCGACCATCCGAACCGTAGGTCACAACTCCCAAGTCGTCAAAAAGCAATAAAAAATAGTCGCCACAATGCAGCAGTCAGGCAATACAGGCCCTGATAAGTTGAACGCTACCCACGGCCACCGCGCCGCTTCACGCTCGCTGGCAATCGCGGTACGATAACTCCTGTGCCTTGATCAACTGTCTTCTACGCCGCCCCCTGAGAGATCATGAGTTCCGCTGATTCACCGCAAGCTGTTGTCTTTGATCTCGACGGGCTGATGTTCAATACCGAGGAGCTCTATCAAGACGTAGGGGCGGAGTTGCTGCGCCGTCGCGGTTATGAGTTCGGGCCAGATTTACTCGACGCCATGATGGGCAGGCCGAATCGCGTTGCCTTGCAGATCATGATTGACTGGCATCGACTGGGAGACACCGTCGACGTGCTCGTCACGGAGACCGCAGAGATCTTTCCGGAGATTCTCGATACTCGCCTGGCGCCCATGCCAGGACTGATCTCGCTACTTGCAACGCTTGAAGAGCACGGCATTCCGAAGGCGATCGCGACCAGTAGCGGCAAGGCGTTTGTCGACAATGTCCTTGGCCGGTTCGACTTTCACCCGCGGTTCCAGTTCATTCTCACCGCAGAGAGCGTCACGCAAGGCAAACCGCATCCCGAGGTCTACCAACTGGCAGCCCGCACCTTTGGCGTGGAAGCTGCGCAAGTTATCGTGTTTGAAGATAGTGCGAATGGATGCAAAGCGGCGGTTGCGGCCGGCGCGCGTGTGATTGCCGTCCCTGGCGGACCGAGCCACAAACATGAGTTCCCGGGCGCAACGCTGGTAGCGAGCGGCCTGGACGACCCGCGCGTTTACGATCTCCTGGGTCTATCGCAACCCGGACAGACAGTTTAGCGTCCCTTCTTGATGGGGCGCAAATTGGCATTCCCTCTCGCGGGCAATTAGATTAGCGCAAAGCGACACATGGGCGGACGGAGCCTTCGCTGGGCCATACCGCTTTTTCGAACGACGCCAACTCGTCGAGGTTTCCATGAAATCATTTTGCCGCGCGTCGCACGGAACCTTGTCTTTTTTCTGCCCTTGCGCCATTCTTCTCGCGGTGTTCGCCATGATGCATTCTTCGGAACTCACGGAGGCAGATGGCGCGGAGCGAGTGACCACGCCGCCACGCCGCGTCGGTTACGATCGTCCGGCGCGCAATCCACACCAGAGCCGCTCCGCAGTGGTCGCCACACACGGCATGGTGGCGACAAGTCAGCCACTGGCGGCGCATGTAGGAATCGACATTCTCAAGCAAGGAGGAACGGCGGCAGACGCCGCGATTGCCACTAGCGCCATGATGGGGCTGGTCGAGCCGATGAGCTGCGGCATTGGCGGCGATATCTTTGTTCTTTACTGGGACGCCAAGACCGAAAAGCTCTACGGCCTGAACGGCTGCGGTCGTAGTCCCTACAAGCTGAATCGCGAGGTATTCGCCAAGGCTGGCCTCGCGGAGATCCCCAGCGAAGGCCCGCTCTCATGGAGCGTGCCGGGCTGCGTGGCCGGCTGGGAAGATCTGCATGGCCGTTTCGGCGCGCTTCCGTTGGCGGATCTTCTAAAACCGGCAATCGAATACGCCGAAGATGGTTTCGCAGTGACTGAGATTATCGCAGGCGGCTGGGGCGCATCGCGCAATTCACTCCTCCAGTGGCCAGACTCGGCCGCAACCTACCTGCCGGGCGGACGGGCTCCGCGCGAAGGGGAGGTCTTCCGAAACCCACGCCTGGCGGCCAGCTATCGCGCGATTGCCGAGGGTGGCGCTGCCGCGTACTATCGCGGACCGATCGCGCGGAAGATTGTCGAATTCAGCGAAGCAAATGGCGGCTATTTCTCGATGAAGGATTTTGAAGATCATAAATCAGATTGGACCGATCCGGTTTCGACCAACTACCGTGGCTATGACGTGTGGGAACTTCCACCCAACGGACAAGGTATCGCCGCACTGCAGATCTTGAATCTGCTGGAGCCGCGCGATATCGCTGCGCTGAAGCCGGGGAGCGCGGACTTGATCCATCTATTTGTGGAAGCCAAGAAACTCGCCTATGCGGATCGCGCCAAGTTCTACGCGGACCCGGAATTTAACCGCCTTCCTACAGAAGAGCTGATTTCCAAGCCGTACGCAGCCAAGCGTGCCAAGTTGATTGATCCGAAGCGCGCCGCAATGCAAGTTCCAGCGGGGGATCCCAAGCTGGCCGGAGGCGACACGATTTATTTGACCGTCGTCGACAAAGATCGCAATTGCTGCTCGTTAATTCAGAGCAACTTTCACGGCTTCGGTTCTCAGGTCACGCCAGGAGACGTCGGGTTTGTGCTGCAGAATCGAGGGCAGCTCTTCGCGCTTGACGATCAGCATCTGAATCGACTGGAACCCCACAAGCGCCCTTTCCACACGATCATCCCCGCGATGGTCACCAAGGATGGCAAGCCGTGGCTCTGCTTCGGCGTAATGGGAGGCGACATGCAGCCGCAAGGGCACGTCCAAGTGCTCTTGAACATGATCGACTTTGGCATGAACCCACAAGAGGCGGGGGACATGGCCCGCGTGCGGCATAATGGCAGCGCCGAGCCGACCGGTGAGCCGGCGGCCCCCGATGGAGGGCGCGTGACAGTCGAGTCCGGAATCAGTGACGAAACGATCGCGGAGCTCCGCCGCCGGGGACACAATGTCGAGCGGTCGCGCGGTGACTTTGGGGGTTACCAGGCGATTCAGATCGACTGGGAGAAGGGGACGCTGCGTGGCGGGACCGAAGCCCGCAAGGATGGAGCAGCGGTCGGCTATTAGGGCCCATCCCCTAAATTCAGGGCGTCTGGGATTCGGCTTCCACGTGCCGGTCTCCCGAAAATGCCCGCTGGCAAGTATCATGGCCTGACTCGCAAAATTGCCCCAGGTTTCATTGAGCCAGCCATGCCACTGATCGTGCAGAAGTTCGGCGGAAGTAGCGTCGCCGATAGCCAAAAGATTCTTGCCGCCGCTCGTAAGGCCGTGCGCGCCCAGGCTGCCGGCAACGGCGTCGTGATGGTGGTTAGCGCCATGGGCAAGAACACCGACGCCCTAGTCGCGCTGGCGCGCGAGATCACGGACAATCCTCCGGCGCGCGAGATGGACATGCTCCTTTCCACCGGGGAGCAAGTCAGCGTGGCGCTAATGGCGATGGCCATCGAAAGTCTCGGCTGCAAGGCGATCAGCTTTACCGGCGCGCAGATTGGCATCAAGACCGACAGCACGCACACCAAAGCCCGAATCCATTCGATTTCGACCGAGCGAATGCGCGAAGCGCTCGACGCCGGAAAGATCGTGATCGCTGCTGGCTTTCAGGGGATCGATCAAGACAACAACATTACAACGCTCGGACGCGGCGGTAGCGACACCACAGCGGTCGCCCTGGCGGCAGTGCTGGGCGCGGACGCTTGCGAGATCTACACCGACGTTGACGGCGTCTACACCACGGATCCGCGGCAGCTCCCGGAAGCTCGCCGTATGAAACAGGTGAGCTACGACGAGATGCTGGAGCTGGCCAGTCTTGGCGCCGGCGTGATGCATAGTCGTTCGATCGAATTCGCCAAGAAATTCTCTGCGCCAATTCACGTTCGCAACAGCTTTAGCGATCAGACCGGGACTATCATCTGCGATCTACCGGAGTCGCCCAATCAGGCCGTCAGCGGCGCTACGCTCGTCAAGAACGAAGCTCGCGTCACTCTGTTGGGCGCGCCGGATCAGCCGGGCACAAGTCTGGCGCTGTTCTCCAAGATTGCCGCCAAGAACATCTCGGTCGACATGATCGTGCAAAACGTCGGGGCGGAATCCAAAGCGGATATCTCGTTCACGGTCCCGCGCGACGAGCTTCCAGCCACGCTGCAAGCCGTCGAGGCTGCGGCGCAGGAACTTGGCGCCGAGGGCTTCAGCCGCGACGACAGTGTCTCGAAGATTTCCGTCGTTGGGCTGGGAATGGCCACGCAGACCGGCGTCGCGCAGCGAATGTTCCGCGCACTTGCCGACGCCGGCGTCAACATTCATATGATCACGACCAGCGAAATCAAGATTTCGGCCTTGGTGAGCCGCGAGCAGGGAACAGACGCGCTGCGAGCAGTCCACCGCGCGTTCGAACTCGACAAGGCGCCGCCAAGATCGCTCGACAGGGCCGCAACGGCCGCCGAAGCGGCCCGCGTCCCCACAGCGGGCGACATTGTCGCGCATCTAAAAGGCAACGCCGTCGCAAGATTGCACGGCATGGAAGACCTGACGATCGACGACATCGTGCTGGACGAAACGCAAGCCCGCGTCACGATCAGTGGCGTGCCAGATCGGCCGGGCCTGGCGGCGGAAGTCTTTGAGGGAATCGCCGCCGGCAACCTGTTTGTCGACATGATCGTGCAAAGCCTGGGGCGCGCAGGGCAAGCGAACTTGAGCTTTACGGTGCCGCAGAAGCACCTGGAACGGGCGCTCGAAGTCAGCCGTCAGACAGCGGATAAACTCGGCTGCGGTCCGGTCAGCGGTTCGCCGCGGGCGGCCAAGCTCTCGGTCTCCGGTATCGGCATGCGCAGCCATACGGACGTGGCGATCCGCATGTTCCGCGCCCTGGCCGAAGCGGGGATCAATGTCGAAATGATCAACACCAGCGAAGTCCGCGTAAACGTCGTCATCGACGGCGCCCACAGCGAAAAAGGCCTGGCCTGCCTTAAGGCAGCCTATGCTGACGCGCGAGTCTAACGGCCCGCCCAATCTTGTCTGCCGATTTTTTACGGCGTGGTTTTTATGCGCCCGCTCTTGCTGAGCGGCTCATGCATTAGCACTACTCGGTCGGTGGCTCGACCGCATCCACAGTTTTGCGGAAGGTCATCGAAACAAGCACAAATCCGATCGCCGCCGCTAACATCACCAGTGTAAAAGCCCAGTAGTAACTGGCGCCTGGCAGCTTGCTGCTTCCGTCGGGATTCTGAATCACTTTATTGACGGCCCACGTCAGTAACTGCCCAGCGGCGTTCGAGAGTAGCCAGATCGACATCACCACGGACTTCATGCTTTTGGGAGCGATACTGTACGAGAATTCAAGTCCCGTAATCGAAACCATCACCTCGGCCGCCGTCATGATCACGTAGGGTATCACCTGCCAGAGCACATCGGGGTGCTCCGCAGCGGCGACTTGAGATTCGATGATGGCGGAAGTGGAAAACGCGAGCGCGGTGAGAAACAAACCGATCGAAATCTTACGAATGGCCGTCAGCCGAAACACACGGTTGATCGCAGGGTAGATCAGGTAGGAAAACAAGGGAATAAACAACAAGATCAGTACTGGATTCAATGTGTGCGTTGACGAGGCATTCATCTCGAATTCAAAAAAACGACGCCCCATCAACTCGATCCCGCCAAAACGGCGATCCATTTCCTGGGCCTGCAAGACCCACGCCGAACCAGATTGTTCGTACAGTGACCAAAAGACTGCGACAAACACCGCGACCAACAACGGAATCCGCAGAATACGCAGACCTTCGCGACTGGTCGCCTCGCGCAAGAATCCAAGTCCGGCCGCAGGGCGATGAACAAACTTGCGCCGCCCCAGCCAAAACAAGAATGCCGCGAACAGCATCAATATTCCTGGCAAAGCAAATGCCACGTGCGGGCCAAAACTCGTCGACTGCGGGCCGCTGGACGTAAGCACTGGTTGGCCGTCTTGCATCATGACTTCACCCAGCAGCCACGGGATGAGGATCGTCGAGAAAACCGACCCGGCGTTGATTGAGAAATAGAACCAGCCGTAAACCTTTTCCAACAGGTGCTGATTGCTAGGTCCAAACTGGTCTCCGACATTTGCCGAGACGCACGGTTTAATCCCGCCGGAACCCAAAGCAATCAGTCCCAAGCCGACGGCTAGGGCGATACGCGGATGAAACCCGATCGAATTGCCGATCGATGTCCCACCCAGCGATAGGACCAGGTGCCCCAAGCAATAGATCACCGATACATAGAGGATCGTGCGATACTTACCGAGAAAGCCGTCGGAAAGAAGAGCGCCAAAGATCGAGCAGAAGTAAACCGCGGCGCCAAACAGCGCAAAGTTACCTTTAGCCTGATCCTTCGTCATGGTGTCCAGCACGCCGCCGGAATTCACCAGCCACTGGGTCATGTAGATGACCAGGATTGACCGCATCCCGTAATAACTGAATCGCTCGGCGGCTTCATTCGCAATGATGTACGGCACGCCGCTGGGCATGCCTGCCGTGTCTTCCGGTTCCGTGCGAAACTGCGCCATCAGGTCTTGTCCTCTTCGTCTGGCTTACGGGTTGAAATCGGACCATTTCTCGGACTGCGATCAAGCGATAGTCGCACATCGCAACTTGAAGTCAATAGCGGCGCTTTTGCCGACGATTTCGCGACAATTTTCGTTTGAAAGGTCCCGCCTGAAATGAGGCGATTTCAATTGCGCGGGACGAAGAGGATATTTAGCCTTGTAGCGGCTATTGCGCGTCCCGAACGACTTGTGGCCAGTCGTCAGTCACCGAGGCCTGAATTGCGACCATTTCTTGCGACATGGGATGCCGAAAGGTAATGCTCCTGCCATGCAGGGCAATCGCCCGCAGACGCAGATCCTCGTGCGAGACGCCAAACGGGATGGTCGCGCCATACAGGGCGTCTCCCAATACAGCGTGGCCGCGAGCAGACGCCTGAATCCGCACCTGATGGGTACGTCCCGTCTCCAACTCAATCTCCAACCATGTACCCCAATCCGCGCGGGCACGGACCTGGTAATGCAGTACCGCGCGGCGTCCCTCTTCATGCTCAGCCGAGACCAGTTCCGCTCGCGGCTCGCCAGGAACCTTGCGGACGTAATCCGTCCAAGTCCCACAATCGGACTCAACGACGCCACTGACGCAGGCCCAGTAGACCTTACGGATCAGTCGCCCCTCGAACTGCTCCGAAATCCGCCGGGCGGCCCGCGCGTGACGGGCGAAGATCATCGCTCCGGATACAGGCCGGTCCAGACGATGCGGCACGCCCAGGTAGACGTTCCCGGGCTTCTGATCTCGCTCCTTGATCCAGGCCTTGATGCGGGACTCAAGGCTATCGATGCCCGGCGGAGCTTGCGTGAGCAGGCCAGCGGGCTTGTGGACCACCAAACAGGGGCCAACTTCGTACAACAGTTCGAACGGTGGAGAAATCATCAAGAGCGAGTCTACCACCAGCGCGTCGCAAGGGAATGGCAAGCGCGCACAAGTCTCGTGCGCTAAACAGTTTCGGACCGCCGCAGATGCTTGACATTTGGCCGCAAAACTGAGTACCATCAAGGTTCAATGTTCGGCCGTGGCACTCGCCTCGGAAGCCATTGATTGCAGGTGGCCAATATCGGGAGTTCTTGGCGCCCGCTACATTCCTTTCGGCTCGCGTGCGGAACAGGCGGACCGAAGAAAATGAGGAGCATCTAACGATGCGTGCGCTATTAGTAGCAGCACAGGCAGTCGGTGGCGCTTTGCGCTCACCCGTTCTGCGTCACTGGGCTTTGCATAGAGGACTTGCGCGCGCCCGCTTCGCGCACAGAGCGATCACTCTACTTCTGCCATTAGCGCTATTGCTCGGCGCACTGCTCCCTTCCCAAGCGTCCGCGCAGCTCACTCCCGAAAGCCCGGAGGTCAAAGCGCTGATCGCCGAAGGCGTGCAAGTGCTTGAGAAATACCAGTCTGAAGAGCGACTGGGCGCGCTGGCGTTGTACGGCCTGACTCTCCTGAAGGCAGAAAGCAAACCGGATCATCCGCTCGTTCAAAAGGCGTTATCCCACGTAAAGGCCAGTCGCAACTCGATCGCGCACGAGGACGTCTATACGATCGGGCTATGCCTGATCTTTCTCGCCGAGATGGACCCCACCGGAAACCGGGCGGAGATCCAAACCTACTTGGATCATCTTCTGAAGATCCAAAAGCCGCACGGCGGATGGGGATATGAACAACAGGGCACGGGCGACACTTCGATGACGCAATACGGCGTCTTGTCGATGTGGGAACTGGCCAGAATCGGAATTCCAACCCCGGCCGACCCGTGGGAACGAGTTTCCAATTGGTTGCTCCGTACGCAAGATCCTAGCGGCGCCTGGGGTTACCAGGGCACAGAGAGCCCGGGGGACCAACTGGTCCAGCAGTCGGGCGTTCGACACAGCATGTCGAGCGCCGGTCTGGGCAGTCTGCATATCTGCATGGATCGGTTCGGCGGAGTTGGCCGCGGAAGCGCTGCGACCAGCACGGGCGTCCCGGACGTCCTCAAGCAGGTCAAGAAGGACGACGGGCGGCAGTTCCTTTCCACTAGCAAGGTCAACTTCGGCAGCGCGGCGAAGGCAATGCAGTTGGGGGACGTCTGGATGGACAAGAACTACAACATGAGTCCCCAGGAGTACACGTGCTATTTCCTTTACGCCTTTGAGCGTTATCAAAGCTTCCGTGAGTTGGAGTCTGGGCAGCCCTTTAGCCACCCTACCTGGTACGACGATGGAGTGGCGTACTTGCAGAAGAGCAAGATGCCGCAAGGAGGTTGGCAGCGCGATCTTGGGGTGGGGCCAGACACCTCGTTTGCACTCCTCTTCTTGCTCAGATCTAGCCGTAAGAGCATTCAGAAAATCAAACACCTGGGCGCCGGGACGCTCGTCGCTGGCGTTGGTTTGCCCAAAGAGGGCGAGGATTTGCAGGTCAGTAAAGGCCGAGTTACCAGCAAGCCCTTGGCGGGCCCCGCGGAGCAACTTTTAGCGGCTATCGAAGATCCCAGTAGCCCGGATTACCTTCGCGCCATGGAAAGCTTCGACGCGAAGATCGCTGCGGCGGCGCCTCAAGACCTGGACAAGATGGCGGATCGATTGCGGCGTTTGGCCGGCGACGACGTCCCCGAAGCACGCGCTACCGCTGTCCGCAGCCTGGGACGGACTCGGGACATGGACAATGTGCCACTATTGATTGCCGCGTTGGATGACCCTGATCCCATGGTATTTGGCGCTGCGGAAGAGTCGCTTCGATTCCTCAGTCGCACGTTCTCCAGTCGCGGTGACGACGATGAAGGAGAGCTTACTCCCACTCGGCGAAAGAACTCGCAAAAGCATTGGAAGAACTGGTACCTGTCCATCCGCCCCAATGCCAAGTTGGAGCCCTAATGGCAGGCATCGCCACACCAGATCGTCCCCCCGTAACTACGGCTAAACGGACCGCGGCGGCGGCTGCACTGCGCGTCACCGCTTACGACCGCGTCGCCAGCTTGCTGGTCTCATTGTTAATGCTGATCGGCGCCTTGGTGGTGTTTCTGGTGGTTGCCTGGTTTTCGACCAGGGTTTACAAAGTCGAGAAAGCAGTCCCGGTCGAGCTTCTCGAGATCGGTGGCGGCTACGAAAATGGAGTTGGCACCGAGGGAATGCAGATCGATTCGCCCACCGAAAGCGAAATCGCTGGCGATAGCGATATGGTCGAGACCAAGCCAGCCGACACTCTGACGGCGCTGGTGGAATCAACGGAAGTTCCCATCCCACAGTTGGACGTATTGGACGAGAAACTCGAACGGACCGCTAAATGGGTCGGAAACGGCAGATCTGAAGGAACCGGTAATAAATCGCCAGCCAAAGGCACCGGCGGTGGTTATGGCGGCGGCGCCGCGCGGACCCAGCGTTGGGAACTCCGTTTTCCGGAAGGAAATACCGTTGAGAGCTATGCCAGGCAGCTTGATGCGTTTGGCATTGAAATCGGTATCTTGCCGCCAGGGGGCGAGGTCATTTACATCTCGCAACTAAGTGGCAAGACGCCCCAGAAACGAGTTGGCCAACGCGGCAACGAAAAGCGAATGTACATGTCCTGGAGCCGCGGCGATTTGAATCAGGCCGACTTCGAACTCTTTAAGCGCGTCGGCGTCGAGGCCGAGGGACGGGTGATCCTCAAATTCTTGCCGAAGGAAACGGAGGACAAGCTCGGAATCTTGGAAAAGGCGTTCAAAAATCGCGCAGTCAAGGACATCCGCCGCACGCGTTTCGGAATCAGGCCAGCCGGGGGCAGCTTTGACTTCTACGTGATCGATCAAACCTATTTCTAACAGGATGGCCTCTCAACGGACCGGAAACGTCACCGCCACCGAAACCAGCCGCGAGCCTCTTTGGGTGCCCCCCAGAAAACTGGGCAAAGCTCGCGATTTTGCAGGCGGACGAACTTAATTGCGTCTTGCCGCCACTCACAAGCGGCAGCTTGAGACGGTCGTTTCCCACTGCTAATTCCATCGGCGATCCTACCGCGGACCCCAGCTCGATATGACGAACGAAGAACTGCTTCAATCGCTTGAACAAAGCGGCCTGCTTCCTGGCGGCCTGATAGCGGCCGTGCGGCGTAAAGTCGCGGCCGAAGGGGACCGCATCCAGCCAGCGATCATCGTCCGCGGCCTGATCTCAAAGGGTCATTTGACGCAAACGCAGGGAGAACAGCTATTAACGCCCCCTGCCCCTTCCGCTAAAGCCCCGGTGGTCGACGACGACCTGGAAGTCCTTCCTGACGATGACGAGGATGACGGCGACGATCTGGCGCCCCCTCCGCCATCAGCGCCCGGTCGCCAACCGGTCTCGGCGGAAATGGCCGAAACCCGCGCCGCCGGGCCGGATGACCTTGATCTGCTGCCAATGGAGAATGATCTGCTGGAGGGGGCTCCGGCGACGCCGTCCGCCAAGGCCGCAGCCAAAGAGTCGGCCGCCTCCAAAGTCCCGCGCAAATCCAAGTCGGACAAAAAAAGCTGGCGCGGCCAGGTTAGTCGTTCGAAGGGCAAGGACAAGGCTGAGGATGACCTGCTGGGTGGGGCGCTCGCCGCCGACGCGGCCGCCGGCGGATCTCCCCTGGGCGAGTCCAAGCAGGCAACACGATCCGCCAAGTCGGCCAAAGGCACCAAGCGCGCCGCCGGTGGTTCTTGGGATTCGCCGCTGCTGTTGATTGGCGGCGGCACTCTGTTGGGCCTATGCATCCTGGGCGCGGTCCTCTTCATTGTGTTGAATCGCCAGACCGGCGACGCCGCGCTTGAGCAGGCCGAAGCGGACTACGCCTCGGGCGCGCACATCCAAGCAATCGCCAAGTATGACAGCTACCTGGAGAAATTTCCGAAGCACGGCTCAGTGAGCCTGGCAAAAGTCCATCGTGGGCTGGTCCAGATGCGTCAGGCCGCGGACAACACCAGCGATTCCAGCCGGGCGCTGCAATCTGCCAAGACGATCATCGGCGAGATCTCTTCTGAAAAGTCGTTCGGCGATGCCCAAGCCGAGTTAGCGGCGCTGCTCCCCAGGATCGCCAAGGGCCTGTCCGAGCAGGCCAGCGCCAAACCAAGCGCGCAACTGATCGCCGAGACGCGCGAAGCGCTGGCGATGGTCGAAAAGTACGTTCCGCAAAAGATGCAATCGCTAGTGCAACTGCGGGACATCGAAGCTTCAGCAGCCCTCACGGAACATCGGTTGGAGCTAAGCACGGCGCTGGCGGCCGGCGTTGCCGAGATGAAGCAGGCCATCGACGGCGGCAAACCACAAGAAGCCCTCGCCGCGCGCGGAAAACTATTGCAGGCCTACCCGGAATTGCGCGACGATAAAACTCTGGCTGAAACGATCGCCGCGGCCGCACAAGCGCAACGCGCGCAGGTGAAGTTCGAAGCAGTCAAGCAAGCCGCGGCGGTCGACGAACCACCTTCGGCGATTTTGGGCACCGTGTCCCTCTACGTGACGACTGGCGGCGCCGCGCCGGCGGAAGTGAATCCGCACGTCATGATTCTGGCTGCCGGCGCCGGCTATGGACTGGACGCGAAAACGGGCAAGCCACTGTGGCGTCGTTATCTGGGGCTGGAAACGGACTTTGTCCCACAGTTCGTCAAAACGACCGCGGGCCCCGGAGTGCTGGCGATCGACTCGGCGCGAAACGAACTGTTGATGCTGGACCCCGCCACGGGCAAGCTCCGCTGGAGGCAATCCCTGCCAGACGGAACCGACGCCACGCCCCTTGCCACGCGCAGCAAGCTCGTGGTGGCGGGTCGAAAAGGAACGCTGCTGACGTTCGATCGCGAAAGCGGTCAACTGGATGGGACGATCGAACTCCCTCAGCCGCTACGCGTCGCTCCGGCGATCGATCAACGCGAACGACTCTACTATCAATTGGCCGAACACTCCAACCTTTACGTCCTTTCCGCGCAAACCGGGGAATGTCCCGAGGTGTTCTACCTAGGGCACGATCCGCAGAGCGTGGCGATTCCGCCCCTGGTGGTTGGTCGCTATGTGTTCATCGCCGTGAACTCAGGGGCGGAAGATGGCGTGCTGAAAGTCCTTTTGACCGGCGAAGATGGTCTCGCGCTACAACAGGTGGAACAGATCGCGCTGCGTGGCCACGTGTTTGCGCCGCTCGAATCGAGCGGGCGTTCACTGCTGGTAACGACCGATCGAGGCGCCATCTATTCGTTTGAGATTGGGCCGCCCGATTCCGGCAAGCCCCTGACCAAAGTCGCCGAGAAACCAGCCGACGAACGCCCACCCCGCATCGAGTTCCCGGTTTCACGGAACTCGGAGATGTGGCTGGCCGGATATGGGCTAACGCGCTATGACATGCAGGCGGCCCGCGGGTCTTTGACGCCCAAATGGGTCGACAATGATCAGTCCGTAGCCGTGCATGCTCCTTCGATACAGGGTTCGGCGATTGTCTACGCAGTCAAGCGTGAAGAGACACCAGGCGTGACCGTGATCGCCGTGAATGGCGCGGACGGCAAGCATTTTTGGGAGACGCGATTGGCCGTGCCACTGGCGACGGAGCCGCTCGTCGAGGCGCAACCGGATCAGGCCGTGGCGATAACGTCGTCCGCCGCGCTCTACGAAGTCCCATGGTCAGGGCTCAATAAGCGCAAAGTTGTGGAGCCGGTTGCGATAGAAACAGGGGGCAAGACCAGCGTTCCGCCCGGAGCGCCCCTAGCGTCCATCGCCGGCGGTCGCTTCGTGATCCCACTTGAGACACCGGATTCCGCAACCGGTCTGCGCGAAGTACTGGTTTGCGAACCGCGCGCCGCAGCCGGAAAGTTTCGTCGTCAACCACTCCCAGACTCCGCCGCCAGCTGGCCTGTCCCCATGGGCGCCGGACTGGTCATCACGGGCAAATTAGGGCAAGTGATGGTGATTGATCCGGATACCGCCCAGAACATCGTGGAACCTTTTCAACCAGTCGTGCAAGCCGGAGTCGAGATCAATTGGGTCATGCCGACGGTGCTGAGCGAAACGCAGATGTTGATTTCCGATGGCGCCACCAAGTTGTACCGCTTGGAAGTTCTCGCCACGCCACGTCCGCATTTGGTTGCCGCCGCGACAGTCGACGTGGCGAAGCCACTGATCTCTGCGATCGCAGTGCGGGGCGAATATGCCTACGCGGTCGACTCGGGCAACCTGCTCTGTTCGTTTCACATGCCTGACCTGGCGCCGGGCGAAACATGGCCGTTGGGGTCGAAGCCGGCCTGGGGACCGAAGCTAGTCGGCAAACAAATCCTGATCGCAGGGTTGAACGGTCAGATTTCTTGCCTGGACGACCAGCAACGGCTGGCCTGGCAGACGGCCCTCCCCACTGGTGAGCTGGCTGGCGGACCGATTGAACTGGTGGGCGATATCGTGCTGGCTTCGGGCGCTGGGACCGTATTCCGCCTGGCGGCGGATACTGGCAAGCCGGTGGCGCAAGTCGAATTGGGACAGCCCCTGATGTTCGGACCGGTCAACTGGCACGAACGACTGTTATTTGGCGGCCGCGATGGCTCGCTGCACATTGTCGCGCCTCCCAAATGAAGTCGAGCCATACTACAAACGGCCCAAATGCGACTGGCTACGTCCACTATGGAGCGAACGGTTTGAACTTTTGCGGTGACCATGCTCGGCGCGCCGATATCGCCAGGCTGCGCGTGCTGCGCTGTCTGGTGATGATTGTTTGCGCCTGCCTGTTTGCGAGCTTGGCGCCGTCGCTCTTGGCCCAGGCGCCTCCGCAGAAGCCGTTCTACGATCAGGAACCGTACGATCTGGTGATTCTGAAGGATGCCGCGGGCACGCAGCTTAAAGTCTTTCCGCTTGAGTTTCCCAATCGCGTTCTACCTGAGAATCCCAAAAAGTCAGAAAAGCTCCGGCTGCGCCGCCTGGACGAGCCGGACGAAGAGTACGACGTCGTTTGGAATAGCATCAGCCAGGTCAGGCTGTTCGAACAACTGGTACTGGACGAAGCCAACAAGCTCGTTGCCCAAAAGAAGTTCAACGAGGCCTTCGATTATTTCGAGTTCTTGCGGCTTGAATATCCACGCGTGCCGGGGCTAGAAGCCAGCATCGCGGATTATCTGTACGAAGAAGCCAAGAATTGGCATCGGGAAGAAAAATACGAGAACTCCCTGGCACTGCTGAAAACGCTCCACGCGCGCCAGCCAGAGCGGACAGGACTCGAGGCGGCCATGGCCAGCGCCACGGGCAAGCTGATCGAGCGTTATGAGAAAGACGCGGATTACCGCTCCGTTCGTAAACTGGTAAGCGAACTCAAACTCTGCTTTCCAAACGGCACGAACGCCGCAACATTCGAACAACAACTTAGCGCACAGGCGGCGCAGTTGGTCACGCAAGGCAAACGCGACCTGGCAGCAGGCAAGCCACGATTGGCGTTGGCCGCCGCCACCAAGGCCTGGACGATCTGGCCCACGGACGCGAGTGCCCGCGAGTTGGCGATTGCCGCTTTTGAACAATATCCTCAGGTCACTGTTGGTGTCACCGCCCTCTCGGATGGCCGCGGAGACCCGTTGACGGATTGGGCCTCGCGGCGAGCGCACCGTTTGTTGCAGAGGCAACTCTTCGAGTTCACGGGCTACGGCGCTAATGGTGGTGAATATATCTGTCCGATCGGCACCTACGAAGTCACGGATTTAGGCCGCGGACTTTCGATTGACATCAACCCTGATATTCCCTGGTCGCAGGGAAATCTGCTGACGGGTTATGACGTCGCGCGGCGGTTAATTTCGCTGGCCCAGCCAAGTCGTCCTGACTCGCTGCATGATTGGTCGTTGCTCTGTTCGAGCGTGGAAGTGCGAAATGTATTTGGCGTGGACGTTCGCTTTCACGCTTCGCATCTGTTGCCGATGGGGTTGCTCACGGTTCCACCCACATCGGGTGTCGAAGCAACGGCGGGCGAGCCCTACGCGCGCGCAGACGCCACCCCCGACGAAGTCTCGTTTGAGATGCATAAGGACTATTTCGCTAAGCTGCCGCAACAGCCGCGAGGCATCGTGGAACGCAAATACGCATCTCGCGCACAGGCGCTTGATGCGCTATTGAAGGGAGAAGTCAGCATCATCGATCGGCTGGCGCCGTCGGATGTCCCTCAGCTTAAAAATGACCAAACGCTAGTGGTTACAGCCTATGACGTCCCTTCGATGCATTGCCTGACGCCAAACATGGCTCGCCCGGCGATGCGCAGCCGCTCGTTGCGCCGAGCGTTGGTCTACGCGATCGATCGACAGCGGATTCTGGATGATCAACTGCTGCGCAAACAGGAATTGGCTGGCTGCATGGTCACGACCGGGCCCTTTGCCCGAGGCACCAGTCTGAGCGATCCCCAAGGCTACGCCTGCAACGACGACATTCGCCCGCGCGCTTACGAGCCGCGACTGGCGATGTCGCTGGCGTCCGTGGCGATGAAGGAGCTAGCCACCAAGGCTAAGCCCGCGGCCGCCGACGGCACGGCAGAAGAGGCACCGCCCCCTGCCGCTCCAGCGGCGCCAGATCCGGCTCAAACCGGCGCGGACCCGGCCTCGCCTCAAGGGAACGATAAGGACAAACCACCGCCGCTTCCCCCTTTGATTCTGGTCCACCCGCCGGATGATCTGGCGCGCGTCGCCTGCAACGCCATTGTGCGAAATCTTGGCGTGATTGATCTCAAGGTCGAATTGCGCGAGCTTCCCGCCGGAAAGCGTTTTCCGGATGATGGAAACTACGACCTGGCATACATCGAGTATTCGCTGGACGAGCCGCTTGTTGACGCGCGGCGATTATTTGGCGACGGCGCGCTATTGGGAACACCCAGTTCGTACATCAGCCTGGCGCTGCGGCACGTCGACGCGGCCACCGGCTGGAACGAAGCTCGCAAAGCCCTGCACGAGGTCCATCGGATCGCCCACGAAGAAGTCTGTTTAATTCCGTTGTGGCAAATCACGGAACACTTCGCCTACCGCTCGAACTTGCAGGGGGTCGCTGAACAGCCTGCCCGGCTTTACCAACAGGTAGAGCAATGGCAGTCCAAGGATCCACTGCCGGCGGAGTCGCCATGATCGCAATCAAGCGACCTGATCGCCCAGCTGGACGAATCACGCAAACCGGTATCGCGTGCGCGCTAGCGTTGACGTTGCTTTCGGTCTTAACCGGTCAAGTCTCGGCCGCCAGTGTCATATGGGAATTGGCTCCATACCGGATCCGAGCGTTGGTGACAGTCACGCCAGCGGCTTTGGCCTCGGGCACAAATCCCGAAATGCTATGCGTTGGCATCGCGGACCGCTCGGCAACGGCAGTGGGCGCCCACTGGGCCTTCGCCGCGGCGCCCGCCCCTGCGGCGATTAAAGAGTTGATTCTGACTGACTTTGAGCATGTTGACAAAGAGACGGTTCTGGCCGTGGTCGACGGCGCCGAGATCGACAAGATCATGCTAGTCCTCGTCGACTACGACGAGCGCGCATGGACGATTCACGCGGTCGATTTCGACGTCCGTACCCAACTCTTCGGCACGCCAGCCACACAGCGTGTGCATCACCGCGCGCGCTTGATCGATGGCGTTTTTCAATGCATCGTCAAGGCCTTCGCTCCGCTGGCCACCGTGGAAACGGTCGACATGGAGAAGGACACGGCCACGTTACGACTGCGGGCCGGTGCGGTGCCCGTGCGTGATCCGGAACTGGCGTTGACCAAACCAGGAACGATCTTCCGCGCCGCCATCCGTTTCAACGATGCCAAGGGGCAGCCCAAGCGAATCGAAGAAGTCGAGTGGACCTTCCTGGTCGCGGACGCCGTCAAAGACGCTCAAGTTGATAGTCGCCTGGTGACCGGACTTCGTGGCCCGCTCAGTAGCCGCAAGCGCGGCCGCACGGAGCAATTGGCTCTCGCGGTGCGGCCCCCGGACGAAGGCACAAAGCTCGAATTATTATCCGCCGACAAAAAGCCCCGTTTGCTAGCGGGCTGCCAGGTTTGGTCCCATCCAGTCGACTCGAAAAAGACGGATTTGATCGGCGCCAGCGATCCGCGCGGCGCGTTCCGCGTACCGCCCGGTGACGGCGGTGTGCGAGTCCTGATGATCAAGAGCGGCGACACGGTGATTGCTCGTTTGCCGATCCTGCCTGGCATGGCATCGGAGATGGTCGCGCGCATTCCGGACGATGAGCGGCGTTTGCAAGTGGAAGGATTCATCACCGGTTTTCAGGAAGAGTTTGTTGACATGATCGCCCGCCGGCAGGTTCTGGTCTCGCGGATTCGGTCGCGGATCAAGACCGGCAAGAAGGAAGAGGCGGAGAAGCTGATCGACGAACTGCGGCTGATGGCTGCTCAACAAGACTTCGGGCAAAACCTGCAGTCGGCGCGGCAGCGGCTGGTCTCGACGGACGCCCGTATGCAAAAAAAGATAGATAAGCTGTTCGACGACACCCAGACCGTGGTGAACAAGTTTCTGGACCCGCGCCAGGTGGACATCCTGGAGCGTGAATTGGCCGGTCGTGTTCCGAAGGAGGATGACGACGACGATCCAATCCCACCCCTTCCACCCGCCGGCGCCCTTCCGGCGGCCAACCCCGCCCCGGACGCCGCGCCGCCGGGAATTCCAGCCGTTGCGCCTGCCGACGGCCGCCCACCAGCGCCTGTGACCAGCGTTGGGCAATAAGGGGCTCTCAACGCGACGCGAACGAGGCGCCGATGGAAATCACAAAGGGAAAGCTCCTCTCGCTGGTTGTCGCGGCCTTGTGCATCGTGGCCTACAGCATCATTGATGGCAGTCTCGGCGTGGGACTTCTGAAAGGGAGCACAATCGCGGTGGGGCCACTGATTTTGATCTGGTTCCCCGACGAACTCGGCGCCTTCAAGGGCTATGTCGGCCGAGGCGGCAATATTCAGACCGAGACACCACCGATCTATGTAACCGTGATAGGCTGGATTTTCTTGTTTGGAATTCCAGTTGTGAGTTACATGCTGCGAACAACAGTGGAATAGATCATGAAGTCCATGGGCTGTTGACTGCGGTTGGAGAGCGCTATGACCTCGGGACTGCGGGTCGCCATCCTTGCGTTTCTTTGCACGTTCAGCGTCTGGATCGCGCGCGTTCCAATGACGATTCGTCACGGCGATACCAACTATGGTTCGCCCCTTGGCGGTGGGCTTAACGCTCGCCCATTCTATTCCGCTAAAAAGCCGTTCGCTGAAATCCTCGATAAGATTGAAGAAACGCTTCAAGAGGTCGATGAACGGCCAGCAACAGAACCGTTCTCACGTCCGCTCCATGCCGCACAAATCTTGGAAGCGGTTCAGCAAAGCCTTCGGCATGCGCTGACTTCACCAGAGCTGGCAAACACCCGTGAGTTTTATGGCCCGCCCGGGGATCCCACCGTCGTGTTGGTTGACGATGGCGACGTTTCCTGGCCTGCTGGACTTCGCTTGCAGCTCGATGGATTTCGGCTGAAGTTCGGCCCGGCGAACAATGTCCCCTCGGATCAAGACCACGTCCTGGGAATCCATCTTAGCAAGCTCGATGTCGCTGGTCCGCCACGTAGAATCATCTGGGATGGCAACATTCAGTTGACAATGTCCAATGTTGGTGGCGGTAGAAATGGCATGGTGATCGGAAGTTCCATGATCTGGTACGTCGTGACGCCGGTCGATGGGTGGGTAGAAGTTTCTTTCGGCGGGTCGCTCGATCCATAAGGCGGACTGTCTATCGGGTGTTTGGCGACTTCGGTCCATTGCCTCCGCAATGCGCGCAACAAAACACGCCATGCTCATCCGAAAGTATGGATGAGCATGGCGTCTTCAATGGTTAGTGGATCTGGCAATCGCAGCAGCGAGGAGTTACTTCGCGTCTGGCACCGGCGCCAGGACTGCGCCCAGGACTTGCTTGTCGGCGTCGTCTTGGACGAGCGCCACTATCGACAAGTCCTTTAGTTCCAGCGGCGGCAGCGCCAGTGGGAAGGGTCGGCCACCTTCTGGATACGCCGCGAGGTACTTCTCCAGGCCTTCGCGAACTGCGGCCAGGTCAATTACTAGCGAGTTTTCTACCTGTCCGGCGACCAATTCCTTCCCTTCCACGCCGCCGGGCAGGGCGCGGACAACGTGATGGTGGAAGCGGAGCCTATTGCCTCCAACGTAGCGCACCGCCTCTTGGACGAGCACCAAACGCAACCGCAACTGCGGCGCCCCGGCCGGTTCAGGCTTGTCCTCATCCTCGGCGTCTTTCTTGCCACCTTCGGCAACTGCGGTGTCGCGCTCCGCGGTGCGCTTGGCCGCTGCCTCGCGGGCGGAGGTTACATCCTCGTCCTTCACTTGCGCCGAGACCGTCACGTTGATCGTGTCGCCGCTGCGAGCCAACTTCAGATCGATCTTGGCAGGCTGCTGGCCGGCTAGATCGCCGCCGATGATCTTCACGTAGTCATCGTACTTCTTTTTCGAGTTGGCCATCGGCCCGCCGCCGCCGGCAAGCGTCTCGCCATTGAAATACGTCGAAGGCGTTCCGCGGACACCGTAGAACTTCGCCCGCGCTTCGGAATCGGCGTTCGTCAGCGGATCGGGGCCAGGAATGTGCAGGTGATACTGCAGACCGATGAGCTCGGTCGGCTTGTACGAATCGACCAAGGCGTCAAAGGCGACGTCCGCGGCCACGCAGGGTGGGCACTGGGCTCCAGTGAACAGCTCCAGCAGCACCACGCGGTTGTCCTGGGCGTCCTTGCGGCCCCCAAACGGCTCCGGCTTGAACGGTGGGACCTTCTGGTGGTATTCATCGTCCAGTTGCGCCTCGAGCTTCTGCCACGTCTCGTTCGCCTGCTTGGCGACTTCGGTATCGCCGGCCGTGGTGGCCGATTCTGCCACCAAGCGCGCCAGAGCGGCCCGCTCTTCCGTGGTGGCGCTATCTGGCAAGGACTTGAGATCCGCTTGCGCCTTGGCCAGACGGGCTGCGGCGGCGGCCTTTTCGAGCTTCAACGCGTCGATGTCTGCGCTCTTCGCCAAGTCGGCATTGCCAGCGGCCTTGGCTGCGTCCGCCACCAGGCGAGCCAATTCTGCCTTACGGTCCAGACTGGCGTCCGCGGCTAGTTCTTTCAGCGCGTCTTGAGCGAATTCCAACTTCAGAGCGGCGTACTTTTGCTGTGCGCCGATCGAGGCCATAAGCTTGTCGCGTGTTTCGCCCGTCCAAGCTGCTCCGTAGGGCGCGGCGAGCGCCAACCATTCTGTGGCCAGGGCTTTTACATCCGCCGACGACAGATCCGCTTTGTCCGCTGTGCGAATCAAGGCTTCATACGAGTGCATCAAGCCCGGGGCGCCGGCATTCTGCTGGATTACTTCTTTCAACTTGGCAACTTTGTCCGCGGCAGGCATCTCCTTGTCGCGAACGATCATAGCCGCTTGTGCGGACAAACTAGCGCCAACGGGGGCGCCAACGGCATCCTCGGTCGTGCGCTCCAGTCGGGCAGGATGAAGCGTATTTTGCAATCGCAGCACACCCAGGATCGGCTTGTCGGCTTCCTTGGGAACGACAGCAGTGAACAAGTCTTTACGAGCGCCCGAGGTGATCTCCAACCGCAGGTTGTCGCCGTCGCGCGTGAGTTCCGAAACGGTGGGTGCACCAAACTGTCGCTGGGCGGCGACGAATTCGCCTTCTGGTTTTTCTGCTGTCCCGCTGATCGCCACGATGCCATAGGGGAACTCATTGAACGTCAGCAGCGACAACTTCCATTTGCCAGACAGGCCCTGGTCTTCAGCCGCTACCAGTGGCTGGGCCAACCCAACCGCTAGCAGCAGGCAGAGGCTCAAAAACCTCAGCGATGGACGCGTCATAAAAGGACTCCTCAAGAATTCGTGTTTGTTGTGCAATACGTTTCTGTGTGATTCATGTCCGGGGCAATGTTCATGCCCCTGTGTGGTCCGGGGCCCCGTCGCGGTTTATCTTACCGAATTGCCGGAAGAGGTGCGAAGGGTCTGGAGCCCGCTGATTTGGGGTCGCCAGAGCCTTCCGAAAAGGATGAGCGCGCGAAGCGAATCACACGATTTCTGGCCGCGACTAGCCAGAATTTCGCCATTCTCCGGATCGTTGCCCGCCGTGGCGCAATGGCGGTGGCCAGTTACGACGGTTAGAGGGTCTGACCGGGTCCAGCGGCGCAGCGGCGGACTGTTCCGCCATGCGTCGAAATCGTTGACCATTTTGGGGGTGGAGGCTAGTTTCAATAGATAGAGCGGGCGGCGAGTCACAGTTTAATACCAGCCAAGGATCATGCTCCAATCGGAGCGAAAGGCCTGGAGTTATCTCACGGACGCCGTTCTGCCAGGTCCGGTCGCCAGGTCGCACGGACCGAAATCGATTTGTTTCAACTGACGAGGTTTTCTTGAAGTTTGTTTTTGCACTGATTGTCGTGACATGCGGCCTGACCTTTCAGGCGATTACGGCGTCGGCCATTACGATTTCCATTGATTACACATACGACGCCAACAACTTTTTCGATACGCAGCAGAAAAAAGACTTACTGCAGGCTGCGGCGGATACACTGGCCAATCGCTTTACGGACAACCTCTCCGCGATCGTTCCGACAGGTGGCAGTCATTGGAACGCTACGTTCTATAATCCGGCCACCGGAGTGCAGACGCAAATCGCAGATCCCACCATTCCCGCTAATACCGTGGTTGTCTATGCCGGCGGACGAGACCTGGGATCAGGCGTGCTCGGTCAGGGGGGCTACGGTGGATATAATACTGCCGTCGGCACGCCGACATTTAACACTGCGCTAACGACGCGCGGCCAAGGCGTAGTCAGTGGTAGCGCGGCGCTTGATTTTGCGCCATGGGGTGGGGGCATTACGTTCACCACTGCGCCAGGAACTGCTTGGGGGTTCTCCAATGGCGCGCCAGCGGCAGGCACGTATGATTTCTTCACAGTCGCCCTTCATGAATTATCGCACTTGCTGGGGTTTGGCCTTTCGGACTCCTGGAATAATCAGCGCAGCAGTTCCGCATTCTTGGGTCCCCAATCGACGTTGGCCAATGGTGGCGTCAATGTCCCCATTTCCGCCGACCACGGGCATTGGCAGACCGGGACACAAAATGATGGTCGCTACACCGCCATGGCAGCGGCGCTATATTCCGGAATCCGCTCCGGATTTACCACGCTGGATTTTGCTGGAATGGACGACATCGGCTGGACGCTGGCCCCGCTCGGCATTCCGGGGGACGTAAACCATGACGGAGTCGTCGACATTGTCGATCTCACGCTTGTGGCCGGCACATGGCAAACGGCAGGCCCCACCGGAGATGCCAACGGCGACTCGATCGTTGACATTCAAGACGTCACCGTCATCGCGAACCACTGGCTCGAAGGGAGCGGCGGTGGTGGATTCACGGCCGTGCCTGAGCCTGGAACATGGATCGGCTTGACCGTGGGCATTGCAATTCTGGCCACGTACAGCCAACGCAAACGGATCGTTACGCCGTAATGACCTGCCCGAGCGGGAGATCAGCGATCCTCGCTTATTTGGGCATGCACTAGTGGCGACGTTCTACCGAGAAATCCGCCACGCGTTCTAGGACGCTTCGCGCCGCGCTGACCGGCAATCCGGCCAGCTGAGTCTTGGCTCGCTCGATGTACAAACGCGCTTGCTCGCGCGAGTATTCCATACAGTCCGACCCGGCAAACCAATCCTCGAGCGCGCCGGCCGGAAGCGGTGTTTGCGAATCGAGCGCCGCGACAATTACCGCGCGCTGTTTTTCATCCACTTGCGACAGCAATCGGATCAGTGGCAACGTAGGCTTGCGCTGTTCGAGATCGGTGCCCAGTGATTTGCCGGTGGTAACTTCATCTCCCTGCACATCGAGCAGATCATCGACAATCTGGAAGGCAATGCCCAGGCAGTGGCCGAATTCGGTCAGGGCTTCTTCTACTTCCGGCGAAGCGCCGGCATAGTGAGCGCCCAACCGGCAACAACACGCGCACAGTTCGGCCGTTTTCGCTTCGATGATCGAGAGATAATCTTCTTCGGTCAGCGAGTAGTCGCCGCGGCTTTCGATCTGCCGCAATTCGCCCTCGCAGACCGTATTTGTCGCGCGACCGATCGTTTGGCAGGCGAATGTGGTCTCTAGCGTGCTGGCCAGATAAAACGAGTGGGTGAACAGGTAGTCACCCAAGAGCACGCTGGTTTCGTTTCCCCAGCGGGCGTTCACCGTCGCCAGATGCCGACGTAAGCTGGCCTGGTCGAGAACGTCGTCATGGACAAGCGTGGCCGTATGGATCATTTCCATTACGGCTGCCAGCACCAGATGGTCCGGTTTAACGGCTCCGCAGGCCTTGGCCGCCAGTAGTACCAGCGCGGGGCGCAATCGCTTGCCGCCCAAATGAAAACTATGCCGCGCCAGTTCGTCGACAAAGGGGTATTGGCTGCGAAGTTCGCGGCGCAATACTTCTTCGACCTGTCGCAGTTCCTCGACCACCGGATCGTACAGGTGATCGAGCAGTCTTTTGGTGTCGGAGACGTCGGCCAAACGGCTCATGCCTGTCCTCGAATCGCTGCCATGCGCGTCGCAACCCTCGCAAGCGGTTTTCATACAGGTAGAACCGCAGGCCGCCGCTCGGTTTTAACCAATCTCAAACAATTTCGATATGGGCGCGCCGCGAGGCCGCTTTTTATTGGGGCGCCGCCAAGTCCTCGCGACGAAAAACGCCACTCCGCCCCCCCTGCTTCTCTTCCAACTGGACGGCATCGATCACAATGCCGCGATCGACTCCCTTGCACATGTCATAAATCGTCAGGGCCGCTGCGGTTACGGCGACCAGTGATTCCATTTCCACGCCCGTCCGAGCGGTCACCCGGGCCGTTGCTTCAATCCGAATCGTCCCTTCGGCCGGAAATGTGAACTGGATCTCGACCGAGTCTAGCGGCAGCGGGTGACACAGCGGTATCAGATCGCTAGTTCGTTTGGACGCCATGATTCCAGCCAATCGGGCCACCTCCAACACGTCCCCCTTGGCCATGCGTCTGTCCCGAACCAACATCAATGTCGCTGGGGCCATCCTCACCAGCCCACTCGCCCGGGCAGAGCGCGCGGTGACCGGCTTTTGACCGACATCCACCATGCGGCTAGCGCCCTCAGAATCAAAGTGGCTGAGTTGGCCCATTCGTAACCGGCATTTTAGGGACGACGAAATCAATGCGTTGTGTGCTCTGCCATTGTAAGCATTGGCTGGGCGTCGTCGAGTGAGGAACCAAGCGCACTGGCGCCGGCACTTTGCCTTCCAAAGCGGCGCGCAAAAACAAACCCGCGAGGCGTCACCTTCAGGATGGAAGTGGCGGCCTCGCGGGCGTGTAAGCAAAGCAGCCGTTAGACGGCCGATACCGCCAAGGATCCGGGAGGATCCGCAGGCGGGATAAATTGGCTGGTCAAGTTAGCCCGGACCAGGAACATACTGAGCTCCCGGCGGCATGGCGGCCCCCGGAGCACCCATATATGGATCCGACGGATACCCAGCCTGGGCCGACCCGCATGGCGGGGGTGTGGGCGGCGCACTATTGCACGACGCGCCACGGTTGAACCAGTGAAAGCATCCGCTGGAACTGGCCGTTAGGATCGCTACGGCCGTCAAAACAAGTAGCCTCTTCATGTCACGCACCTCCATAATAGACTGCGCATCACGGCGAGACTGTGAGTCGAACAACTCTACAACAAGGTTAACGATGTGCAAACGCAACCGCTCGGAATTTTTTGCGATAGGATACGTCGGAGAATCGGCACGCGGTTGCAGAAAGTCAACGAAACATACGAAGTGAACCAAGAGACGCTGCGGTCGCGGCCGCAACGAAATTTCCAACTTGTCTCCGCCCCATCCGTTCACTGCGAGCGTCACCGACCCGTGCCACGCCGGTCTTCTCCGTTGCGAATACTGCCATTTCTGGCCGCCATTTGGCTGGCCACTTTGGGCTGGTTCGCGCCGGTAGCAATGACGCAAACGGTAAAGCCAACGCCCGTCGTTCGCGTGGCGCCACCGCTTTCGACAAGCGTCAGCCTGAGTCTGGCGCCGCCGAGCGCAGTCGAGGTATTACCGCCGGCAGCGGCCGATCCACAAATCACTGCGCCGCTGAAGGTCGAACCAGCTGGCGATGGTCAACCGCCGACTCCCACCGAACATTGCGCAAACGCCGCCGCAGGCAGCGAACTATGGCTGCTTAGCACGCGCAGACTTCCGCTAGGGGGCGACTGCTGCTCGCCGGCGTTTGAGCCGCGCGTGATGCGATTCATCTGTGGTCACGGTTTCACTCCTTCGACGCTGGAGGAATTCATCGTCGACGAAGATCCCAACCGGCCGACAATCGTTTTCGTGCACGGAAACGACACGGACGCCGAGTACGCGGCCGAAGCCGGACGCGAACTTTACAATCAATTGCTGAACAGTAAATGCGCCAGTCCCATTCGACTGGTGATCTGGTCGTGGCCGAGCGAGGAAGTCGTTAAATGCGTCCGCAAGGATGCCCGCATCAAGGCCTGCCGGACGAATATCGAGGGCTATTTCCTGGCGTCTTTTCTCGACCTTTTGCCCGCTCATACCCATGTCGGCCTGATTGGGTATAGCTATGGCGCCAGAGTCGTCACCGGCGCGCTGCATATTCAGGGTGGCGGGATCATCGAGGGGCGCCAGATCGTGGATCCAAAACACCCTGACCGCGATCCGGAGCGTTGCGTGCTGCTGGCGGCCGCCATGGACTATGACTGGCTCTATCCCAGCATGCGGCACGATCGTGCGGTTTCGCAGGTCGAACGAATGGTCATCACAATCAGTCGCGTCGATCCCGTGCTGAACTTCTATCCGATGCTCTGGGGCTGTGGCGGTCCCGATGCCCTGGGCGTGACGGGTCTGGTCGGCCCCGGCCGGCTGGGACGAGAGGCGATGAAAATCGCCCAAGTCGACATCACCAGAGCCGTGCACCGACGTCACAGTTGGAGTTTCTTCGCCGACTCACCCGAGATCATGTCTCTATTGCGGCACGAGCTGATGCACTGGCCAGCGGTCGTAGCGGCCGCGCACAAGGTTCCTCCGGACCCGATTTCGGCTCGTTGAACGGCGCGGTTCGACTCTAGAACTTGGCTAGGCGCGAAGCTGTTCGTCGTGGCGCATCCCGCTGGGGGGTTGATCGGCCAGGTGCACGTTTTCAAGCGCTCGCTTGGCGCCGGCGTGCTGTTCGACGTCGTTGTCTTCCCATTCAATCGACACGGCGCCGCTGAACCCGGCGCGATTCAACTCGACCATCAGCGCTTCTGTGCAGGTGGCGTCCCGAGCCGTACCGGCAGTGACGAAGTTCCAGCCGTTGGATTTGTCTCCCATCGGACGATGTCCACCCAGGCGGCCATTGCGAGTGTAGCCATCGATCACTTGGACCCCCTTGATGTGGGCGCAGTGAATCCGGTCGCCATATTCGCGAATAAACTCAATGCCGGAGACACCTTGCCATTCCATGTGGGAGCAGTCGAAGTTAAATCCAGCGGCCTTGGAGAAGCCGGCGGCGTCAACCGCGCGGAGATACTCGCCGGCGCTGGCGATATCCCCCATGGCGCGCTCGCTGGGATGACATTCAAGGTCGTATGTCGTGCCATATTGTAGACACGCTTGGAAAACCGGGGCAAAGCGTTCCACGAGCAAATCCAGGCTCACGCGATAGACGTCCGGTATCGGATGACCTCCCAGCGACGCCGGAAGTGGCGGAAACAGAAACCAGTGTGACCAGCAATGCGCGGGCGAGCCGACGAAGCCCGAGACTGGCACAACGCGGTCCTGCTCCTTGCCCAAAAAGTGGGCCAGCCGGACGATGTTGACCAGTGTCTGCTGAGCCTGCTTGTGTGCGATCTGACCGATGTCGTCCGGCACGAAGAACGGATTGGTGCGCGGCGGATTATTGCCGGCAGCGCGCCATTTGCTGTAGGCCTCGACTGCCGCCCCCCCCAGGAATTGCAGCGTCTTGGCGGTCGGCTCGTCGCCCAACGCCTGGCCTTGCAGATGGGCCGCGACCGAAAAGATCTCCAGCTTGTGCTTTTTGGCTTTTGCGACGCGCTCTTTAGCATACTCGTGGGCGCCGGCGTCATCGCCGCAGCGATCCAACTGAAGCTCCCAGCTAGCCTCTTCCCAGCCATCGAAACCGGTCTTGGCCACCCAATCCAACCAGCCGTCTTCAGGCACATTGCCAAACTGACCGCGGACAAGTCCAATTTGGTGGTACGAATGCAAGCCCTGACGATGTTCTTTGGTCTGGCGGTGGCCCACGATCAGCTCTCCGGGTGAATGGTCGGTCGAAGCGCATGCAGCCCATGCGCGTCGCGCTCAGCGTGGCATCTTAAAATGATTGAGGCCGATTTGCAAAAGGGGGGTCGCAGGCCCTCTCTCCGTCCTGCGACAGGCACGCGATTCCCTGCCTGCAGCACGGACTAGCGGCTTGTGCCACCTGGGAGCGGCTGCGTTAATAGTCAAGAAGGCTTTTGCTGCCAGACTTGGACCCATTTCGACCTGTGAACGATTTACGAATCACTAGCGTGCATAACCCGCGAGTTCGCGAAGCGGCTGGCCTGCGCGATCGCAAACAGCGCAAACGGACCGGCTGCTGCCTTATCGATGGCGTCCGCGAGCTGACGCGGGCGCTCGAGGCCCAAATCTTGCCGATTGAGGTATTTTTCTGCTCCGACATGCTGAGCGGGGCGGATGCAAGCGCACTGCGCGGCCAATTGCGCGAGACGCAAACCCCAACCGTCGAAGTCACCGAGCAGGTCTTCGCTAAGCTCGCCTATGGCGAACGGGCGGACGGCGTCGTGGCCGTGGCGCGGATGCCGAGCGCACTGCTTGCCGATTTGGAACTGCCACACGGCGGATTAGTGGCGGTTGTCGAAGGCCTGGAGAAACCAGGGAACCTTGGCGCCATTTTGCGATCGGCGGACGGAGCTGGCGTCTCCGCCGTGTTGGTCGCCGATCCGAACACCGATCTCTTCAATCCCAACACCATTCGGGCAAGCGTGGGGACGATATTCTCAGTTTGCGTGGCCACTTCCACGGCCGCCGAAATCAAAAGCTGGCTAGTGGCCAGAGAATTTCAGATCATTGCAGCGCGAGTCGACGCCAAGTTTGATTACTTTGTCGCGGACTATAAGCAAGCGACCGCTATCGTGCTCGGCAGCGAGGCCGAGGGACTCAGCGAAGTTTGGCGAACGGCCGAGGTCACGCCGGTGCGTCTGCCGATGCTGGGCATCTCGGATAGTCTGAATGTATCGGCCGCCGCCGCGATCTTGTTTTACGAAGCGCGCCGCCAGCGAATCCTATCTGCACCTTAGTTCGAGTTTCGCACTTTTAAGCGGCTAGTGCCGCGATGTTTTCTAGGGCTTGGGTGATTTTTCGACTACCTGGGCCGGTGAGCGGGAGTGACAAAATCCGTTCGCGGATGGTTTCGCGG
>Ga0105046_10001718_pt1 | contig 33923 bp, 24 predicted proteins | sample MAT03_FD_78385 | JGI IMG/M metagenome (GOLD analysis project Ga0105046, IMG submission 78385) | Freshwater microbial communities from Lake Fryxell liftoff mats and glacier meltwater in Antarctica - MAT-03 (megahit assembly) | ecosystem: Environmental > Aquatic > Freshwater > Ice > Liftoff... | reverse complement strand
TCGCGAAATGTGGGCATGGGAATCTCCTGGGTTGGTGCGTTGAAGGCGTCCGATCAGACCTTCGAATCTCCTGTCCATTGGCCGATCCGGAAGATGACGAATTCGGCGGGTTTCACGGGGGCGATTCCGATGAGGCAGATGATCCGCCCGTTATCGAGGTCGTTCTGGGTCATGGTGGTCCGGTCGCACCGGACGAAGTAGGCCTCCTCGGGCTTGTCCCCCATGAGCGCCCCGTCACGCCAGAGGACGAGGAGGAAATCCTCGACCGTCTGGCGGATGTTGTCCCAGAGCCGGCGGTTGTTGGGTTCGAACACCGCCCACTGGGTGCCCTTGTCGATCGAGTGCTCGACGTAGATGAAAAGGCGCCGGACGTTCACGTACTTCCACTCGGGATCGGAACTCACCGTTCGCGCACCCCACACGCGGTTGCCGCGGCCTTCCATGAAGCGCAGGGCGTTGATGCCCTCGGGATTCAGCACTTCCTGGCGGGCCTTGTTGATGTTCGCCTCGAACTGGGTCAGCCCGCGGACGATTTCATTGGCCGGAGCCTTCTGCACTCCACGCTCGATGTCGCTCCGGGCGTAGATCCCTGTCACGAAACCGGACGGCGGCAGGAGCAATCGGCGCGGCGGCGCCCCCTGGGCTGCCCGTTCGGTCGGGTCCAGAATCTCGATCCAGGGGTGGTAGAGGGCTGCGTACTTGCTGTCAAACCCGCCCCGGAACTCCCGGATCTCGGTCATTGACGAGCCCGGCTCGCCGTCCAAAACCGCGATGCGGTACCGGTATTTCTCCGCGTGGGAAATGAGATGGCCGGCAGCGACCGCCGGCGAACCCAGGGTCGCCGCGTCGGGCGCCGCCACGATGGCGATGTCGTCGAGTTCCCCCAGCGCTTCGAGTCCGGTCGCCTTCAGGTCCGGATTGTCCGGATCCGCTTCGGCTCCGAGGAGTCATCCTCCGATATGACGATTCCGTCGCCGCCACCCGCCAGGATCTCCGCGCTTCCGGTCGATCCCGTGCCACGCAGGGCGAGCAGGAGCAATTCGGCAGAGGCGGATTCTGCGTTCGCTTCAAGTTCGAGCCAGACCACGGCGTTTTCATCCTCCGGATCGTCCTTTTGAAGGATCCTTCCGATAAACCGCTTGTCTTCCGAACCCGTCCCCAGCGCGTCGTACACGTCGATCCGTTCGGCGTCGACCGTCACGATCACCCGGAGGGTAAGGATCTGCAAAGTGTCCCCGGCGAGCGGGGTGGCTCCCGGCAACGGGTTGACGAACCGCTGGCGCCCGTCGACGTCGGTCTCGATCACGAACAGCCGGTTTCCATTCGGAAGGGAGTTCCCGGACGGCGCCGCACCGGAGGCTCCGTGAACGGCGTTGTCGAACCCGATACCGGTCGCCGTCGATGCCGCCTGGACTTGCACGCTCGAACCGGTCCCTGCGGCGTTGGAGGTGATCCGGACGGAGCCGTTCTCCACGGTTGCCTGCCCACCCACAAGGCTCGCGTTCACGAGGGCGGCCACCTCCGCAGCTGTCACCGCATCAAGGTCCGCCGCGCTGCCGCTCCCAATCGTCGTTCCCGCCGTGTGTCCCACCACGGTGAGGCCCGTGCTGGCGCCCACGACCTCGACGGTCGAGCCCGTCCCCCGCGTGTCCGAGAGAAGGTCCACTCCCGTTCCGTTCACCACAGCGGCGCCCCCTCGTAAGGCGCCGTTGATCCTCGCCGCAACGGCACCTGCGGTCGTGTCGCCGGCCTGAAGCGTCACGGTCTGCTCAGGACCCCCATCCATGCGGACGACAAGCGTCTCACCGCCGACGATCGTCCCAAAGGCCGCGCCTGCACCGGGCCGGACAGCCCGGGCGCCGAGGAAGTTGACGACCACGTCCAGACCGCCATCGATGGAGACGACCAGGGTTTAGCCCGGTTCCAAGTCGTAAGGGCCGGCAGGCGAAAGGGCCGTGCCCGACGCGCCGCCCGCCGGAGTGAGTTCGATAATGGCCCCCGCCCGCGCGCCCCGGGCTTGGGGCCCCCATGCGGTCCGGACCGGATCCGAGGCGGGGAAGGTGAAGTTCACGTTCTTGGTGCGGACCAGCCTCGTTTCAATGTGGACGTTTCCGAAGGTCCCGGGCCATCGGGCCCTCCATGCACCTGGCCGGCCCCGCCCACGGTTCGAATCGCCCCCGTTGCCACCCCGGCGCTGCCATCCCCGGCAACCACCCGTGCAGTGTAAAGGCGCCGGCCGCCGTTCAGGAAAAAGGCGCGCGCCCCATGAGCCGTGAAGTTGACCCGGTCCCCGGTCCCGATCGGTTCCAGCCCGCCATACACCCTTTCGAATTCGGTGAAGCTGGTGACCAGGCGGGGCTCGGGCCGGTTGGGGCCGCGCGTCACCGTCGCGCTCAGGTCGGTGAAGGTGTAGCGCACAGGTCCGGTGCGGGTCATGCCGGCGAAACCGGTGGTACTGGTGGGAACGCCTTCGATGGATTTCGAGCGGAAGCTGACTTCCTCGACGTAGACTCCGGGGGCCAGATATTCAGGCATGGGATGATCCTTGGGGTTGAGTGTGACGGAAAGCGGATGAATGGATGGGCTTCGACGACATCAGTCTCGACGGCTCAATTTGGTCGAGTTTACTTCAGATCGGTTGAAGGCAGGGTGAATGGGGTGATTTCGGCGTGAATACGGCCCAATGGGATCAAGAGATCCCGGGTCACGGAAGCGGTGTACCCGGGCGGCTCGATCTCCCCTGCGGAAACCGGGTCAAGCCCCGGATCGCCGGGATCGAGCGGGTCCGCGCTCTCAGCCGGCAAGTCCCACCAGGGCATCGCGGACCACTCGGTCCGGCGAATCAGGAACAGGCGCCGCCGGCCTGCATGTCACGGTGATCCGCACGGTGAATGGATCCACGAGTTCGCCCACCGACCCCGCCGCCGGCGAGAGGAGGAGCAGGAACTCGCCCCGATCATCTCCGTGCCCGCGTCCCACCACTCGCGTGCCGCCAGGCAGCGTCGCCGCGACGCGCGCCCAGCGCACGGCGGCGGCGCCCTGCACCACCCTTCCGCGGACGCCGGTCAGGCCGGCGTCGATATCGTAGGCGGCACCCGGGAACAGCACCGGCCGACGCACCCGCAGCGCCCCGGCGCCAAGTTCGGCCGCGGCCTGGGTCAGAACGGGAAAACTGATACGGCGCGGGACAAACCGGCGCGGCACCCACCGGAACTGGCTGGCAAATCCGGCGTTCGCAAGGTGTCGGTCCGGTATGCCGCCGGCCTGCCCGCGGCAAACGGCGGCGCCGCTTCGTAGAAACGAAGATCCACGCGGTCCCCCACGCCGGGTTCGTACATCAGGGCATGGAGACACGAGTTATGGCGATCCACCGACGGCCGGGGAAGGCCATTGATAGCCTCGTGGAACACCACCCGGATCGGATGTGCAACTCGGGTGCCTCGGCCGGCATCGAGAGTTTCCAACCCCAGCGCGAGCCGCCGGACGTTCTCAGCGAAGGAGGTCGACAGAAACTCGTTCACGGCTTGGCTTGGGGTGAAAGCCCGATCGCCGCGGTGAGCACCGGACCGTCTGGAATCGCACGCCGCGCGTCGATGCGCACGATCCTGGCCAGGTAGGGAACGCTTAATCGGTAGTCGGCAGGCAACGAATCGAATGTCCGCATGACAGCCTCGGTGGAAATCTCCTCCAGGATGATCTGGAGTGATTCGTTGGTCGCCCAAGCGGCGGAAGAATCCAACCGCGGCCCGCTAAGGACCGGATGGCTTTCCAGACATTCCATTGCCTTGCCGAGGATGCGGAGTTCGTGTTCCGCGTTCGTGACCCAGGGTGTGATCAGGAAATGAAGGTCCAGCGGCAGACGAGGACGCCCGTCCTGGCTGGCCACAGCCGACCACGCCGCCCGCATGGTCTGATTGAAGTCCACCCGGTAAATGAAGACCGAAAGGGCTGGAGTTCCGATCGACGTCGATATAGCCGTCGGCTCCAAATCCGCCGTGCGAATCAGAACCGCCCGCGTCCGGCTGCCAGCCACCGGTTCCTCCTCGCCAAAGCAATGTGTGAGCAGCCGCTCAATGCTCCTACCCGCGGCCGCGATGCCCCCGAAATCAGCCATGGCAAATTCCCGTTCTTCCGGGTCCAAGCTCGCCACCATAACGGTGAAGTTGCTGGGTGTAAAAACTTTGAATTTTCGACATCTTATGCGACCTCGAACGCTTGGACGGGAATTCTTGATCAGGGTGAGGACGACGAAGATACGACCACGGCAGCCCGTGAGATCCGCACCTTAGAATTTCGAGCTATCTCCTCAAGCTACGAAGACCATTACGCGTTTTACCAAGGGCGTGAAAGCAATGAATCTGTGAATTACGTATTGACGCAGTGGAGCTCTAAAATCGGATTCCATGGGTGATGAGGCGAATGTTGGATCCGAGGCGGCGATTCATCTCGGCGAAGAACGTTCGGGTCCAGAAGCGAAGGGACAACCACGACCTGGATTGCGATCTGTTGATCGACGCGGCGGCGGTCATTTCCGGATGTCTGAAGACCGCGGTTTCAGACCCTGCCGAGAAAGTTGAAGCGTAACGTCTCCGCTCTCTCTCATGTGACGGCACGTCCACGCCTCGAAATCCGGATGCTGGTCCGGGCGCTCAAACTTGAACTTGTTGACGGGGGAACCCTCGTCAGTGCCCTGAACTCGCTGGTGGCCCAGAAGTGGTCCGACAACATCGTCAACGGGCAGATGATCCTGTCGACCTCCGAGGCCAGCGGGTCGGTCTACTGGCTGGACGGAACGACCCTGCTCGACGCCAACGCCCTCATTCACTTGTTCGACCTGGAAAGGTAAACCCAGCGCCCCGGCCAACAACATCGAGGTGATCAGCTACCTCGCCGGGAGCTTCGTTGCGGGTATGGGCCTGCCGCCGAGCTTGTTCCTCGACGAGAAGCTCACCGGTCACAACCGGCAGGCGGGTAGCGGGAAGGACCAGCAGAAATTCAACCGCTGCCTTCTCGGGCGAATGGCGAATGGCGTATCGAGAGGACAGGCCCGTTGCCCGCGGTGGGACGCATGGCGAAGGCTACTGATGGGCGACCATGAGAGTCACGCTGTGCGCCATTCGCGATTCGCCATTCCACGGACGCCCCCGATGCCCAGGCTGCCTTCGCCCGGCTTTACCTCGATTAATAGCATCCGATTTACGGCTACGTGCGCCGACGCGGCAATCTGCCGGCCGAAGCGGAAGACATCACTCAAACGTTCTTCCTCGCTCGGCTTGAGAAGCGCCGGCTGGCCGGCCTCGCTCGTGAAGGTGGAAGGTTTCGCGCTTTTCTCCTGACCAGCCTCAAAAACCATCTGGCCAATGAATGGAGTTGGGACTTCCACTCCTTCGTCGGCGACCGTTGGCACCGATTTCGCAAGGCCGACCGGCAACAATTCCTCAATAACGCCTACCGGGTGCTCCTCACTCGCGCCCGACAAGGGATAGCCATCTTTGTTCCGGAAGGCGACCCCGACGACCGCACGCGCCTCGCCGCCTTTTACGACCAAACCTATCTCCCCGAAACCGGCGGCATCCACGTTTCGGCGCGCCAAATCCAGCAGGTGGTCCACCGCGTCGGAGCCTCAACCCAGGCGTGGCAGGAACGTGAGGGGCCGGTAGCCTCCACCGACGCTCCCGTTCTGTACGTCAGCGGCGACGGCACCGGTATCCGGTTTGGGGCGCATGGGGCGCGCTGCAAACAGTCTGGCATGCGGTGGTCCGAACCCGGGGCCGAGAACATCCTCGCCCTGCGGTGCATTCACCCAGCTGCAGCAGAAGTTGCGGAATATCAACTAGCACTACAGCGACACTTCCGGCCAAAGAACCTTCCGGGCTCTTCCAGCGTGGCAGCGGCTTCCAGCCGCTGTGTCAGTCCGCGATCCATTTCTTCGAAAGTATCGCTGTAGTGCTAGCTTGGCTCAGTGTGGGACGCCGCCTGGAACAGGACCTGATCACCAGTGCCCACCTGAGTGCCACGCCGCGCAATCTCGAGGTGGGTCCGCTGTCCACAGTGGCCACCTCGGCGGGCGACTTCTTCGAACTACCGATCACGTTCGTTGCCGAACAGCCCGGCACGCATCGAGGAACGCTCACGGTGGTCACCAATGCCGACATTCCCGACAGCATCAGAATCATCACGGAGTCATTGCACGTCTATGTGGACGGCCAGGCGACGGCCATCGCCCTTCCGCTGGCTGGCCTTGGCTTCTGAGTCGTCATGGTCTCTAATTGCCCGGCACCAGCAGAAGGAACCGGAATGGAATAGCAACCGCCTGACGCACGCCAGACGTTCGAAGCTGGGGCTTCTGCGATGAATTTGGCCCTAGTGTTGATGCCCGTCGACACTTCCGGGTTTTTGCCTTGAACCCACCGTCCCGCCCCTCCCACCGTCGTCGAGTACCCCAAATAACCGCTCACCGCCCGCCCTATGAGGAACAACCACCTGCCCGGGTCGGATCTTCCGATGCCACGCTCCAGCCCCTTGCCAACCCCCGCCCAGGGGACACCCCCATCCCGTCCCTCCAGCCAGAGATCGATCCCGCTGGGAACTCTGCTGGCGCTTCTATCGTGCGCCTGCGGTCCTAGCGTGGACGCCCAGCCCTTCACCGAAACCAACTGGGCACTCACCGGTGTCGCCAGCCAGTCGAGCACCATCATTGACGCCACGAATCCCGACGCCGGGAACGCAGCCCTGGCCATCGACGGCAACACCCATGGAGTCTTCAATGCCGCCACGGGCTCGGTGACCCATAGTGGAGGCCCTGCCGCCGATGCCGATGCCGGCGGTGCCTATTGGGAAGTCGACCTCACCGCATCGCGCGCCATCGGCCGGCTCCAAGTTTGGTTCCGCACCAATTGTTGCCAGAATCGCAACGACGATTTCACCCTGATCGTCCTGAACCCGAATCGTGAGGAGGTCTGGCGCAAGACCTACTCGGGTCGTCCAGGGAATGACGTCGCCTATAACATCGCCCCGTCCGTGACCGGCCAGTTCGTGCGGTTCGAACCGCAGAACCCGCTCACCACCAGCGACGGTAACTTCTCCCTGGCCGAGGTGGCTGTCATCGCCCCCTACCCGAATGCGTCGATCAACGTCACCCAGCAACCGACCGACGCCACCATCATCGAAGGGCGTTTTGCCACCTTCGGCCCTGTCGTCGCCCAGTTGACGGGAGCGCCCCAGGATCGCCTCTCGATTCAATGGCAGAAAAACGGGGCGGACATTCCAGGAGTCACGGGCGCCAGTTACACGACGCCCACCGTCCAGACGCTCGCGGACCACAGCACCGAATACGGCGTCCGCTTCCTTTCCTCCGGCCTCGCCGTAGCCTCCTCGAAATCAAGGGTCCTGGTCACCAAGGACACCGCGCCGCCGACCATCGATTCCCTGGTCCTATCCGGGGGAGCCACCCTGGAAGCCACGGTGAAGTACAGCGAAGTCATGGATCAGGCCTCGATCCAGAACCCCGCCAACTACGCTTTCGGCGCTGGAGTCACCATTTCTAAGGTCGAGCTGAGCGGCGTGCTGATGGACCCCGCCGACCAGCATCCCTATCAGCAGGCCAAACTGAGTCTCCTGGGACTGGTCCAGAATGTCCCTTATTCCGTCACGGTCAGCGGCGTGAAGGATCTCGGCGGAAACGCCATCACCTCAACGGTCCTGACGGGAACGACCCCGTTCTTCGAGGTGAACTGGGCACAGTCCGGCACGGCAACCCAATCCAGCACCGGCGCGGGAGGCGAAGCCGAACACGCCAACGACGGCATTACCATCCAGTCCTTTTCCTCCGGATCGGTGACCCTCAACGGAGCCGCGGAAGACCCCGGTTGGTGGGAAGTCGACTTGGGCGCCAGCAAACCGATCGGGCGCGTCAAAGTCTGGTTCCGGGTGCTGGACGCCGCCGAATGTTCCGCACTCTTCAATTCCTGCACGGTCCGCAACGACGACTTTACACTTAGCATTCTCAATGCCAGCCGTCAGGTGGTCTGGACCATCACCTATCCCGGCCGCCCTCCCCTTCAGGTCGCCTACAACCTTCCCCCGGGCTTCGCCGGCCGCTATGTCCGATTCGAATCCCAAACCCCGCTGACCACCAGCGATGGCTACTTCTCGCTGGCCGAAGTCCAGGCCATCGCACCTTACGAGAATGTCGGCATCACCCTGAGCCAGGACCTGCCTGCCGCCGTCTCCGTTCCTGAAAACCGCCGCACCCTGCTTGGGCCGGTCGCCGCCAGCCTCACCGGCGCCGCCGGCGCTCCCGCCGATGTGATCCAGTACCAGTGGCAGCGGAACGGCGTGGATATCCTGGGCGCCAACTCGGCCTCCTACCAGACACCCGCCCTGGCCCTGACCGAGAGCGGCGTGCGCTACCGATGCAACGTCCTCATCTCGGGTGCCCGGGCTTCCAGCACGGAAACCACGGTGACCGTCGAGAAGGACGCCGTGCCACCTGCCGTCAAGAGTGCCGTCGGCGGGATTTCCTACACCGACGTGACGGTGATCTTCTCGGAAGGGGTGACCGAAGCGACGGCCTCAACTCCCTCCAACTACGGCCTCTCGGGAGGCCTGGCCATCTCGGAGGTGCTCGTGCTCACCCCGACCTCGGTGCGGCTCACCACCTCCGCCCAAACGCCCGGAACGAAATACACATTGACCGTCTCGGGCATCCGCGACCTCAGCTCGGGCGGCGGCAACCTCATCGCGGCCAACAGCAAGCTGGATTTCATCGCCCCGCAGGCTGAGGCGGACAAGTACGTGGTGGTGGGAAATCCTGGCAACGCGAAGGACACCCAATGGAACACCGCTCGCGGCCAGGTGAACGACGAATTCGAAATCTCCAAGTTCAAAGTCACTAACGCCGACTACGCAGCCTTCCTCAACGCCGTCGCCAAGTCCGACCCTCACAACCTCATGGTCTCCGGGGGCGGTGAAATCCTACGGGAAGGCGAGGACGGCAGCTACACCTACACGGTTTCGGAAGGCCGCGAAAAACGCCCGGTTCTCTTTGTCGCAACCGTCGACGCCATGCGCATGGCCAACTGGTTGAGCAACGGCGGAACAGCCGAGAGCGACACCGAAACCGGCACCTACACTTTCACCGGCTACGACGACGTTAGCCGACGGAATCCCAACGCCGACTACTTCCTCCCGAACGACGACGAGTGGTACAAGGCCGCCTACTTCGATCCCACCAAGAATGGCACCGGCGGCTATTGGCAGTACCCACCCAAGACCGATGACCCTACCAAGATGATCAGCGAACTGCCTCCAGGCGGACCGTTCTCGGCCAACTTCGACAACGTGAACGCAGCCGAAGGCAACGGAACCACCGACGTCGGCGCCTACACCGCCGCCTCGAGTTACTACGGCACCTTCGACCAGGCTGGGTGCACGTGGGAGTGGAATGAACCCGCGGACCCCGCCACCAAGTCCACCAGCCGCCGCGGCGGTTCCCAGGGCAACGCCATCGCCCGCCTCGCCGCCGGCGCCATCGCCAACAACGGCATCAACAAGGGAGGCGCCACCGTCAATCAGGGATTCCGGCTCGCCCGAGCCCATCGCATCCGCCTGCAATGGGTGGCGGTCGGTAACCCGGGCAATTCCAAGGACACGCAGTGGAACACCGCGCGGGGTCAGGTCAACTACCCCTATCAGATCAACAAGTTCAAAGTCAGCAACGCCGACTACGCCGTCTTCCTCAACGCCGTCGCGAAATCCGATCCGCACAACCTCATGGTCTCAGGCGGCGGGGAAATCCTCCGCGAAGGCGAGGACGGCAACTATTCCTACCAAGTGCTGGAAGGACGCGAGAAACGGCCGGTTCTCTTCGTCGCCGCCGTTGACGCCATGCGCATGGCCAACTGGCTCAACAACGGCGCCACCGCCACCAGCGACACCGAAACCGGTTCCTACACGTTCACGGGCTACGACGATGTCAGCCGGCGTACGGCCAACGCACGCTATGTCCTCCCCACTGACGACGAGTGGTACAAGGCTGCCTACTACGATCCCACCAAGAACGGAACCGGCGGCTATTGGCAGTACCCACCCAAAACCGACGACCCCAGCAAGATGGTCAGCGAACTCCCGCCTGGCGGACCGTTCTCAGCCAACTTCGACAACGTCAATGCCGCTGAGGGCAACGGAACCACCGATGTGGGCGCCTACACCGCCGCGTCGAGTTACTACGGAACCTTTGATCAGGCGGGCAACACGTGGGAGTGGAGTGATCCCGCGGACCCCGCCACGAAATCCACTAGCCGCCGAGGCGGTTCCCAAGGCAATGCCATCGCCCGCCTCGCCGCCGGAGCCATCGCCAGCAACGGCATCAACAAAAGCGGCGCCACCGTGAATCAGGGATTTCGATTGGCCCTAGTGCCCCCGCCCACCCAGGGAAGCGAACTCACGGTTGAACGACTCACCGCCGCGTCGATTCGTATCTCGTGGACCGGCGGTGGGAAACTGGAGAGCGCCGGCACCGCCGAAGGCCCCTACACCGCCGTCGACGTAAACCCGGCAAGTCCCTACCTGGTGAATCCTAGCAGCACCGCCCGTTTCTATCGGGTCAATCGGACTCCGTAACGGACAACTGTGTCCGATAACTCACTAAGATCCCGGTAACAGGAATGCGTTTGGCGAGCCGGGAAGGCCGCTTCCGCGTGTCTCTGTTGCCGGGGTCGGTATTGGACATTCGCACTCAGTCGATAAACACCGCCCGTAGTTGCGGATCCGTCGCCAGCAACCCCTCCACTTCCGGTACGCAATCCCGTGTCGATAGGATCGTGTGAAAATCCTGCTTGATCGTCGGCGCGATCCGCACCGCCTCGACCCATTCCCGACGCGACAACGGCTCGTCGCGGAACGCCTCCCAAAACCCGGTACGTTCCAACACCGACCGGATCAGGTCTGTCCCCTGTTCCTGAAGGCGGCTGACCAGGTAGGTGGCAACCCCGACCTGCAATCCATGCAAGCGCGGCTTCAAACTCACAGCATCCAAGGCGTGCGATATCAAATGCTCACTCCCGCTCGCCGGTCGCGAGGATCCGCAAACCTCCATGGCAACCCCATTCAACATCAGCGCATTCGCCAGCAGACCTTCCCCCGCCGGATCGCGGATGGGATGGCCCATAAACTGAAACACGGTCGCATCCGACAGAAGCGCGGCGAAATCGTCGATGGGCGTCCGGGTGACTTCCAAGGCAAGTTTCCAATCGTGAATCGCAGTCACCTTGGACACCAGATCCCCCACCCCGGACCACCAAAGGGCGGCTGGGGCGGCATGCGTCACGGCGGTGTCGACGACCACCCCGAACGGCATGCGACTCGGGAGTGAACGCCGCTTGCCGCCCAGGGTCAGGCTCGACTGCGGGCTGCAGAAGCCATCATTCGAAAGCGATGTCGGTACGGCGACGTAAGGCAACCGCCCCAAAAACGCGACGTACTTCGCCGTATCGAGAGCCTTGCCGCCTCCAAGTCCGACGATGGCCTGGGCTCCCGCAGGAAGTGCCGCGAAACACGACTGGGCTTGCTCAAAGCTGGCCTGAAGCACGGTTTGCGACGATTGGATCTCGAGCCCGTTCGCCTCCAGCGATCCCGTCAGCCGCCGGGTCAGCAACTCCGGCAGGTCCTGGCTGACCAGGAGAACGATTCGCCGCAGGTCGTGCTGACGGGCATGGGCCCCGACCTGATCCAAGGCGCCCGGTTGGATTCGAACCAAGGTCGGAATAAGAATCTGGCGAGGCGAGTGCACGTGCTAGCAATGTGCCACGGACCAGCCGCCCGTTCAGCCCCAATCCCAAATCGGCCGGTAGAAGTGGCTTTCACGGAATTCTGGCGTCGTCGACACGCCCTCGCTCATGCCATGGTTCGGTCGCACCCCTCATGAACCTTCGATTCCTCATCCTGGCCCTCGTCGGGTTCATCGTCCTTCCCGCGTTGGCACTCCAGAAAATGGTCGTCGTCTCGGTCTACCAGGGCATCTGCAAGGAAGGTGATTTCACCACCAATGTTGCAACCTGCCGCGAGGTCATCGAGAAGGCCCGCGCTCGAGGAAGCCACTTTCTCGCCTTCCCTGAGTGCTTCCTGTCCGGGTACGAAAACGCCCTCTCCGTCCAACGGGGTGCTCGATCGCTCGACGATCCCGAGCTGCGCGCTTTCATCGCGGAATCCGCCGCGCACGACATCGTGGTCTTGGCGGGTCTCGCCCGCCGCTACGGAACCCAGTTGTTCAACTCGGTACTCGTGATTCATCGGGGCAAGCTGATGGGGCTCTACGACAAGGTCATGCTGACCTCCGACGATCGTGAAACACTCGGTTTCACCCCAGGATCGGCACTACCGGTTTTTGAAGCCCACGGCGCACGGTTCGGAGTCTTAATCTGCGCCGACACCTCCTATCTCCACGTGGCGATGGCCGCGAAGCTGCAAGGCGCCGAAATCCTGTTCACCCCCCACAACAACGCGATCGCGCCCGCGGCGATGGAGGACCACCAGCGCTGGGTCCGGAACTGCCATATCGCACTCGCCTGCCAGCTTCAGGTTGTTGTCGCCCGGGCCAATGGGGTCCAAGCCGAGGGCCCGGCCCGGTTGCTGGCCTACGGCGACAGTTTCATTCTCAGTCCCCAAGGAATCCCGGTGAGCGAGGCCGGGCTCTTTCGCACCGAACTCCGGACCGCCCTGATCACGCCGTCGATGTTCCGGTCGCCCCACACCTGGGCGCGTTTCCAGGATGCGCCCGGTTGGCTGCGATCCAGCGTCGCCGCGCTCCTGACCTCGTATCGGGCCTCGCCCAATCCGGAGTTACTCCGCGCCTGGCTGGAATCCATGGCCGTCGACCACCGATACACCCGAGAGGAAATGAGCGCCGCCATCGGGCTGGGCCGGGATGAACTGGAGTTGGCTCTCGCCGACGGAGGCTTCGAGGATCCGCCGCCCCGCCCAACGGCCGCCGGGCGTCCCCTGCGAATCTTGCCTTACCCGGGTGGCCGTCATCCCCGACTGGGATTCTTCGAGGGTGCGCTCAATCCCCAGCGCGAAACCAAAGTTAGTGTCTTTGCCCCGTGGTCCGACGGTGGCTACGCCGTCGTGGATGTTCCCGAGGCGATCTTCTCGAACCTGGGATTGATCTACCTCGCCCACACCCACATTCCGACAATCTGGGACTCACAAGGAGTGGCTCTCCCACGACTGGAATGGACCCAGATCGAGGCGGGTTCCCTGACCCACTCCCGCACGCTTCCCAATGGCATTGCGTTTGGCGCGGAAGTCCGGTCGCAGATGGACGGCGTCCGATTTCGATTGTGGCTGACCAATGGGACCCCCAGTCGACTCACCGGCCTCCGGGTTCAGAACTGCGTCATGCTGGGTTATGCCACCGGGTTTTCGGGCCAGACACTCACGAACAAGGTCTTCGGCAGCCCCTTCGCCGCTGCACGATCCAGCGACGGCCAGCGCTGGATCCTGACGGCGTGGGAGGCATGCGGCCGCGCGTGGGGCAACGAATGGGTGCCCTGCATTCACGCGGACCCCGTCTTTCCCGATTGCGCCCCAGGCCAAACCGTGAGCCTAGCCGGCTGGCTCTCGTTCTTCGAAGGTGCCGACGTCCGTCCGGAAATCGAGCGCTTGACCCGCCTGGGCTACCCGAAGCCTTAAGAGCCTGTCTGAGTGCAGCTTTTCACGGCGCACTCAGACAGGCTCTAGGGACGGGACCCGGCGTTAATCGCCCCCGGGCAGGATCATGTCGAACCGCGGGATGCGTGTGTAGACCGCGCGCCCGTCCGAATCCAAACCCAGATAGGCGCCCTCGGCGGTCGCCGACTTCGTTCGGACCAGATGGTGGCTGTTGTAGGAGAACGACTCGCCCGTTTGCAGAAACGGGGTCTTTCCGACCACCCCGGGGCCTTCCACGGTCAGGATCTCGCCATCGTCCGCGCACACCACCCACTTCCGGCCTTTGATAGTCACGCCGACGTCGGAGTCGTTGTGGATGGTGATGAAGTAAACGAAGCAATACGGGTGGTCTGGTGGCGTTTGGGCGTTCGCATTGAACGCCACCCGATCGACTGTCACCCGCAAGCCCGGGAGTTCGATGGGAACCGTCGGTAGCTGAGCCATGGCTTAGCGCTTTGGCGCTGAACCGGCCAGGCTCAAGGTCAGTTCGACCTCGTCGGAGACCTTGTCCGTGGGGGCCCCGGGATTGATCCCGAACTCGCTGCGCTTGACCGAAAACTGGGCCCGCAAAACCAGGAGATCCCCTTGCATCCGCCCGTTGGTTCGGGCTCCCAGCTTATCTTTCAGGTACGTCAGCTTCACCGGAACGGTCACGGGCTTGGTAACTCCCTTGAGCGTCATCTTGCCTTGAACCTTGCCGTTGTAGACGTCGCCGGACTTCTGCACGTCGCTCAGCGATTCGGCTTCGAAGGTCAGATCGGCATAGGTCGCCACATCCATCCAGTCCTTGGCATGCATGTGTTCTTTCATGGTCGGATTCGGCACATGCATCGAGGCTGTGGCCACCGTGATCTTGCCCTTGGTGGCCTCGGGCTTCGCCGGATCAAACTCCACTTCACCCGAGATCCCGTGGGCCGAACCACTGATCGCCTCCAGCGGCGCGTCCATGCTGAACGACACCGTGTTCACTCCCTTGGGATCCTTGAAATCAAACTTGATCCCATCGGCCGATGATGACACCGCCAACAACACCGCCCATCCGACACTTTGCCACGCGTTTTTAACGATTTTCATGAGTTTAGATTGGTTTGCTTCACATTCGCCTTCGCGAGCCACGACGTTGCGAACACCACCCCAGCAAGGCCTAGTGCCCCCCCAAGGAAATCCACTCCCGGAACGAAGTTCTTCTGCCACTCGACGTACTCGAGTTCCGTCACTGGATCGATCTTGGTCACCGCCACGCTGGTCTTGGTCCAGCCCAGGTGGGGCCCACCAAAAAGCCAAAAGACAGCGCCGACGAGCGCCAGCCCCAATGCCCCCAACCGTAGTGCCGTTCGCATGCCCGGCCGAGTAATAGTCTCCATCAGCCCGGATGCAACTCGTCTCTCGCCTCGCTCCAAGCCCGCGCAATCCGCCGATGCGCACTCGACATCGGCAGCGCTTCCAGTTCCGCGCTCCGACACCACCGACCGTCCCCTGGAACTTCCCTTGACGGTTTCGCCCAGACGGCCATGTACGCTTGCTGGGTAACCCGATAGCGGGTGATCGAATGTCTCACCACCGTCAACGGCTCGAATCCGTCCAGGTTCGTCTCCCCGAGATACTCCCTCAACCGCTCCAATCCACCTCTCCCGCCCGGTTCGATTTCCAGGTTTGGGAACTCCCAGAGCCCCCCATTGAGCCCGTCCCCCGCCCGTTGACGCACCCAGACGAGTGCCCGGTTCACTACGACGGCCACCACGAACTCCCGCAGACTCACCTTGGCCCGGGTGGCCAACTCCGGATAGGACTCCACCCGACCCGCTGCCTTTGCCAGACATGCCCCTGCCACCGGACATCGGTCGCAGGATGGCGCTCGCGGCGTACACACCGTGGCCCCCAATTCCATCAGCGCCTGATTCAGGTGCGAGCAGGCGTCACTTCGTCCGCTCCCCGCCGCCGTTTCCACCCACCGCTTCGCTTCCTCCCAGAGCCACCGATTCAGTTCAGGAACCTTGGGATCTCCCCGAAGCGCCCCTAACCGGCATAAAACCCTGATGATGTTCCCATCGAGAATCGGCACCGCCTGCCCGAACGCGATGCTGCAAATGGCGCCCGCCGTGTATCGCCCCACCCCCGGCAATTCGAGAACTGCCTCAAAGTCCCGCGGAAACCGTCCTCCATGCCGATCCCGGAGGTTCTGGGCGGCCAAATGCAGGGATCGAACCCGCCGATAGTAACCCAGTCCCTCCCAAAGCTTGAGAACACGCTCTTCCGGCGCCGCAGCGAGCGTGGTCAGGTCGGGAAACTCCCGCATCCACCGTTCCCAAAACGGGATCACGGTCTTGACCTGGGTTTGCTGAAGCATGACCTCCGATACCCAAATGGCATACGGGTCCTTGGTCCGACGCCACGGCAAATCGCGGGCATTCTGACCATACCAGTCCAACAACGCATTCACCATCGATCGAATGGGACGTTGCTGGGATGGGGCGGTCGGCATGAAATCAGGTGGGATGCAACGGACGGCACGGAAACTGCCGCTCGCGGCCGCGAATTGGATCCGAATTCACGAATCAACGCCAGAAATCCGTGAACACACATCCGTTCTTGACCCTTGACCCGGGTACGCCCCAAGCGGTTAACGTAGCGCTATTGGCTAAAGGCCACATCAGTTCGAGACCTCTGCACATCCCCGCGGCAAGACGACGTGACCAGTCACTAAGCAAATTCATCTATTCAACATGTCGTACGTTATCCTGCTAAAGTCATGGGCGCGGCGGCTGCGGGCATGGTGTGTAGGTGGGGCGGCCCTGTTGTCGATCGGAGCTGGCGCGGTGGTCGATGATCCTTTCGCGCTGAACAACATCGTTTGGCCCCAGGCCCTGCCGATCGAGCTTCACGAGGTGGCCGGAGTTCTTGAGGGCGACTACCGGATGCTGCTCCTGATGCCGGACGAGTCGCGCTGGTTCAAGTTCAAGGTTCAACCGGGCAGTCGCGTGGTGGTGACGCTCGACGAGTTGAACGCGAATTACGACCTGGTGCTTTTCAAAGACATCGCCCGCACCTACCAGCAACTTCTCACCCCCGCGGACCTTTCCCTTATCGACGCGGAGTTTGCCGACGATGCCTTCAGTCCAGCGCAGTTTTCGCCGGCCCAATTCTCGCCAGCTCAATTCTCGCCAGCGGCCTTCAGTCCGGCTCAGTTCTCTCCGGCCCAATTCTCCCCAGCCCAGTTTTCGCCGGCACAGTTCTCGCCCGCCCAGTTTTCTCCGGCCCAATTCAGTCCGGACACCTTTGCTCCCGCTCAGTTTTCGCCGGCTCAATTCTCCCCAGCCCAGTTTTCTCCAGCTCAATTCTCGCCCGCCCAGTTTTCGCCGGCCCAATTCTCCCCAGCACAATTCAGTGAAGAGGCGTATGCCAGCGCCCAGACCCGCAGCGTGATAGCGGTCTCGGCGTTCGACGGCACCCTTCCCGAAGGCGTCATCGCCAACACCTGGAATGAAGACTCCGAGTTCTACATTCGAGTGCGCGGCCGGCAGGGCGTGGTCGATGCCCAGGCCTTCCACATCAGTGTTTTTCTCTTCCCCGGGGTCTGCTCCGCACTGACCGCCATCCCCGTCGACGGCTCCGGAAATGTGCTCCCTTCATCAACTCAGCGTGCGCCCGCAGGCGGCTATCGGACACTGATCTTGACCGACCTGGATCGGTTGACCGGCCCAGGTTCCAGTCCGGCTCGGACAACGCTGAGTGCCAAACTTTCCGAACTTGCGGCCCGGCCGGAAGTTCAAGGCGCAGTCATGGACGTCGGCTCCGACTCGTGGGTGGCGTTCTTCAACCAGCAGGCGGATCTCAATCCCCAGTGTCCCTACGGCAAGAACCTGGTGGCCGAAGCCATCCGGGCGATCATCGAACGGTCCCGCCCCGGCAACGCCCTCGAGTATATCGTCCTCGTGGGCGGCGATGGAGTGCTGCCGTTTTTCCGTCAGCCCGATGAAGCCATGCTCGGACCCGAGATCGACTACATCCCACCGGTCTTCGAGTTCTCGACCTCGCAAGCCAGCCTTCGCAACAACTACTTCCTGAGCCAGGATCGCTACGGCGCACGCTGCGAAATCTCCCGAAAACTGAGTCGGCTTCCCATCCCCGAGCTGGCGGTCGGACGACTGGTGGAAACCCCGGACGAAGTCATCAACGTCCTCAACGCCTACCTCGAAACCTCCGGCGGCGTCGGACCAAACCCAACCGGCGTCCTCGTGACGGGGTACGACTTCCTAGAGGATGCTGCCGAGGAGATCGCCGCCGAGCTTCAAGCCGGTGCGGGAATCGTTGTGGACCGGTTGATCAGCCCCAGTGACCTGGCCCCGTCGGATCCCGACTCCTGGACTGCCGCAGATCTGGAAGCGGCCCTGCTGGGCAAACGTCACGAGATTCTCTTTCTCGCGGGCCATTTCAGCGCGGGCAGCGCCCTCGCCGCCGATTACCGGACCTCGCTGGCGGCCTCGAAACTGCTCACGGCTCCTACCGGGTTTTTCCGGAATTGCCTCCTCTACAGCGCGGGTTGTCACTCCGGCTACAACCTCCTCGACGGCGACGCCATCCCCGGTGTCACCGTGCGTGACGATTGGGCCCAGATTTCCGCCCGCCTTGGCATGACGCTGGTCGCCGGCACAGGATACCAGTACGGCGACACCGATTTCGTGGAGTATAGCGAGCGTTTGTACCTCTACTTCACCCGCCACCTGCGGTCGGGCTCGGGGCCGGTTCCGATCGGCAAAGCCCTGGTCCGTGCGAAACGGGATTACCTGGCGTCGACGGTCGACCTTCGCGGCATTCACGAGAAATCGGTCTTCCAGGCGACCTTGTTCGGGCTTCCCATGTTCGCCCTGGATTTGCCGGGCGCGCGACTGCCGGGCGCCCCCGACGCATCGGTTATTGCGTCGACGACGCCCTACGCGACGGCCCCAGGAAGCGTGCTCAATCTTCGCTTCGCCGATCTCACGATCAACCCCGTCCTGACCCCGCAGACGATGGTGCTCAACAACCCGGAGTTTGATCCCAATTTCCCCAATACCCCGGCCCAGGTGACCGCGAAATGGTACACCGGTTCCGCCGGGGTGACCGCCCACCCTGCCGAACCCGTGCTTCCCCTCGAGACTCGAAGTGTCGGAGTCCAGAATTTCCCCCTGCGCGGCGTCGGCTTCCGAGGCGGCCGATACAACGACAAACCCGACCTCATCCCACTCACCAGCGCCGCCACCACCGAGATTCGTGGCGTTCATCCGGCGTTCCTCTCCGACGTCCTCTTCCCATCCAAATTCTGGAGAGCGAATTATTTCGGCATCCTGTGTGACGGCGACAACGGAGCCACCCGGCTCATGGTCAATCCGGCCCAATTCCAGTCCTATCCGGCATCGGACTCCGGCACGCTTCGCACGTTCAGTCGGCTCGACTTCCGCCTCTTCTACAGCGCCGAAGTTCAGACCTACACTCAGGACACCAACAATGACGGCATCCACGATACAAGCTCCACTCCCGCGCTCTCCGGTCCGCCTCAGATCAGCAATGTCGACGCCTGGAGCGATCCCACCTCCATCCGGTTTCGGATTCAGGTCACCGGAAATCCGGCCGCCGGCCTCCAGGAAACCTGGGTCACCTACACCTCGGTTTCAGGCCCTCGCAACGGTTTCTGGAGCAGTTTGGATCTCACGCAGGACCCCACCGACTCACGGTTTTGGCAGGGAAGCATCCCACGCGACGGTAGCGCACCGGAAGACCTTCGCTTCGTCGTCCAGTCCGTGAACGGCGTCGGACTGGTCTCGTTCTCGTCGAACCTCGGCGCCTTCTTCGTTCCGAACCAAACCTCTCCCCCCAGCACGCCTCCGGCGGCGGCCTCCGTGGAACTGCTCTCGCCGCCCACCTCGGGGACCTATGGGCAGCGCATCTCGGTGCAGGCCCGACTGACCTCCGGCGGCAGTCCGGTGCCCAACCAACTCATGAGTTTCCATCTGGGCGGCCTCCAGTCCCGCGCCCTGACTGGGGCCGACGGCATCGCCCGAATCCAGCTCAACCTCCTTCGCGACCCTTCGCCCCTTCCCCTCGACCTCAGCGCCCGTTGGCTGGGTTCCGTCACTCTCGCCCCCGCTCAGGCGTCCACCTCCTTCCTCCTCTCCCGCAGCCCGACAACGCTTTCCGCTGAGCCTTCGCCCGCGACCGTCCGTCCCTACGCGCCTGACACACTCTGGGCCAGCCTTGCCGACAACGTGGGCCGACTTCTCCCCGAACAAGGTGTGCTCTTCGTCGTCGAGGGCCCCGGCGGAACCCGGGTGGTTTCGTCGATCACGGACTTCAATGGTCGGGCCGCCCTGGGAATGGTTGATCTGCCCGATGGCACCTACACAGTGAATGCCTATTTTGGCCAAGCCGTTCAGCCGCCGCCGCCCTTCAGCGCCGTAGGAGGCCCGAACTACCTCTACCTACCGTCGAGCGCTTCCGCGTCGCTGATCATCGATTCCCTGGTCCCCACCGCGGTCGACGACGAATTCGAAGGACGACCGGCAAAGCCCCTGAAGATCCCGGTCAGTTCGCTGGTCGCCAACGACCTCGATCCGTCTGGCGCCCCCTTGGTGGTGAAGTCGGTTCAAGCCACGACGGGTCGGGGGGTCTCGGTCACTCTCGCAGGGGCCTGGGTTCTGCTTGGAAATCTTCCGACAGGGATTCGCTCCGATGCCTTCGACTACGAGGTCGCCAATCCCGGGCAGAAGTCCTCCCGTGCCAGGGTCGTCATCCGACTGAACCCCGATGAAGCTCCTTCATCGAATCTGCTCGGGGTAACGACCGCGGGAGGACGTCTGCGTCTGCAGTTTATGGGAATCCCCGGCAGGACCTATCGCGTCCAGTTCAGCATCTCGCCACCCGGCGGATGGGAGACTCTCGGCCAGGCCCGAGTCGGGCCGGATGGCGTTGCCACCTTCCTCGCTCCAGCGCCCGTGGGTGAATCGGGCTTTTATCGCACAGCGTATCCATGAATCAGCCCAAGGAACCTACTTCCATGAACACTCACTTCCGAGATACCCGGCTCATTCCGCTCCTTCGGGCGATTTCTTTCGTCGCTCTCGGGGCGGCCTGTGCCTCACTGCCGGTGGCTGCGGGATCCATCCAAGCCACCGCAGCACCCGATCTCATCGTCCCCGACGGGAATGATTCCGGAATCTTCAGCATCCTCAACATCCCCGCGTCCACCGAATCGATCGCGGATATTCGTCTGACCCTCAATCTGGCGGGTGAACCAGGAGGCGCCTGGAACGGCGACCTTTACATCTACATCGTCCACGGCGGATACCTCAGCGTGCTCGCCAACCGCCCTGGCGTTTCCAGCACGAATCCTTTCGGCTACGGCGACAATGGCATGGCTCAGGTCACCTTCGACGACAGCGCCGTTCTCGGTGATTTCCACGTGTATCAGTCCACCCTGAACACGACCGACTCCACCCTTCCCATCACGGGCATCTTCCAGCCGGACGGCCGGACCAGTGATCCGTCAGTGGTCGCGCTTGACGACCCGAGAACCGCCATGCTGTCCGGATTCCAGGGGCAGAATCCCTCGGGCGACTGGCGCCTTTTCCTGGCGGATCTTTCCCCGGGCGGAAGCGCGCGCCTCGCCAGTTGGGAACTGAATATCACCACCCGAGACGTGGTCCACGTTCCGGAATCCGGCCCTGGGCTGGCCTTCATCGGCCTCTCCGCGCTCCTCATGGCTCTTACCCCGCGCTTTCTGCGCCGCCGCGCGACTTAAAGGATGAATCAGCCCGCATAGCCGGCTGCTCTCCTATCCCTCTCGTTCCGTGAGCTCTGCATCCGGGGTGTTCTGGGCGCAGGGCGACTTCGCGAGTCGAAAAGGCTGACCCCGGACTTTTTCGGGATCATACTCTCAGCACCTCCGTCTAATCCGCGGACGTGACATGAAACTCTGGATCTACCTTTTCCTCGCCATGATCAGCACCCTCGCCGGTGCCGCCGAATCCCGTGACGCCCAATGGCGCCAAGTCCTGGAAGCCGAGAAGGCGGGCCTTCCTCAAACCGCCATCGAGGCCCTGCGGCCCATCATCGACGGCGCCATTCGGGACCAAGCCTGGGCGGAGGCCACCAAGGCCATCGGACACCGAATCGCCCTCGAAAGTCGGCTCGAAGGCCAGAAACCGGAAACCGCCATTCTCCGGCTCGCCCAGGAACTCGAGCGCGTCCCGCCCTCCATCCAACCCCTCTTCCACACGCTCCTCGGGAACGCCTACTGGTCCTACTTCCGCCAGAATCGCTGGCGTTTCGCCCAGCGCACGGCAACCGCCACCGCCCCAGGAACCGATTTCACCACCTGGGATCTTCGACGGCTCTTCGCAGAAATCGACCGCCACTTCCAAATCGCTCTCGCCAACGACGCCGCGCTCAAGGCCACCCCGATCGCACAATTTGATGCGCTGCTCGAAAAAGGAACCCTTCCCGACAGTCTGCGCCCCAGCCTCTACGACTTTATCGCCCGCGAAGCCCTCAACTTCTACCAGGCCGGGGAACAGGGCCTTGCCCGTCCCGAAGACGCGTTCGTGCCCACTTCCAGCAGTCCCCTGCTCGGTTCGCGCGATGAGTTTGTCCGATGGCAACCGGAGGCATCGGCCTCCGAAACCAACTCCCCTACCGTTCGCGCCATCCGCCTGTTCCAAGCCCTCCTGCGTCATCAACTCACCTACCCCGACCCCGACGCCCTCATCTCCACCGATGTGGATCGCCTGGCCTTCGCCCTTCGAACAGCCGCGGGCCCCGACAAGGAACAACGCTATGCCGATGCCCTGATCGCCCTCGCTGATCGCTGGTCGGAGCACGAACTCTCCGCTCATGCCCGCCAGACCGCGGCTCGCACCCTCCAGCGACTCGGTCGATTTCGTGAGGCCCATCGCCTCGCCCGTCAGGCCAACGAGGCGTTCCCAAATTCGGTGTGGACGCGGGACTGCCGAAATCTCATTGCCGAAATCGAGGCACCCCACATCGCCATCGCGACCGAGCGCTCCTGGAATCCACCGTGGCCCTCGATTGAGGTCGAACACCGGAACGTCACCCGGATCTGGTTCCGGGCTGTCCGAGCCGATTGGTCGCAGTATCTCGATCGCCGACTACCCCGCCCCGAGCGCCTCAATCGCAAGCAACGCCTGGAGATTCTCCGCCAAGATCCCGCCCTGGAATGGTCCGCCGATCTGCCCGCAACCCCCGACTACCGGCCGCGCCTTCAATCCCTGCCCGCACCCGCGAAGCTGCCGGCAGGCTTCTACTTTCTCTTTGCCAGCCATCTGCCGGGCTTCCCGGACGGGGACAACCAGTTGAGCGTGACGACGGTGTGGGTGAGTCAACTTGCGCTCATCACCCGCACCGCCGAGAGCGGTATTGAAGGATTTGTGCTCGATGCGGAATCGGGTGAACCGCGTCCCGGAGCCACCGTGGAGGCCTGGTTTCTAGCTCCCAGCGGCTCCCGCACGGCCATCGCGCCGCAAACCACCGATGCCCTCGGGTTTTTTCGACTGGACCCCTCCCGACCGGGCCGCGGGCACCTCCTTCGAGCCACGCTCGGCCCCCAGCAGATCGCCCTCGCCTCCGATGTCTGGTGGCACGATGGAATGACCCAAGCGGCGCCTCCCGAACGCGATCAAACTCTGATCCTGACCGACCGGGCCCTCTACCGGCCCGGCCAGACCATCCAGTACAAGGGCATCGCCTTCCGGCTGGACGACGCCGAGGTTCGCTACCAGCTCCAGCCGAGCCGTGACATCGTTGTTGTCTTCCGTGATGCCAACCAACAGGAGATCGCCCGACGTTCCCTCCGCACCTCCGATCTTGGTTCGTTCTCTGGCAGTTTCACCGCGCCCAGGGACAGCCTCCCCGGTCGCATGTCCATCCAGGTGGAAGGCGACGAAGCCCACGGCGCCTGGCTCAACGTCGAGGAATACAAGCGACCCAAGTTTCAGGTCGTGCTGGATCCACCGCAGGAAGCCCCGCGCCTCAATGAGACGGTCACCTGGACCGGCCGCGCCCTCGCGTACACCGGCGCCGCGATCGACCACGCCAAGGTCACCTGGCGGGTCAGGCGCGAAACCCGCCTGCCCATCTGGTGGAGCCTCTTCCGCCCAGGCCCTGGTCCAGGCTCCGAGGCGGACCAGGAGATCGCTCACGGCACCGCGGAAACCGCTGCGGATGGTTCCTTCCAGTTCCGATTCCGGGCACTCGCGGATCCGGGTGCGCTTGAAGCCGACGAGCCCACCTTCAATTTCCAAATCCACATCGACATCACCGATGCCGCCGGCGAGACCCGATCCACGGAGCGCTCAGTCCCGATCGGCTATGCCGCCCTTGCCGCTGAATTGCACGCCATCGAATGGCAGGTGTCCGGACAAGCCGTCCCCATCCGGATCACCGCCAGGACCCTGGATGGCAACCCCCAGGCCGCCTCGGGTTCGCTGAAAATCCACCGCCTGGAGCAGCCGTTGCTCGTGCATCGCGCGTCCTTGGGGGGGCACTTCAACGAACCTCCCCCCGGCGGTGAAGGACGTTCCTCAGGCGCCACCGGCATCGATCTTTCGAATCCGAATCACTGGCGAATGGCCGAGGTTGTGACCGAACAGGCCTTCCAAACATCCACCAACGGCGTGGTCACCAACCGCGTGGATCTTCCAGCCGGCATCTACCGCGCGGTCATTGAAACCCAGGACCGTTTCGGCAAGAAGGTCACCTCCCGACTCCAGGTGCGCGTCATCGATCCCGCCGCCGACCATCTGAACCTGAAGGTCCCGCACCTCGTCGACGCCCGCTCCTGGGAACTCGAACCTGGGCAGGAATTCCTTGGCCTTTGGGGCACCGGCTACGAAACCGGCCGCGCGTTCGTCGAGATCCGCCACCGGGGCAAGACGCTGGAACGCTATTGGACTGCCCCCGGCCGAACCCAGCAGCGCATCCAGGTGCCGGTCACCGAAGCTCTCCGCGGCGGCTTTCAGGTGTCGGTTACCCAGGTCCGCGAAAATCGCGCCTACCGCTCCAGTCGAGAGGTCGAGGTTCCCTGGAAAAACAAGCGGCTCGAACTGTCCTGGGAAACATTCCGCTCCAAGCTCGAACCCGGCCAAAAGGAAACCTGGACCGCGGTGATCAAGCCGTTGCGTCCCGGAACCGCGGAATCGGAAGCCGCCGCGCGCGTTTCGACCGAAATGGTCGCGACCCTCTACGACGCGTCCCTCGATCAATTCCTCCCGCATCGTTGGCCCACCAGCTTCGAGTTCTGGCCGCGCTTCGGTGACACCTTCGTGCAGCAGTTCTTCAGCAACGAGACCGCACCCTTGGAGGTGTTTCAGACGCATCAGGGTCGACCCTGGGAAGACATCAGTGTCCGCTACCGCTCGTTCCCACCCGAACTCCGGTTCGAGAACCTGGGACGCCGGATGTTCGGCACCCGGACCGCCTCCTTCAACCGGTCCGCAAGCGGAGGGGCCGCGGTCGAAGCGGAAATGGCGGCGCCCATGGCCATGGCCGCGTCGGATGCCATGATCGCAGGTGGCGAGCTCTTTTTATTCAAGGGCGGGAGCGCAGGCTCCCCCGCGCCGGAGGATTCTTCCGCCTCGCCGGCCGGCACCCCCGATCTCGCCCGAGTGTCGACCCGCCAAAACCTCACCGAGACGGCCTTCTTCTTCCCGCATCTCACCAGCGACTCCAATGGCATCGTCCGCATGACGTTCACCGCCCCGGAAGCGCTCACTGAATGGCGTTTTCTGGGACTCGCCCATGACCGCCATTTGAGGTCCGGCGCCCTCACCGCCCAGGCCGTGACCACCCAAGAGATCATGGTCCAACCGAACCCGCCCCGTTTCCTGCGGGAAGGGGACGATCTCGAGTTCACCGTCAAGGTCCTCAACCAATCGGACACCCCGCAGACTGGCAAGGTCCGGCTCACGTTCACCTACAGCCAGGACGGGAAATCGGCCGACATTGACTTGGGCAACAGTTCGCCCGAGCAGGCGTTTTCCATCCACGCCAAGGAATCACGCGCGTTCGCGTGGCGCGTACGCGTTCCCGATGGCTGCGGTTTCCTGACCTTCAAAGCTGTCGCAGCCACCGCGAAACACTCCGACGGCGAGGAGGGTTTCCTGCCTGTCCTGGCCCGGCGCGTCTTAATCACCGAATCCCTGCCTCTCCCCATCCGCGGCCCGGGCACGCGCACGTTTGAATTCGCCAGTCTCAGTAATTCGGCAGAGTCCACGAGCCTCCGTCACCAAAGCCTGAGCGTTCAGATGGCGTCGAATCCGGCCTGGTATGCCGTCCTTGCCCTGCCGTACCTGATGGAATACCCGCACGAATGCTCCGAGCAGTTGTTCAATCGGCTCTACGCCAACGCCCTCGCCCGCCACATCGCCGCCTCAAATCCCAAGATCCGCCAGGTCTTCGACCAGTGGCGCGCCACCCCCGCTCTCGACAGTCCGCTCGAGAAGAACGCCGACCTCAAGGCCGTGGCGCTCGCCGAGACCCCATGGGTTCGCGACGCCCAGTCCGAGAACGAAGCCCGCCGCAATGTCGGCGTGTTGTTCGACGCCAATCGTCTCGACGCCGAAACCGATCGCACCCTCCGCAAACTCGAGGAGCTTCTGCTGCCGGAAGGCGCCTGGCCGTGGTTTCCCGGCGGCCCTCGCAACGATTTCATCTCCCTCTATGTCGTCAGCGGTTTCGGCCGACTCCGCCAATTGGGTGTCGATCTGCCGATGGCGCTTCCCCTTCGGGCGCTCCCCCGACTCGATACCTGGATCGACGAACGCTACCAGGACCTCAAGGAGCGCAAGGTTCTCGATCGCCAGAATATTGATGCCACGGTCGGACTCTACCTCTACGGCCGGAGTTTCTTCCTGACCGACCAACCGCTTCCGGCGTCCAGCCAGGAGGCTTTCGGTTACTGGCTCCAACAGGCTCGGGAACACTGGCTCAAGCTGGACCGCCAGACCCAGGGGCATCTCGCGCTCGCCATGAAGCGCTTCGGCAACGCCATCCACCACGATGCCCAGGGAACGGCCGCCGCCATCGCGAAATCCCTCAAGGAACACAGCGTTACCTCGGAAGAAATGGGTCGCTTTTGGAACGACACCCCACCCGCCGACGGGTGGTGGTACCGCGCACCCATCGAAACCCAGGTGCTCATGATCGAGGTGCTCCAGGTCGTCACGCAGGATGCCGCCGCCGTTGAGGAATGCCGTATCTGGCTGCTGAAGCAGAAGCAGACCCAGGGCTGGAAATCCACCAAGGCCACCGCCGACGCCGTGTATGCCATCCTCCTCACCGGCCCCTCATTGCTCGGCAGCGATGCTCTCGTCCAGGTGCAACTGGCCAACCAGAACATCACGCCCGACCCACGCTCCGTAACCCCCGATCCCAAATCCCTCCCCGAACCCGGCACCGGCTTCTACCGTGTCCGCATTCCTGCCCAGGATATCCGTCCGGAAATGGGATCCATCTCGGTGCGCAAATCCGATGCCGGCATCGCCTGGGGGGCGGTTCATTGGCAGTACTTCGAGGACCTCGGAAAAATCCGGCCATTCGCCGGCACCCCGTTTTCCTTGACCAAGCAGCTCTTTGTCCGAACGCAGACCCGTCAGGGTGCCAAGCTTCAGCCCGTTACAGGCCCCGTCCGCGTCGGTGACGAACTCGTGGTCCGGATCGAATTGCGGACAGATCGCGACATGGAGTTCGTGCACCTCAAGGATCTGCGCGGCAGCGGCACCGAACCCGTCAACGTCCTGTCCAGTTACAAATTCCAGGACGGACTCGGGTACTACGAGACCACCCGCGACACCGCGAGCCACTTCTTTATCGAGTACCTTCCCAAAGGCGCCTACGTCTTCGAATACCCGCTGAAGGTTCAGCACAAGGGCGCCTACCCTGCCGGCATAGCGGAAGTCCAATGCCTCTACGCCCCGGAATTCAACAGCCACTCGGAAAGCCTCCGGCTCCGCGCTCAATAAGAGGTCAGCGCCACACGCCGGCTTCCACCAGCTCCCTCCGCGCCGCTGCCGCCCAACCCTTGTTGGCGGCCGGGCTGGCCGGGCTGGGATGCAGGACCCGTCGTACCTTCACCTGAGTTCCCACCAGGGCCTCGGTCGCGCGTTCCACAGCGAACGCACCCACCCCCACCACCCATTGGGGGCGCAGCTCCGCCACCACCGCCCGCAAATGGACGTCACAAGCTGCAAACAGCGGAGCCACCTCGGCGGCCGGCAGCTTGTCGGGGGTGAGATTGGCGCCGGTCGCCGTCATGAACACCAACGGACAGTAGTTCACCACAAAATGATCGGCGAAAAATGGGTCCGGGGTCCCAAACGTCTCCGCAAACAATCCCCACAAACGGCGTCCGCTGACCTCGGATCGAACACACGAAAAACCATCGATCGGCCGTTTTGGATGTTCTTCAGGCGGTTTTTCCACCGACCCCGTCAACCCAAGCCAATCCCGCACCATCGCCACTTCGCCGAAAGGCACGCCGGTTTGGGCCATCCCGAACGGACCCGGATTCATGCCAAGGAACAACACCTGCTTTAGACCTCGCCCGAATCGCCTCAAATAAGCCTCGTGCACCTTCCAGGCGTAACGAAGCGGATTGTACACCACAGCTACCGGAGCACCGAACCGAAGCGTCTCCACGGCGTCGCGTAATCCGGCCGCCCCTTCCACCAGTCCCTTGCTGTTGTCCATCGTTGAGTGGCCGCGGAATTCAGAACCCGCAGTGCCCGGACATTGACGCATACCCCCCATTTCCGCGACAACTCGCGGCATGGAATGGGCTACGAACCCTGAAATTTGGATCAGTCTCCTCACCCTCACCCTACTGGAGGTGGTGCTGGGCATCGACAATATCATCTTCATCTCGATCCTTAGCTCCAAGCTGCCTGCCAATCAGCAGGACAAGGCTCGAAAGGTGGGCCTCGGCTTGGCCCTCATCACACGGGTCCTCTTGCTCTGCGGCATTGCCTGGGTCGCCAAACTCAATGAGCCGTTCTGGAAGGCCACCCTCTTCGGCCATGAATGGGCCCTCTCCTGGCGGGATGTCGTCCTCATCGTCGGCGGTCTCTTCCTCCTCGCCAAAAGCACCTACGAAATCCACGAAAAACTCGAAGGCGAAGACGGCGAAAAATCGACCAAGGTGGTCCCCAGTTTTGCCGCCATCGTCACCCAGATCCTGCTCCTCGACATCGTCTTCTCCTTGGATTCCGTCATCACCGCCGTTGGCATGACAAGCCGGGTGCCTGTCATGATCGCCGCCGTCATCATCGCCATGGCCGTCATGCTCCTTTTCGTCAATCAGATCGGCCGTTTCGTCGACCGACATCCCACCATCAAGATGCTCGCTCTCTCCTTCCTTATCCTGATCGGCTCCATGCTCGTCGCCGAAGGGTTCCACCAGCATATCCCCAAGGGATACATCTACTTCGCCATGGCTTTCGCCGTCGGCGTCGAAATGCTCAACACGCGCATCCGCACCCGACGCACCGAACCCGTCAGTCTCCATCAACCTTATCGGTAACTGAACCGAGGGCGCCCTCACGCCACCCAAGCACCATGTCCAATCCCCGTGTTCCCATCATCCTGGGCGGGCTCGTCGTCGTGGTCATCGCCTTCAGTTGGCTCCGTGTCGTGCCCCGGACGCCCCCTCCGGCAAACCCACCCACGACTCCGGCCGCCGTCACCAGCGCCCCAGCCGAAGGTTCCACCTCGCGTCACACCCGATTCACGGCGCTTCCGTCGATGGAGGCTGCGCACGCAGGCCTTGAGCCTTTGCCCGACCTTTCCCCACCCAACCTCGAGCACCTACGCCCCGAGCGGGAAGCGTTGTACCAACAGCTCCTCGGCGAAACCAACGCCGTGCTCGCCGAAGTCGAAGCCGCCCTTCGCCCCTTCCAGGCGACCGACCCCGCCACCCTCGCCTCCGCTTGGTCTCTCGCCAACAACTGGGGGATCCTGGCCAAGGGCGAAGCCACCGCCAACCAACGCATCGAGGATCCGGTGATGCGCAAGCAACTGGCTGACCTGCACCGAAGGGTTTTGGTCGAATCCGCCGAATGGGAGCTTCGGGCTTTTCTCGGCGGCACACTCGTCACGGAAATACAGTCCAAACTCGAAGCCATCGGCCGCCAACACTCCTCGGCCGCCTCCGTTCGAAAAGCGGTTCCCAACCAGACGGACGCCGATCGGAAGGCCTCCCGCCGCCGCGCCGCCGCAGGTGAAGAACCTGCGGAGTAACCGGCGTCGCGTCCGGCTCCTTGGAGATGAATTGAGTTGTGGGCTTGCGAGCGTCGGAGGCGGTTGCGTGCCAGGCGCGCCACCGCCTTCGCCACGGCGAATAACGATCTTCCATGTTCCGCACGGTTTCCACGGCGGCCCAAGAGCGGACTTCGAGAAGCCCTTCTTGAGCCCCGAAACACTTCCAGGATTGTTCGCCCGGCAGATTCCGGTTCAATCCCCGGACCGTGCGCCACCGAGTTCTACCCACCGCGTTTCTCGCCCTGGTCGCGAAAGCGGACTTCAATGCACTTCGAAAATCGCAATCGGTCCGAATCTCCGTGACCCGGGAAACCAAGGATCGACTTGCCCGAAGGCTCCCCCTTCGCCTCGCCCTCTTCTTCCTGGCCATCGCCCCGGCCGTCTCCCAGACCTCGTCTCCCACCCCTTTCAATACGGAGACGTCAGCCCAGCCAGCCCTTTCCGCTAGCATCGCCGCTTCCCGGTCCGTTCTACCCGAAGGCTTTCAGATGTCGGTCTTTGCCGAGGAGCCGGAAATACGGCAACCCATCGCCATGACCACCGATCCGCGAGGCCGTCTCTGGGTCGCCGAGAACGATTCTTACTCGGAAAGCAGCGTCGGGTTTCACCCGCAACTGAGGGATCGTATTCTGATCTTCGAGGACACCGACCAGGACGGTCGCCACAACTCCCGAAAGGTCTTCTGGGACGGAGCCGAACGCCTGACCAGCGTCGAAGTAGGTCTCGGCGGCGTATGGGCCATTTGCCTGCCCAACCTCGTCTTCATACCCGATGCCAACCACGACGACATTCCGGACGGCCCCCCGCAGATCCTCCTGGACGGTTTCGAATTCAAGAACGCTCGTCACACGGTCGCCAACGGCCTTCGCTGGGGGCCCGACGGCTGGCTCTACGGCCGACAGGGCATCCTCGGCACCTCCCTGGTCGGCGCTCCGGGCACCCCCGAAAACCAACGCACCCGCTTCAACGTAGGGATCTGGCGATTTCACCCCACCCGGCGTGCCTTTGAAATCGTCGCCCAAGGCACCACCAACCCCTGGGGCATGGATTGGGACGCTCGGGGCGAAGCGTTTTTCATCAACACGGTCATAGGCCACCTCTGGCATGTCATCCCCGGCGCCCACTACCGCCGCATGTTCGGCGACGACCCGACCCCCTTCGTCTACGAACTCATTGAACAGCACGCCGACCACGTCCATTGGGCGACGACCGAAGTCTGGACCGACGTGCGCAAAGGCGTGACCGACGCCACCCTCGCCGCCGGAGGCGGTCACGCCCACACCGGGCTCCTCATCTACCAGGGCGGACAATGGCCGGAGGCGTGGAACGGAAAGCTGCTCACCATCAATTTTCACGGTCGTCGCCTGAACGTCGAACGCCTCGAACGTACGGGCTCCGGCTTCGTGGGCCGGCGCGAACCCGACCAGTTTCTCTTCGCGGATCCATGGTTCCGCGGGATCGATCTGATCGCCGCACCCGACGGTGGCGTCTTCGTCAGCGACTGGAATGACACCGGCGAATGTCACGACCACGACGGCATCCATCGCACCAGCGGACGGATCTACCATATCCGCTTTGGCCCCAAGCCGCCCGGTCCACCCACCGACCTCACCCGGCTAGATGCCATCACGCTGGCTCAACACCAATCGAACCCCAACGACTGGCTCGCACGTCAAAGCCGCCGGGTCCTCGCCGACCGATTCTCAGCGGGCTTGGACCTTCAGGCGGCCCACGCGGTGCTGCGGACCTTGGCTGATTCAGGCCCCGACGAAGTCTCCCGACTACGAGCCGTGTGGGCACTTCACGTTTCCGGGGCATCGCCCGAGGTGCTGCTGCACCGGCATCTCGGAAACCGGCCCACAACCACCCCGCTTCCCACGGAGGCGCAACGAGCCTGGGCGATTCGCCTTCTCGAAGATTCACGATCCTCCTCCACCAATTCGGCCACCCACTTCGACGCACTCGTCACCCAAACCCTCCCTCAGCTCGCCCGCACGGAATCGTCCGGCTTGGTGCGACTTACTCTTGCCTCATTGCTCCAGAAGATTCCCATCGCCCTCCGGAATCCCTTGGCCTCGGCGCTGCTGAGTCGACCCGAAGACGCTGAAGATCCCAACCTTCCCCTGATGCTCTGGTATGGCATCGAACCCCTGGTCGCAGCGGATCCCGGTTTCGTTTCCCATCTGGTCCAGGGCCGCATCCCGAGGACCCAACGACTTGCTGCACGACGCATCGGCGAAACCTACGACGTGCGGCCAGACCCACTTAATACCCTGCTGTCGGCGCTCGCCTCCCCGACCCCGCTAGCCACCCGGAAAGCCCTTCTGGACGGTGTGGCCGAGGCCTTCGCAGGACGCCGTCGGATTCCCAAACCCGCCGCATGGGACGCCATTCAATCGAATCTCGCTGAGCATGCCGATGAACCGCTCCGCGATCGCATCCGGGATCTCAGCGGACTCTTCGGCGACGGCCGGGCCCTCGACGCCATTCGCGTGATGGCGTTGAGTAGGGACGCCGATCTCCCGCGCCGACGCGCCGCCCTCCAATCACTGATCGAAGGCCGATCCCCCGAGCTTCGCGCGGTCTGCGAAACCCTGCTACCGGTCCGCGACCTCTCAGGAACCGCCGCATCCGGACTGTCCCTTTTCGACGATCCAGCCCTTGCCGATCGACTCATCGCAGAGTGGCCAAATCTCTACGGCCACGAACGCGCTCCGGTAATGAATGCCATCCTTTCCCGCCCTGAGTGGGTGTCGCGCCTCCTGGAGTCCATGGCTGCGGGAAGATTCCAACGCGGTCACCTCGGGGCCTACCAGGTCCGTCAGATCCAGGCGTTCAACCGTCCCGAACTCACCCGCCGCCTTTCCGAGGTCTGGGGGACGGTCCAGGCAACCGACAACGACGCCCAAAAAGCCAACCTCGCCCGTTGGAAGCATCGACTGACCCCGGAAGCGCTTCAAGGTGCCGACCTTCTTCGTGGCAAGGCCGCGTTTCAGGAGGTGTGCGCCAACTGCCATCGCCTCTATGGCGAAGGCGCCTCCATCGGACCCGACCTGACCGGCGCCGGCCGCGACAACGTGGAGTACCTGCTGGAGAATCTCCTCTTCCCCAGTTCGATCGTGCCCGCGGACTTCCGCCAAACCACCCTTTCCATGAAGGACGGCCGCACTCTGAGTGGTGTCGTCCGCAGTCGTTCCAACCGGACCGTCACGCTCCAACCCATCGGCGACCCGATGACTCTCGACACGGCGGACATTGCCGAGGAACAGCCCTCCGTCCTGTCCCTCATGCCTGACGGACTGCTGGAAGCCCTGCCCGAAGCCCGAGCCATTGACCTGCTCGCCTACCTGCTCCGCAAGGACCCGTTGCCTGTCTCTTCGACGCGTTGAAGTGCGCCAACCCGAAGAGGGGTCAGTCCCGGTAATTGACAATCGATACATATAATCCCGGCGCATGTGCTCACCCATTATCGTAACTGTTCAGGTCCTCGGATGCCCGAACCTTGGCGATTCCGGGGTGCGGGCGTGGCGGAGGCCTGGGAGGGAGTCGGAGAGCAAGCTTCGGAAATCGTGAATCACGGTCCGCTCGTGGCGACGTTGGGCATAAAGGGCTGACCGAGGACGAGGCGCCGACAGGCCTCCCAGAGGTTGCGGCCTTGCTTGCGGCAGGTGGAGAGATAGCCGCGAATGCGCGCGAATACCTGGGCCCCGGCCAGGGTGCGGAAGCAGCCGGAGATCTTTTGCTTCACCTTGATCATGCGGATGTCCTGCTCGCCCTGGTTGTTGGTGAAGGGGACCTTGGGATCGATCAGGAAGGCCAGCACCGACAGGTCATAGTCCTCGAGACGGTCGAGCAGGTTGGTGGCTTTGTCCTGCTGGGTACGGCCTTGGCCAAGCTGGCGGCGGGGATGG
>Ga0105046_10001715_pt1 | contig 33942 bp, 31 predicted proteins | sample MAT03_FD_78385 | JGI IMG/M metagenome (GOLD analysis project Ga0105046, IMG submission 78385) | Freshwater microbial communities from Lake Fryxell liftoff mats and glacier meltwater in Antarctica - MAT-03 (megahit assembly) | ecosystem: Environmental > Aquatic > Freshwater > Ice > Liftoff... | reverse complement strand
GCTCGGATAGGGGTGAGTCTGCGGCAGGGCCAGCCCCATGTCGGTCAGTTTCTGTTCGATCTTGCCGATGGTCATCGTGTGTCCTCACGTTGGATGGGTATTGCTGGAGCGTGCTGCCAGCCAGATATCGCTCTCGGCTGGGTGCTCACGTCCCCCCTGTGTCCGAGTCGTTGGTGCTTGATGCTTGGTGGTTACAGGCGGATTCCGCTCAGACCTGGGCGACAATCCGCGTCGCTTCCCGGTGTGCCGCACACTAAGGTTTATCGCGAGTGTCCGGGCGAATAGGAATTTCAAACGCGATGTTCTCCCATTCGGCGGCACGGGTCCAGCTCGCAGCCGCCCTCGCAGCCGCCCGGCATGGTGGCCCGACGCGAGGTTGCGCGAAGCTCGTCCAGGGCACAAATTCCATGACTCGAGCGAACAAGGTCTTGCCGATGAACACGTGTACTCCCCGAGACGGTCAAGCCTGGGCAGGTACGCCGATCTTGGCAAACAAGGTTCAAATCGGCAACAAACGAAATCGCCCTACAGCCCTGGCCAATGCTAGATCTCAGGCTCAGCGCGGTTCGTTCAACCAGACAGTGGTGACCTCGCATGCTGTGGAACAAACTGCCGTTCGCAGGTTATATTGTCATCAGGCTAAAGCGTTCTCACAAATGCCGAAGCTGACCCCAACGCTCGCCGACTCCGACTGGCGAGGCCAGAGGATGGCGTCTACAGTCTCAAAGTTCGCAAGTCTGCAAGTCGATCTGCAAGAGGAGAAAGCATGAACGCTATCTGCCGGCTATCTGCGCTTGTGCTGTTCTTGCCATCCATGATCGCAATGGCGGCTGAGCGTTATCCCAGTCGACCAGTCCGGATGATCGTGCCGACTTCACCGGGCGGAGCCAATGATGTCGTCGCCCGACTGGTGGCCAATCAGATGTCGGAGACGCTCGGTCAGCAGGTCATCGTCGACAATCGGGGCGGGGCCGGCGGCGCGATCGGGGCTGAAATTGCCGCGCGGGCGGTCGCGGACGGCTACACGCTGCTGGCTGCCACATTTGCCACACACACCGTCATTCCACATATGCAGAAAGATGTGCGCTACGACGCACTGGGCGACTTCACGCCCATCGCGCTGTTCGTGGTCCAGTTCAGCATGCTCTCTGCGCACCCCTCGTTTCCGGCCAGGACCGTGAAGGAGTTGATCGTTCTGGCACGGGCGAAGCCGGGTACGATCAACTATGCGAGTGCGGGACCGGGTTCAACCAGCGATATTGCCGGCCTGATGTTCGCAAAGCTGGCCGGAATCGACATCACGATCGTTCCGTACAAGGGCGGCGGTCCTGCCGTCGCCGCGGTGGTGGCCAATGAGGCGCAGCTCAATTTCGGTCCTGTGCCGGCCTCAGCGGCGCATATCCGTGCGGGTCGGCTCAGGGGCATCGCGGTGAGCGGCACCACGCGCAGTCTGTCCGCACCCGATGTGCCAACTGTCGAAGAGTCCGGCCTGCCGGGTTTCTCGCAGAGCTCATGGGTCGGCCTGGTCGCGCCTTCGCGAACGCCCACGGCAATCGTCGACCGACTGTACACCGTCGTCGACGAGGCACTGCGGTCGGCCGAATTGCGCGAACAACTGGTGCGCACCGGCGCCGAGCCTGCGCGCCGGTCCCGAGCCGCGTTCGGCGTCTTCATACGCGAAGAGTACAAGCGCTACGGTGCGATCGTGAAGGATCTGCTACCCGGGGTTCGCTGAACGACCGCAACAGCGGTAAATCTTCTGAATGCGGTGGCTGTTCAAGCGGCAAAAGCCACCGTCTTGCCCTGGGCAGTGATCACCAGTGCCTGCACCTGCGCCTCATCGCCCGTGTTTGCCGAGCGACCATCCATGCTTGGTAATGTGCTGCTCCGCCACTTCGGCCGGTGCGTCCTCCAGGGGAGTCGCCAGGGTGTCGTTCCAGCGGTTCATGAATCCGAAGCACGAAATGAGCGCCGTTATCTCGACGATCTGACCCTCGTCCCAATAACAACAGGACTGGGAAGCACCTGGCCGCATCTGACACCTGCCGTTGCACTGTCAAAGCCGACTCGAAGCTGAACGCAATCTGGTCGCATCCGCGCCGCGCGCGAGCGCGTTACTTCTTGAAGCGATATTGTTCGAGCTTCGCTTCATCGAGCGAGAGACCCAGCCCCGCGACATCGGGCAGCGTGAAGCTGCCATTGGAGATATCCAGCCGGGTCGTCGTCACGGTGTCGGTCATCTTCATCGGCCCCACGCATTCCAGCCCCGCCAGCACGTTGCTCGATGTCGCAGACAGCATGATCTCCGCCAGCGTGCTCGGATCGAGACCGAAACCATGCCCGATGACACATGGAATGCCGGCTGCCTCGGCAGTAGCCAGCATGCGTGAGGCGTGCATGATGCCGCCCGCCTGCTCGACGCCGAACTTGACGTAATCGGCGGCACCCGCCTTGATGACCGCGACCAAGCTCTCGTGATCGCAGATGGTCTCATCGGCCATGATCGGAATGCCAGCCTGCCTGCGCACCCGCGCCATTCCCTCGATATCGCCCTTCGCGGTCGGCTGCTCGAAGAGCTGCAGGTCGTAGGGCTTGACCAGCTTTGCCAGCTCGAGCGAAGTGTCGGCGTCATAGAGCGCGTTGGCGTCGATGCGTATCTGCATGGCACTGCCGACTGCGGCGCGCACCGCCGCAACGCGGTCAGCATCAGCCTGCACGCCGCTACCCACTTTGACCTTGGTCGACTTGAACCCGGCCTCGAGCCAGCGGACCGCTTCGGCGGCGGCCTCCTCGGGCGGCAACATACCGACCCAACCGTTGAACTGCACCGTCGTGTCCTTGGCACCGCCCAGATAAGTGGCCATGGAAACCCCGTAGAGCTGCGCGGCCAGTTCGATGCAGGCCATTTCCATGCCGGCGCCCGCGTCCGGTTGAGTGGGCACCAGTGCATCGAGCTTCGCGATGATCTGGTGAATGTTCCGGGGATCCAGACCGATGATCGCCGGTGCGATTCGATCGCGCAAAGCCACCATCAATTCTGGCGCAGTGCCCGGTGATTTCGCCTTCGCCGACGGCTCGATGCTGCTGATGCCGACGGTGCCGTCCGAAGCGGTCAAGCGAATGACGCAGCACTTGACCGCCTGCTTCGAGATGCCTGCGCTCGTAAACGTGCCATTGAGCGGCACCTCGACACCGAATACTTCGACTCGCTCGATCGTTGCTTTCATGGGTAGCCTCCAGGATCACGGGGAATATGTGAAACGCACCGCGACACAGGGCGCGGCAAAACAGCAGTATGCCCATCCTGCGGCGATATCACACTGCTTGCGCCGCGTGCGAGGTGTTGCATCTCAATGCACCGCCCTGGCGCGCCGGCAACGCTCGATGAACGCGAGCACCTCCGGGGCGCACAAGTCTGCATCGCCCGCTGCGACGTGATGTGAGTCGCCCGCCAACACAAGCAGTTCGGAGCGAAGACTCGTCTGTTGCCATTTACGTTGTTCGTGGCTCCTCAGTTGGCCTCTATCCCGGCCTCGCGGATCACCTTGCCCCACATCTGCACTTCATTGACGATATGCCTGCCGAACTCCTTCGGCGTGCTGCCGAGCAGTTCAGAACCTTCTTTTTCCAATCGGTCACGCAGGTCAGCATCCCCAAGAACAGCGACGACATTCTGGTGCAGGAACTGAACCACCTGTTGTGGGGTGCGCGCCGGCGCCACCAGACCGTACCAGTTACTGACATCGAATCCCGGAATCGTTTCGGCGATCGCCGGTAGATTCGGAAACGCCTGGGCACGCTTGCGCGTGGTCACTGCGATGCCGCGAACTCGTCCTGCCGTGATATGCGGACGCGCGCCCAACGGATTCAGGAACGCCAGCTGGATCTGCCCGGCGACCAGATCCACGATCACCTGGCCGCCGCCTTTGTACGGCACATGCACCATGGTGATGCCCGCCTTCTGCGACAGCAGCGTTCCGGCCAGGTGCTGCATGCCCCCGGTGCCAGAAGACCCGTAATTGAGCGAGTTCGGCTTGGCCTTGGCCAGCGCAATCAGCTCTGGAATAGATTTGACTGGCAACGCATTGGGCACCAGCACTACATAGGGTTGCTCGGTCACCTGCGTGATCGGCGCGAAGTCCTTCGCAAAATCATAGGGCAGGTTTTTCTGCAGATTGCTGCTGGCGGTTGTAGTGCCGGAAATCATTGTGATGGTGTAGCCGTCGGGTGCCGCTTGCGCAGTCATCTCCATGGCGATGCGGCCGCCTGCACCCGGGCGGTTGTCGACCACGAACTGCTGCCCGATACGATCCGACAGCTTTTGCGCAACTGCACGGGCAACCACATCAGTGCCGCCACCGGCAACGAAGGGCACGATCATGCGCACAGGTTTGGCAGGATATTTCGAAGTAGCCGCTGTGGGCCCAGCCCAGGCAACCGCGAAGCACAGTGCTGACAGGGTCACGACTTTCGTCAAGACAATCTCCTCGTGGTGTTCTTTTGATTTCGTGTTTTTCTGATCGGAGCCAAACATCATGATGTTTGCCGACTACCTTCGATTCGGGCCAGACGACATTCCAGCGAGTGCCTGACATGGGCCCTCGCGACGGTCTCGGCCAGGATTGCATCTCTTGCCCTGATCGCCTTGAGTATCTTCAGGTGCTGCGCATGCGCTGCTCGGGCATGTGGTTCGTCCAGCAGGTTTGAATCGCCCAGCAGCGGAATCAGCGAATAAACAGCAGCGATGGACTTCGTCAGAAACTGATTGCGTGCAGCCTCCATGATGAGGTCGTGAAACTGCCTGTTCAACGGGATCAGCGCAGCGGGATTACGCAGAACCTTGGCCTCGCGCTGCAGGACCTCATGCAAAGAATCGATCTCCGACTCGGTCGCGCGCAGGGCACAGGCCGCCGCCGCCGCAGGCTCCAGCAGTTCGCGAACCTCGAACATCTGGCGCATGTCCTCGACATCGAGACGCATGACCAGCGCACCGCGGAACGGCTGGTTGAGCAGCAGGCCCTCGCTCTGCAGGCGCCTCATGGCCTCCCGCACTGGTGTCCTGCTCATGCCCAGCCAGGCGGCCGCATCAATCTCCGTCAGATGCGCGCCGGTCGGAATCCGGCCTTCCCGGATCGCCTTGCGAATCTCGTCACACGCCACCTCGGCGAGGGAACGCTTCTCACCGCCTGCCGGAACGCGACGGGAGGTGATGCGACTCAATGCAGAAGCGTCGGGGGCGCTGCGGGACGGCCGCTTCGAGCCGCTTCTTGGTGCCATCGGATTGCCTCAGCCCGCGATCACGGCTTCGCCGTTGATCACCGTGCGATGCATGACGCGCGGCTGACTGGCGTCGACCTCGGACCGGTAATGCATCGCACAGCGGTTGTCCCACAGCACCAGGTCGCCGACCTTCCAGTCGTGTTTCCACGCGTACTTGGCTTGCGTGGCATGGCCCCACAGCAGGTCGAGCAACGCTTCGCTGTCGGCATTGGACATGCCGATGATGTAGTTCGATGGCCAATCGCGCCGACGGCCAAGGTAAAGCGCACGCTTGCCAGTAACCGGATGCACCCGCACCAGCGGATGCGCCGGCCCCGGCACCTCTTCCGGTGTCGTCGGCATTTTTACCGTAGGTCTTAGCACGCCCGCACTGTTGCGGCTGGCATCATGAATCTGCGACTTGCCCTTGATTGCCGCTTTCACTTCGTCGGACAGGTCGTCATAAGCCAGGTACTGGTTGTTGAACCAGGTGTCGCCGCCGCCATTGGTCGGAATCACCACTGAATACAGCATGCTGCCTGCGGGCGGCACTTCGACATAGGAATTGTCGCTGTGCCAGACCACTTCGTAGCTGCCCAGCGTACCGTTGTCCTGCACCGGCGCGCCATTCTCGTCGAGGTTGCTGATCAGCGTCAGATGACTGTGCAGCGGCACCAGCTTGCCGCCGATCCGGTAGCCACCGGCCACCTGGTACTTGCGAGCGGCTGGCTCCTTGGTCACGCCGAACATCCGCGCCGCGACGAGCAGGGACTCATCGGGCAGGCTCTGGCTGCGCCAGTACAGCACGAGGTGATCGGCCCACGCCTGGCGCATCAACTCACGCGTTGAGTCCGGTACCGGCTGCGACAGGTCGATGCCGCGGATTTCGGCGCCCAGCGCCGCGCCTGAGGACACAACCTGGATCTGTTCAGGCTGGTTGACGTTTCGGTTCGATGCACGCTGTGCTGCTTCCATGTTCATCTCCTTGTGGCGGTCTTGCAATGGGATCAGATCATCGCCCGGAAGCCGGCCTTGCGATGGATGCCTCGGCGTATGGCATCGACCGGAACGACATCCACCGGCGCGACGCTGGCAAAATTGATTTCCGTGCCGTAACGCTCGGCCAGCCAGGCCGCCTTCTCCTGGGGCTGGTTCAGCCCCAGTTCGAACAGCAGCAACTCGTTCTTGCCGAGGGCGGCGAGCCGGTCGAGCGAAGTCGGATCGGTATCAAACAGCTCCTGGATCTCGCTGCTTTCCAGATAGATGTGGGAAACACCGATGCTGATGTCGTGATGGATCTGCTCGATGATCTCTTCAACTTCAAAAGGCCTGTCGAGATTCTTGCGGCCCATTTCGGTCATCACCTCGAGGCCCAGCGCCTGCGCCTCGGCCACCAGGTCGTCGCGATGTTTCGGCTCCAGCGGTTCCATGGTGTCTTCGCTCATCTCCACGCCAGCGAAACCCAGGTCGCGCACGGCCTTGAAGTACGCGCTGACCTTGCCCTGCTGCGCGGCCAACTGGAACGGGATGCCACCGGGCAGCACCTTGACGCCGAAACTGTTGTAGAGCGCCACCTTGCGGCGGATCCAGTCTGCGGTCAGCCGGTCGGACAAGCCGACGTGGTCGGTGATCTTGGCGTAATCGATGAGCGGCGCCGCAATCTCCAGCAGATCTTCGGTGACGCGCAGCGGGATGCCGACTTCCGACATCAGCAGCATGCTGTGGCGCCGCGGCTTGGGCGGAATGCGCGGCACTTCGATCATCGGAAATGCCATGTGCGCGTAGCAACTGGCGGTGCTACCGGGTTCAGCCATGAAAGAACCTGTTGAAGGAACTGAGCGCATAGTGTATCCACTGTATACAATGTATACAATAGTCTTCCCGCAAGCCCGTTCCCCACTAGGAGCCGCCATGCGTAAAGTTCAAAGCGAGTCGCACAAGCAACCGGCAACGCATTCAACCCTTTCGCGCGCCGCCCGTGGTCGCGCCGATCAACACATTGCGCAGAATCGTTTATGTCAAAGCGAACAAGATGGGGACGCAACATACATTGTTCGAACTGAATCGGAAATTTAACGAAGAATTCAGAAACTGCGCACACAACACCCTTCTTGGTAAGGCTTTGGCCGCCGTGCAAAGCCAGTATTTTTGCCAATGACCACCGCAGCTGAGCCGTAGCCGTGAGTGGGTGGTAATTCGTTATCCGCTGAATCGCTAGCGACATTGAAAGGTATGGAGAGCTCGACGATGGTCACTACATCAACGCCCAAGGCGATATCCCGTTATCGGGTTGGAATAGATATTGGTGGCACTTTTACTGATTTCAGTCTCATCGATAGCATGGAGGGTCGACTTTATTCGGGCAAAACTCTCACGACGACGGAGGAGCCAGAACGCGGTGTAGTCGAAGGCCTGAAGAGTTTTTTGGCTGAGTGCAGAATCGCCCCGGCCGAACTCGACGCGGTCATCCATGCCACCACCTTGGTTTCCAATTGCCTCATCGAGCGAAAGGGTGCCGTCACCGGCCTACTGACGACAGAGGGCTTCGCCGACATTGTCGAGATCGGCAGGGAGCTTCGATACGATCTTTACGATCTGTTCCTGCGCTTTCCAGAACCACTTGCCGCGCGCAATCGTCGACTCGGTGTTCGCGAGCGTATCGCGGCCAGCGGAAACGTTTTTCTGGCACTTGACGAAAGCGACCTCATCGAGAAAGCGCGGTTGCTGATTGAAACCCAAGGGGTCGAATCGCTGGCAGTTTGCTTCCTGCATAGCTTCCGAAATCCGGTCCATGAGGAGCGCGCCCAAGCGGTCCTCGAGAGGCTCTACCCGCACATCCCGATCAGCATTTCAGTCGAGGTCGGCCGCGAGATTCGTGAAGTGGAACGCACAAGTACGACGCTGGCCAACGCTTACGTGAAGCCGATCGTTTCGCATTACCTGCATCGCCTTTCCGTTGGGCTTCAAGAAATAGGCGTTACCCCCGAGATTTTCGTCATGCTCAGCAATGCTGGATTCACGAACCTGGAGACTGCACGCAAATACCCGATTCAACTTGTTGCGTCCGGCCCAGCGGCAGGCGTTCAGGTCGCGGCCTATTTCGCAAAGCAGATCGGCGAAGATCGTGCGCTAGCGTTTGACATGGGCGGAACAACGGCCAAAGGCGGGTTTGTTCGTGATGGTCGCCCCATCATTACCTATGAATCCGAGGTCGCCAGGGAACACCGTTTCAAGAAAGGTAGCGGAATACCGCTCCAGGTTCCTACGATCGACCTGATCGAGGCGGGCGCAGGCGGAGGCAGCATCGCACGGCTGGACCGCTCCGGACTGTTGAAGGTAGGGCCGGAAAGTGCGGGCTCTGCGCCGGGGCCTGCTTGCTACGGCCTGGGGGGTACAGCTCCCACGGTGACCGATGCCGATCTCGTTCTGGGTTACCTCGACCCCGGGTTCTTTCTTGGTGGCCGGATGAAACTTGACCCTGGCGCCGCGCATGTAGCGATCAGCAAGGTCGTTGCCGATCCGCTCGACATCAATGTAGTCGAGGCCGCCTGGGGTATACACGACCTTGTCAACGAAAACATGTCAGCACTCATTCGCACCTATCTTGCCGAACGCGGCGAGGACCCGCGACGGATTTCTCTGGTGTGCACCGGCGGTGCGGGTCCTGTTCATGCTTTTCATGTCGCACGAAAGTTGCACATAACACGCCTGATCTGCCCCTTGGGTGCGGGCGTCGCATCAAGCTTGGGATTGTTGACGTCCCCGCCGGCCCTGGAGCGCGTGACATCCAAGTGGACGCGTCTGGACAACGTTCAGTGGAACAACATCAACGAGATGTACGCCGACATGGAAGCTTCCATCATCAACGTGCTGCGTGATCTCGTCGGTCAACACGATCATTTGCATGTTGTGCGCTCAGCCGAAGTGCGATTTATCGGACAGGGATATCAGATGCTGGTCGACGTTCCGGCCGGCCATCTGGACGACACTTCAAGCAGGACGATCGCGGCAAACTTCGATGAAGCCTTCAAGTCACGCTACGGCCGATTGCCGATGCGCGCGGTTGGCCGCGAAGTCCTGAGCTGGCGCGTTTCTGTCCGGGGAAGCCACCCGAAAGTCAACCTGTCCCATGTCACACCGAACGCGGGGGCTTCGGTAATCAAGAGCCGTCGCAGTGCCTATTACGGTAAGCGTTTTGGCAACATTGAAACGCCGGTTTACGATCGTTACGCGCTGACGCCTGGAACCCGCTTTGACGGGCCTGCCCTCATTGAGGAGCGCGAGTCGACATTTGTCATCGGTCCCGCTTCCCACGCCGATGTTCGGGACAACGGCGAACTGTTGGTTACATTGGAGACATTGTGATGGCGCGCGACTTTGATCCTGTCACCACCGAGATTCTCTGGTCTAAGCTCATCTCCCTTCTCGACGAAGCGGCAACTACTTTGGTTAGAGCAGCGTTCTCGCCGGTCATTCGTGAAGCCAACGACTTCGCATGCGTCTTGACGGATCCCGCGGGCTATTCCCTTGGCGAATCGGGCCTTAGCGCACCCTCGTTTCTGAACACGATTCCGATCACCGTTCGCGCCTTCATCGATCGTTTTCCGTTGGACACACTCAAGCCCGGTGACGTAATGCTGACGAATGATCCCTGGCTTGCTTCCGGACATCTGCCCGACGTCACTGTCGCCATGCCGATATTCCATGGCGATAGAATCGTGGCCTTTGCGGGCGTATGCGCACACATGACGGACATGGGCGGGCGCCAGCGATCGACCGACGCGCGGGAGCTATACGAAGAAGGCTTGCAGATCCCGATCTGCAAATTGCTGGAAGCTCACGAACCGAACGCCTTGGTGTTGAGCTTCATTTCCGAGAACGTTCGTGTACCCCAAGACGTTCTAGGCGACCTGACAGCGGCCACCTCAGCACTCTCGGTATGCCAACACCGGGTAACGGAAATGCTCCGGGAGTACGAGATTGATGATTTCTCTGATCTGGGTCCCGCGATACAGGCCATTTCAGAGAAGTCCATGCGTGAAGCGATTTCCGCCATTCCGGACGGCGAGTACCGTGCAGAAACGCGGGTTGACGGGGTTCACGAAGCGCTTGTTATTCGCTGCGTTTTGCGCATAAGAGGGGACGAGATCGAGATTGACTACACCGGCTCCCCGCCGCGTCAGCCGGTGAGTGTGAACTCTGTCTTCAATTACACCTACGCCTATTCGGTCTACCCGATCAAATGCGTCATCGATCCACAATCGCGCAACAATGCCGGCAGCATCCGCCCCATCACCGTTGTCGCACCAGAGGACAGTATCCTTAACCCGCGCAAGCCTGCGCCGGTGGGCGGTCGCAGCGTGACCGGCAACATGCTGCATGATCCTATTTTCCGCTGCCTCGCACAGGCACTGCCCGACAAGGTACAGGCCAGCAGCTACGGACCAGGTTGGACCCTGACTGTGGGCGGGCGAAGTGCTGACGGACGTAACTTCGCTGGTAATTTTCACAACACGGGCGGACAAGGAGCGTCGGCGCTCCATGACGGCATCTCTTGCGTCCGTTTCCCGTCGAACGTCTGCAACACGCCGATCGAGATGCTGGAGAATTCGGTGCCATTGATGCTCGAAGTCAAGGCGTTGCGAATGGATTCCGGCGGTTCCGGCAGGCGCCGAGGTGGCCTGGGCCAAAAAGTGTCCTACCGGTCGTGTGCAGACACTCCGATGACTATTTCCCTGATCGCGGATCGCACCCGGGATGGCGCGCTAGGATTGTTCGATGGGAATGCTGGCGCGACAGGCAGCGTGCGTGTCAATGGCGCTGCCATGAACGCCAAACTTCAGTTCATGCTCCCTCCGCAGGGGCTGCTAGAGCTCGAAACCCCGGGTGGCGGTGGTTACGAAGACCCGAAACTAAGACCACGGGAGTTAACAGCGCGTGATGTTGCCCTCGGTTACGTCTCTCCCGGCCAGGCCGCAGAAATCTACTTCATCCAGGAGTCCTAGAAATGTTGAAAAAGAAAAACAGGACCGGGTGGCGGCTGTCGTCCTTTGCGATTCTGCTACTGATGCCTATTGGGGCGGTGCTTGCGCAGTCCTACCCGTCGAGGCCAATCCGTATCGTAATACCGTTCCCGGCCAGCGGCCCCTCGGATTTTGCTGCGCGCGTAATGGGCAGCCGCTTGCCGGAACTTCTCGGTCAACCTGTCATCTACGATAACCGCTCTGGCGCGGCCGGGGGCTTGGGTGCGGAAATCGTGGCTAAATCCGCCCCAGACGGTCACACATTGCTGATCGCGAATGTAGGTATGTTGTGTATCGCGCCGCATCTGGGCAAAGTGCCCTACGATCCGGTGAGGGATTTTTCACCCATCACCAACCTCGTCACAACTCCGCAATGGTTGGTGATCCACCCCTCTATTCCTGCCCGCAACGTCAAGGAACTCATCTCGCTCGCGCGCTCGAAGCCTGACAGCCTCACCTACGCGTCAGCAGGCGTCGGCCAGCAATCTCACCTGACGGGGGAGCTTTTCAACAACATCACTGGCGTGAGAACACTGCATGTCCCGTACAAGGGTGCCGCACCAGCAGTAACGGACCTCATCGGCGGTCAGGTCGCCATGGCCTTCACGAGCTCGATTGAGAATCTGGCATTCGCGAAAACTGGACGTCTCCGCATCCTCGCGATCACCAGTAGCGAGCGCTCGCTCGTAACGCCGGACATACCGACGATGCGACAGGCTGGCGTTAAGGATTTCGAGATTTACAGCTGGAACGGAATCCTTGCCCCATCCGGGACACCACGAGAAATAATCACCCGACTCAATGGCGATTTTGTCAAAGCAATAAGGTCGCCGGATGTGATGGAGCGCGTTTCTGCTCAAGGAAGGTTTGTAGTCGGCGACACTCCAGAGCAGTTTTCGGCCTACATTCAGAAAGAATCGGATAGGTGGGGAGCGATAATCAAGAAGATTGGCGGCGTGGTGCAGTAGAAACGGTGGCATGGGCGCATCGGAACGGATAGTGGCGCTCACCTGTCCGAAGAAGCAGGAATATGGAATCACACCTGCATTGACATCGGGTTGAAAACCCTGCGCATCTTATGGCACTTTACTTTCGAGATCGAATCCGGAGGTTGACTACAAGTGAACGGGGAGTACGCGCCATACCCATCAGAGCACCATTTGCAGCGGAGCCTCGCGCTCGGCTCTGCCGCTGGCAACGGTCCGACGTACGTTGACCGCCATCCGATCAGCCAGACCATCCGCACGCGGATCGAGACGCTGTTCAGCGACGGCACGCAAAACGGCATGCTCAGGCACGCAGGTCGGTGTCAAGACGTTGCAGTCTAACTTTTTGAAGATGCCAAAAATCAACTCTAATGCAGTCCGCGCCGGAATCACATTGGGATGTGTGCTGCCTGCGTTCCTTCCCGCCTTCGCGGCATGGGCCGCTTATCCCGAAAGATCCGTCCGTCTCATCGTGCCCTCGCCGCCGGGCGGTGGCAACGACATCATGGCGCGTTTGGCGGGGCAGAAACTAACCGAAGCCTGGGGAAAACAGGTTGTGGTGGACAATCGACCGGGCGCGGGAGGTGCAATCGCGTTCGAAATGGCAGCGCGCTCGGAACCGAATGGCTACACGTTGTTGCTGGGAAGCACGAACTTTACGGTGCTGCCTGATATGACAAAGGTGAACTACCATCCCATTAAGGACTTCGCCCCTGTTTCGCTGCTGGCGAAGTCGATGAATATTCTTTTGGTGCATCCCTCTGTGCCAGCAAAGTCGGCGAAGGAGTTGATCGCACTTGCCAGAGCGAGCCCGGGCAAGCTCAACTACGCGACCAGTATTGCGACTTCAGTACATCTCGCGGCCGAGCTATTCAAGGCTGAGGCAAGAGTAGATATCGCGCTTATCCCATACAAGGGTATGGGACCGGCCTTGGTGGATCTGGTCGCAGGCAATGTCGACATGGCGTTCAGTAATCCTGCGGCAGCACAAGCGTATGTGCGATCGGGGCGGCTACGGGCATTGGCCGTAACCGGTGAGAAGCGCTCCTCCATACTGCCGGACGTTCCAACGCTGGCTGAGTCGACGATTCCGAAATTCGAAGCGAGTACTTGGTGGGGGATACTGACTCCCGTGGGTACCCCGGCCGCCATCATCACGGAGATCAATCAGAAAATTGCGCGTGCTCTCATGCAGCAAGAAGTCAGGGACGGCGTCGCAGCGCTCGGCGCGGATATTGTCGGAGGACCGCCGGAGCGACTGGCCGAGCACCTGCACGCGGAAATTGTAAAGTGGCGCGAGGTAGTTCGAGTGGCGAACATTCGAATCTAGGCGACGGCCCAGGGGTCGATAAAAGCGATCTGGGTGAACCCCGTTGTCTTTGCGGAACCGCTTACGGCTCCGAACGAAATGCCCTTTTGAAGCTGACTGCCACAAAGTTCAGTACAAGTTGTTTCATGCCAACCACAGGAGATTGCCGAAATGAGCATAGAGCGCCACGAAGTAACCGAGCACCTCAGCAGGGTAGTCGAACACAACGGCATTGTTTATGTTGCTGGTACCACCGCCACAGATAAATCGGTCGGGATGAAGGAACAGACCGATCAGGTACTCACCAAAATCGACAGCTACCTCGCGAAATGCGGCACGAACAAGTCAAAGCTATTGTCGGCAACGGTCTATATTGCGGATATGGCGCAAAAACCGGCGATGAACGAAGCGTGGAATGCCTGGATAGACAACAAGAATCCTCCGACGCGGGCCTGCGTTGCGGTCGAGCTCGGTAGTCCGAAGACCCTTGTGGAAATCGTCGTCACGGCAGCCAAATAAGGCAACGACTTGGCGTGTTTTTTTGGTGACTCCGATGAGTTCGCCGACAGGACTTTCAAGGGCTCGCGTCATACTCGATTGGCGGCCCGAGAAGATATCCTGGTTGCCTCAGAAGCGTCGGCATAGAGCGCATCGCCAGGCCGCCCCAACTGCTTAAGCGTTAGATCCAACATGGCTGTTGGCTTCGCAAAACCGATGTACCGCAGTGATCAATGGAGCCCGCGATGAATAGTGACACTTTAGGTGCTTATAACATTGAAGATCTGCGCCGAATGGCAAGGAGTCGGCTGCCGAGAGGCGTGTTCGAGTATATCGACGGCGGTGCGGAGGATGGAATAGCGCTTCAGCATAACCGCGAGGTCTACAGGTCGCTCAAGATCAAGAACCGCGTTCTGATCGACGTCGCCAAGCGTTCGACTGCGACTGAAATCTTCGGCAAGAAAATTGCGATGCCCTACGGAATCTCACCAACAGCATCGGCGGGACTGACAAGTGAACGCGGCGAAGTTGCGCTCGCCAAAGCAGCAGCGAAAATGGGCGTCCCCTGCACCGCGGCAACCAGTGCGCTGACGCCGATGGAGGAAATATATGAGGCTGCCGGAGGTAATCTCTGGTTCCAACTATATATGTGGGTGGATGTCAATCTACGGATGTCTTTTGTCGAGCGTGTGAAGGCCGTCGGATACGAGACCCTTCTTGTCACCGTCGACGGGTCGGTTGGGGCCAATCGCGAGCATGACCGCAGGAACGGATATTCCATGCCACTCAGGTATTCGCCAAAGCTGATTGCGCAAGTTCTAGCCAACCCCGGCTGGTGTTTGCGCGTTCTCGCTCCACAGTATATGAAGCGTGGTGGTTTCAGGAAGGCGAACTATCCGCCCGAGCTCGCAAGTAAGCTCACGGATAAGTTGACCGATCACGAACATACCAAGCCTGACAGCCAATCCTGGGACGATATCAAACGTATCCGTGACATCTGGCCAGGCAACATGCTGGTGAAGGGGCTGCAGAGCCTCGAAGATGCTGTGCTCGCCGTCAAGTACGGTATGGACGGTGTCGTCTTGTCGAACCATGGCGGCCGCTATCTGGATAGTGCGCCCGCGCCGCTCGAGTTGGTGCCGGAAGTACGTCGCGCGGTCGGCGACCGTCTGAAGATCATAATCGACAGCGGTGCGAGACGCGGCTCGGATATCGTCAAGGCTATCGCCGTCGGGGCGGATATGGTCATGTCCGGAAGGCCTACACTCTATGGCTCTGCCGTCGCAGGCGAAGCTGGCGCCTACCGTGCGCTTGAGATTTTCCAGACGGAGACGGACCGCATCATGGCGCAGCTCGGGTTGAACAGTGTCGACGAAATTGGCCCGCACATCTTCTGGAACCCGCCCGACTGGGTGCCAAAACCGAAGCCGCATCGAATTCTTGAAGAGATTACGTCTCGCGCGTCTGGGGCCTGAAGCAGAGGTCGTGCAAAATGAGCTCGTCCTCCGCAAGAGTGCCCGAAGGAGCAAGGTGGCATCCGCCGCAATCGACGGCACATACGATGGAGTCACTGTCGAGCTGGTGTGCGATGACCGCAACTGACGACAGGAGCGTGGGAAAGGGCAAGCCGAAGTCGATTCTCGATTGAGGTTACCCGACAGCGCGCAGCGGACCCAAAGCGAAATCCCCGGGTCCGGCGGCCACGAGTTCGTGCCGTGGAACATCGACGAAACCGGCTGAGGCGCCTGGTGCAGATTGGACGTTGCGACCAAAGCCCTTGGGATGAGGGGCTGTCGCAGCGAAACGACATGACGGAGGGGATTCGATGCGCACGAGTGCCGTTCTACCGTTAGCGATGGCTGCAGCGTTCGCCAGCGATTTGCAAGCGCAGCCGAACGCGCAGCAACGCCCGATTAGGATGATCGTGGCGAACGCGCCAGGCAGCATCAGTGACGTGTTCGGCCGCATTTTGTTTGCACGCATGGCCGAGCAGCTCGGCCAGACCATCGTGGTCGACAATCGCCCTGGCGCCGGCGGCATGCTCGGGGTGGAGCTCGGGGTGCGGGCCGCACCCGACGGCGCCACACTGACGACGGTGACTGCGGCGGCGCTGACTGTGACGCCCCACATTCATCGCAAGATCGGTTTCGATCCGATCAAGGACATCGCGCCGGTTTCCATCTTCGTGAACACGCAGACGGCGCTCTGTGTCAACGCCCAGTTGCCGGTGAAGACGGTGGCGGAGTTCATCGAACTGGCACGGGCGAAGCCGGGCCAGCTGAACATGTCTTCTGCAGGCATCGGCTCCACCAGCCACCTCGGTGGATTGCTGTTCAGCACACTAGCCAAGGTGGAAACCAACCACGTGCCCTACAAGGGCGGAGGCCCGTCGATGGCGGCCGTCGCCCAGGGCGAGGCGCAGTGGTCGCTCGGGCCGCTGGGTGCCGCAGTCCCACACGTGAAGAGCGGACGGATGCGTTGCCTCGCGACTGGAGGCGACCGGCGCTCGGTCGCGATGCCGGAACTTCCGACCATCGCGGATAGCGGCGTTCCCGGCTACCTGTTCACTGGATGGAACGGTGTGATCGCCCCGCGAGGCGTGCCTGCGTCGATCATCGCGCGGTTGAATGCGACGATGCGCGAGCAGCTTGCATCGCCCGAACTGCGCGCCCTCTATCTCGCCCAGGGTGAAGAGCCGGCCTATACGACGGCAAACGAGTTCTCCGCGCTGATCCGGAAGGACCTGGAACGCATGGGCCGGCTGGTGAAGGTGGCGGGGCTCAGCGCGGAAAACTGACCGTTGGCGGGCGGGCTGCTAGCCTCGCCAGTTGTCCGCTGCGCCGTGCTTGTCGACGTAAGCTTCCAGGCTTGCCAGCGAGCGCACGGCCGCGTAGCGAACGTTGGCGCCCGCCGGGACGCAGAACCGGTAAGCCTCGCCCTTGGGCACCTGCACGACATCGCCAGGGCGCGCCTGCCGCGCCTCACCGCCGACTTCGGTATCGAGCAGGCCCGAGATCACGTAGACGAACAGCTCATGCGCTGCCTGCCGTTCTCCGGATTCGTGCCCGGGAATCGATTCGATGAACCCGAACCCGAGATAGGTGCCTTCGACCCAGCGCTCGGCGTGGCCTGACGCCGGCGGCGCATCAAGGCCGTCCAGCATCGGGTAATAGCAATTGCCCAGTCCGTCGAGGATGGCCTTGGACTGCTCCGGTGCCTTCTCCCGACCCGGGTACCTGCCGGCCGCGAACTCGCGCCTGACCTCGACGGCGGACAGCGCCTCGTCAGGCAGCGCCTCGTCGGCCGCGGCGCCGATCAGTGTCCACGTGCGGTCCTTGATATACAGGTAGTGCAGGTCGGCAGCTTCAGTCGCCTTGAAGCCATGCCGTGCGAAAGGAGGAATGTGCACGAAGGTTCCGGGCGGCACGATCCGGCGATCACGGCCTACCATGCAGTTGATGCTGCCCCTGAGCGGAAACGCCATCAGCTCGTTCGGATGGTAGTGCAGTTCTGACCCCGTTCCGGCCCGTTTGTGCACCAGGCGGAAGTACAGATACCGTCCCTCGATCACCGGGCCCTCCGCGGTGGACAGGTGCGGGTTGAGGTGGTGAGACTCCAGATTTTCGAAACGATGGAAGGACATGCATGCCTCCGGCAATTGTCGATGCAGGCAGCGACCGTAGCCTGCCGCTCGTGGCATTGTCAACGCTGCGCTGCACCGGGCAATGGACGGTTGGAACCAGGCTGAAGTCTGAGAATCATGTGACTGCTGAAAAGTCGTCGCAAGCCTTGAACGAGCTGACCGCGGCGGAAATCGTTCACGCGGTCAAAGCCGGAACCACCGCGCACGAAGCGGTCGCGCGCGCTTGCCTCGAGCGAATCGCGATGCTCGAGCCCGAAGTCGGCGCGAACGATTTTCTCAATCCCGAGCAGGTGATCGGGCACGCACGCACGCGCGCTCGATCGAGACGGCTTGAGCCAAACTGGTCAGCCTCGGGCGCAGTCACGCTCGATCCACAACGAGACTGCCCCATCACGACCTCTATAAACAACAGGTCTTTAAAGTTCTCTGCATGAATTAAGCGACCACTACCTTGGCACGAGCACATCGACATCGTGCGTGTGGCGTACATTGACAATGCAGCAGCACTCTGCGGTCTGGTCGGTAGTCAGCTGCAGATGATGCTTTCCCCTCTGCACCGATGGCCCGCTGTGCGATACTGGCGAAAAAAAAGCGGGAGGAGGCTATCGATGATCGAGGTGCGACCGGTGTCGCCGAAGATTGGCGCCGAAATCATTGGCGTCGATGTGCGCGAGCTCGACCCGTCGGCATGGCCGGTTTGCAAGGGTTCGCTGGGCGACCCTGGCGGCACCCGACAGCGATGGGCTGACGCTTGCCTCGAGCCATTGAAGGGCCATTTTCGCTGATCGCAGTGATCCCGCCGCGCCAGCCGCATCGTCCATGATTACCTGCGCCCGGCCTGACCGAGCCGCGCTGTCGATGCCCTGCGTTCACTGAAAGGACAAACGATGTCTTTGCTGGAGCCGGTCGACCGACTGGTCGTAGGGGCCGATACCACCGGACGCGGTCGTATCCTGTTCGATGGGTCGGCGCCGAACGCGCACCCCTCATCGATGTCGGCCGCGCGTGGTCACACCGACCTTTGGGTCTGGGACGACACGCCGATCACGCTCGCCGGCACTGCGGACGACGGCCAGCGCAGCTATGTGTTTCCCGGCAGCGTGCGCGGTGGGCACCTGCGCGTGGTGCAGAGCGTGGCCCGGCCGGCCAGCTACGACCGGGCGACCGATCGGGAGAACGTACCTGCGCATCCGCCGCGGGTGCGCCCGGGCTGTACCGGCGTATGGGACCGCGGCGGCAACGGGATGTATTCGTCGTCGATGCACAAGACGCAGACGGTGGACTTCGGGCTGATGGTGGAGGGCAGTCGCGAGCTGCTGCTCGACGAAGGTTCGACGCTGCTGCGAACAGGCGATGTCGTCATTCAGGTCGGTGCCTGGCATCAGTGGGGTTACCCGACTGATGCGCGCATGGCGTTCGCGATGATCGGTGCCAACTTCCCGAACGGCAACGGCAATGCGGTAGGCGACAATCGGCCAATGGCGCTGGCCAGTGAACCACCGGGCATCGCACTGACCCGCCGCGTGGTGACCATCGACCGTCCCGATGGCTGCAGCGCAATCGTGAGCGATGGGCCCTGCCCCGACGTGTTGCTCGACCCGGCGCGCCCCGGCTTTGCATCACAGCGCATGTGGCTGGTCGAGCGCTGCCCGGCGCCGATCGTCCATGAAACTCTCCACCTGCCGCGCACGTTGGAGCCTCGCAACGGCGGCTCGCTGCTGCTGGTCGATATCCTGCCGCCAGATCAACCCTGGATGGCGGGCGTGGGCGAGTCAGAAGCCCGTCGCTGGTTCGAGCGGTCTGGGTCGCCCGCCGCCTGCGCCTGGCGCCCCGATGCACCTCACCCCTACATGAAGCACACCCGCACCTTCGATTACTGCGTGGTGATGGAAGGGGAGGCCACGTTGCTGATGGACGATCACGCGCTGACCATGCGCACCGGTCAAGTCGCCTTGCTGAAGGGTGTTCGCTACGCGTGGAGCAATCGCAGCAACGCCCGCGCGGTGGTGGCGAGCACGATCATCGAAGGCTGTTGAATACAGGCCGGCCACCCGGCCGGCACTGAAAGCCCCTGGTCCCGACCGCCCACATGAGTTCACCTGCCAGCGATTCCCGGCTCACCGACGGCAACGGCAATCCACTGCTGTCGCCGCTTGCAGTGCTCGAGCGCTATACCGCGCACGATGGCACGCTTGCCAGCGCCTTTGCCAGTCGGATGCGCGCTGACCCGGACCGCCTGTTCATGCGCTGCGGCGAACGCCGCTGGACCTGGCAGCAGGCAGGCGCGGCGATCGAGCGGGTCGCCTGTGCGCTGCACGCGCGTGGCGTGCGGCACGGCGATCGGGTCGCGGTAGTGGGCCGCAACAGTGACGGCCATGTGCTGATGCTGTTTGCGCTGGCGCGGCTGGGCGCCATCGACGTACCAGTGAATCCGGATTTCAGCGTGCGGGAAGCACGCTACGTGCTGGACCATGCCGAGGTGTGCGGTGTCGTGTGCAGCGAGGAAACTCTCGCCGTTGCGCGCGCGGCCAGCGAAGGACTCACCCAGCCGCCTTGGTTCCTGCTGCTCGAGCAGCCGGGAGACGACCTCGACGGCCTGCTCCGGATTGCCAGCGCGACCGACCCGCAACACGTCGATACCGCGTTGCCACCACCCGCCGGCGCGGCCGATACCTGCCTGATCGTCTACACCTCCGGCACCACCGGATTTCCCAAGGGCGCGATGCACAGTCAGCGCAGCTTCGTCATCGGTGGTGAAGCGTTCGTGCAAAGGGTTCATCTGCAGCCCGACGACCGGGTGATGATCGTACTACCGCTGTTCCACATCAACGCCACGTTCTATTCGGTTGCCGGCACACTGGCCGCCGGCTGCAGCATGGCCATCGTGCCCCGGTTCTCGGCCTCCACCTTCTGGTCGACCGCCTGTGAGGTGGAAGCGACCGAGGTCAACATCATCGAAGCCATCGGCACCATTCTGGTCAACCGTCCGCGCACCGAGTTTCGACCCGAGCACCGCCTGCGCGCGATGTACGGCGTGCGTGGCCCGGTGGAGCCGGCGTTTCGCAACGAGTTCAAGGTAGCGCATCTGGTGGGCGGCTACGGCATGACCGAGATCCCGGGCGTGACCTGCAACCCGATCACCGGGCCGCGCAAGGTCGGCAGCATGGGGCAGATCGGGCGGCATCCGGACCCAGCCCTGCCTTGGGCACAGTGCCGGGTGGTCAACGAGCATGGCGAGGATGCGCTGGCCGATGATCGCGGTGAGTTCGGGGGGGAGGTCAGTGGCGAAGTCAGCGGCGAGTTGTGGGTGAAGACACCAATCGTCATGCAAGGCTACTTCCGGGATGAAGCGCAGACCCGCGACGCGTTTGTCGATGGATGGTTTCGCACTGGCGACATGGTTCGCCGGGATGCCGACGGCTTCTATTTCTTCGTCTGCCGGATCAAGGACATCATCCGTCGCCGCGGCGAGAACATCGCCGGGGCCGAACTCGATCGGGTGATCGGCGAGCATCCGGCGGTGCACGAGGCCGCCGCCATCGCAGTGCCCGCGGAACTGGGCGAGGACGATATCCTGGTCGCCATCGCACTCAAGCCTGGTGCCACCGCGCTGGCAACTGATATCGCGCAATGGGCGCGCGAGCGGCTGGCGCCACAGAAGGTGCCGCGCTATGTGCTGTTCGTGCCCGAGTTGCCGCACACGCCGACGCACAAGGTGGCCAAGGCGGTGCTCAAGGCTGATGTGACGCTGCGCTCGCGCGCGGTCGATCTGCGCTCATGATGACCTGGCGCGCGGTTCCCCTGCTTGCGCTGTCGACACTGCTGGCGGCGGGTGCGGGCTGCGCCATTGCGCAGCCCCAAAGCGCGGCGTTTCCAAGCAAACCGATGCGCCTTATCCTGCCCTATCCGCCAGGTGGTGGCACCGACTTTATCGCGCGCCCGCTCGCGCAGCGGCTGTCCGATCAGCTGCACCAACCGGTGGTGGTGGACAACCGCGGCGGTGCCAATGGCAACATCGGCATGGAACTGGCCGCCAAGGCGGCACCCGACGGTCACACGCTGGTGCTGGCACTCTCCGCCCAGCTCGCGATCAATCCGGCGCTCTATGAGCGACTTCCCTACGACCCGGTGCGCGACTTCGAACCAGTGACCCTGCTCGGTACCAACGCCTACGTGCTGCTGGTGCATCCTTCGTTGCCGGTGAAGAATGTGAAAGAGCTGTTCGCACTGGCGCGACAGCGTCCCGGCCAGCTCGCTTACGGCTCGGCCGGCAATGGGAGCGGCGCACATCTGGCCGCCGAACTGATGAACAGCATGGCCGGGCTGCGCATGATTCACATCCCGTACAAGGGCGGCGGCCCGGGGCTGGTAGATCTCGTCGCCGGCAACATTCAGATCATGTTCGCCACCTATCTTTCGAGCAAGCCGTTGATCGATGCCGGTCGGCTGCGGCCGCTGGCAGTCAGTACGGCACGTCCGCTGCCTGGACTCGCGCTGCCGACGATCGCCAATCAGGCGCTGCCCGGGTTCGACGCCGCCGCGTGGTACGCGGTACTCGCGCCGGCGGGTACCCCGCGCGATCTGGTGACCCGGCTCAACAAAGAGGTGATACGCGCATCGCGCCATGAGGAACTGCGCGCGGTGTACGCACGGGGGGCGATCGAACCGATCGATGGCGGACCCGATGAGCTCGCGGCTTTCATGAAGGCCGAACTCGCCAAGTGGGCGAAGGTCGTGCGCGAAGCGCGGGTGAAGGTGGATTGATCGCAGGCGCTGCAAGCATGCCCGCGCGATTACCCGCTATTCCAGCTTGATCTTTGCGTCGCGGATCACCTTGGCCCACTTGGCGGACTCCCTGCGCAGGTGCTCGGCGAACTGCTCCGGTGTGGAACCGATGACCTGCACGCCCTCGCTGTTCATTCGCTCGCGCACGTCCGGCTGCTGAATGGCCTGCACGAACTCTGTGTTCAGTCGCGCGATCAGCGCCGGGGCTGCTTTCACCGGCAGTACGATCCCGTACCACAGCGAGGCTTCGAAGCCTGGCAGGCCCGCCTCGGCTATGGTCGGAATCTCCGGCGCCACGACCAAACGCTGGGCGCTGCTGGTGCCCAGCGCGCGCAGCTTGCCGGCCCTGATGTGCGGCAGCAGCGCGAGCGGATTGTTGATGGTGAGATGCACCTGCCCGCCGATGGCCTCCGTGATGGCGGCCCCGCCGCCTTTGTAGGGAATCGCCACGATATTGATGCCGGTGATCGACTTGAACAGTTCGAGGGCAAGGTGCCCACCTGACCCGCCGCCAGCCACGCTGCAGTTCAGTTCGCCGGGCCGGGCTCTGGCCAGCGCGATCAGATCCTTGATCGACTTCACCGGCAACGAAGGGTGCGCTGTCAGCAGCAGTGGTGCCGAGGTCAGCAGCGTGACCGGCGCAAAGTCGGCGAGCGGGTCGAACGGCTGCTTCGCGTACAGGTGCTGATTCGTCGCGAAACTGGACACCACCAGCAGCAGCGTATAGCCATCGGCAGGCGCGCGCGCGACGAGCTCGGCGCCGATGTTGCCGTTGGCGCCAGGACGGCTGTCCACGATGATCGGCTGCCCCATGCTCTCGCCCACCTTGGACGCGAGGATACGGGCCAGGATGTCGACCGGTCCGCCGGTCGGGAACCCGACGACAAGGCGCACCGGCTTGGCCGGATACGGCAACCCGGCAACGGACGAAGGGGCCTGCGCGGCGGCCATTGTCGCCACGCTGCAAAGCGCAGCGGTCGCCATCCAAAATCTCATATCGATACCCTTTGCGGTCAGACCGGCGCCGCTTCTGACTGCGGGTGGCGCTGCTGCCACCACTCCGCCATCCCTGCGCAGGTCATGAAGAAAACGCCGGGACGGCGCTGAACGTAGGTCAGAAACTCGTCCACCACGCGGGCGCGGCTCGCGCGGCCGGAACCGTAATCGCCGCGCGCGTGTAGGACGAGGTTCACGAACAGGCCGCACCCGTAGATGGCGTCGAACTCCTCTTTCCAGGTCTTGATGACGCGGTCGTGCCCGTGGCGCGGGCCGTACAAGGTCGAGTCGTCCAGCATCTGGTGGGTGGGGAGCTCCACGATGTCCTTGCCGCCGGCCGTACGCATGACGTACGGCAGGTCGTCGTCCTGAAAACTGCTGTCGTAGCGATAGCCGAGATCGGCGAGATGGCCCAGGGTGGCCGGCGACAGCAGGCCGTGCGGCGCGCGCCAGCCGACCGGTGCGCGGCCGGCGATCCTGGTCAGGGCGGCATGCGCTTTGGCGAGCGTCGCCGCCTCGGCGTCACCCAGTTTGCTGTGATCCTCGAACGCGTAGCCTCGGGCGGCGATCTCGTGCCCGTCCTTCAGCGCTGCTTCCACCGCCTGCGGATGGTTCTCGGCGTCGAGCGCAGGCACGAAGCACGTCCCCTTCACGCCCTGCGCGCGCAGTACGTCGAGCAGGCGCCACACCCCGGCCCGCATACCGTAACGGCCGTAGGAAAAACGGCCGTAGAGGTTCTCCTTCGCCACCTCGTGGAGGTCGACCGATTCGGCGTCGAAGTTCACCGTCACCGTCACGCCGCACACTTGGCCGTCCGGCCAGCACGCCGTTGCTTGCGGCATCACTCGAACTCCCCCGGGTTGGCGAGGCACCAGCGCGCCAGTTCCTGCACGCTGTAGAAGCGCACACCTTCAAACTGCTTGATGTAGCGGATCAGGTCCTCCACGATGCGCGCGCGCGACGGATTGCCCGAGCCCCATCCGCTGCGCGGGTGGAAGGTCAGCATGAAAAACCCGCCTTCCGCGTACAGCGAGTCGAACTCCTGCTTCCAGTGCACCAGCACCTCCGACGCCGGCGTCATGCTGAACTTGAACCATGGAAAATCATCGAGGCTGTAGGTGTTGTTCGGGATCTCCACCATGTCGGTAAGCCGCACCCCGTCGATGCGCGCCATGTACGGCAGGTCGTAGTCCTTGTCGCTGGAATCGTAGACGTAGCCCAGCTTCTTCAGCACCCGCATCGTGCGCGCAGTCTTGCGCCCGGACGGCGACCGCCAGCCGACCGGGGCCACCCCAGTGAGTTCGGTCAGGATTCGGTGGGTACGGGTAAGCAGCTCTTCCTCTTCGTCGCCCAGCTCCCAGCCTTCGTGCAGGTAGCCGTGCGCCGCCACCTCGAACCCGCGGCGGTGGATCTCCTGCACGGTGGCCGGGTAATACTCGGCGTCGTAGCCCGGCACGAAGAAGGTCGAAGGGATGCCGTGCTTCTCGAACAGGTCCATGTAGCGCGGGATGCCGCGCCGCGCCGAATAGCGCCCCCAGGAATTGATTCCGAGCGGCCGCAGCTTGCGGCCGATCTCGTGCGAGGGCCCGTCGAAGTCGACCGTGATCATGCAAGCGCAGCGCACGCCCTCGGGCCATTTGAACTTACCGCGCATGCACTGCCCTCACCTTCGTGCCGTCCTGTTCCGGCAGCCGCACCGGCACGTACTCCGAGCGCGTGGGCTGCCCCGCGGCCACGTGCATGACTTCCGCATCCAGATCGAACACCAGCGATGCGATCGTCATCGTCGGCTCCGCGCCAGCATACTCATGCGGGTAGCGGCAGATCGAGCGTGGCGCGCCAAATTCGTCCTTCAGCACCGCCTTCACGTCATCGACCGTGATCGAGCCGATTTTCGGCTCCAGCAGCTGCCGCGCGCGAAAATCGCGGTAGACGCTGTCCCCGGTGTAGTACTTGGCGACGCCGGTGGCCTGCGCGACCGGGGACTGAAAGTGGTTGGCGTGGGTCAGCAGCCCGCGCTCCGGATACATCATGTACACATGATCCGGCGTGGTTTCGAAGTCGATGCCCACACCGTCGCGGTGCGCGATCACATAGTTACCGGAAGCGCCGCGCGGCGACTTGACCAGCGTGTCGATCGCCTCGTAGTAATGACGGGAATTGAGGATGCGCCGGCGCAGGATCGGGATCGGCACGCCCACCCGGCCCTTGTCCTCGTTGGAGACCAGCAGGTTGCCGCAGACGGCGATGCCATGCTCGTTGAAGCCGTCGCGCCCGACCATGCCGGCCTCGACCACCAGCGACAGCGCCGGTTTGCCTTTCTGCTTCACGCGCAGGATCACCACCGTCTCGACCGTGGGATCGCGCCAGTCCCAGTTCTTGCCGATGATGACGCCGCCGCCTTTGGTCGCTTCCGGCAGCGCGATGATCGTGGTGCACTCGGTGGCGGGCTTTGTACCCGCCAGCGAGCCGTACAGCAGCTCGGTCCGGCAGTTGACGGCCACGATGTCTTCAAGCTTCTGCCCGGCGCCCGCTGCGATGCCGCCGATCTCCGCCATGATGCCGGCATCGAGAGCTTCGATTTGCGCGGCGAAGGCATGTGCGCGCTCGCGCACCTCCGCCAGCGACAGCTTTGCCTGACGGCCGAAGGCCGACAGATAAATCTCGATAGTGCGGGCAACGCGGTCGGCCGCCTGGGCGCCATACTGCTCGCCACACTCGCGTGCGTCGCCTTCGATGCTGTAAACGGGGAAAGGTTTGTAGGTCGTCACCGGAGGCCGCTGCCGAATTGCCGATACCGAATTGGCGATACCGAACTGCCAATACTGAAATGCCAATACATGCGCCCGCGAAATCACTATTTTATCTGCGGTGATCCTGGGGCGCAGGCTTTCAATATCATACACACGGCCGCGCCGTTGCGGAACGGCGCGACGCCAGCAGCCCGAAAACATCGCGCCGATGATGCTATATTTTGGATGCTCCCTACCACCCTGCAGGATGTCGCCATGGCACTCGACCTCATCATCCGGAACGGCACCCTAATCGACGGCACCGGCGCCCCGCGTCAACGCGCGGACGTCGGCATCAAGGACGGCCGCATCGTGGAAGTCGGCGCCGTCAAGGATGGCGCCCGCGAAACCGTGGACGCAGACGGTCTTGTCGTGTGCCCCGGCTTCGTCGATCCGCACACGCACTACGACGCGCAGATCTCCTGGGACCCGCTGCTCCACAGCTCCTCCGAGCACGGCGTCACGACCGTGGTGATGGGCAACTGCGGCGTCGGTGTCGCGCCCTGCCGCCCGACGGACCACGACCGCGTGATCGAGGACCTGATCAACGTCGAGGGCATGTCGAAATCGGTCCTGGAGGAAGGCATCCAGTGGCAGTGGGACAGCTTCACTGACTATCTCGGCATGGCCGGGCGCCAGCAATGCGCGCTCAACCGCGCGTTTCTGGTGCCGCTGTCGCCGCTGCGCACGTACGTGATGGGCGGTGACGCCAGCGAGCGCGGCGCCACGCCGGCAGAAACGCAGGTCATCTCGGGGCTGCTGCAGGCCGCCATGCAAGCCGGTGCCTCGGGCTTCAGCTCCTCCAACAACCGCTCGCAGATCGGCTACCAGGGCAAGCCCTTCGCCGCCCGTCTTACGAGCCGCGAAGAATACGCCGCCTATTGCGGCGTGCTCAAGCAGGCGGGCCGTGGCGTGATCCAGATCGCGGTGACCAACCGCTTCGCGACGCTGGCGGACGACGAATACGAACTGCTCGACCATCTGCTCACGCAGAGCGGCCGCAAGGTGACGTGGATATCGCTGCTGAACGACCCGAACAAGCCTGGCGGCTGCCGCGACGTGCTGGAAAAGGCTGCTCCGCTACTCGCGCGCGGCTGCGCGCCGCAGATGCTGATCCGCCCGATGCTGCGCGAATTCACGCTGATCAAGCCCTACCCCTTCATGGAACTGCAGTCGGCGGGCCGCGTGTTCAACCAGAGCCTGGAAACGCAGAAGCAGATCTATGCCGACCCGGCGTTCCGCGCCGCGATCAAGGGCGAACTGGCCCAGGGCCGGCGCTTCACCGGCCAGCCGCCCAAGACCATCGTCTGCAAGGTCGGCAACCCGGCACTGCGCGGCCACGAGATGCGCACGGTCGGGGAGGTCGCCGCCGACCGCAACAAGGACCCGCTCGACACGTTGCTCGATATCGCGCTGGAGGATAACCTCGAGACGCTGTTCGCCTACGAACGCGGCAACAGCGACCGCAAGCAGATCGCCGACATGCTGTGCGACCCGCGCACCATGATCGGGCTCGCCGATGGCGGCGCGCATGTGGACATGCTGTACGAGGCTGGCTATCCGACCTTCCTTCTCTCACACTGGGTACGCGAGCAGCAGGCACTGACGCTTGAGCACGCCATCCAGCGCATCACCTCGGAACCTGCGGACTTCTTCGGCCTCCACGACCGCGGGCGCATCGCCCCAGGTCAGGGCGCGGACGTCGTCCTGTTCGACGCCGACACTATCGGTTCCCCGGAGCGCGGCGCCTTCATTTACGACTTGCCGACCGGCGCTGGGCGCCTGCACGCCAGGGCACAGGGCATCGCGCGCGTCATCGTCAACGGCCGCACGCTGTACCGCGACGGCGAGCCCACTGGCGAACGTTCGGGCAAACTCCTTGCTGCCCGCTAACGCACACCTCTCACCCCGAAAGCCACGATGAGCTACGACATACTGATCAGGAACGGCACCCTTGTCGACGGCACCGGCGCGCCGGGCTATGCCGCCGATCTCGCCGTCAAGGACGGCCGCATCGTGGAGATCGGCAAACCCAAGGGCGAAGCCACGCAGGTCATCGACGCCACCGGCCAGGTGGTGTGCCCGGGCTTCATCGACCCACACACCCACTACGACCCGCAGATCACCTGGGACCGTCTGCTCGAGAGTTCGTCCGAACATGGCATCACCACCGTGGTGCTCGGCAACTGCGGCGTCGGCGTTGCGCCCTGCCGTCCCGACCACCACGAACTGCTGTGCCAGGACCTGATTACCGTCGAGGGCATGGAGAGCGCTGTGCTCAAGGCCGGCATCCAGTGGGACTGGGAGACTTTTCCGGAATACATGGATGCCGCCCAGAGGCGCGGCAGCGGCCCCAACCTCGCGTTCCTGGTGCCGCTCGCGCCGGTACGCACCTATGTGCTGGGGCTGGAAGGGCCCGACCGCGCGGCGACCGCCGATGAGACGAAGCAGATCGTCAACCTGCTGACGGAAGCGGTGGACGCCGGCGCCTGGGGCTGGTCCACCACCGCGATCCGTTCCCACGTCGGTTTCCACGGCAAGCCGCTGTCCGCGCGCGCCGCCAGCCGCGAGGAGCTCGCCGCCTATGCCCAGGTGCTCAAGAAATCCAGGCGCGGCATCATCGAGCTCGCCCTGACCAAGCGTTTTGCGAACCTCGACGACGACGAGATGGAACTGCTCGGCTTCCTGCTCGACCACAGCGAGCGCCCCGTCACGTGGCTCTCACTGCACAACCTGACCGAGAAGCCGGATGCCGTGCCGGAAATTCTGGCCAAGGCCGATGCCCTCATCCGCCGGCGCGGCCTGCCGCAGATCCTGACGCGCCCGCTGATCTCCGAGTTGACGCTGAAATCGCCCTTCCAGTTCACCGAGATCGTCGCCGCCAAGGGAATCTTCAACCAACCGGTCGAAAAACAGATGGCGCTCTACAGCGACCGCGCCTTCCGCGACGCCTTCCGCGAGGAACTGAAACTCGGCCGCAAGTTCACCAACCAGGCTCAGAACGTCGGCGTGTTCAAGGTCGCCGATCGGAAGAACCAGGCTTACGAGGGCCGCACCATCGGCGAGATCGCCGCCGAACGCAAGGCCGACCCGGTCGACTGCCTGTTCGACTTCGCCATCGCGGAGAAGCTCGAAACCAAGTTCATCCTGCCGCGCGCCAACACCAACCGCGAACGAATCCCGGAACTGCTGCGCGAATCCGACCGCACGCTGATCGGGCTGTCCGACGGCGGCGCGCACGTGGACATGTTCTGCGAGGCGGGCTATACCACCTACCTGCTGGGGCACTGGGTGCGCGAGAAAAAGGCGCTGACGCTGGAGCATGCGGTCAAGCGCGTGACCTCCGAACCGGCGGACTTCCTGGGCATCACCGACCGTGGACGACTCGAGCCTGGCCTCGCCGCGGACATCGTGGTGTTCGACCCGACCACGGTGAACTCGCCCACGCGCGGCAGCATGGTCTACGACCTCCCCGCCGGCGGTGGCCGTCTGGTGGCGAAGGCCACTGGCGTTTCGAAGGTCATCGTCAACGGCAAACCGCTGTTCGACCGCGGCGCGCACACCGGCGCATTTCCTGGGCGCGTGCTGAGGTCGCGCGCCTGACCGGGCTCTAGTCCACCTTCGCGCCAGTTGCCTTGACCACCTTGGCCCACTTCGTGATCTCCGCGCGAAAGTGAGCGTCGAACGCCGCCGGCGTGCTGACGACGAGTTCCGCGCCCTGCGCGGCGAAGCGCGCCTCGCTTTCCGGCGTCCTCAGGCCTTTGGCGATTTCAGCATGCAGGCGCGCGATATTGACCGGTGGCGTGCGCGCCGGGGCCATGACACCGTACCAGGCCGTGACTTCATAGCCGGGTAATCCGGACTCGGCGATGGTCGGCACATCCGGCGCGAAGGTTAAGCGCTTCGCGCTCGCGACGCCCAGCGCCCTCAGCTTGCCGGCTTTCACCAGCGGCTGTGCGGAGAACATGCTGGTGAAAAGCAAGTTGATCTGTCCGCCCAGCAGATCGCTCATTGCCTGCCCGCCCCCTTTGTAGGGCACGTGCAGCACGTCGATGCCAGAGGTCATTTTCAGCAGTTCCATCGCCAGGTGGGCCGCCGACCCGCTGCCGCCCGACGCGTAGTTCAGCTGGCCGGGACGGGCTTTGGCCAGCGCGATCAGTTCCCGCACGTTGGCCGCCGCCACGCCTGGATTCGCCACCAGCACGTTCGGCAGAAAGGCCACCAGCGTGACCGCCGCCAAATCGCGTTGCGGATCGTAGGGCAACCGCGGGTACAGGCTGGCGTTGATGGCGGTCGAGGGACTGGCCATCAGCAGCGTGTGGCCATCAGGCACCGCTTTCGCCACGACATCGGTGCCGACGATCCCGCCAGCGCCCGCGCGATTGTCGACCACCACGGTTTCGCCGAAGCCCTCGGCAAGCTTTTGCGCGACGATGCGGGCGAGCGCATCCGTTGCAGCACCCGGCGGGAAAGGCACCACGATGCGAATCGGACGCGCGGGAAAATTCTGCGCCAGCACTGGCGCCGAACACAATAGCAGCGCGGCGCCCCACCGCCGTGCTGACCAGAAGCGCGAAACCCCGGAAACACCTGGCTGCATAGTTCCTCGAAGACGATCAACAATGACGGCTGCGAAGTTACCATTTTCCGCAGGTGTCATGCCGACATGCTCGAACTGGCCTTCTTCAAAAACTTCAGGTATTCCAGCGCGCAGGCATCCGGGATCTCGGCCGTCATGCCATGGGCCGCGCCGGGAAAGGTGACCAGCGTGCAGTTGCGCAGGAACGACACCATGCGATCGTACTCTGCGCGCTCGACCATCGGATCGGGGTCAGGCACGGCCATCATCACTGGGAAATCGAACTCGGCCAGACGCTCGGTGTACTCCTCGCTTGCCATCAGCGGCACGAAGTGCGACAGGTACTCGACGGTCAGGCCATCGGCCGAGTCGAGGTACCAGCGCAGGTGCTCGGGCGAGGCATCGCCGATGCGGTCGCGCGCGGTTTCGGCCAGGAAACCGCGCACGCCGCCACGGGCCACACGGGCCAGCCAGTCGCCCTTCTGCGGACGGCTGGGTGGAATGCCGGCGGTGGCCGCATACAGCGCGAGCGTATGGAAGCGGTCCGGCCGGCGCAGCGCTGTCTGCCCGGCAATCATGCCCCCGGCGGAAGAGCCCATCACGTGCGCACGATCGATGCGGAGGTGATCGAACAGTTCGACCAGGTCTGCGGCGAGCCGATCGTGGCTCAGGCCCTCGACCGGGCCGGGGTCGGAGCGGCCGTGTCCACGGATGTCCGGACGAACCACCCGGAACTCCCGGGCCAGGTGGGGCACCCAGCCGAACAGCCGCAGCGAACTGCCCATGCCGGGGTGCAGCAGCACGACCGTGGGTGCATCGGTCCACGGGTCGGTGAAGTCATCGCCGCGATAGAACAGACGGGTGCCATCGCTCGCGGTCCAGAACTGTTCGACGGTCATCCGCAGGGCCCCAACCTTGGTGAATGCTTCCGGCGCGCGGCGAGCGCACCGGGTGCGCATGGCCCGATTCCGTCCATGTGGCGGAGGTTACCACACGCCTCTGCTACCATTTGAGGTTTGATCGATACAGGCCAAGCTCGATGATGAACCGCCCGTTGCTGCTTTCACTGATTTTGCTTGCGACCTTTCCGGCACAGGCTGCCGAGTTCCCGAATCGCCCCATCCGCTGGATCGTGCCGTTCGCGCCAGGCGGCAGCGCCGACGCGCTGGCGCGCCTGGTGCAGCCCGCATTCAACGAAACCTTCGGGCAGCAATTGCTGATCGACAACCGGCCCGGGGCGAGCAGCACCATCGGTGCCGACATCGTCGCCAAGGCGCCGCCGGATGGCTACACCCTGCTGTTGATCACCACGACACACACGGTCAACCCCAGCATGATGAAGCTGCCGTTCGACCCGATGAAGGATTTCGCACCGGTCTCGCAGCTGATGTCGCAGCCGAACATCCTGGTCGTGCATCCGTCGGTGCCGGCTCGTTCGGTCAAGGAACTGGTGGCACTGGCCAAAACCCAGGCCGGGGGCTTGAGCTACGCGTCCGGCGGCAACGGCAGTTCACCCCACCTTTCGGGCGAGCTGTTCAAGATCGTCGCTGGCGTCGACTTCACGCATATCCCTTACCAGAGCTCTGGCCCGGCGGTGAACGACCTGCTGGGCGGCCATGTGCCGATGATGTTTGCCGGACCACTCGCCATCGAAGGATTCGTCAAGTCCGGGCGCCTGCGTGCGCTTGCAGTCGCCGACGTGCACCGCACCTCGGCGCTGCCGAAGATCCCGACGATGAAAGAGGCAGGGTACGGTGGCGTGGAAACCGGCACCTGGTTCGGCGTTCTCGCGCCCGGGGCCACGCCGCGTCCGATCGTGAACACTGCAAACGCGGCGATGGTAAAGGCCCTGCGCACCCCGGCACTGAAGGCGAAGCTCGATACCCAGGGTGTCGACATCGTTGCCAGTTCCCCGCAGGACTTCAGCGCGTTCATGGCCGCCGAGATCACCAAATGGGCGCGCGTGGTCAAGCAGGCCGGCGTGAAACCCGGGTGAGCTCAGCCATGGAACCCGCATAAAGTCTGCGCTGGGGCATTGTCGGACTCGGCCTTGGCAGCAGACCCATAGCGCGTCGAGCCGCACGCACTCTCGACCCCATGCTTCGAGGAACCCAAGGAGCGCGAGCGCCACTATCTCCTTCGACTACACGCACGTGATCAGCTCTGATCCCCTGGCCGCCGCTGACTGGTATGTGGCCAAGCTTGGCGGTTGCGTCGTCAAGAGCGCCGAGGTCGCGGGCGCACTACAGATCTACGTCGGCTTCGCCGACGGCGCGATGGTCGTCGTGCGCGGCCAGCGACCTGGCGAGAGCGCGTCCGGCAAAGCGAGTCTGCAATGGTGGGGCATCGATCACTTCGGCATGCGCGTGCGCGGAGACTTCGATGGCTTCTGCAATGACCTGCGCGGCAAAGGGGTGAAGTTCTCGATGGCTCTCGCAGAATCGCGACGGACGTCTGCTCGGTCACGTGAAGGACCTCGGCGGCGACTACAGCAATCGATTCGCGCGGTGATCTGCCGTCGCGCCCGCCGCACCCGCTGAGACCGTTTCTGCCGACGCGAACGATGTGACTGGCGCGGCCTCGGGGACAGGCATCCGCTCCTCCTCTGCAATGAGTGCCGGCGCCACGGCGCGGTGCGGTCTGGGGGCGGCTCGACCGCCGGTAAAGGCTGGCCCGGGCGCCCCCCGTTCGCACTACCCCGGCATCGGTCCGGGCCATTGCGCCACGCTCTACCGCGGCACCGCAGTGCGCTACCTGTCCACGCTCAGGTTGAGCGCCTTGCTCATCTTCAGGTTGTCCTCGATCGTCGCCCGCACGATTTCCCGGAACTGAGCCGGCGCAGTGATCAGTATCTCGGTGGCCTGCGCGGCCATCTGAGTCTTAATGTCAGGCCGGTCCATGGTGGCGGCGAGCCCGGCGTGCAGGCGTTTCAACACCGGCGCCGGTGCGTTGAAAAAACACGGCCTGAGGCGCACTATCGCCCCGGTCCGAAGAAAACGGGAGCAACCATGAAGATCAAGCGCATCGAACATGTGGGCATCGTCGTCGGCAACCTGGAACGCAGCCGTGCGC
>Ga0105046_10001714_pt1 | contig 33942 bp, 27 predicted proteins | sample MAT03_FD_78385 | JGI IMG/M metagenome (GOLD analysis project Ga0105046, IMG submission 78385) | Freshwater microbial communities from Lake Fryxell liftoff mats and glacier meltwater in Antarctica - MAT-03 (megahit assembly) | ecosystem: Environmental > Aquatic > Freshwater > Ice > Liftoff... | reverse complement strand
TCCCGACTCTATACTCCCGACTCTATATTCTATCTCATGCAACATCACAATCATATCCTTATCATACGGCCGGAGAGCTAATTTTTTCTCCACAGCAAACTGAAGAATATCAGCAGGGCTGCAAAAGCCTTTATTGACCAATGTATCCTGGTCATCTAATCCCAGAAAGAAAAGTTGTTTCAACGTAAGATTAGCTTCATGCATTTTATGGGCAAGAAAAGCCGCTGCTTTACTTTTCACTTCATCAATTCCTACTTCTTCAATATTCCCTTTATCATCAGCAGCCATAAATGATTCTGGCATTTCGGCACCTTCGGCTTCAGCTTCGTTTTCTGCTTCCATTAACTGCAGCAGATTTTCCATCATGCTTTTTGTTTCCGCAAACCGTTCTGTCAGTTTTTCACTCAGCCATTCACTAAACCCATTTTTATCCATGTGTTCCTTAAAAACTTCCTGTAAAGTTTTACCGTCAGTTTCATACTCCGGTGTTTCATCTATCAGTTTCAGATCAATGATGTTTTTCCAGCCATACATAAAATCGGGATGGCGGAGTGTGGTGCGGATAAAAGTAGGGGCATCTTCCAATCCATACAAAGGCGTATAGCTTAGAGAATCCCTGTTGGGATACCAGCATAAAAAACCAATCTCCGGAATCTCCACCAACCGTTCTGTAGTAAACAATTCTTCATACGAAATTTTCTTCTCTACACCATTCTCCCTGAAGTGGGCACCGGCTTTTCCAGCCATAATAATGTTACGGGGGTTCCAGCTTATTTTATAATGCCAGGGATTATCATCGCTTTCAGGAGCTACCAGGCCGCCACAATGTGATTGAAAAGAAGTAACTGTTCCACCTTTGCTATGAATTTCATCAATGATTTTCATAGCACTCATGTGATCAATACCTGGGTCGAGGCCCATCTCATACAGGAAGAGGAGTTTTTTATTTTCGATTGCTGATTGCAGGCTTTTGATTGGTTCATCGAGGTAGGAAGCTGTCAATAGATTTTTAGACATTTCAATGCAGGACGCTGCTACTTTAATATGCAGGCCGGGTGGCAGCAATGAAATAACAATATCTGAATGCCGGATATATTTGCTCCTTTCGGCTGTATCATTAATATCAAATGAAATAGCCATGGCCCTTTGTGAACCACCAACCTTTGACTGAGCTAATTTCAGATCTGCATCCACCACTACTACTTTCCAATTTTCTGTAATTGCATTTTCCAGTAAATAGTCAATTAAAACAGTGGCTGATTTTCCGGCTCCAAATAATAGAATCGTCTTCATAAAAAATCCTGTTGAACGAACCGGAAAATTAGGACGAAAAAGCCATAAAACATCCGTAAAAACCACCGGCAAAATACCATTATTCTCAGCAAGTTAAATAATCCACAAGGGTGGAAAAAATAGCCTAAAAAACACCTTCTTTTATCAGGTTTTGAGGTTGAAAAAAGGTAGATTTGCAAACCTTATAAAACCGGCTTTTTTCAGCCGTTTTTGCCAATAAAAATCAATTAAAAAAGCAGAAGGAAAAACTAACGATGGAAGAAAATCTTGAGCCACAGGAAACGAATGACAGCGACCGGATAATTCCCGTTAACATCGAAGAACAAATGAAGACTGCCTACATTGATTATTCAATGTCGGTAATAGTTGGCCGTGCCTTACCCGATGTAAGAGATGGATTAAAGCCGGTACACCGCCGTATTTTATTTGCCATGAACCAACTGGGGCTGCATTATAACAAGCCATATAAAAAATCGGCCCGTCTGGTGGGGGAAGTGCTGGGTAAGTATCATCCGCATGGTGATACGTCTGTGTACGATGCAATGGTGCGTATGGCGCAGGAGTGGAGTATGCGTTATACAATGGTAGATGGTCAGGGAAATTTTGGTAACCAGGATGGTGATGGCCCGGCGGCCATGCGTTATACCGAAACAAGATTGGAACGATTGGCAGAGCATATGCTGGATGATATTGAAAAAGATACGGTTGATTTCCAGTTGAACTTTGATGATTCAGAAAAAGAGCCTACCGTTCTTCCTACAAGAATTCCTAACCTATTAATAAATGGTTCCAGTGGTATTGCCGTAGGTATGGCCACCAATATGATGCCGCACAATCTCTCAGAAGCGATTGATGGTTGTATTGCCTATATTGATAACAGGGAGATTACTATTGATGAATTGATGCAGCATGTAAAAGCTCCCGACTTTCCAACGGGTGGTGTCATCTATGGAATGGAAGGGGTGAAGGCAGCTATGCACTTTGGCCGTGGCAAGGTAGTGGTAAGGGGCAAATTGACTGTTGAAACTAAAGCCAATGGTAAAGAACAAATCATCATTACCGAAGTACCCTACCAGGTAAACCGTGATGCACTGACCAACCGTATCGGCGAATTGGTAAATGAAAAAGTGATAGAAGGAATTTCTCATGTAAATAATGAATCAAATAATAAAGAAGGAACAAGGGTAGTAGTTGATTTGAAAAAAGATGCTATTGCCAATGTTATCATCAACCAATTATATAAACTTACCGACCTGCAAACCTCTTACGGTATCAACAATGTTGCTATTGTAAAAGGAAGACCAAGAACGCTGAACCTGAAAGACCTGATAAGTGAGTTTGTTGAGTTCCGTCATGAAGTGGTGGTGCGACGAACAGAGTTTGAATTAAGAGAAGCAGAGAAAAGAGCACATATATTAAAAGGCTATCTCATTGCACTGGACCATCTGGATGAAGTGATTGCCCTTATCCGTTCATCTTCCACACCGGATATTGCAAAGGAGAACCTGGTAAATGCCGGATGGGGATTGGATGAGATACAGGCCAAAGCAATACTTGAACTCCGTTTGCAGCGCCTTACCGGCATGGAAAGGGATAAGATAAAAGAGGAGTTTGATGAATTGATGCAACTGATTGCCCGTCTGAATGAACTACTGACAAACGAAGGAATGAGGTTTGATATTATTAAAACTGAATTGCTGGAGATAAAAGAAAAGTTCGGTGACGAAAGAAAAACAGAAATTACTTATCTTGATGATGAAGTAAAAATAAAAGACCTGATTAAAGAAGAAGATGTAGTAATCACTATATCACATCTTGGCTATATCAAACGTACACCGGCTGATGAATTCCGTTCTCAGCGGCGTGGCGGCAGGGGAGCTATGGGTGGAAAAACGAGGGATGAAGATTATATAGAACATCTTTTTGTGGCATCTACACATCATACCATGCTATTCTTTACAGAAAAAGGACGGGTATATTGGCTGAATGTATATGAAATACCTGACGGAGAAAAAACCGGTAAGGGCCGTGCCATCCAAAACCTGATGCAGCTGCCGCCGGATGATAAAGTAAGAGCTATCCTTGATGTGAAAGATTTGAAAGATGAAGAATTTGTAAAAGCACATAATATTGTCCTTTGTACCAAGAAAGGGATTATTAAGAAAACAGAGTTGACAGATTTCAGCCGCCCAAGACAAACCGGGGTGAATGCTATCAACATTGTTGAAGGTGATGAATTGCTGGAAGCAAAAATGACAGATGGCAAATGTGAAATAATGATGGCAGTAAAAAGTGGCCGGGCTATCCGTTTCTCCGAAGAAAAAGTAAGGGCAACTGGTCGTGGGGCTATTGGTGTGGCAGGTATAGAAGTAGATGATGATAACGATGAAGTGGTGGGTATGATTTGTGTAAACCCTGAAACAGATGCAGACAGAACCGTATTGGTGGTAAGTGAAAAAGGATTTGGTAAAAGAACCCCGGTAGATGAATATCGTTATACAAACCGTGGTGGTAAAGGGGTGAAAACAATCAGTGTAACTGATAAAACAGGTTCGTTGGTTGGAATATTAGCTGTTGCCCAGACAGAAGACATCATGATCAGCTGCAAGAGTGGTGTTACCATCCGGATGCCGGTTAGCGGCATCAGCGAACAGGGCCGTGCCACACAAGGGGTGAAGTTGATAAGACTGGATGAAGGTGATGAGATTGCCGCTATCACCCAACTGGATGACCAGCAACCGGTAGTACTGACTGATGAAAATGTAATTGACGAAAACTCAACAAATGATGAAGCAACCGAAACTGGTGAAAACACATCTACAGGTGACGATGTTGCAGAATAATCAGTAATTTGTAAATGATTAATTGCCTTATTTATTATAAATCAAAAGAAAACAGATGAAAAGAATCCTATTCTTACTAACGATGAGCTTGTCTGCTTTTTGGGCGACAGCTCAGAAAATGGAAGACATAAAAAATCTACTGGTGTTTAATAAGTTTAAAGAAGCAAAAGTTGAAATAGATAAGGGGATGAACAATCCTAAATTTAACACCAAAGCAGAAGCTTATATGTTGAAAACTGTCATTTATGCTGGGTTGTCAATGGAAGAAGCTACTAAAAATACCCCTGCGGGAGACCAATTAGCAAGTGATGCAGATGCGGCCTTTAAGAAATATATGGAAATGGATCCCGCAATTTCTTTAATAAATGACCCGATTTATCAAAATGGGCCTACCAATCTTTATTCTAATTATTATGCTTCAGGATACACCGATTATTCAGCTTTAGTAAAGAATAAAGAGAAGTCACCAGAAAAATGGGATATCCCTTATAATAAATTTAAAAGAGGCGTTGAATACTCCGATCTGTTAATAAGCAAAAAACTTATTCAATTGGCATTAGACACTAATATTCTTATTCTCGCTGGCATTACCGCTGAAAATAGCAGCACTAAAGATGAGGCGGTAATTTATTACAACCGTTTGGCAGATAGTAAAGTAACTGGCGAAGGGTTTGAGTCGGTTTATCGTTACCTCGTAAGCTATTATTTCGGGAAAAAGAATATGCCATTATTTGAAAAATATGAAGCGCTGGGTAAAGAATTATATCCTAAAAGTGAATATTTTAATTTTGATAAAGTTGACTTTGCAGTTGGATTAGCTGAAACTTTTACTGACAAATTAAATGCATTGGATGAGGTTTTAGTAACAGACCCTTCTAATTATAAAGCCAATGAACAGTTATGGAGTATAATTTATGACTCAATCAATTTGAACAGGGAAAGAGAAATTCAGCCCAAAAATGTAGAACAACTTGAAGCTAGGATGATTGCAGCAATGAATAAATCAATTGCTGCTAAACCTGCTGAAGTTGATACATATATTTACTTAGGAAATTATTTTATTGGTAAAAAGAATGTTGTTTCCGATGCAAGACAAGCCCATGCGGATGAAATGAAGGCCCGTACCAAACCCGGAACCATGGCATCTAAAGAGGATGTTGCGAAAAGAGAGAAACTTGATAAAGATTATGCTGATGCTATGGAAACAATAAGAGGACCGTATGAAGATGCAGCGAAACTGTTTGCCGCAAAAAAACATCTGGAAACCAAGGAGAAAAGCCAATACAAAAATATAGTTGGCTATTTGTCAGAAATTTATGAACTAAAGAAGAAAAGGGCAAAAGCAAAATCTCCTGAACAGTTGGGTTTTGAAGCAGAAGAGAAGAAGTGGAATGAGGTGTATGAAAGTATAAAGTAATTGGTTTTAAGGAAAAGCCGCTTAAGTGCGGCATTTCTTATTGGTCACAACTTAACATAATATATATTATAGGAAATAAAACATTCAGACAGACACTTTATCTCACAATTTACGTTATGTCGGAACGTAGTAAATCATACTCTTGGTAGATTCGGTAAATGTATCACAAACATATTGAAATTCATGTCGGGATTAGTTACTTACTTATAGTACTAATTGGCGGAAATACTGAGTAATTCGCCATAATGAGTTTCCGCCATCTGACTCATTTTTTTTCGCTTTTATCAAACTGCCTGAATATTAGTCGCAGGTTCTGATCATATGTAAAGTAATTGTACAGCCAGTTGCTGAATACAAAAAATCTGTTCTTCACCCCCAATATCAGCATCAGGTGCAGTCCCATCCATATCATCCAGGCTATAAATCCTCCGAAATGTAATTTGGGTTTTGGAATATCAACTACGGCAAGATTTCGTCCAACGGTGGCCATAGAGCCTTTATCCTTGTATTCAAACTCATAATGCGTATCCGGGTTTGATTTTCTTTCAATCAATTTAAAATTTCCTGCCAATAAATCGGCCTGCTGCATGGCCACCGGTGCCACTTGCGGATGCCCTGTTTTATACTTAGGTGTTTCCATATAAGCCAGGTCGCCGATAACATATATATTATTGTATCCGCTTACCCTGCAATATCGGTCTGTTGTAATTCGGTTTCCTCTGGCTATTAAACCTTTATCTACCCCATTTGGAATATTACCTTTAACTCCGGCAGCCCAAATCATTGTACTCGTTGAAATTTGCTCTCCGTTATTCAGTAACACACTGTTTCCATCATACCCTTTTACCAGAGAATTTGTCATCACCTTTACTCCCAGTTTCTCGAGATATTTTTGTGATTGTTTGGATGACTTCTCACTCATTGCAGCCAGTGTTTTACCGGCACCTTCCAACAGGTAAATATTCATCGCCGAGAAATCCAGTTCAGGATAATCTTTGGGTAACACATACTTTTTCATTTCGGCCAATGCACCCGACACCTCCACTCCTGTTGGCCCCCCGCCTACTACCACTATATTCATCAGCCGTTGCAAAACTATTGGGTCTGTAACGGTCAGTGCTGTTTCAAAATTTTGCAATAACTGGTAACGGAGTTGCAGGGCTTCCACCGTTGATTTCATAGGAAAAGCATGACCGGCAATTTGAGTGTTGCCGAAGAAATTAGTATCAGCACCAGTAGCCAATACCAACGCATCATAGTTGATTTCTTCCTTGTCAGTGATAATTTTACTTTGTTCCGGAATTACCTGTTTTAATTCAGCAAGCCGGATATTTACGTTCTTGCTCTTCTGAAAAACTTTACGCAAGGGAAAGGAAATATTACTGGCATCCAATCCTGCCGTAGCTACCTGGTAAAACAGGGGTTGAAACTGGTGATAATTAAAACGGTCAACTAATACGACCTCAAACCCTGGTTTGTTATTGAGTTTTCGGGCAAGCCTTAGTCCCCCAAATCCACCCCCAACGATTACGACCTTCATACAATTAATTTACTGTACAAATTTACATATGTTTCAATAATTTTTGAAAATTTAAAATACGGTTACCCTTACAAATTGGTTCGGCTGATAAATGGTTTTAATACAGCATCCTTACTTTGATTGTTGCTTTTACTTCCTTCAACAATCCAAAAGCCTGTGCAGAAAGTTGTTTGTCAACATCCAGCACCACATAGCCAATGTCATCATTTGTCTTCAGGTATTGACCAAGAATGTTGATCTTATATTTAGAAAGCTGCGTATTTATCTCAGATAATACACCAGGCACATTATTATGTATATGCAGAATACGGTGACTGCCTTCCTGTGGCGGCAAGGCTAATGCCGGCACCGTGTGTGAGCCAAAAGTAATCCCCTTCTCCAGATAATTAAACAACTTTGCACTTACATCTTCACCAATATTTTGCTGTGCCTCTTCGGTGCTGCCACCGATATGAGGCGTAAGAATCACATTCGGACAATCCTGCAGCGGCGTTTGAAAACGGTCGCCATTTTTTTCTGGCTCCCAGGGAAATACATCAATGGCCGCACCACCAATGCTACCATCTAATAATGCTTTTCGTAAAGCATCAAGATCCACCACCTCTCCCCTTGCATAGTTTAGCAGTATGGCCCCTTTCTTAAAATATTTAAGATTGGTTTTATTGATCAGGTTCTTTGTTTGTGAAGTTTCGGGAATATGGAGTGTTACCACATCAGCCTTGTTCAGTAATTCTTTTAATGATTTAGCATCTTCTGCATTACCAAGAGGCAATTTTGTTTCCACGTCATAAAAAATAACTTTCATACCAAGTCCTTCGGCCAGCACACTTACCTGGCTGCCGATATTACCATATCCGATAATGCCCAGCGTTTTTCCACGGAGTTCATGGCTACCTTTAGCCTCTTTCATCCACACACCTTCATGTGCAGCCTTATTCTTATCCGGTATTCTCCTGATAAGCATAATGGAGGAACCAATAACCAGTTCAGCTACCGATCTTGTATTAGAATAAGGGGCATTAAAAACAACTACACCATTCTTAGTGGCGGCTTTTAAATCAACCTGGTTCACACCAATACAAAAGCAACCAATCGTCTGCAATTTTTTTGCTGCATCCAGGATTTTTTTGGTGACTTGTGTTTTAGAACGGATACCCAGGATATGAACATCCTTTATTTCTTCCATCAGTTGTTCTTCGGTCAGTGCTTTTGAAATTTTCTCCACTTGTACATAACCTTGCATGTTAAAATTCTTCACCGCCACATCACTGATATTCTCTAAAAAAAGTATTTTGATCTTTTCTTTGGGGTAGCTTGTTTTATCTGCTTTTGCCATACTGCAAATATACTGTGTGCAACGAAGTTTTTAAACGTAGTCGCAAGTTTGAAGCTATTAACATTTAAAAGATGATTGGGGAAAACTAATCACCTTTTTCGGCTTGGCCTCCTTCTATTTTTGCCTTAATCTAAATATCTTTTATTGAAAACGATTGTTAGTTTTTTATTGCTTGCTGTTTTGATTATTGCCTGTAATTCATCTTCCCGGAATAAAAAACCTGAGGCTGATTCATTACAGTATTATCCTCCTACACCTCAAAAACTCAGTAAAGAAGAATTCAGGAATTATTATCGCCAGCTCAGTGCTTTCCTGGATACCGGTCTGCTTAATACAGGCTTCAACGGCGGCATACTTATTGCCAAAGATGGTGATGTGATCTATGAAAAATATATGGGCAAAGTTGATCTTCGTAAAAAAGATAGCCTTACCAGTACCACCCCTTTGCATATTGCTTCCACCTCAAAAACATTTACTGCCATCGCCATTCTTCGTATGGTGCAGGAAAATAAATTATCGCTGGATGATTCATTGGAAAAATTCTTCCCTGCCTTTCCTTATCATGGGGTTACTGTAAAAATGTTGCTGACACATAGAAGCGGCATACCAAACTACCTCTACTTTATGAGCAATAATAAGTGGGGAATACTGCCAAATAAAAAATGGAACCGGCAATATGCCACCAACCAGGATGTGTTGAAAATGATGTATGATAAAAAGCCAGATCCAACAGGCACACCCGGTGGGAGGTTCAGCTATTGCAATACCAATTTTGTGCTGCTCGCATTGATTATTGAAAAAATTAGTGGCCTTACTTATCCTGTTTATATGCGGCAGCATTTTTTTGAACCACTGCAAATGATAAATACGTTTGTATTTACTTTAAAAGATACGTTAACAGCTACTCCTACTTTCACCAACAAAAATGTTTATTGGGAGTATGATTTTCTGGATGCGACTTATGGCGATAAAAACATTTACACTACCCCGCAGGACTTATTAAAATGGGACCAGGCATTATATACTGACCAGGTACTACAAAAACCATTGCTTGATTCTGCATTTGCACCTTATAGTTTTGAAAAACCTTCTGTTCACAATTATGGATTAGGCTGGCGGCTGCAATTATTACCCAATGGTAAAAAAGTAGTGTATCATTTTGGTAAATGGCATGGCTCTAATGCCGTGTTTGCAAGATTGATTGATGAAAGGGCTACTATCATCATACTGGGTAATAAATTTAACCGGGCCATTTATGATGCAGGTCATCTGTGTTATGATATATTTGGTGACTACCAGCAACGAAAAATGCCCGACGTGGATGAAATAGATAGCCTGAAAACTACAATGCTCAAACCCCAGTCGGCAAAGCAGTCTAAAAAAAATAAGTAATCTTCTCTGCAATCCCGGCAATCTCTCCATAAAATATAAGCAGGCCTACCGCAAAGCCTGAAGCAGAAATTACTGAGCAGATAGTTTAGCCATTATTTTATTTGTACAGGTTTTTTTGTGCAGATCATGACTTTTTATCCAGCCATTCTTTAACTTCAAAATAAAAATGGCCAGATCACACCACCGCAAGAAGCACAAAGAGCATCTCCGGCAATACCAACACAATAATGAGGGTGTTTCATCCAAATCAAAAAGAGGGAAAGTAACTGGTACTTTCGCATTGGTTGGCACTATTTTAGGTGCCGCCATTGGCTATTTTGCTACAGATGGCGTTCCAATGTGGATAGCATTTGGTGCTGTAGCTGGTGGTTTAGCCGGATACCTCGGTGGCCGTTATTTTGACCGGGAAGGAAATTGATATGAAACAGCCCTTGTGTACAAGGTCAATTAAGAGATAACGGGATAAGTTTATTACATTTGTAAAAATAATAATAGCATGACACTTTTTGTTGCCGGATTACCCTATGATCTTGATGACGCTGAGTTAGAAGAAATATTTGAAAAATTTGGCACCATTGCATCTGCAAAAGTTTCTATGGACAGGGAAACAGGAAAAAGCCGGGGCTTTGGTTTTGTAGAAATGCCGGTGGAAGCTGAAGCAAAAGAAGCTATTGAACACCTCAATGATATTTCGCTTGGTAAAAAGCCGTTGGTAGTGAAAAGAGCTGAAGACCGTCAGGGTGGCGGTGGTTCAGGCGGCGGTGGCGGATACCGTGGCGGTGGAAATAGCGGTGGCTCAGGTGGTGGTGGTGGTGGATACCGCGGTGGAAGCGGTGGAGGCGGAGGCTACAACAAAGGTGGTAGTGATGGTGGATATAACCGGGATAGAAATCGTTATTAAAATATGTAAAGCCTCCCGATGGAGGCTTTTTTCATTCGATACTCTTATTTTTTGCAACAACACTTCTCTTGTGTAGTAAAAAAATCTGTTCTCTCTGTGTCATCGTATGTTTTCTATGTTGTTACAGGTTAAAAAGTCAATAACGTCTTTTGCTGCAATAATGATTGGCTTAAATATTTCTGCTCAATTAATTGACAATACTTCTACTTTCAGGAATGTAAATACAAAAAGTTATTTCCGTTTTCACTACGACAACGATTTTTTTACAAATACTGATTATTATTATTCACAGGGTATAACGCTGGAGTATGTTCATCCTTCTTTCAAGAACTTTCCAATGGCAACGCTGTTGTACAAAACAAAGAACAGCGATACTAAATATGGCATCACCTTTAATTTGTTTGGCTACACCCCCACCAGTACTAACAGCAACACAATCTTGTATGGTGACAGGCCATTTGAAGGAAGTATGTCGTTGAAAATGTTTGCCATTTCTTCCAACAGCGCTAAACAACAACAGGTGTCATCGGCTATTCACCTTGGCATTATTGGCCCTGCTGCGTTAGGAGAAGAAATACAAACCAATATTCACCGGTGGACGGGTAATAAATTACCAATAGGCTGGCAGCATCAAATTAAAAATGATGTTATTCTTAACTATCAACTGAATCTCGAAAAGAAACTGCTGGCAACAGATGCTTTTCTTTTGAACGGGGCTGCTGAGTTAAGAGCTGGTACATTACATGACAGGATCGGTGGCGGCATAAATTTTATGGCCGGACACTTTAATAATGCCTACATAACAGAAAAGAAAAAAAAAGTACAATACTATTTGTACGGACAGAGCAGGGTCAACTTCATTGGTTATGATGCCACCATGCAAGGAGGTATATTCAACCAGAAAAGCCCTAACACTATTTCATCCGGCGATGTTTCAAGAATTACCTTCCAGGCAGATGCAGGGTTGGTGCTGCATTTTAAAAAAATATTTCTGGGCTATAATCAATCTTTTCTTAGTAAGGAATTTCGAACAGGCAGAACGCATCGTTGGGGCGGAGTAAGCCTTGGTTTTGCATTTTAGAAGAATCCAAGCTGGAATGTTTTTCTAAATTCATTTACCTTCTCTGTATAAAACTCAACATCAGCAGCTGCATTTGCAGCCTTTTGATAAAAAGCAAAAGCATCGGCGAGGTAGTGGCTGTTTTCCAATAAATAAGCAACACGAAAATATTGTGCCGCCTGGTCTTCAGGCACATTAATGGCCTTTTGAAGTTTAAGAACCTGCTGGTTAACTTTTCTAATTGTTGTATATTTTATCACACCTCCATTACAAATTCCTGTTTTTCTTGCTGCAACAGACCATCCGTAAATATTGTTGGGCTGCATATACTTTTTTATTTTATCAAGTTGGATACTATTGCCAGCTACGCTGTCTTCATATAAATATTTTCCACTTACTACATTATAGAGTACAAAATTATATTTACCGGCATATTCCATATTTGCCGTCCATGATAAAGAGAAAGCACCGGAAGCATAATTCAAGGTATCAAATGCTTCATTAAATTCAATTTCCAGTTGCTCCACCCCTCTTACCGGCGCTTCATTTCTTACCACAGCACCTACTGTTTCCGGGTGATCCCGTTTATAATCATCACTGCGGATATATAATTGATCCCATATGTACTGAAAGTATTTTGATGTAACAGAATGATGATCGGTAGTACAGGAATCTTTCCATTTAGTTACGGGGAAGGTCCCTTCCTTCGTCACGGTAAGGGGTTTACCTTGTTTGCAAACCATTGTCAGTTTTGCTAACCGCTGTGTTTTTACTGATGAGCCGGGTTTTAATACTTTTCCAATTTTTACTCTTGATTCTTTATTGTTTTCAATAACAGTCACATTCCCTTTCATGGAATAAACAAGTAGCTCATCTCCCTTTTGTGCAGTGGCAGAAAAAACAATAAAAATGGAAATAAAAGTGAGTAAATTTTTCATTGTCTTACTCTTTTTCAAATAGAATGGTACAGGTATATGGTTGTAACTTCAGGTAACCATCCTTTCCGCCGCCGGTCACCTCTGAAAAAATATTACCTGACACAGCCACATCGTACTGTCCGGCCTGTACAACAAGGCCTTTTTCTTCGCCGGTTCCATTAAATAATATAAATATCATTTTCCAATTATCACCGGAAGCTTTTCCATTAATCCGATAGGCAAAAATGCCTTCAGGATAACCTTCTTCAAATTGCAGGGTGGTACCAATCAAATTGGCAGTAGGCATACGAAAGGCCGGATGTTCTTTTCGCATTTTTACCAGTGCCTTTACATAATCAAACACATACTTGTTTTTCGTTTTCAGGCTCCAATCAATAGCGTTGATACTGTCAGGCGACTCAAATGAATTTTCCACTCCTTTCTTGCTTCGCAAAAATTCGGAACCTGCATGAAGAAAACTAATTCCCTGTGAAGTAAGCACAATGGACAAAGCCAGCTCATGCATATTTACCCTTTCTGCTTCAGTTGCATTCTTTGCAGAGATGGCCAATTTGTCCCACAATACATGATTATCATGACATTCACAATAACTAATTGTCTGATAAGGTTCAGCTGCATATGGCTTCTTTGAATAATTTACACTGCCGTAATTGACCTGTATATGTTTGCAGGCAGCAACTACCCCAAATTTTATAGTTTCTTGCATCCCTTTTTTACCACTGACAAAACCTTTGTCTGCATGGTCAAATACACTTCCTTTTATTCCGTCCCTGATGTCATCACTAAAGACTGCAATGCGGTCAAGTTTGGATACGTTGGCTTTTAAAGCCCTGAGTGAATCAGGTAATGGTGACGCTCCTGCAGTCCATCCTTCACCATATATCAGTATATCCGGTTTTATTTTATGCAGTTCTTTTGAGATCAGGTTCATGGTTTCAATATCATGCACACCCATCAGGTCAACCCGAAAGCCATCCACATGATACTCCTCCACCCAATACTTCATTGATTCCAGCATAAATTTTCTGAACATAGGTCTTTCACTGGCCGTTTCATTACCACAGGCAGTAGCATTGGAGAACTTGCCATCCTTTGTTTGCCGGTAGTAATAACCTGGTACTAATTGATTGAAATTGGAGGTCTCCGTTAGTGCAGTATGATTATACACTACATCCATCACTACCCTCAGCCCATCTTCATGAAAGGTCTTTACTAACTGTTTCAATTCTTTAATTCTTGTTACACCATCATAGGGGTTGGTGGAATAAGAACCTTCCGGTACATTATAATTCAAAGGATCGTAACCCCAATTATATTTTGCATCCGGCTTTGTTTCATCCACCGAATTAAAATCAAAAAAAGGCAATATGTGAACATGAGTTACTCCCAATTCTTTTATATGATCAAGACCGGTAGATAAACCGGCTGCATTTTTTGTTCCTCTTTCTGTTAGTCCTAAAAATTTTCCTTTATTCTTGATACCTGATGTTGGAGAAATACTGGCATCTCTTACATGCAGTTCATAAATAATAGCATCGGTGGGGTTTTTAAATACAGGGCTTTTATCTTTTTCCCAGTTTGCGGGGTTCGTTTTTGCGAGGTCAACTATCATGGCTCTCTTACCATTTACCCCAACAGCTTTTGCATAAGGGTCAGGTACTTCGTTTTGCCATTTCTTATTAATCATTATACGAAATGTATAAAACAAGCCGGTTTGATTTCCCGGCAATTCAACAACCCAGGTGCCTTCACTGCTTTTTAGCATAGGATGTGTGCTTAGCGGAAAACCCCCATCACCTTCTTTGTATAGTATTAGTTCAGTCTTTTCAGCCGTTGGAGACCAGATACGCAATGCAGATTTAACAGCAGAAAAAGTAAGCCCTAAATCAGTGCCTTTGTAAACAGGATATTTACTATAGTCGGTTTTCTGTGCTTTTCCTGAAAATAGTTGCGCAATAAAACCAAGCAGCATAACACACTTCTTCATTAAGAGATGAATTTTGATGTAAAGATACTGCTATTACAAAGCAAAAAAATACCGTGAAGCTGGTAGGGCATTACAAATGTTTTTGTTAACTAATTGTGTACAGCATTTTGGCTTTTGGCAATGTTTGCTGTAAATTGTTGTTTCATTTACACAAACAACTTTCTTGCTTTATGGGAGATCTCCAGTTAAAAAAACAACCAAAGAAATACGATGCCGTGATAGTAGGTTCTGGTGCAGGTGGCGGCATGGCAGCTTATATGCTGGCGAATGCCGGATTAAAAGTTTGCATTATAGAAGCCGGTTATATGTATGATCCGCAAAAAAATATTACTCAATTAAAAAATCCCTGGGATAGCCCCCGCCGTGGAGCCAGTACCAAACTTCGTCCCTTTGGCGATTTTGATGCCTGTTATGGTGGCTGGTCGCTGGAAGGAGAACCTTTTACAAAAGAAACCGGTACTGACTGGGCATGGTGGCGGGCAAGGATGCTGGGTGGCCGCACCAATCACTGGGGAAGAATTTCACTTCGGTTCGGCCCGAAAGATTTTAAAAGAAAAAGTATTGATGGATTGGGCGACGATTGGCCTATTGGCTATGAAGATGTAAAACCTTATTACGACAAGGTAGATAAATTGATTGGCATATTTGGCACCAATGAAGGGTTAGAAAATGATCCGGATGGTTTTTTTCTTAAACCACCCAAGCCAAGGTTACATGAACTGTTTATTAAGAATGCTGCAACGCAAGCCGGTGTAAAAGTAATTCCTTCCCGTCTTTCCATTCTTACGGAACCAATAAAAAATGATGCGGGCAGAGGGGCTTGTTTTTTCTGCGGTCAATGCAACAGGAACTGCAGTATGGCGAAAGCTGACTTCTCCTCCCCCAACGCCTTAATATATCCTGCGATGAAGACAGGAAATATTGATGTAGTGGCGAATGCAATGGCAAGAGAAGTACTGACAAATAATGAAGGATTAGCTACCGGTGTTTCTTATATCAGCAAAGAAGATATGATGGAATACCAGGTGGAAGGGAAAGTGGTAATAGTGGCAGCGAGTGCCTGCGAAAGTGCAAGGTTATTACTCAATTCAAAATCACAACGTCATCCAAACGGATTGGCTAATAGCAGCGATGTGGTGGGAAAATATTTGCATGATTCAACAGGTGCTGCATTAGGCGGCATTCTTCCACAATTGTTTGATAGAAAAAGATACAATGAAGATGGTGTGGGTGGTATGCACATTTATTCTCCGTGGTGGTTAGACAATAAAAAATTGGACTTCCCAAGAGGTTATCATGTGGAATATTGGGGAGGACAAAGTCAGCCTTCCTATGGTTTTAGCTGGGGCATTGAAAATCTGAATGGTAAATATGTAGTAAAAGGAAAACAGAAAGAAGGTGGTGGGTATGGTGCTTCTTTGAAAGAAGATTATCGTTATTTCTATGGTTGCGGTGTTGGTATGGCTGGTCGTGGCGAAGCTATTCCTATTGAAAGTAATAACTGTTCTATTGATCCCAATGTGGTGGATAAATTCGGTATTCCTGTTTTAAAGTTCAATGTAAAATGGACGGAGCATGAAATAAAACAGGCGAAACACATGAAGGAAACATTTAAAGAAGTAATGCACAATATGGGAGCCGTTATTACCTGGGGTGGCGATGATGATGAGAAGAATCAATGGGGATTGGCAAAGCCCGGTGAAATTATCCATGAGGCCGGAACAGTGCGGATGGGAAACGATGCAAAAAAATCTGCCCTCAATAAATGGAGCCAGGCACATGATTGTAAAAATCTTTTTTGTGTGGACGGAGGACAATTTGTTTCGCAAGCAGATAAAAATATTACCTGGACGATATTGGCATTGAGTATGAGAGCCAGTGAATATATAATTGATGAAATGAAAAAACAAAATTTATAAAAAAGCTACGAGCTATTAGCTGTGAGTTTCGAGCAAATAGAAGAACCTTAAATTTTTTATATGGATCGCAGAAAATCGTTGAAACTAATCTTTACTGGTGCAGTAGCAGCCCCTATTGCAATCGCTGGTTGTAAAACTGATGATAAAAAAACAGGCACCGCAAAAACGGATGACCCTACCTTCAACCTCGACAGAAACCCCGATGAGGTAAAGTATGAAAAAGGATTATTGGCACAGGAAAAATTCTTTACCGATCATGAACTTGCAACCATCACCATACTTGCCGATATCATCATTCCGAAAGATGATGTAAGCGGTAGTGCCAGTGAGGCTAAAGTGCCGGCATTCATTGAATTTATTGTAAAAGATATGCCCAATCACCAGGTGCCGATGAAAGGTGGACTGCGATGGTTAGATATACAATGCCTGAAGCGGTATGAAAAAACGTTTAAAGATTGCAACCAGCAACAACAGATTGAATTAGTGGATATGATTGCCTACCCTAAAAAGGCAAAACCAGAAATGAGCCAGGGGGCAATATTCTTTAGCCTGATGCGGGACTTAACTGCTTCTGGTTTTTATACTTCTGAAATTGGGGTAAAAGATCTGGGCTATGCAGGTAACAAAGTCAACCAATGGAATGGTGTACCGCATGAAGTATTGCAACAATATAAAATGGCCTATACAGAAAAAGAGTTAAAAGAATGTGTGAGCTTTAAAAAGACGGATGGATGAGTAAAACATGGTTATTAAAAAATATCCTGCAGACTCCCCGCACCATATCTGCACTGGTTGGTAATGTAAAAAAACAGCATGCTTTCATCCGTGAACACCTGCAGCCGGAGTTAACCGCTGCAAAAAATGTTAATGATGGAAGTCTTGATGAAAAGGATTTCAAAAAGATTACCCACTATTATGGGTTGGCTGTTCCTGCTATTCTCGGTGAAGAGATTTGTGCTTTACGGGGAAGCAGTATGTCGCAACGGGAAAGAATGGCGTTAATGTACCAGGGAGCAATGACGGGCCTGGGAGATGATTTCTTTGACAAGCAGGGCACTTCAACCGAAACGGTAAAAGAATTTATAGAATACCCTGAGCAATTTACCGGCCATACGGCAAATGAGCGGCTGTTTCTTTCGTTTTACAAAAAGTCTTTAGAGCATGCCCATGATGCCAGCTTAATAAAGAAATATCTGCGTAAAGTTTTTGCAGCACAGGTAGAAAGTAAAAAACAGGCTGCACCGGGATTAACCCGGAATGAGATAATGAAAATTACTTTAGATAAAGGAGGTACATCCGTATTGTTTTACAGGGCTGCTATGTCACATTTTTTCGGGGAGGGAGAAGAAGAAGCATTATATAAGATTGGCGGGTTAATGCAATTTGGCAATGATGTGTTTGGGGTGTATGATGATCGAAATGAAAACATTGCTACCCTTTTGACAACCACCAAAAAGATAGCTGAGGTCCGAACTATCTTCCGATCAGTAATGGACGAGAGTTTCGCAGCTGTTTATGATGCTGGTTATCCCAAAAAGAATGTGGAGAAATTTCTTCGCCTTATTTCGATGAGTCTTTGCAGCAGGTGTTTTGTATGTTTTGATCAACTGGAAAAAAAAGAAGCCACTACAAATAATGTCTTTTCACCAGCGCAGTATTCCCGGAATGATCTTGTATGCGATATGGATAATGCCGGAAACAAATGGAAATCGGTAGCCTGGCATATAAAACATAAGCTAAGCAACCGATAAAATAAAAATTTTAATAAGAAAAAATTTTTCATAACTTTCTAACTATAACCTGATACTATTAAAGCTTTTTATATGTGCAAGAAAATAATACTGCCAGCCGTTTTTGTTTTATTATGTACAACTATTCTGGCGCAGAATAATGTTGCTTTCTTTGAGCAATGCAACTATTCCGGCAAAAAGTCTTATCTAACTCCGGGTTCTTACAAAGGTTACCAGATGCAGATAGATAATGATAAGCTATCGTCTATGCAAATACCAACTGGTATGAGGGTAACGATTTACGAACATGATGATTTTAAGGGCCGGTCAGCTACGTATACATCCAACACATCCTGCCTTACAGACGGATGGGATGATAACACTTCCTCTATTGTTGTTGAAAGCATGTACAACCAGCCTGCTTACAACCAAAACGATTATGTAACTTTCTACAATGACTGTTATTCTAAAGGCTATTCACAAAGCCTTCGTCCCGGAACTTATTACGGCAACCAGTTAGGGTCTTTACGATTAAATATCTCTTCGTTTACCGTTTATGGCAACCTGAGAGTTAGGGCATATACCAGCAGCGATAATGCTTCGGGATACTCTTCTACTTTTGAAACCAGTGAAAGTTGTCTTAGCAGTTCTTACAGCGATAAGATCAGATCGTTGGTAGTGGAATATAAACCAACACAACCAACTATTAGTTATCCGAACAACCAGCCGGGTAATAACTACCCTTCAAACAACAATAGCAGTTCGTATGCCACTATATACACCGACTGTAATTATAGTGGTAGTAGTTTGCGGCTGGCTCCGGGCTATTACCAGGGAGATAAGTTGGGCTTGATGAAATTTGATATTTCTTCGCTGGAGATACCTTCTAATCTGCGGGCAAAAGTTTATATTAATAATGAATATTTATCCGGCACTTCTTATCTCATTTCCGAGAACACCAGTTGCTTGTCAAATACATTAAATAACAGGATTGGCTCTTTGGTGATAGAAGAAAGAAACGAATACAGTAACCCGCAATATCCGCAATCCCAGGATCAAAATGTGGAGAAAGTGATATTATATTCTGATGCCAATTTTAAAGGGTTATCCGCATCTGTATTGCCCGGAACCTACGGCACTATGGAACAGGCTGGCTTTATTGATGATAATCTGAGCTCATTATTCCTTCCCCCAGGTTACAGAGTGGTATTGTATGAATTTGAAAACTTCAGAGGTAAAAATTATACCATCACAGTTACAAAAAGCGGTTTTTCTATTTCCGGATGGAATGATAAAACATCTTCAATAGCTATTTACAGGAATTAATAGATGTTGTAGCTAATTCATCGACAACCAGGAATAGCATTAATAAATAAATTGCAAAAGCATAGCTGAGATCATTTATCTGTCTTCTCGTCGAAAAGCTCATCGTAAACAGGACTTTCCGTTTTTGTAAACTTATCCCACCAGGTAAAGTACAATCCAAAATTATACTTGTATTGTTTATGATGCAGGGAATGATGGGTAGCCCCTATCATTGACCGGGTAATAATGTTTTTTGAAAACCATTTAGGATAAACCTCAATATCAAGGTGATTGATAACACTGCTTATGGACATAATGGTAAGCATGATGATCAAAACATATAAGTTCATAGGAAGGAAAAGAAGCACCAGCGGCAGGAAAATAGCCTGTATCAATCCTTCTAATGGATGAAAAGAAAAAGCAGTCCACGGCGATGCAATATGACTGTCGTGATGCCATTTATGCACTATCCTGAAAACTTTTGGTAGGTGCATCCAACGGTGGAACCAATAATAGTAGGTCTCTTGTAAAACAAGGGCAACAAATAAACTTACCGGCAACCACCACAGCGGATATTCATGTATGTCTTCATACAATTTTGTGTAGCCCTTTTGCCAAAACAGTAATAAAACGGCTCCGGATATACCAAATAAAATAGCCGTGATATTACTCCTTGTTATTTCCTTTTTAAACTGACCGGGTGGATAATCCTTCTGATTAATCTTTCTGCTCTCCCATTTCTTTCGCTGCCAAACATAAAACACTTTGTAAAATATCCATGACAACAGGAAATACCTTCCCACTACTACTATGTAAACAACAAGTGCAACAATAAGAAACCATAAAGGGTTTGAAACATCAGGAAGTTTATCCATTAGAATAAAGCTAATGAACTTTGGGTACTGAACAAAATAGTGAACGGCACCAATTGGTGCCGTTCACTTCCAACATAAACCTCTGTTCATGAAAACAATAAATACTATTTATAAACCTACCATTTTGTTTTTTTCTTTAAAACAGATCCATTTTCATCTATTAACAATTTCATTTTTTCTTCACCTTTTGAAAGTTCGATTTCATAAGCCGTCCTGTTTTTGTCGTTTTCTTTGTCTACTGAAGCAATAGTATAGCCTGCAAAATCATTTTGTATTATTTTATTTACAGATGACGGTAATCCGGCAAAGTCTGTAACAGGAGTTACTGTACCCACCCAATTGTTATCACCATCATACCAAGACCAATATTCAGTATTGTCCATATTAAATTTTACCATATAGTCAGAACTGTCCATGGCCGGCCAGCCAGACCATTCCCAATCAAACGTACTCACTGGTTCATAACGGTTCCAGGTTACGTTTGAAACGTTAGGATACTTTGTTTGAAAACTGGTTTTAACTGGTTCTGGCACTACAATACTTGTAGTAACAGGATTTTCTGACACCGGCATATTTATTTCAGTGGTTGTAATCGTGTCTTTACCGGTAGTTTCTTTTGTGGAGCTTTCGCCACATGATGTGGTAAAAAATGCCACAGTTGCTATGGCCATCAAATTTTTTAAACGCATGATTTTATAATTAAGGTTAATAATGACCGTTTCCGGTACTGTTTCATTACTATCTATTAAATTATTATGCCAACAATATAATTTGATAATTTTTCAAGAAAAAGCCCGGCACTTAGACCGGGCTTGCAAAAATCCATTAAGTTCCAATTTTAATTATACAAACTCTTCTTTCTCTGTCTTACTGTAATCATCTATCAACTTGCGTTGCAAATCAAAAGGTAGTGCTTCGTATGCCAGAAAACTCATTTTGAATTTAGCCCTGCCTTGAGTAATAGAACGAAGCGAAGATGAATAGCCATCCATTTCGGCCAATGGTACTTTAGCCAATATTTTCTGAAAATGTCCTTCACTGTCTATTCCTTCTACAATGGCACGGCGGCTTTGCAGGTCTCCCATTACAGCCCCTGTCAGGTCATCGGGGCAAAGTACATCTACATGATAAATAGGTTCCAGTATCTGCGGGTCGGCCTGTTGAAACGCCTGACGAAATGCCTGCAACCCGGCAATCTTAAAAGATATATCGTTACTATCCACCGGGTGCATTTTTCCATCATACACACTTACCCTTATGTCCCTTGCATAAGAGCCGGTGAGTGGGCCATTGTGCATTTTCTCCATCACACCTTTTAATATGGATGGAAGAAACCTTGTATCGATAGCGCCGCCAACAATACAATTATAAAAAACAAGTTTACCACCCCATTCCAGGTCATGTACATCTCTTGCCCTTATATTCAGGTCAGTCGGCTCGGCCATACCTTCATGCCAGGGTTCTATCCGCATGTACACTTCTCCAAACTGACCAGAACCACCACTTTGTTTTTTATGCCGGTAATTGGACTCTGCCATTTTGCGGATGGTTTCCCGGTAAGCAATTTTAGGTTTTATAAATTTTACTTCTAATTTATGCTGGTGTTCTATTTTCCATTTAGCAACTGCAAGGTGCATATCTCCCTGGCAATGGATAAGTGTTTGTTTTAATTCGGTAGAAACTTCCACCAGCAGTGTCGGGTCTTCCTCTCTTAACTGGTGCATGGCCTGTGACAACTTTTCCTCCTCCCCTTTCTTCAATGTCTCAATTGCCACCGTCATATTATGCGGAGGAAATTCTATCGGGGGCAATTCATAGTTTTTACCTCTTGCATGCAAAGTATTATTAACATGAGTGTTTTTCAACTTCAATGTGGCACCAATATCACCAGCTACTAATTCATGAATAGAAGTTCTTTTATTTCCTTCTACCAAAAACAACTGGCTTATTTTTTCGGTAACACCGGTGCCTTCATTTTCCAGTTCCATACCAATCTTTACTGTACCGGAATAAACTTTAAAGAAAGACAATTCGCCGACATGTGGTTCAGAAATAGTTTTGTAAATGAAAATGCAGGCAGGGCCATTGGCATCACAGGTAAGTTTATCGCCACTTTTTGTTGTTTGCGGTGCCATTTCATTGGCACTGGGGCAAACATTATCAATAAAACCCATCAATCGTCCACTGCCCATATTTCTTTCGGCAGACAAACAGAATAAAGGAAACAAATCATGGGCAATCATTGCTTTTTTAAGACCATTCTTCATTTCATCTTCATCCAGTTCGCCTTTATCAAAATATTTTTCCATCAACGATTCATCATTACTGGCTATTGCTTCAATCAGTTCCTTGTGCAGTTCATCTGCTTTTGCTTTTTCCTCATCAGGTATCGGAAGCTTTTCCGGTTTGCCACCGGCATCCTTAAATTTATACATCGTCATTCGCAGCACATCAATAATTTCATGAAAGCCGGCTCCCACCTGGCGGGGGTATTGGACTACCACTACTTTATTACCAAAATGTGCTTTGGATTCCTTTACGGTCTTATCAAAGTCAGCATTATCATCATCCAATTTGTTGACGGCAAAAATCATCGGGGTTTTAAATTGTTCCGTATAATCCCAGATAATATCAGTCCCTACTTCCACTCCCATCATAGCATTCAGCAACATCACTCCGGTATCTGCTACCCGGAGGGCAGAAATAACTTCCCCCACAAAATCATCATAACCCGGGGTATCAATTACATTGATTTTATAACCTCTCCATTTTGTATGCAATAGTTTACTGAAGATAGAATTTCCCCGTTCCTGTTCCAGTTCATGATAATCTCCGGTGGTGGTTCGTTCGGCAATGCTGCCGCGGCGGCTTATGATTCCGGCTTCAAACAGCATGCATTCCGCTAAAGTTGTCTTACCCGAGCCGGCATGGCCGAGCAAGACAATGTTTTTTACATGTGAGGTATCAAATTCAGGCATGGCAAGAAAGTTTAAAAATTAGACAATAGATTCCCTGTTGAAAATAATCAGAGAGACGGAGGCGTGGTGAACAAATCAGTTCACTGGTCTTACAAGTTTAAAAGTTCCGCAGGTGCTGGTTAAAACGATTCACATCCTGTCTGCCAGTGAGCAAAAATATAAACGGATCCCTTAAAATTGTCTAAGGCGTTCGTTTCAAAAAATCGTTGAATTCATTACGCAGTTCCTGCAATGTTTGCTCCAGCGACTGGTACTCTTCAAGCAAGCTTTCATGATTGGCGTAACTGTCCTCATTAACTAAGCCATTAAAGGCAACCTTTTCAAAGTTCATTTTGCGGTCGTGAGCTTTGATAGATTGTTTGAGGTCATGAATGTTGATGAGTTGGATGTGAAACTGGTTGTGGAGATGTTCTACTTGCTGTAACTGTTCTTTGGAGAGTGGCTGGCCTGCTACTTGCCGGAGTTTAGCTTCGTCGCTACTGAATTCTTCACGATAATTACGAAGCTTTTCTCTCCAGACGTTGCACTCTCCGGAGAGCTGTGAGATGTCTACCTGAACCATGTTGTTTAAATTTAAAGCCTGTCAACCGAATTGATAAAGCAGATGACAAGGCGGGTTAAAAAATAAAGAGCTTATTTTTTCCCTGGGGTGCCGGATAGATTGGTGGGTAAAGAGGTCAGCAGTAAGATAGAAAGGATTTCTAAAAAAACAAAGATTTGTGAAAGTAATTTATAAAAAAGAAATGCACAGCGAAAAACTGTGCATTTCAACATAATATTATCATACTGCGTGTTAATGCCGCCTTACTTTCACTTTTATACCCTTATTCCCACTTGGGCCTGTAACAGTTGTTTTTTTCACGGAGGTGGTCTTGCCTCTTGGCCCGGTTACCGACGTTCTGGACCTGGTAACCCTGAAGTTGTTTACAGAGGCCGAATGGCGATTTCTAACCACCACAGAACACGACCTGAAGGGAGTATAAATCCTATGTGCATTAACAACCCGGTGTGTACGCACCACTACGAAACTCCTGTGATAATTTGAACGATATGGATGCCAAACGCTCCATCCAACAGGCCTTCACGGCCTCCACCAGGAAGGATAGTAATTCAATCTCCAGGGAGAATCCCAGGGTTTGTAAAAAGGAGTATATACAAACCTAACGGATGGCCAAAGCCAAACATTTACAACAATGCCAGGAACATTATCATTAAAATTTACTTTAGGGCCACTCAGGTTGCTGTTATTATTATCATTATAAAAGGAACCATCATTTCCACCACCGTCTGGTTCTACAATTACCTGCTCGCCATAAATTTCTTCATCACCAATTATTTGAATAACTGCAGTTTCATTTCCGGTCTTCTCCAATTCTATAACAGCTATGTCCTGATTTTCTGTTGCGGAAACAGCCACCTGCAAAACAAATACATGTACCTCTTTCTCCATTTTGCAAAACACCCGCACATAATCAATATTGCCGTCACCATCCAGGTCAATGTTATTAACATGATTGCCTTCTGTATTGATGGCTTTTTCAAAGTCTTCGGGAGAGGCCGAATTTTGAAACATTTGTAAAGCCCCTTGTAAATCAAAATTGTCACCGGGAAGGCCGGTAGAGTCTTCGCCGGGGTTATTTTGTGCATTCGCAGTTGTGGCCATTAAAACAGCGAACACTAAAAAGGATAGAAAATAATTGATTGTTCTCATAAATAAGTTTTTTATGAGACATTCTAACTGGCCAATTGTTTAATTAAGACCTGACTTTTACTTTTAAATTGAATTGCCCGGTAGTTACTCCGGCGGGTGCTGATACTCCAATTAAAATATTATAATTTTCTGTACCGGGGTTTTGAAAACTTACTTTTCGTTCGCTGGTTTGTACTCTGTTCTTCCAGTTGCCATCCCATTTGTGGTCAACCTCGCAGGTAATACAACTGCCAAGTGCCGGTACCAGGTTATAGTCGGCTGCGCCAATACGATATGCGTAAATACTTAAGTCCCCATTGGCATCCGTTGGTGTTACACTGATAAACATTTCGCAGCGGGGAGGCATTGTTACTGCAAAAAATACATGGTTGCCTTTAAACTTATTTGCCTGTGTACCGGGAAAACAGGCATTGGAACTGCTCCAGGCCCAGCTAAGATCTTTCATTACTGCGCCTTTGGAAAGGTCGCCTTGAACAATTACGGAATCCTTTTCATCCATATTGATTACGGTAACGTTTGATGGCCATTGGGCCATTGTAAATAATGGTACAGCCATTATTAGCAGATACAGAATAATTATTTTTTTCATACTATAAATTATTATTGGTTTAAAAATTTTTAGTCCCAGTTTATTACTATCGGAACTTCTTTTGAGAGTTCTTTGCCATTATAGCTTATCCAGAAATTAAATTCATAGGATCCGGGATATTCCGGCCAAGGGAAATTGATGGTGGTAAACTGACCTTGTTTTCCTGGCAGAACAACAGCTTTCACATCACAAGAACCACTCAACAATTCTTTCGGGAAAGATTTTGCTTTATCGGGATTACCTGTAAGCTCCCAGTTTAATTTTACCTTCCCTTTTTCCCATCCGCAAGTACCCGGATTAGTAACTGTCACATCAATTACACACTTGTCCCTGAAGTCAGGATCTCTCGGTGTAATCCTGATATTACTTGAAGTAAGTGTAGCTAATAAATTACAAGGCTGAGCAGATGTTTTAGTAGCAACCCCCGCTATTAGCATCAGCATAACAGAAAATAGTAGTTTCATACTTATCGTTTTAATAGTTAAATGATAAAATGAAAGTATAACCTCTGGCAAAATCTTCTTTCACCCGGTTGGGTGATTTTATTTCAGCATCAGTACACGAAGTCGTTTTATAACTTCCACCCTGCTGTTAGCATCTAGTTTTATGTAAATATTTTTCAAATGGGTTTTTACAGTGTTTACTGAAATAAAAAGCTTTTCAGCAATTTGTGTATTGGTAATACCCTCATACAGGCATTGCGCCAGTTCAAATTCCCGATCGCTTAATGGAGAAAGTATATGATGGTTGAGTTTAATGATACTAAGTGGGGGCAGGTCGTGATTATTCTCTGCCGCATGGTTGCTGATGGCAATTTCCAGAGAAGCCAGCAATGTTTTTTCATTAAATGGTTTTACAATATAGCCGCTTGGTTTTACAGCCTTTGCCCTGTCCAAAGTATTTTTATCAGCATAAGATGTGAGAAATAAAAAAGGAATTTTATGTTTTTTATTTATTAGGCCGGCAATTTGAATTCCATCTTCGTCACTTCCAAGGTTTACATCTAAAATGGCGGCATCAGGAGTGTTGTTGTTTAATTGTTCGTTTGCTTCGGTGCTGTCGTAGGCAATGCCACTTACTTCAAAGTCAGTATTATCTAAATACATAGATATATTCTCGGCAATTACCGGTTCATCTTCCACAATTAAAATTCTTAATCTGCTCATGCAAGATTGTATTTGGTGATTTTCATTTCCACTACTGCGCCATTACTATTATAAATATCCAGTTTTGCTTTTAGCTTTTGTGCGAAGGCTCTTATCATTTTCATGCCAAATGATTTACTGTCTTTTGCGTTCATTCCTTCAGGGTAACCGGTGCCATTGTCGCTTACCTTTAATAGTAAATACAATGGCTCTTCTTTTAGAATTATACTTAGCTCTCCCGGCTGCCCGGTTTTAAATGCATATTTTAAGGAATTACTTACGAGTTCATTGATCACCAGTCCAAGCGGTATCATAGTATCTACATCTAAGTTTAAATCATCAATCTCGGTTTTTACTTTTACTTTATCATTAGTAATATTGTACGAGTCGCACAGGCTTTGCAAAAGATTGATGATGTATTCCTTGGTTTTAATTCCTTTTATATTTCCTTCGCTGTAGAGGTTCTGGTGAATGAGTGCCATGCTCTGCACCCTGTTCTTTCCTTCTTTTACAGCTTCGCTGGCCTGGATATTCGTAATTGTCATACTTTGCAAATCGAGCAGGCTGCTTATTACCTGCAGGTTGTTTTTTACCCGATGGTGTATTTCTTTCATCAGTACCTCTAAATCATTTGATTGTTGCTGTATAATCTGGTTTTTTTGTTTTTGTCTTCTGTATAATGAAAAAATAGATAACCCCGAAACAAGCACTAAGGCGGCACCGGCGGCTAATAACCATTTTGTTTGCCGTTCTTTTTTTACCTGCCGTCCCTTCAGGATATTTTCTCTTGTAAGGGACTGCATCAACTCCTTTTCCTTATTTAGTTTTGCAGTTTTGAAATCGTTTTCCATTTGCAATAAATCATTATAGGCCTGCTTACTTTTTACAATAGAATCCATCAACCGGTTCTCTACTTCCAATGCTTTCTTTTCGTTTTCCCTGCTGAGTAATTGAAATACAGAAAGCTGTTTGTCAGTGGTAAGTAATACAATAGTTTTTTCGCTTACTTCATTCTGCGAAGCCAGTAACTATATTTCTTTTTGTTTTTTTTCGGATTCATATTTTCCTTCGAGATCATACAACTGGTCTCTTTTTTGTTGGGCCAGCATACTGTCTTTTAATATAAATAAGGAATCGGCGAGGCTGACTGCCTCGGCATTTTTTCCTGCCTTTTGAAAAATGCCATATTTTATTTTCTTTATCCCGTAAATCATAAACACATTTCCCGTTTTCGCTGCCAAGTCCTCACTTTCAGCAGCAACGGCTAAGGCTTTTTCAAAGTTTCTCTTTTTCTCATAATACCTGATAATATATCCGTTAGCGATCATGGCCTGGTTAAACTGGCCTTCTTTCAGGCTGCTTTCCTTCACTGCAGTCATAAAATCGAGGTTATTTTCCAGTTTGCTGCTGGTCAGGTTCATTAGTACACTATGCAGCGGGTCAACGAAATTATTTTTTTTCCGTTCCTCCATCAGTTCATTGTATTCTGCAAACAACCTTCCGGCGCTACCGGGGTTATTTCTTCCAATATATAGATTTATGAATAGCGTTAATACATATCCATGATCCGGTTTATTTTCCTTTCGGAATGTAAGATTATATGCTTTAAGTAAATATTTTTCTGCTCCGGCAAGATCATCTGTTTGATTAAACAATTCGCTCATTGCTATGTACACTACCCAGTTCCGGTAAGGAAATTTCGCTGCATTATATTCCTCCGCCTCCCTGAAGTAATAAAGGGCAGAATCTTTTTTCCCGGAAAAATTATAAATGTTAGCCAGGAGAAGCATTCCACTGATTCTGATATCGTAATGGTCAATAACAGCAAGGTAAGGCCAGGCCAGTTGTACATATTGCAAAGCTGTGGTATAGTTGGCCTGCAGTGAGTACAGGTTGCCAAAATCAACATAACATCTTGCAATAATGATATTATTGCCAGATTGTTTGGCCAATTCAAGCGCTTTGACCAGGAAGATCCTGGCGCTATCCCTTTTCCCTTTCAGCATGTATTTTCTTGCCAGTAAGTCGATGGAATCGGCTTTTATTTCATCCGCAAGCTTGCTTTTCAATATACGATCCATCTCCTGCCCGGAGACAGCAAGCTGGTTGGCTAAAAAAAACAAAATAATATAGAATCGCAGTCGCATGGTTATGATTCCCTAAAGTAAATTAATTTACTACGTAAAAATAATTCTGTTTTAGACCGCTATCTTCACCCCCCCCGGGTGATTTTTGTGGTTCCGGGGAAAGAAGAAAGATGGCTTATATTCGCAGTCCCGAATTGTGAACCCTGATCTCCCAAACTACCATACAGCAGATACTTAGCCGCCTCGACATCCTGGATGTAATTGGCGGTTTTGTAAAACTAAAAAAACGGGGAGCAAACTATCTCGGCCTCTGCCCTTTTCATAATGAAAAGACTCCATCTTTTACTGTTTCTCCCAGCAAAGAATTATACAAATGTTTTGGTTGCGGCAAAGCCGGTAATACCATCAGCTTTATAATGGAGCATGAAAAGTACAGCTATGTAGATGCCTTGAAATGGCTGGCCAATAAGTATGGAATTGAAATTGAAGAAACTTTTCAAAGTGATGAGCAGCGGCAACAGATGCAGGTTGCTGACAGCCTTTATATCGTCAATGCTTTTGCACAGCAATTTTTCTCCACACAATTATTGGAAACGGAAGAAGGACAGGATATTGGGTTAAGCTATCTGAAAGAAAGAGGTTTCCGGGAAGAAATCATAAAAAAATTTCAATTAGGTTATTCACCGGAGCAGCGGGATGCTTTTACCAAAGAAGCTATTGCCAAACAGTATAATACTGAAATACTCATCAAAGCAGGACTTGTTGCTAATCGTAACGAGCAGTTGCAGGACAATTACCGAGGCCGTATAATTTTTCCTATCCATAATCACAGTGGCAAGGTGCTTGGCTTTGGAGCCAGAATTCTAAAAAGTAATGACAAGGCTCCTAAGTATATCAATACCCCGGAGAATGAAATTTATATAAAAAGCAAAATCCTTTACGGTTCTTATTTTGCCCGGCAAGCCATAGATAAAGCAGATGAATGTTTATTGGTAGAAGGTTATACAGATGTGGTATCCCTTCACCAGGCAGGAATTGAAAATGTGGTGGCATCTGGCGGTACATCACTTACACCTGATCAGCTAAGATTGATAAGAAAATACAGCAATAACCTTACAATCATTTATGATGGAGATTCCGCCGGTGTAAAAGCAGCTTTGCGGGGATTGGATCTGGCTCTTGAAGAGGGATTGAATGTAAAATTAGTTTTGATTCCGGACAAGGAGGACCCGGATAGTTACGTAAATAAAGTTGGCGCATCCGCATTTAAAGATTTTATCCAGAAGAATAAAAAGGACTTTATTCTTTTCCAACTTGAAGTTGCGCTAAAAGATGCCGCTAATGATTCTGTAAAAAAATCAGAAGTGGTGAACCGGATGGCGGAAACCATTTCTAAAATCAACAAGGCAGAAGATTTTACCAAACAGCAGGATTATATCAAGCAGTGTTCCCAGGTACTGAAGATTGATGAAACGGGTTTACATGCACTGGTCAATAAGTTTATCCGGGACCGAATTTCCACCATGGAAAGAAAGCTTCCTTTTGAGGAAGCAAAGAAAATAGAAGAAAATACAAGACAAGCAGAAGAAACAAATTACGACGATGTTACTTTCAACTTGCTTTTCAAAGATGATTTACAAGAAAGAGAGGTAGCCCGGATATTATTAGAATACGGTATAAGAAAATGGGATGACTCAAAACTGATTGCCGAACATATTTTTGAAGAGATGGTGGACGAGAGTCTGGTTGACAACAGGGACGTTATCCAATTAATTTCTGTATTTAAAGAAGCATTACAAAACAACCCGGAAACAGTTAACAGAAATTATTTTATTTATCATTCTGATACAAAGCTTAGTGCATTTGCTGTATCGCTGCTCAATTTCCCTTATGAAGAAAGTAACCATTGGCGGCAGGAATTTAGCCAAGCCACCGGCTACCAAAAGAATTTATTCGAGCAGAATTACGAAAACTTTATAAAAACGATTGCCCCTGACAACAAAGAACAACTGATGGGCTATCTTAAGATAGATGAAGATAAAACCAATGATGAAGTAGATTCAGTGGTCAATTATCTGAAGCTCCGCAAGATTAAACGGATGCTGCTGGAGAATCAATTGGATATGGAAAAGCAGCATTCTACTGAAGAGTACAGTATGCTACATCAAACACATGAGCATTTGAAGCAAATGGAAATGGACCTGACGAAAAAAATGGGTGCTGTAATTATCCGGTAGCAGCCAGCTTAGTACCCTCATATATATCTGTTAACGGAATTGTTAGTATCACAGTCTTAACCAACAGGGTTTCTTCTATAGTCTTGTACTCTTCTAATTCCCAATGACCGCTTTCATTTATTCTAAAAGCTTCGACCACAATAGATTTTGAATCTACCAATATAAATTCTTTCAGAGATTTAATGTCCCGGTAAAGTTTAAACTTGTCGCCTCTATCGTAGCTTTTTGTGGATGAAGATAGCACTTCAATGATCACAGAAGGATTCAAGAGGTTTAATTCATCATCATCCTTCGTTTCGGGTTTTCCACATACTATTGAAATATCAGGATACGTATAAAGCGTATTCTGAGGGATGTATATTCGTTGGTCGCTGTTAAATGGCTGACAAGACTTTCCTTTCAGTTTTTGCTTGATTTCCCCAAATATGTTTCCCGAAATAATATTATGAGTAACTTTTGCACCGGACATGGCCGACACTTCACCGGCATGTAATAAAAAAATTTCGCCCCGGTAAAATTCATGCTTCTCAGAAGATTGCTCTTCCATTTTAAGATACTCTTCCTCTGTAAACTTATTCTTGCCGTAGGCAACAGCAGGCTCTCTTACTTCCATATCTAAATTTACAATAATTATTTTATTTCTGCTATTAGCATATCGCTATACGACATTTCAATCAAATCATCTTCCTCAATTCTAAACTCATTTACATAAAAATCGCATTGTTCTTTTAATTGTTCCTGCGATAAATCAGCCTTCACATTCCCGGCTTCTATTTCTACAAATGAACCCAATACCGGCACTTCATCAATATGAAACTTGACATTATTGATGTAATAAATCTCTCTCCTTTTCTTTACTACCACTTTAATACCGATTGACTTTGTCAATGCTTCTTTTAATCCCCGGGCATCTTCTATTTTCACCAATTGAAAGTGAGAACTCTTTGGGCCGGCCTGGTTTGTTCTTTCATAATAGATGAGGTTATTCTCAATATTTCCTTCCCGGAGTTTTAACCTCCCATTGGACACATTGAAGTAAGTGTCTGTTTGCTCATCAATCCCTTTAAAATCACCTCCCGCAGATAATAAGTAATGACGGATAAAGGAAGCATCATTACATTTCGCTTTGATCTCTACATTAAGGAATGACATATAGCTTCGCAATTTTTGAACTGGTAAATTACTGAAATGACATACATCGTGGGATAAATAAAAAAGGTTTGTTGCTTTCACAACAAACCTGAATAATTTAAACTATAACTGGTGTTATTCTGCCATTGCAGCCGGTTCCCTTTTACGGGAGAGAGCTACTTCACCATCTCTTGCATTCTCGTCGCCTTTTACAAACCGCATAGCACTCCACACATGGTCAAGCTCTACCCTTTCGATGCTTTCGTAGCCATCGTTGGTCAGCCTGTTCCAGCTGCGGTCTCGGTTTAAATCAGTAACGATTTTGGAGGTGGTTTTGGGATAAGCTACCCAGAATTTAGACCCGTCTTTCAGTGAAGGCATCACATCTTTAAGAATACCATTCAGCTGATTTTCGCTTACGGCGAAGACCAACGCAAAGTCAATTTTCCGTGTTTTTAGCAGCGGAGTCATGTTTTTGCAGAAGGATAATTTGCTGAATTGCTTCTCGATGGATGAGGGCAAACCCTGAATTAAAAGATTCTTTTCGTCTGCCAGTTGTAACTTTTCAAAAACAGTTTGTGACATACTTAGAAGATATTTAAAGGTTTCTGCCAACTACCCCAGACCCGGGGATTAAAAAATGACAGAGTTCTCATTAGAGGGAGGGCAAAGGTAAAGGAAAATACCCGGTAATTAAAGCATAAAGGCAAATAAAAATCCCGTTCAGCGCTAGTCTGAACGGGATTTTCTGCTCAAAAAGTTATTTACCCATTGGCTTATAATATGTAAGTGCTTCGGGCATAAATTGTTGCAATTGTTGAATTCTGCGACCTTCTGTAGGGTGGGAACTTAAAAATTCTGGTGGTTTCTGACCATTTGATAGCTTTTCCATTCTTTCCCAAAGACCAATTGCCTCTTGTGGGTTGTATCCAGCCATGGCAGTCCATATAAGTCCATACCGGTCGGCTTCCAACTCATGCTTACGGGAAAAAGGCAGCAATATCCCTAGTTGTGCGCCTGCACCATAAGCACCAAGGAAAAGGTTTTGAGTTTCCTGTGGTTTATTAGCAACTGCCACAGCCAATGCCACCTGTCCAACAGTGGCCAATAAACCCTGGCTCATCCGCTGATTGCCATGTTGCAGCAATGCATGAGAAACCTCATGCCCCATTACTGCAGCCAGGGCTGCCTCATTTTGTGTAACTGGCAAGATACCTGTGTAAACAACAATTTTTCCACCCGGCATACACCAGGCATTTACATTTTTATCTTCTACCAAATTGGTTTCCCACTTAAATCCAGCTAACTTATCAGACATACCTTTATCTGCATAGTAAGTTTCTACCGCTTTTACGATCCTGTTGCCTACCCTCTTTACCATTTCCGCATCTCTGTTATTAGAGGCAGATATAACTTTATTAGAAGAAAGAAATGTCTGGTATTCACCGATCGCCATTGTTTGCAATTCGGATTCGGGCAATAATGTCAGTTGCTTTTTTCCTGTCAGAGCATTGTTGGAACAAGCAAT
>Ga0105046_10001712_pt1 | contig 33947 bp, 31 predicted proteins | sample MAT03_FD_78385 | JGI IMG/M metagenome (GOLD analysis project Ga0105046, IMG submission 78385) | Freshwater microbial communities from Lake Fryxell liftoff mats and glacier meltwater in Antarctica - MAT-03 (megahit assembly) | ecosystem: Environmental > Aquatic > Freshwater > Ice > Liftoff... | reverse complement strand
GGCGATCTTGGCCGCTGCGGCCGACGGCGCCAAACCCTCGGGCCGGATGTTGGAGACGCAGTTGCGGTCGGCGTCGCTGGTGCCTGCGCCGGGCGCCCAGGTCAGGTAGGCGCTCAGGCTGTCGGGTGACGACAGGCCGGGCCGCTCGCCGATCAGCACCAGCACGGCCTCGGCCTGCAGGCAGCGCGCCACGGCATCACCTGCCGCGACGCGGCCGTGGTGCAGCAACACGATCGGACCCAACGCCCAGCCCTGCGCCTGCAAAAGCGGCAGCAACCCCCGCAGCACAGGCAAAGCGTGCCGCTGCGTGGCCTGCGCCGACAGGCCGTCTGCCAGCACGATGGCCAGCCCGCCCGGCGAAGGGCTGGACTGCAACAAGGCCAGTGATTCATCATCGAGCTGACGCCCCAGGTCGGGCCGCATCAAATAACTGCGCCTGTCCGTGGCGGCGCTGCGGCACAGCACCGACGTCGCGCCGAGCTGCGCCAGCTCCGCTGTCAGGGCATCAGCATCCAGGGTCGCACCGACTGCGTCGCGCGCCCTCGCGTGGGCCAGGCGAAAGTCGAGCAGCGCGGGCGTCGCCAGCGAGGCGCCGGTGCGTGGCAGGCCGATGCGCGCGGCGGTCAGCGGCCGCAACGCTGCCCACATCTCGCTGACAGCCGATGGCACATCAACGGCACGGGTCGAGGCCTTGGTGTCCGTCATGCGCTCTTGCCCAGCAATTGCCTGAAGGGCGCGGGCACGCCGTCGGGCCGCACGCGGCCCTGCCCGTCGATCAACCCCTGCGCGGCCAGCCATGCCTCGAACTCGGGCGCGGGCCGCTTGCCCAGCAGGTCGCGCATGGCCAGCGCATCGTGAAAGGAAGTGCTCTGGTAGCCCAGCATGATGTCGTCGGCGCCGGGCACCCCCATGACAAAGTTGACGCCAGATGCCACCAGCAGGGCCAGCAGCGCATCCATGTCGTCCTGGTCGGCCTCGGCATGGTTGGTGTAGCAGACATCGCAGCCCATGGGCAGGCCCAGCAGCTTGCCGCAGAACTGGTCTTCGAGCGCGGCACGCGTGATCTGCTTGCCGTCGTACAAATATTCAGGGCCGATGAAACCGACCACCGTGTTGACGAGAAAGGGCTTGAAGTGCCGCGCCACCGCATAGGCGCGCGCCTCCATCGTCTGCTGGTCCACGCCGTGGTGCTGCCCCGCCGACAGCGCACTGCCCTGCCCGGTCTCGAAATACATGACGTTGTTGCCGACCGTGCCGCGCGCCAGCGACTGCGCGGCATCGTGCGCCTCCTGTAGCAGCGCCAGGTCGATGCCGAAGCTGCGGTTGGCGCCCTGGGTGCCGGCGATGGACTGGAACACCAGGTCCACCGGCGTGCCGCGCGCCATCAGGCCCAAGGTGGTGGTCACATGCGCGAGCACGCAGCTTTGCGTCGGGATGGCGAGCTTGCTGCGCACCTCGTCGAGCAGGCACAGCAGCGCATGCGCGCTGCCGGGGCTGTCGGTGGCGGGGTTGATGCCTATCATCGCGTCGCCGGCGCCCAGCAGCAGACCGTCGAGGATGCTGGCCGCGATGCCGCGCAGGTCGTCGGTCGGGTGATTCGGCTGCAGCCGCACCGAAAAGCGCCCGGGCAAACCGACCGTGTTGCGAAATCGCGTGACCACGCTGCACTTGGCCGCGACGATCATCAGGTCCTGCAGGCGCATGAGCTTGCTGGTGGCGGCCACCATTTCGGGCGTTAGGCCGGACGCCACGGCGGTCAACGTGGCGGTGACGGTGCCGTCGGCCAGCAGCCAGTCGCGCAGGCCGCCGACCGTGAGGTGCGCGACCGGCGCAAACGCAGCAGCGTCATGCGTGTCGATGATGAGCCGGGTGACTTCGTCGACCTCATAGGGCACGACAGCGTGTTTGAGAAAATCCTTGAGTGGCACATCGGCCAACGCAAACTGTGCCGCCACCCGCTGCTCGGCAGAGGTTGCCGCCAGCCCGGCCAGCACATCGCCGCTACGCAGCGGCGAGGCGCAGGCCATCAGCGTGGCAAGGTCCCTGAAGACATGGGTTTCTTGGCCGACCGGCATACGGTACATGGTGGGTGCCCCGGGTTTGCGGCGTGCATATCGTGAGCGATCTGCATGCGCCAGACCCTATCGTAGGGGAAGCCGGCAGCGCCAGCGTGTAGGACGCCGGCGGTTTCAGGAAACGCGGGGACTCAGCAGTCCGCGCGCAGCAGCCGCAGCGTGCGCACGCCCAGCTTGCTGAGCATGGCCTGTGTCATCCAGGGGTAAGGCGCCGCGTCCGGGGCTGCCGTCCGGGGCGCCTTGAAGGCGGCCTGGGCACCCGTCATGGCTTTGTTGACAAGTGAAGACACCGGCGCGGCGCGGTTGCCCATGGGGCCGGACGCGGGGGCGGAGCCGGTGAAAAATGCGGTGGTGGTCATGATGATGCCTTTCAGGTGACATGGCGGCAGGAAAGCTGCCGGACAGGGGTCATGCGTCAAATATAGGGTTTACGAGGATAAAAGTAAAACGACTAATATTGCGTTTAAGTGCATAAAAAGTGCTGGATAGCCCAGCCTGAAAACGGAAACAACACCATGGACATCAACCTCGCCCGCACCTTCCTGGAGATCGTGGCCTGCCACAGCTTTGTGCAGGCGGCCGAGCGGCTGCACGTCACGCAGACCGCCGTCAGCGCGCGCGTCAAGACGCTGGAAGACCTGCTCGGGCGCCAGCTCTTTGTGCGCAACAAGGCCGGCGCCTCGCTGACACCGGCCGGCGAACAGTTTGTGCGCCACGCGATGACGTTGGTCCAGGTCTGGGAACGTGCGCGCCAGCAGATGGCGGTGCCGCCGGGGCGGCGCGCCCTGGTCACGGTGGGCTGCGAGATCAGCCTGTGGCAGCCCCTGCTGGTGGACTGGCTGCTGTGGATGCGCAAGAACGCGCCAGACCTGGCGCTGCGCACCGAAGTCGGCCTGGCCGACGACCTGCTCGAACGGGTGGCACACGGCACCCTGGACATTGTGATCGCCTATGCGCCGCGGCAGCGGCCGGGCCTGCGCGTCGAGCTGCTGATCGAGGAGAAACTGGTGCTGGTGAGCACCTCGCCCGGCGGACAGGCGCCGCAGGCAGCCGACTATGTGTATGTGGACTGGGGGCGCGAGTTTGCGGCGCAACACAGCCTGGCGTTTCCCGACCTGTCCAGCGTGGGCGTGTCGTCCAGCCTGGGACCGCTTGGCCTGGAGTACCTGCTGGCGGTCGGCGGCGCGGGTTATTTCCGCCAGAACGTGGCGCGCGACCACATCAGGAACAAGCGCCTGTTTCGCGTGCCGGGGGCACCCGAATTTTTGTACCCGGCCTATGCCGTGTATGCGGCCGATGCCGACATGACGGTGCTGCAGCCGGCGCTGGCCGGATTGCGGAGTGCCGCGGAAAAAGCCATGACCAGGCCGCGCGCTGTCGCTGCAGCCGTGCGAAAGCTCAAGGGCGCACCCGACTAAACTCAAGCGATGGCGACTACCTCTCCCTCCGACGCATCCAGGGGCTCACCCCGCTCACTGTCCGGCCTGCTGCCCTTTTTGCGGCCCTACCGCGGCCGCATCGGGCTGGCCATGTTTTTCCTGGTCATGGCAGCAGTGGCCACGCTGGTGTTTCCGCTGGCGCTGCGCAGCCTGATCGACGGCGGCCTGAGCGAGGCCGACAAGGGCCAGCAGCTGATGGCGCTGCGCACGCATTTCTTCGAACTGTTCGGCGTGGCGGCTGCGCTGGGGCTTTTTTCGGCTGGCCGCTTTTACATGGTCAGCTGGCTGGGCGAACGCGTGACGGCTGACCTGCGCAATGCGGTGTACGGCCATGTATTGCGGCAAAGCCCGGAGTTTTTTGAAACCACGCAGACCGGTGAGGTGCTGTCGCGCCTGACCGGCGACACCACGCTGGTGCAGACTGTCGTGGGCTCCTCGCTCAGCATGGGCCTGCGCAACGCGGTGATGGGTGTGGGCGCGCTGGGCATGCTGGTCTACACCAACCCTTACCTGATGTTCCAGGTGCTGGGCGTGCTGGTGCTGATCGTGCTGCCGTCGGTGTGGTTCGGCCGCCGCGTGCGCAAGCTCTCGCGTGCCAGCCAGGACCGGGTGGCCGACTCCAGCGCGATTGCGGCCGAGGTGCTCAACGCGATACCGGTGGTGCAAAGCTATACCGCCGAAGCACGCGAGTCGGCGCGTTTCGATGCCTCGACCCAGGAAGCCTTTGCCACCGCGGTGCGGCGCACCCGGGCGCGCTCGGTGCTGATTGCCTTCATCATCATTGCCACCTCGGGTGCGCTGCTCTGGGGCCTGTACCAGGGCACCCAGGCCGTGATGCGCGGTGACATCACGGCGGGGCACCTGGGCCAGACCGTGGTGTATGTGATTATTCTGGCCAGCGCCACAGCGGTGCTGGGCGAGGTCTATGGCGACCTGCTGCGCGCCGCCGGCGCCACCGAACGGCTGATGGAGCTGCTGGACACCCGCTCACCCGTCAATTCACCAACCAGTCCGGCTGTAGCCCCCGTGTTGCGGTCAGGAAGCGCTATCAAATTGGAAGCAGTGAACTTTCACTACCCGTCGCGCCCGCTGCAGCCGGCGCTGACGGATTTCACGCTGGACGTCGCACCCGGCGAAACTGTGGCCATCGTCGGGCCCAGCGGTGCCGGCAAAAGCACGGTGTTCCAGCTGCTGCTGCGTTTCTACGACCCGGCTTCGGGCCGCATCACGCTCGACGGCGTGGAAACCCGCGCGCTGGCGCTGCAAGACCTGCGTCAGCGCATTGGCATCGTGCCGCAGGACGCGGTGATTTTTTCGACCAGCGCGCTGGAGAACATCCGTTACGGCATGCCCGGTGCCAGCGATGAGGAAACCAAAGCCGCCGCGCAGGCCGCGTTTGCGCATGACTTCATCATGACCCTGCCCGAGGGCTACGACACCTTTCTGGGCGAGCGCGGCGTGCGCCTGTCGGGCGGCCAGCGCCAGCGCATTGCGATTGCCCGCGCGATGCTGAAAAATTCGCCGCTGCTGCTGCTCGACGAGGCCACGAGCGCGCTCGACGCCGAAAGCGAGCGCATGGTGCAGGCGGCGCTGGAGTCGGCCATGAAGGGCCGCACCACGTTGGTGATTGCGCACCGGCTGGCCACGGTGCAGCAAGCCAACCGCATCCTGGTGCTGGACCATGGCCGACTGGTGGAGCAGGGAACCCATACCGAGCTGGTGGAGCGTGGCGGCATCTATGCGCGCCTGGCTGCGCTGCAGTTCAACGCCTGAACCGGTCACCCCGGCAGCAGGGCTATCCCGGTGGGCCGGTCCTGAAGGCTACTGTTTTAACGTCCGCGCATACCTCTCACCACATACCCCATACCACAGAATACGCCGGAAGTGGGGGTTGATATGCAGGGCATCTGCACCGCTGATAAGCCCATTCGCGCTCTCCCACCCCAACTAAATTCGTGGAGTACGCGCTGCAGGCACGTATCCCCCCTTCACAAAGAGCAGGAGACAGGCCCAATGAAACCGGCACTTCACGAGATCGACGAACGCACCAACCTGACGTCGAGCAACAAGTTCGAATTACTGCTTTTCCGGCTGGGCGAAGCTGCCTCATCCGGAAGCCGGGAGCTGTTCGGTATCAATGTCTTCAAGGTGCGTGAAATCCTGGTCATGCCTCCCATCACCACCATGGCCAACGCCTCCCCGCATGTGATGGGCGTGGCCAACGTCCGCGGCCAGATCATCCCGGTGATCAACCTCGCTTCGGTGGTCGGGTGCAAGCCCGTTAGCGGCCTGGCCATCCTGCTGGTCACTGAATTTGCGCGCAGCACGCAGGCCTTTGCCGTGGAGGAAGTCAGCGAAATTGTCCGGTTGGAGTGGCAGCAGGTGCTCTCGGCCGAAGGCCAGGGCGGCGGCCTGGTGACCAGCATTGCCCGGCTGGACGGCGATGCAGAAAACACGCGCCTGGCGCAGGTGCTCGATGTGGAGCAAATACTACAAGACGTGATGCCGGCGGAAAACCAGGATTCCGGCGTCGTGGCAGGCACCAAGGTCACCCTGCCCCCTGGAACCGTGGTGCTGGCGGCCGACGACTCCGCCCTGGCCCGGGCCATGATCGAGCAGGGCCTGACGTCGATGGGGGTTCCCTACATCATGACCAAGACCGGCAAGGAAGCATGGGAAAAGCTGCAGGACATCGCCGCCAAGGCGGCGTCTGAAGGCAAGACGGCGCGCGACAAGGTCGCGCTGATCCTGACAGATCTGGAGATGCCTGAAATGGACGGCTTCACACTGACCCGCAATATCAAGAGTGACGCGCGCTTCAAGTCCCTGCCGGTGGTCATCCACTCCTCCCTGACCGGCGCTGCCAACGAAGACCATGTCAAGAGCGTGGGAGCGGATGCCTACATTGCCAAGTTCGCCGCCCAGGAGCTTGCAAATACCCTGGCAGAGGTGTTGTCGAGCCGCTGAAGCACCAAAACGGGCAGGCGGGCGCCGGAAGCGACGCGCCAAAGCTATGCGTTATACGCATGACCACCCCGTAAACACGGCCTTGGACAGCGTGACGCCACAGGCCTAAGCTCTGCACATTGATCTTCTACTTGGAGTTTTTCATGTCGCAAGCTTCCAGCCCCAGCGCTGCCCCAGGCGCCACAACGCCAGCCCACACTCTTCCTTCCTACCTGCAGGCCGACCAGCTCGGCCCCTGGGGCAACTACCTGCAGCAGGTGGACCGCGTCATCCCGCATCTGGGCAACCTGGCGCGCTGGGCCGAGACACTCAAGCGCCCCAAGCGCATTCTGATTGTGGATGTGCCCATCCACATGGACGACGGCACAGTAGCGCACTTTGAAGGTTACCGTGTGCAGCACAACGTCTCACGCGGACCCGGCAAGGGTGGCGTGCGATTTCACCAGGACGTGACGCTGTCGGAAGTGATGGCGCTGTCGGCCTGGATGTCGATCAAAAACGCGGCGGTCAACGTGCCTTACGGCGGTGCCAAGGGCGGTATCCGCGTCGATCCGAAAAAACTCTCGCGTGGCGAGCTGGAGCGCATGACGCGCCGCTACACCAGCGAGATCGGCATCATCATCGGCCCGAACAAGGACATCCCGGCGCCCGACGTCAACACCAACGAGCAGATCATGGCCTGGATGATGGACACCTACTCAATGAACACCGGCTCGACCGCCACTGGCGTAGTCACCGGCAAGCCGGTGGATCTGGGCGGCTCGCTGGGCCGACGTGAAGCCACCGGCCGCGGTGTCTTCACGGTGGGCGCAGAAGCCGCCAAACACATCGGGCTGGACATCGCTACCTCCCGCATTGCGGTGCAGGGTTTCGGCAATGTGGGCGGCGTGGCCGGCAAGCTGTTTGCCGAGGCGGGCGCGCGCATTGTGGCGGTGCAGGACCACGGTGGCACGATTTACCGTGAAGCCGGGCTGGATGTGCCCTCACTGCTCAAACACGTTCTGGATAGCGGCAGCGTGGCCGGTTTTACGCAAGCCGAGGTGCTGGCCGACGACAAGTTCTGGGATGTCGAGTGCGAAATCCTGATCCCCGCTGCACTGGAGCAACAGATCACCAAAGACAACGCCAGCCGCATCAAGGCCCGCATGATCATCGAAGGCGCCAACGGACCGACCACGCCCGAAGCCGACGACATCCTGCAAGAGCGCAATGTGCTGGTGCTGCCCGACGTGATTGCCAACGCCGGCGGCGTGACGGTCAGCTATTTTGAATGGGTGCAGGATTTCTCGAGTTTTTTCTGGGACGAGGCAGAAATCAATGCCCGCCTGGTGCGCATCATGAAAGAGGCCTTTGCCGGCGTCTGGCAGGTGTCCCAGGACAACAAGGTCAGCCTGCGCACAGCCACGTTTATCGTGGCCTGCAAACGCATTTTGCATACGCGCGAGTTGCGTGGTTTGTACCCCTGATCGACGGCAGTCGTAAGTCGCCGCGACGGGCCATGCTCCCTGCGGCTCCAAAGCTGCTTGAGCAGCTTTGGACAGGCGACAGAGGCGACGCGTCCCGCGAGCCGCGGCCTGCAAGGCCTCGGGAGAGACACGCAGTGAGCGACCGTGGGGGCCCTTGTGCCTACTGGAGTGTTTCCTTTACCGCCGCCGGCAGTGGCAAAGGCATCACCTCGATGCCTTCATCCAGCAGTTCCATGGCTTCGGCCCGGCTGGCCTGGCCGCGAATGCTGCGCTCCTCGGCATCGCCGTAATGCATGGCGCGCGCCTCGTCAGCGAAACGCTCGCCCACGTCTTCGGTGTTGGCCATCACCTGGCGCAAGGCCTTCAGGAACTCCGCCTGCCTGGCCGGGCCGCCGGCGACAGCGACGAGCTCCTGGGCGGGGCTGGCAGCCTCTGCCGGCACCGACAGCTCGCGCGAACCTGAAGCGGCTGCCGGCAGGTTGGCCGCGGCGCCCAGGTTGAGGCGCGGCGCACTCGGCATTTTCTGGATGGCCGGGTCCGCGCACAGCGGGCAGGTGACCAGGCCGCGGGCCAGCTGGCTTTGAAAATCTTCTTCCGAGCCAAACCAGCCTTCGAAGGCATGCTGGTGCGAACACTGGAGATTGAGGACTTTCATGCCACGATTATCAGCCTATCAGGCCGCTGGGGAAGCCGCGCTGGCCTGCCAGTCCAAAACCCATGCGCCCGACAGCACATTTTGCAGCCACAGTGCACCCGTCAGGGTCTTGGCGTCGGTCACGCGGCCATCACGGCACCATTGCATCAGCTCGGCCGGGCTGGCGGTGAACACGTCGAGAAACTCACCGGCGTCAAGCTGGCGATCGCCCGCTGTGAGGTCTCTGGCAAACCAGATGTCGATGAATTCGGTGGAATAGGAGATCACCGGGTGCATCACGCCGGCGCGGGCCCAGTGCCGCGCGGTGTAGCCGGTTTCTTCCAGCAGCTCGCGCTTGGCGCATGCCAGCGGGTCTTCGCCGGCATCGAGTTTGCCGGCAGGAAATTCAATCATCACCGACTGCACGGGGTAACGAAACTGGCGCTCAAGAACCAGGTGTCCGTCCTCCAGCTGGGCAATGACCACGACCGCCCCGGGATGGCGCACATATTCGCGCGTGGCCTCGCTGCCGTCGGGCAACCTGACCGTGTCGCGAAAGGCATGCAGGAAATGCCCCTTCAGGAGTTCCTGGCTGGTGATTTTTTCTTCCCGGAGATGGCGGTCCGCCGACGAATCGGGAAACTGTGCAGGCAGCTCAGCCGGGGCCATGCTCAGCGGTGCTTGAACAGGTAGCGGTACACAAAGCCGGGGAAGGCGAAGGTGATGAACAGTGCGGCCGTGATCGTATAAAACTCCCAGCCTTGCGGCGCGATCTGCCCGGCGCGCTGCTCAAGAATACGACCGATGCCGCCGACCACGAAATACCAGAACACCATCTCGGCCAGGCGCACCGCCAGCAGCTTGGGCGCGGCCAATCGGAAAACCACGAGCAACCGGTTGCTGAGGAAAGGCAGATTGGCGGCCGGCACGGCCAGCGCCACCACCAGCCACACCGAAAGGGTCTGGTTCATGCCCCGAGGGACTTCACGACGCTGGCAATCGCCTGTGTACACAAGGTCATCAGGCCGCCGGGCATGATGCCCAGCAGCAGCACCAGCGCGCCGTTGATGGACAGCACCACGCGGGCATCGGTGGGCGCATCGATGGCGGTCGGCATGCCGGTGTTGGGCGCATCGAAATACATGACTTTCACGACTCGCAGGTAATAGAAAGCGCCGATCAGCGACATCATCACAGCGAACACGGCGAGCACGATGTAGTGGGTTTGCTGCGACGACACCAGCGCCTGCAACACGCCGAGCTTGGCGTAGAAGCCGACCACAGGCGGCACACCGGCCAGCGAGAACATGCAGATGGCCATGACACCGGCAAACAGCGGGCTGCGCTGGTTCAGGCCGGCCAGGTCGGTGATTTCCTCGGACTCATGGCCGACACGCGCCAGCAGCAAAATGATGCCGAACACCGCCAGCGTGGTCAGCACGTAGGTGATGACGTAAAACATGGCTGCACCGTAGGCGAATTCGGCGTTGAGCGTGTTGCCGTTGACGACGCCGGCGAGCAGGGCCAGCAGCAAAAAGCCCATCTGCGAGATGGTCGAAAACGCCAGCATGCGCTTGAGGTTGGACTGCGCGATGGCCGCGAGATTGCCAACCAGCAGCGAGCCTATCGCCAGAATTGCGAGCATTTGCTGCCAGTCGATGGCCAGCGGCAGCATGCCCTGCACCAGCAGGCGGATGCAGATGGCAAAGGCCGCGAGCTGCGGCGCTGCGCCTATCAGCAGCGTGATGGCGGTTGGGGCGCCCTGGTAGACGTCGGGCAACCACATGTGAAAAGGCACAGCGCCCAGCTTGAAGGCCAGGCCGGCCACGATAAACACCAGGCCGAACACCAGCACCGAATGTTTCACCTGGCGGCTGGCAATCGCCTTGTACACCTCATTGACATCGAGCGAACCGGTGGCGCCGTACATCATGGACATGCCGTAAAGCAAAAAGCCCGATGCCAGCGCGCCCAGCACAAAATACTTCATCGCTGCCTCAGTGGCCGTGGCGTTGTCGCGTCGCAACGCGACCAGCGCGTAGCTGCACAGCGTCATCAACTCCAGGCCCATGTAGATCACCAGGAAGTTGTGGCCGGAGATCATCACGAACATACCCAGCAAGGCAAACATGCCCAGCGTGAACAGCTCGCCGCCGCGAAGCATCTGGCGGTCCGCCGCATAGGGTCGGGCATACACCAGGGTCACCATCATGGCAATGGACGCGAAACACTTGAGCCAGTTGCCCATGGGGTCGCTGACGACCATGTTGCCGAAACCGTACACCGTGTTGCCATTGATGGCGAACACCGCCGTCAGCGCAGCCACCACGGCCAGCGTGAGCAATGTCAGCGCATAGGTCAGCGTGCGCTGCGGGCTTTTGACGCCGAGGTCCACCAGCAGGATGACACAAGCCATCGTGAGCAGGACGATCTCGGGGGAAACCGCGATCCAACTGAGTTTGTCAATCATCTGAGTTCTTTTGGAAGGGTTGCTTACTGAAGCTTGGAAGCCGCGACATGCTTGAGCAGGCCGGCGACCGAGCTGTCCATCACATCGGTGAAGGGCTTGGGATAAATGCCCATGTAGAGGACGGCAACTGCCAGCAGGGACAGCATCAGGAACTCGCGGCTGTTGATGTCGGTCAGGCCCTTCACGTCGTCGTTGGCCACCGGGCCGAGATAGACCCGCTTGAACATCCACAGCGTGTAGGCTGCGCCGAAAATCAGGGCGGTGGAAGCCCCCAGGCCGATCCAGAAATTGAACTTGATCGCGCCCAGAATCACCATCCACTCACCAACAAAACCAGCCGTGGCAGGCAGGCCGCAGTTGGCCATGGCAAAAAGCAGCGCAAAGGCAGTGAACTTGGGCATGGTGTTGACCACGCCGCCGTAACTGGCGATCTCGCGTGAATGCACGCGGTCGTACAACACACCGATGCACAGGAACATGGCTGCGGACACAAAACCATGCGCAATCATCTGCACGATCCCGCCGGCCACGCCAAGGTCGTTGAAGATGAAGAAACCAAGTGTCACAAAACCCATGTGCGCCACCGATGAATAAGCCACCAGCTTTTTCATGTCCCGCTGGACCATGGCGACCAGGCCCACGTAAATGACGGCAATCAGCGACAGCGCGATCATGAGCCAGGCCCATTCGCGCGCGGCATCAGGGGCAATCGGCATCGAAAACCGCAGGAAGCCGTAGGCGCCCAGCTTGAGCATGATGGCGGCCAGCACTGCAGAGCCCCCGGTGGGCGCTTCCACGTGAACGTCGGGCAGCCAGGTATGCACCGGCCACATCGGTACCTTGACCGCAAAGGCGGCAAAGAAGGCGAAGAACAGGAAGGTCTGCGCCGTGCCGCTCAAAGGCAGGCTGTACCAGGTCGCCAGATCAAAGCTGCCGTTCGACTTGACGTACAGGAAGATCAGCGCGATCAGCATCAGCAGCGAGCCGAGCAGCGTGTAGAGGAAAAACTTGAAGGCCGCATAGATCTTCTTCGGGCCGCCCCAGATACCGATGATCAGGTACATCGGGATCAGCGTTGCCTCGAAAAACACATAGAACAGGATGCCGTCGAGGGCGGTGAACACGCCGATCATCAGCCCGCTGAGGATCAGGAAGGCGGCCATGTACTGGTTCACGCGGGTCGTGATGGACTCCCAACTGGCGATGATGACGACCACATTGATGAAGGCCGTCAACAACACAAACCACAGCGAGATACCGTCCACGCCGAGGTGGTAGTGGACATCGAAACGGTCTATCCACGCGGCCTTTTCGACAAACTGCATCGCCGGCGTACCCAGCTCAAAACCACCGTACAGCGGCAGGGTCACGAGAAGACTGACCACGGCACCGATCAATGCCACCCAGCGCACGCTGCGTGCCTGGTCGTCACGTCCAAGTGCCAGCAGCACGACACCAAAAATAATCGGTGTCCAGATGGCAAGGCTCAACAATCCCATTTATTTCTTCCCTTGTCTCTTATTTGTTGAGCAATTCTTTGATCATCGGCCAGGTCGCGAAATAGCTGATCAGGACAAAAATGCCGATGATCATGGCGAACGCGTAGTGGTAGATAAAACCGGTCTGCATTTTGCGCACCATGCTGGAAACCCAGCCCACCAGTTTCCAGGAGCCGTTGACCAGCGCACCGTCGATCACCTTCTCGTCGCCGCCCTTCCAGAGGCCGGTACCCAGAGCGCGTGCGCCGCGTGCGAGGACGTTCTCGTTGAACCAGTCCATGTAGTACTTGTTTTCAAGCAGCGTATACACCGGCTGGAAGCGGCGTTTGATGCCCGCTGGCAAAGCCGGGTTGACCATGTACATGTACCAGGCCAGGGCCACGCCGGCCAGGGCCAGCCAGAAAGGCGCTGTCATCAGACCATGCAGCGCCATTTGTGCCGGACCGTGAAACAGGGACGCAAGCTCGGCCATCGCCGGGTGTTTGTCAGCATCGACCACAATCGCGTCCTTGAGGAAGTCTCCAAACAGCATGGGCTCGATGGTCATGAATCCGATCACCACCGACGGTATAGCCAGCAACACCAGTGGCACCGTCACGACCCAGGGCGATTCATGCGGCAGGTGCGCAGCATGGTGAGCATCGTTTGCATGGTGCCCGTCGTGATGCGCGTCGGGATTCTGGTCAAAACGCTCTTTGCCGTGAAATACCAGGAAGTACATGCGGAACGAATAAAACGCCGTCACGAACACGCCAGCCAGGACGGCAAAGTACGCGAAGCCGGCGCCCGGCAAGTGGCTGGCGTGAACCGCCTCGATGATGCTGTCCTTGGAATAAAACCCGGCAAACAGCGGCGTGCCTATCAGCGCCAGCGAACCTAACAGCGCGGTGATCCAGGTAATCGGCATGTACTTGCGCAGCCCGCCCATCCAGCGGATGTCCTGATTGTGGTGCACCCCCATGATGACCGAACCCGCAGCAAGAAACAGCAGCGCCTTGAAAAAGGCGTGGGTCATCAGGTGAAACACCGCCACCGAGTAGGCGGAGGCCCCCAGCGCGACCGTCATGTAGCCGAGTTGCGAGAGGGTCGAATAGGCCACGACGCGCTTGATGTCGTTCTGGATGATGCCGAGAAAACCCATGAACAACGCGGTAATCCCGCCTATGACCATGATGAAGCTCAGCGCGGTGTCGCTCAACTCGAACAGTGGCGACATGCGCGCCACCATGAAGATGCCGGCCGTAACCATGGTGGCGGCATGGATCAGTGCAGAAATCGGCGTCGGGCCTTCCATCGAGTCCGGCAGCCAGACATGCAGCGGGAACTGGGCCGACTTGCCCATGGCGCCTATGAACAGGCAGATGCAGATCACGGTGATCAACATCCAGTCGGTGCCGGGAAGGCTGAGTTTGGCAATCTCGCCCGACTTGGCAAACACCTCGGTGTAGTTCAGCGTGCCGGCATAGGCGGCGAGCAGGCCGATACCGAGGATGAAGCCGAAGTCGCCGACACGGTTGACCAGAAAGGCCTTCATGTTGGCAAAGATGGCGGTCGGTTTGTTGAACCAGAAACCGATCAGCAGGTAAGACATCAGGCCCACGGCCTCCCAGCCGAAGAACAACTGCAGCATATTGTTGCTCATGACGAGCATCAGCATGGAGAAGGTGAACAGCGAGATGTAGGCAAAGAAGCGGTTGTAGCCTTCGTCTTCTTCCATGTAGCCAATGGTGTAGATATGCACCATGAGCGAGACAAAAGTCACCACACACATCATCATGGCTGACAGGCCATCGACCAGAAAGCCGATTTCCATCTTCAGGCCACCGACCACCATCCAGGTGTAGAGGGTTTCGTTGAAGCGCGCGCCGTCCATCGCCACGCTCTTGAGCGTCATCGCGGATATGACGAAGGCGACCAGCACGCCCAGGATGGTCAACGTGTGCGACAGGCGGCGGCCTATCCAGTTGCCGCCAAAGGCGGTGCCGAAAATGCCAGCCAGCAGGGCCCCCGCCAGGGGCGCCAGGGGAACAGCCAGCAGCGTGGCGGCGGAAAGGGTTTGGCTCATTGTTTAACCGCCCGCAGGGCCGCCTTAATTAAGAATGCGCCCCAAACGTCGTTCAAGGGGCAGCGCGCCGAAGGCTCGAAGTGAGAAGCGTGGGGGCGAATGGTCGCAGCGCCGGGCAGCCCCAAGCAAGACCCGCCCCCTCGGGGGGCAGCAAAGTACACGAAGTGACGAGCGTGGGAGTTCATAGGTTATCCCTTGAGCGTGTTGAGTTCGTCCACGTTGATGCTGGACTTGTTGCGGAACAGCAGCACAAGAATGGCCAGGCCAATGGCCGATTCGGCGGCGGCCACAGTCAGGATGAAAAACACGAAGATCTGACCGGCCATGTCGTTGAGGTAGTACGAGAACGCCACGAAGTTCATGTTGACCGCCAGCAGCATCAGCTCGATGGCCATCAGCAACACGATGAGGTTCTTGCGGTTCAGGAAAATGCCGATCACCGACAACGCAAACAGGATGGCCCCCAAGGTCAGGTAATGTCCCAGTGTGACCGTCATGCCTTTTCCTCGGTGACTGGGGCCACGGGTGCGGCGACCGTTGGCTGGATTTTGACCAGGCTGACCCGATCTCCGCGCTTGACGCGAATCTGGTCTGCCGGGTTGATGTATTTGGAATCCTTGCGCTCACGCAGGGTCAGCGCAATGGCAGCAATGATGGCCACCAGCAGTATCACTGCGGCGATTTCCAGCGGGTAGAGGTACTCCGAATAAAGCACCATGCCGAGCTCCTTGGTGTTGGACACCTGCGCGGCGGCCTGACCGGCCAGAGCGACCACCGGCTTGGGTTCCTGGCTGGGACGGAACCCGCCTATCAGCACAGCTGCCATCTCAAGCGCGATCAAGGCTCCGATGGTGGCAGCCAGCGGAAAATGTTTCCAGAAATTCTTGCGAACACCGTCCAGGTTGACATCGAGCATCATCACGACAAACAGGAAAAGCACCATCACCGCGCCCACATACACCAGCACCAGTGTGATCGCCAGAAACTCAGCCTTCAGCAGAATCCAGACGGCGGCCGCCTGGAAAAACGCCAGCACCAGGTAAAGGGCGGCATGCACCGGGTTGCGTGCGGTAATCACCTTGAATGCCGCAAACAGCAGCACCAGGGCGAAGACATAAAAAAGACCTGTTTTAGCGTCCATGTTCAGCGAATCTTTCTTGAGCCAACAACGGGTGGCCTATTTCAGCGGTACTTGGCATCGACGGCACGGGCGGCGGCGATTTCTTTTTCGTAACGGTCACCGACGGCCAGCAGCATGTCCTTGGTGAAGTACAGGTCACTCCGTTTTTCACCGTGGTATTCCAAGATATGGGTCTCGACAATCGCATCCACCGGGCAGCTCTCTTCGCACATACCGCAAAAAATGCATTTCATCAGGTCAATGTCGTAACGCGAGGTGCGGCGGCTGCCGTCTTCGCGCACATCCGAGTCGATCGTGATCGCCAGCGCCGGGCACACGGCTTCGCAGAGCTTGCAGGCAATGCAGCGCTCTTCACCATTTTCATAACGGCGCAGCGCGTGCAGGCCACGGAAACGCGGGCTCAAGGGGGTTTTTTCTTCAGGAAACTGGATCGTGATCTTGCGCTTGAACATGTACTTGCCGGTCAAGGCCATGCCCTTGAGCAGCTCGGTCAGCATGAAGCTGGAGAGGAAGTCTTTGACGGCGGTGGCTGCGGACATAAATCAGATTCCTGCAGAAATAAGGTGCGCACGGAGGTTCTTCAAACCAGCCGGGGCCGCGGAACCGGCTTTGCCGGGCCGCAGGCGCAGTGGCCCCCCAGGGGGGCAGACAGCTACACGAAGTGAGCGAACGTGGGGGCTCATATTTTCCCGCCGGGCCGCCCCAAGGAAAAATGCGCCCCCTCGGGGGGCAGCGCATTACGCGAAGTGAAAAGCGTGGGGGCCATATTCATTTCCAGATGCTGTACGGGGTCTGCATCCAGGCCCCGACGACCACCAGCCAGACCAGGGTCACGGGAATGAATATCTTCCAGCCCAGGCGCATGATCTGGTCGTAGCGAAAACGCGGGAAGGTGGCACGGACCCACAGGAACATGGTGACAACGACAAACGTTTTTGCGCCCAGCCATATCCAGCCCGGAATAAAGCTCAGGAACTCAAACGGTGGCAACCAGCCGCCCAGAAAAAGCAGCACCGCCAGAATGGCGATGAGCCACATGTTGGCGTATTCCGCAAGGAAGAACATGGCAAACGCCATGCCGGAGTATTCAACCATGTGCCCGGCAACAATCTCGGATTCACCCTCGACCACGTCGAAGGGGTGACGGTTGGTTTCGGCCAGGCCCGAGATCAAGTACACGACAAAAATCGGCAGCAGGGGCAACCAGTTCCATGACAGGAAAGTCCAGCCGCTGTCTGCAGCCATCCCTTTGGCCTGGCTCATCACAATGTCGGTCATGTTGAGGCTGCCTGACACCATCAGTACCACCACCAGACAAAAGCCCATGGCGATCTCGTAGCTGACCATTTGAGCCGAAGCACGCATGGCACCGAGGAAAGCGTATTTGGAGTTGGATGCCCAGCCGGCGATGATGACGCCGTAAACCTCCAGCGAGGTGATGGCCATCAGGAACAGCAGGCCGGCATTGATGTTGGCCAACACCACCTCCGGCCCGAAAGGAATGACCGCCCAGGCAGCCAGTGCCGGCATGATGGTCATGATCGGGCCGAGTACGAACAGGCCCTTGCTGGCCGCCGTCGGGATGATGATTTCCTTCGTCAACAGCTTGAGCGCATCGGCAATCGGCTGCAGCAGACCCAGGGGACCGACCCGGTTCGGTCCCAAACGGATCTGGGTAAAACCAATTGCCTTGCGCTCCCACAGCGTCAGATAGGCCACGCAGCCCATCAGCGGAAGCAGCACACAGATGATCTTGATCAGCGTCCAGATCACAGGCCAGACGGTGCCCGGCCAGATGCCGCCCATCAGTCCCTGGCCAAAGCCAAAAATGGTGTCAATCATGCGGCCACCCCTTCAAACCCAGCAGCCCGCCGCGCATCGGCGGTGAGCTGCAGCGAGGTCGCGCGCCGCACCAGGCTGTCGAGCTGGTAAATGCTGGCAACGGCAGGCGCAGGCGTGGCATCCGCTGTGGACAGGTCAATGGCCGCCTGGGTGGTATTGACCAGCCGGTCCGCCGGCACCTGCGCGGTGTCTGCGCCCTGCACCTGTTTAAGCACATCCTGGGAAGACTCGAAATCGAAACCGGGCAAACCCAGCAGGTTTGCCAGCACGCGAAGCACCTTCCAGGCGGGCCGGGCACCGCCCAAAGGCTTGACCACCGCATGGAAGCTCTGCACGCGGCCTTCGGCGTTGATGAATGTGCCGGGCGTCTCGGTGAAAGGTGCAATCGGCAGCAATACGTCGCTGAAGTCCATGTTGGCCTTGAACGGGCTCAGGGTCACGACCATCTGCGCAGCATTGAGTGCAAGCTTGGCTGCGGCACCCATCGCCGAATCGAATTCAGGCTCGGTGTTGAGCAGCAGTACCGCCTTGAGTTTGCCTGCCAGCATCTGCCCGGCGTCCAGACCTTTGGCGGCCGGCTGTGCGCCCGCAAGTTGCGCACCGACCGTGTTGGCAGCTTCCGTCAGGTAACCGACGCTGGCACCGGTCTGCCCGGCAATCCAGTTGGCCAAGCCCAGGAGGCTGCCGGCGTTGGCGTGGTGTGCGGCGGCATTGCCCAGCAGGATGGCTTTGCGTTCGCCACCCAGCAGGGACTTGGCGATGGCCTTTGCGGCGTCCGTCGCCTGGCCGGAGGCCGGTGCAGTCACTCCCTTGTCGGCTGCGATCGCAGTGGCCACATCGGCCAGCGCTTGCGCCCAGGCACCGGACTCAGCCAGCAACGCATTGCCAACAGGCATCGCCCAGGCGTCCGCAGATGCCAGTTCTGCTACTGAATTGATAGCACTCAACGCGCAGCCGTTGCGGACAGACTGCCGGATTCGTTGTGCGAACAGCGGATGGTCCTTGCGCAGATTGGAGCCCACCACCAGCACCCGCTGAAGCTGCGACAGCGAAGCGATTGACGTGCCCAGCCAGCGCACGCCGCCCGCAGGCGCGAATTCGGCGTGGCGCATGCGGTGGTCAATGTTGTCACTGCCCAGGCCGCGCATCAGGGAGGCTGCCAGGTAGAGCTCTTCAAGCGTACTGTGCGGACTGGCCAGCGTGCCGATGCTGTCGGCACCGTGGTCGGCTTTGATCTGTTTCAGGCCATTGGCCACGTATTCGAGTGCGGTCTGCCAATCGACCGCTTTCCACTGACCGCCTTGCTTGAGCATCGGACCGGTCAGGCGCTGGTCGCTGTTAAGGGCTTCGTACGAAAAGCGGTCACGGTCGGCAATCCAGCACTCGTTGACGTCTTCGTTTTCGAGCGGCACCACACGCATCACCTTGTTGTTCTTGATCTGGACAATCAGGTTGGCACCGGTCGAATCATGCGGGCTGACCGACTTGCGGCGCGACAGCTCCCAGGTGCGGGCGCTGTAACGGAAAGGCTTGCTGGTCAGCGCACCGACCGGGCAGATGTCGATCATGTTGCCCGACAGTTCGGAGTCCACCGACATGCCGACAAAGGTCTCGATCTCGGCGTGCTCGCCGCGGTGCGACATGCCGAGCTCCATCACGCCGGCGACTTCCTGGCCAAAGCGGACGCAGCGCGTGCAGTGGATGCAACGGTTCATCTCCTCCATGGAGACCAGCGGACCCACATCCTTGTGAAACACCACGCGCTTTTCTTCTTCATAACGTGACTCGCTGGCGCCATAACCCACCGCCAGGTCCTGCAGCTGGCATTCGCCGCCCTGATCGCAAATCGGACAGTCCAGCGGGTGGTTGATCAGCAGGAATTCCATCACGCCCTTTTGGGCCTTGATGGCTTTGTCGCTCTTGGTGTGCACGATCATGCCCTGCGTCACGGGTGTGGCGCAGGCCGGCATCGGCTTCGGCGCCTTTTCCACGTCCACCAGACACATACGGCAGTTCGCGGCGATGCTTAATTTCTTGTGGTAGCAGAAGTACGGAATGTAAATGTTCGCTTTTTCAGCGGCGTGCATCACCGTGCTGCCTTCGAGCACTTCCACTTTCTGGCCGTCGAGTTCTATTTCAACCATATTTTTTTCTTTCCGCGATCAGGCTTGCAGGGAAGCCTGACCTGGGACGGCGGGAGCCGCAGGTGTTTGTGGTTTGATCATGGCCTCGAACTCGTGGCGGAAATGCTTGATCATGGCGCGCACCGGCATGGCAGCAGCATCGCCCAGTGCGCAGATGGTGCGGCCCTGGATGTTGTCCGCCACCGAATTGAGCAGATCGACGTCGCCCTGACGGCCCTTTCCGTTGTGGATGCGGTCCACCACACGCCACAGCCAGCCCGTGCCTTCGCGGCAGGGCGTGCACTGGCCGCAGGATTCATGCATGTAAAAGTACGACAAGCGCTTGAGTGACTCAACCATGCAGCGAGTGTCGTCCATCACGATCACGGCACCAGAGCCGAGCATGGAGCCGGCCTTGGCAATCGAGTCGTAGTCCATGGTGCACTCCATCATGATGGCGGCCGGCAGCACAGGTACCGAGGAGCCACCGGGAATGACGGCCTTCAGGGTGCGGCCCTCTTTGGCATTTTTCACGCCGCCCGCCAGCTCCAGCAGCTTGGCAAACGGCGTGCCCATGGGCACCTCATAGTTGCCGGGCAACTCAACGTCACCGGACACCGAATAAATCTTGGTACCGCCGTTGTTGGGCTTGCCGCAGTCGAGGTAGGCCTGGCCGCCGTTGCGAATGAGCCATGGCACGGCGGCGAAGGTTTCGGTGTTGTTGATCGTGGTGGGCTTGCCATACAAACCAAAACTGGCGGGAAACGGCGGCTTGAAGCGCGGCAGACCTTTTTTGCCTTCCAGAGACTCCAGCAGGGCGGTCTCTTCACCGCAAATGTAGGCGCCAAAACCGTGCACCGCGTGGAGCTGGAAATCAAAGCTGCTGCCGAAAATGCCGTTGCCGATCAGGCCAGCGGCGCGCGCCTCGCCCAGCGCCTCCTCAAAACGCTGGTAGATCGCGAAAATTTCCCCATGAATATAGTTGTAGCCCACGCTGATGCCCATCGCGTAGGCGGCAATTGCCATGCCCTCGATCACGCAATGCGGGTTGTACCGCAAGATGTCGCGGTCCTTGCAGGTGCCCGGTTCGGCTTCGTCCGAATTGCAAATCAAATATTTCTGACCCGGAAACCGGCGCGGCATGAAGCTCCACTTCAGGCCGGTCGGGAAACCCGCGCCACCGCGGCCGCGCAGGCCGCCGGCCTTGACTTCGGCAATCACCTGGTCGGGCGTCATGCCCTGGCCATCGCCCTGCGCCAGGATCTTGCGCAAGGCCTGGTAGCCGCCACGCGCTTCGTAGTCTTTCAGGCGCCAGTTGCTGCCATCAAGGTCCGCCAGGATTTGCGGACTGAGGTGGCGGCCGTGAAAACAGGTCTGCACGCCGGTAGCGGAAAATTGTGACAGCACACTCTGCGCCGCTGCATTGTGATTTGAGCCAGATGCGAGCGTCATGATGATTGAGCCTCGGTCGATTTCAGACCATCGATCAGCTGGTCCAGTTTTTCATTGCTCATGAAACTGCACATCGTGAGGTCATTGACCAGCATCACCGGCGCATCGGCACAGGCTCCGAGGCACTCGGATTGCTGCAGGGTAAAAAGGCCATCGGCACTGGTCTCGCCCATGACGATACCCAGTTTGTGCTCCAGATACTGCAGTGCCTTGGCGCCATCATGCAACTGGCATGGCAGGTTGGTACAGATATTGAGTTTGTACTTGCCCACCGGCCGCTGGTTGTACATGTTGTAAAAGGTGGTGATCTCATGCACGGCAATCGGCGCCATGCCCAGATACTCAGCCACCAGCTTTTCGCTCTCGGCGCTGACAAAACCGTGTTCCTGCTGCTCGATCGTGAGACAGGCAATCACGGCCGACTGCTTCTGGTCGGCTGGATATTTGGCGACTTCGCGCTCGAAAAGCGCCTTGGTTTTTTCAGAAATCATGGGAGAAGTCATGTGGGTATTGGTCAAAATTCAGCGGTCAATTTCACCGAACACGATGTCCAACGTGCCGATGACGGCGACGGCGTCGGCAATCATGTGGCCGCGCGACATTTCGTCCATGGCGGCGAGGTGCGGGAAACCCGGCGGGCGAATCTTCAAGCGGTAAGGCTTGTTGGCGCCATCGCTGACGATGTAGATGCCAAACTCGCCCTTGGGGTGCTCCACCGCCGCGTAAGCCTCGCCTTCGGGCACATGAAAACCCTCCGTGAAAAGCTTGAAGTGGTGGATCAGCTCTTCCATGTTGGTCTTCATGGATTCGCGGTCAGGCGGAGCCACCTTGTGGTTGCTGGTGATGACCGGGCCGGGGTTGACACGCAGCCAGTCAATGCACTGCTTGATGATGCGGTTGGACTGGCGCATTTCTTCAACGCGAACCAGGTAGCGGTCGTAGCAGTCGCCGGTTTTGCCGACCGGAATGTCGAAATCCATGTGCGCATACACTTCGTAGGGCTGCTGCTTGCGCAGGTCCCAGGCAATACCGGAGCCGCGCAGCATGGGGCCGGTAAAGCCGAGGTTGAGCGCGCGCTCCGGCGAGACGACGCCGACGCCGACCGTGCGCTGCTTCCAGATGCGGTTGTCGGTCAGCAGGGTTTCGTACTCATCGACCAGCCCGGGAAACTTGGTACTGAAGTCGTCAATGAAATCCAGCAACGAGCCCTGGCGGTTTTCGTTGAGCGCTTCGATGGCCTTGGCGTTTTTGATCTTGCTGACCTTGTACTGCGGCATGGTATCCGGCAGGTCGCGGTACACGCCGCCAGGACGGTAATAAGCGGCGTGCATGCGCGCGCCGGATACGGCTTCGTACATGTCGAACAGCGTCTCGCGTTCGCGGAAGCAATAAATCAGGATATTCATCGCGCCGCAGTCAAAGCCATGCGCGCCCAGCCACATCAGGTGATTCAGCAAGCGCGTGATTTCATCAAACATCACGCGGATGTACTGCGCGCGCACCGGCACGTCCACGCCGATGAGTTTTTCAATGGCCAGACAGTAGGCATGCTCGTTGGACATCATCGACACATAGTCGAGCCTGTCCATGTAAGGCAGCGACTGGATGTAGGTCTTGCTTTCAGCAAGTTTTTCGGTGGCGCGGTGCAGCAGGCCGATGTGCGGGTCGGCGCGCTGGATCACCTCACCGTCGAGCTCCAGCACGAGGCGCAGCACGCCGTGCGCGGCTGGGTGCTGGGGCCCAAAGTTGAGCGTGTAGTTTTTTATCTCAGCCATGTCAATGCCCCCCCCCGAAGCGGCCTGCGGCCGCGTCCCCCTCAAGGGGGCAACACCAGCGGCCCGGCAAAGCCGGTTCTGCGGTGTCCGCTTGAAAAGTCCCGCAGGTAGCCAGGCGCGTGGTTCTCATGACGTCAGCCCGCCGTAGTTGTCTTCACGGATCACACGCGGCGTGATTTCGCGCGGCTCTATGGTCACAGGCTGGTAGATCACTCGTTTTTGCTCAGGGTCATAACGCATCTCGACATAGCCGGTGGTCGGAAAGTCCTTGCGGAAAGGATGGCCGATAAAACCGTAGTCGGTCAGGATGCGGCGCAGGTCGTTGTGGCCTTCGAAAATGATGCCGAACAGGTCAAAGGCTTCGCGCTCAAACCAGTTGGCCGAATTCCACACCTCATTGAGTGAGGCCACCACCGGAAAATCGTCGTCCTCGCAAAACACCTTGAGCCGCACGCGCTGGTTCAGGCTGATAGACAACAAATGGGTGGCAACGCAAAAACGCCGTCCGTCGTAGCGGCCGTCCGCGTATTCCGAATAGTCGATGCCGCACAGGTCGATCAGTTGCTCGAACTGGCAGCCCCGGGTATCGCGCAAGACCAGCGCAGCAGCCTGGTAGTCTGGCGCAGCCACCCCCACGGTCACCTCGCCGAATGCAACGGTTACACGTTTGGCTTTTTCGCCCAGAGCAGCGGTGAGCGTGTCTGCGAGCTGCTCAGCAGAAGCGGGATGCAAGGGCCCCATCAAGCCCTCGCAATGGTGTTGGTACGGCGGATTTTCTGCTGTAACTGGATGATGCCGTAGATCAGCGCTTCAGCCGTGGGCGGGCAGCCCGGCACATAAACATCGACCGGCACAATGCGGTCGCAGCCGCGCACCACCGAATAACTGTAGTGGTAATAGCCACCGCCGTTGGCGCAGGAGCCCATGGACAGCACCCAGCGCGGCTCGGCCATCTGGTCATAGACCTTGCGCAGCGCCGGCCCCATCTTGTTGCACAACGTACCGGCCACGATCATCAGGTCGGACTGGCGCGGGCTGGGGCGAAACAGCATGCCGAAACGGTCCAGGTCGTAACGTGCCGCGCCGGCGTGCATCATCTCGACCGCACAGCAGGCCAGACCGAAAGTCATGGGCCAGAGTGATCCGGTTTTGGCCCAATTGACTACCGAGTCGTAACTCGTCGTCATGAAGCCTTCGTTAAAAACACCTTCTAGTGACATACCTCTACCTTTGTGGCGGCAGCCACGCTGCCGCTAAATCGTGGTCATCCCTGCATGCTATTCCCAGTCCAGCGCGCCCTTTTTCCACTCGTAGACAAACCCCACGACCAGAATGCCCAGGAAAATCATCATGGCCCAGAAACCGACCGCGCCGATTTCCTTGAGCGCCACCGCCCAGGGGAACAGGAAAGCAATTTCGAGGTCGAAAATAATGAACAGAATGGCGACGAGGTAGTAGCGCACGTCGAACTTCATGCGGGCATCTTCAAAGGCTTCGAAGCCGCATTCGTAAGGGGAATTTTTTTCGCTGTCCGGCTTGTGCGGGCCGAGCAGGCGGCCCAGCACCTGGGGCACAACGCCGACAGCAACGCCGACCAGAATAAACAACAGGACGGGAAGGTATTGGTCGAGGTTCATCGTCAATTCAACTTCTGGAAGCTGCTTTGCCTTGTGCCAGTTTGCTGTTCAAGGTAATCAGCCTGGCATGCGCCGGGATCATCATTGCCTGTAAGTGGTGCGGACGGCGAGACTCGAACTCGCACAGCTTTCGCCACTACCCCCTCAAGATAGCGTGTCTACCAATTTCACCACGTCCGCGGTTTTTAACGGCCTCGGATGGCATGAGGAACCTTGCGGTTTTCGCTCTCCGGGCAGTCTTAGAGTTTACCCTGAAATTGCGCCGCTCCCCGAGGGAAGCGGCTTGTTTAATCGCGCTATTTCGTCGGAATTTGACCTGAGTCAGGTTTGCCCGGCGAAGGCGGTACAGCCGTGGGTGCGGCACCGGGTGCCGGCGCGGCGGTTCCCGGAATTTGGGCAGCACCCGATGCGGCCGGCGCCGGTGCCGTCAACGCGGAGCCTTCCAGCACGCTGGTGCCGGTCTGCGGACGCGGATTGCCAAAATAGGCCAGCGCCAGGGTGCAGCCAAAAAACACCGCCGCCAGGACTGCCGTGGTACGCGACAGGAAGTTGGCACTGCCGCTGGCGCCAAACAGGCTGCCGGAGCCGCCGCCGCCGCCAAAAGCAGCGCCCATGTCGGCACCTTTGCCGTGCTGCATCAGAATCAGGCCAATCATGACGAGGGCGGTAATCATTTGGATCGCCAGAAGAGCGGTTAACAAAGCGTTCATATTTACTCCTAATTTAATAGTGCGCTGCACCCGTCAGGCGGTGGCTGCAGCAATAATCTTCAAAAAATCCGGGGCCTTGAGCGAAGCGCCGCCTATCAGGCCGCCATCAATATCAGCCTGTGCCAGCAGCGACGCGGCATTGGACGCATTCATGCTGCCGCCATACAAGATTTTCACGCGTGCGGCCTGGTCGGTCGCCGCCTTGAGCTGGGTCCGCAATACGGCGTGTACCGCCTGTGCTTCTTCCGGCGTGGCGGTTTTGCCCGTGCCAATGGCCCAGACCGGCTCGTAGGCAAGCACGATTTCGCTGATGCAATGGCCATTGATGTGAATCACGGCCGCCAACTGGCGTCTGACTACATCGCCGGTATGCCCTGCGTCACGTTCGGCCAGCGTCTCGCCCACACACACAATCGGCGTGATGCCAGCTGCCAGCGCGGCCTTTGCCTTGTCGGCCACCAGGGCATCGGTTTCACCGTGGTACTGGCGGCGTTCGGAGTGGCCCACGATGGCATAGCGGCAGCCAAACTCCTTGAGCATGGCTGCACTGACCTCGCCGGTGAACGCGCCTGATGCCTGGCTGGAGACGTCCTGCGCGCCCAGGTCCAGGTCGGACACTGCGGGCAAGGCGGCAACCAGGGCACTGACCTGGGCCAGGTAAGGCGCGGGAACACACACGGCCACAGCACACGCCGGCTGCGCTGGCAACCCCGCCACGATGTCACGCAGCAAGGCCTCGTTGGCAGCCAGGCTGCCATTCATCTTCCAGTTTCCTGCGATCAGCTTTTTCATGGTGGGCACATCTACCAGGTCAGGACGATTTTGCCGATGTGCTGGTTGGACTCCATCAGCGCATGCGCTTTGGCGGCGTCGACCGCGGCAAAGGTGCTGTGAATCACAGGCTTGATCGCGCCACTAGCCAGCAGTGGCCAGATTTTTTCTTTCAGTGCGCCAGCAATCGCCGCCTTGAACGCCAGCGAACGCGGACGCAGTGTCGAGCCGGTGAGGGTGAGGCGCTTGCGCAGCACCAGACCCGCATTGAACTCAGCCTTGATCCCGCCCTGCACCGCAATAATGGCTAGGCGTCCGTCGTCGGCCAGGCACTCGATCTGACGCGCCACATAACTGCCAGCAACCATGTCCAGAATGACGTTGACGCCTTGGCCCGCCGTCAGTTTCTTCACCTCTTCGGCAAAGTCACTGGTTTTGTAGTTGATCGCGTGGTCAGCACCCAGGGCCATGCAGGCGGCGGCTTTGTCGTCGCTGCCCACCGTCACGTAAACCTTCGCGCCCATGGCCTTGGCCATCTGTATGGCTGTCACGCCAATGCCGCTGGAGCCACCTTGAATCAGCAGCGTCTCGCCCGCCTGAAGCTGAACGCGGTCAAACACATTGCTCCAGACCGTGAAGAAGGTTTCTGGCAACGAAGCCGCTTCGGTGTCGCTGAGCCCCCGCGGCACTGGCAGGCACTGCCCGACCGGCGCAACACACAGCTCGGCATAACCACCGCCGGCCACCAGAGCGCAGACACGGTCACCCACCTTCAGGCCGGCCTGCGTCATGACATCCATGTCGCCACTGAGCACCACACCGGCAACTTCAAGACCTGGAATATCGGAGGCGCCCGGCGGCACCGGGTAGTTTCCGGTGCGCTGCAAAACGTCTGGCCGATTCACACCGGAGGCAGCAACGCGAATCAGCAACTCGCCCGCGCCAGGCACCGGGTCGGGCCGATCGCCAAGACGCAACACGTCCGGCGCGCCGTAGGAGGTAATTTCAACTGCTTTCATGGAAATTTCCAATCATTTGTGGCTGCAGCCCCCGACTGGCGGGCGCAAGCAGCTACAAAATCAATAGCAAATCAACCCTGATCCTGGCCTTGGGCCGGACGGTCCAGAAGCGCCTTCATGGACAGCTTGACGCGGCCTTTTTCATCGGTTTCCAGAACCTTGACTTTGATGATCTGGCCTTCCTTGAGATAGTCCGTGACCCGCTCAACGCGCTCATGGGCAATCTGGCTGATGTGCAGCAAACCGTCTTTGCCGGGCATCAGGTTGACCAGTGCGCCGAAGTCCAGAATCTTGGTGATCGCACCCTCATAAACCTTGCCGATTTCGACTTCAGCGGTGATCTCGGCGATGCGGCGCTTGGCCTCATCAGCCTTGGCGCTGTCGTTGGAAGCAATGGTGATGGTGCCGTCTTCCTCGATGTTGATCTGGGTGCCGGTTTCTTCGGTCAGCGCACGAATCACGGCGCCGCCCTTGCCGATCACGTCGCGGATCTTGTCGGGGTTGATCTTCATCACATACAGACGCGGCGCGAAGTCGGAGACCTCGGCCTTGGCTTCGCCCATGGCTTCCTGCATTTTGCCGAGGATGTGCATGCGGGCTTCCTTGGCCTGCGCCAGTGCCACCTGCATGATTTCCTTGGTGATGCCCTGGATCTTGATGTCCATCTGCAGCGCGGTGATACCGGCGGTGGTACCGGCCACCTTGAAGTCCATGTCACCGAGGTGATCTTCATCACCGAGGATGTCGGTCAGCACGGCAAAGCGGTTGTCGTCCTTGATCAGGCCCATGGCGATACCGGCCACGTGGGCTTTCATCGGCACGCCGGCGTCCATCAGCGACAGGCAGCCGCCGCAGACCGAAGCCATCGACGAGGAACCGTTGGACTCGGTGATCTCGCTGACCACACGCATGGTGTACGGGAATTCTTCCTTGGTCGGCAGTACCGCGATCAGTGCGCGCTTGGCGAGGCGGCCATGGCCGATTTCGCGGCGTTTTGGCGAACCCACACGGCCGGTTTCGCCGGTGGCGAACGGAGGCATGTTGTAGTGCAGCATGAAGCGGTCTTCATAATCGCCCGACAGCGCGTCGATGCGCTGTGCATCACGCTCGGTGCCCAGCGTGGTCACGACCAGCGCCTGGGTTTCGCCACGCGTGAACAGGGCCGAGCCATGGGTACGCGGCAGCACGCTGTTGCGGATTTCAATGGCGCGCACGGTGCGCGTGTCGCGACCGTCGATGCGCGGCTCGCCGGCCAGAATCTGGCTGCGGACGATTTTGGCTTCGATGTCGAACAACATGCCTTCAACAGCGACGCCATCAAACGCTGTGCCGTCGGCCTTGAGCGCGGCCATGACTTCAGAAGTGACCACGCGGCAAGCCTGGGTACGGGCCTGTTTGGCGCGGATCTGGTAAGCCGCCTGCAGCTTGGCAGCGGCCAGCTCGTTGACCTTGGCGATCAGCGGCTCGTCCTTGGCAGGTGCCTGCCAGGCCCAGACCGGTTTGCCGGCGTCACGGACCAGCTCGTGAATCGCGTTGATGGCGATATTGCCCTGCTCATGGCCGAACACCACCGCGCCCAGCATGATTTCTTCAGACAATTGCTTGGCTTCGGACTCGACCATCAGCACGGCGGCTTCGGTGCCAGCCACGACCAGGTCCATGGTCGAGTCTTTGAGCTGGGTCTTGCCGGGGTTCAGCACGTACTGGCCGTCGATGTAAGCGACGCGGGCGGCACCGATGGGGCCGTTGAACGGGATGCCGGAAATCGACAGCGCCGCGCTCGAAGCGATCAGTGCGGGAATGTCGCCTTCAACTTCAGGGTTGAGCGACAGCACATGGATCACGACCTGCACTTCGTTGAAGAAGCCTTCGGGGAACAGCGGGCGGATCGGGCGGTCGATCAGGCGCGAGGTCAGCGTTTCGAATTCGCTGGGGCGACCTTCGCGCTTGAAGAAGCTGCCGGGAATGCGGCCGGCGGCGTAGGTTTTTTCGAGGTAATCGACGGTCAGGGGGAAGAAGTCCTGGCCGGGCTTGGCGTCGGCCTTGGCGACGACGGTGGCCAGCACCACGGTACCGTCCATGTCAACGATGACAGCGCCACCGGACTGGCGCGCGATTTCGCCGGTTTCCATCGTGACCTTGTGCTGGCCCCACTGGAAGGACTTGGTGACTTTATTGAAAATGCTCATGTTTTTTCTCCACTAGTTCCGAGCGCTTGAGGCAGCGCTTGAGGCCCGGAGAGTCGGCTGCTGAACACGATGCCATTCCACAAAAACTGCCTGGCTGTCAGGACTTTTCTTGTGGAATGACACAGCGCGTGATCGTTTTGCCTTGCTCCGAAGTAAAAAGCGCCTGAGCTAGTGAACTAACTCAGGCGCTTCCTGTTGGTTTTACCGCTTACTTACGCAGGCCAAGTTTGGCAATCAGCGCAACATAACGGGCCGCATCTTTGGACTTGAGGTAGTCCAGCAGCTTGCGGCGGCGGCTCACCATGCGCAGCAGGCCACGGCGACCGTGGTGATCCTTGGCATGGGTCTTGAAATGGGGCATCAGTTCGTTGATGCGGCCGGTCAGCAGGCCGACCTGGACTTCCGGGCTGCCGGTGTCGTTGGCAGCGCGTGCGTTGGCCTGGACGATCTCGGCCTTGACGGATTTCTCGATCATGGAATTTTCCTTGTGTAACTTGCGAGCGGCCCAGTGTTCCCGAAGTGGGAGTTGACCGGGGCCGTCGTGTTCTGCAGCGTGTGTCCCGTGAGAAACACCCCGCCTTTGCGCAGAGCCTTGGATTATAGCCCAGGAAAGGCGACCGGCTCAGCGCCGCCCCAGCCAACCGCGCAGGCGGCTGACGCCTTCGCCCAGCCTGGCCGGGTCCTGGCTCGCGAAACACCAGCGCAGCCAGCCCTGCATCGCGGGCGAGAGGTCCGGGCTGAAGGCATTGCCGGGTGCCAGCCCCAGCCCGGCTTCCAGCACCAGCCGCTTCGCCACCTCAAACGAGTCGGCATGCCCCGCCAGCCTGAAAAACGCGTACATGCCACCGGGTGCCGGGGATACTTCCACACCGGGCAAAGCCTGCAGCAGGGGCACCAGCGTGTCGCGGCAACGCTTGAGGTGAGCCACGACCTGGGGCGTGACCTCGTCGGTGCGCTGCAGCGCCACGACGCCAGCGCGCTGGATGAACACCGGCGCACAGGAGGTGTTGAACTCGATCAGCTTGCCCAGGTGGGTGGTGGCCGCCGCCGGAAGCACCAGCCAACCCAGCCGCCAGCCGGTCATCAAAAAACTCTTGGAAAAGCTGTGCGCCACCATCAGACGGTCATCAGGCGCGGCGATGTCCAGAAAACTCGGCGCGCAATCATTCGAATTTTCGACTCCCCCCGGGCTCTGCCCGGCCCCCGAGGGGGGCGCTGCCGGCCTGAGGCGGCTCGGCGTCGGGGCCTCGTAATACAGGCGTTCATAAACTTCATCGGCCAGCAGCCAGGTCCCGGTCTTGCGGCAGTGCGCCAGCAGGATTCGCTGCTCGGCGCGGCTCAGGGTCCAGCCGGTCGGGTTGTTGGGCGAATTGACAATCAACAGTTTGGTGCGCGAAGTGACGGCGGCCAGCAGCTCATCCATGTCGAGCCGCCACTGCCCGCCCAGCGGCTTGAGGCTGACGCAGCGCACCTGCGCACCCATGATGGCTGGCTGCGCGGTCAGATTCGGCCACACCGGTGTGACCGCGACCACCTCATCGCCGGCATCCACCACCGCCTGCACCGCCAGCATCAGCGCATTGACACCGCCCGAGGTGACGGCAATCCTGTCCGCCCCCACAGCAGCCGCCCCCTCGCAGCGCAGCGCGCTGCAATACGTGGCGATGGCTTCGCGCAGCTCTGGCAGTCCGAGGTTGTGCGCGTAAAAGGTTTCGCCCTCACTCAGGGAACGCGCCGCCGCTTCACGGATAAAGGCTGGCGTGACTTCGTCGCTTTCGCCGAACCAGAACTTGAGCACATCGCTGCGGCCCATGCCCGCATTGGCGACCTGCCGGATCAGGGACTCTTCAAGATCGAGGACAACTTGTCGCATGGCAAAACCTTTCAGGGCCGAATCATCTTGCAGCTGTGCGGTTGCTCGGCGCGTGCCGCCGCGATGGTTTTGATCACACGAAAGCCATAGCCCGAACCCTCGACATCAAACTTCACGCCGGGCGTTCCCTGCCGGTCCATCACAGCCACCAGCAAGGGCTGCTGGAACTGGTGGTCAGCACCACGCATGACACCTGTGTGCCCGGCGAACAGCACCGTGGCCTTTTCCATCTGCGCGGCGACCGCTGCGGCGTCGGTGGCTCCGGCTTTTTCGATGCTCTGCGCCAGCGCCTCCACCATCAGTTGCATGCGCATGTGCACATAGTCGTCCTGCGGCTTGGGAAAGCGCTGGCGAAAGGACTGGTAGAAATTTTCGGACGGCGCGCCCACCGCGTTCGGGAACCAGTCCGCCACTGCAATCACCTTGCCGATACCAGCATCGCCAATGGCGGCCGGCACACCCAGGGCATTGCCATAAAAGGTGTAGAACTTACCCTCAAAGCCGACGTCTTTTGCCGCCTTGACCAACAGCGTCAGGTCATTGCCCCAGTTGCCGGTCAGCACGGCCTGCGCGCCGCTGGCCTTGATTTTGGCGACGTAGGGCAGGAAGTCCTTGACCCTTCCCAACGGGTGCAGCTCGTCACCGACAATTTGCATGTCCGGGCGCTGGATGCCGAGCTGCTTGCGCGCTTCCCGAAGCACGGCTTGCCCAAAACTGTAGTCCTGACCAATCAGGTAGATGCTCTTGAGCGCCCTGTCGTCCTTGAGTACCTCCATCAAGGCCGCCATGCGCATGTCGGCATGCGCATCAAAACGGAAGTGCCAATAGCTGCATTTTTCATTGGTCAACACCGGATCGACCGCCGAGTAGTTCATGAAGAGCACACGCTTGGCAGGCTCGCGTTCGTTGTGCTTGTTGATGGCGTCAATCAGCGCCGCGGCCGTGGCCGACGAATTGCCCTGGGCCACCAGCGTGATGCCGTCGTCAATCGCGGAGCGCAGCGCCGACAGCGCTTCTTCGTTCTGGCCTTTGCTGTCGTAACGCTCGAACACCAGCGGGCGGTTGCCGCCGGGCAGCTTGATGCCGCCCCGCGCGTTGACGCGTTCAGCCGCCCATACCAGGTTGCGAAACACCGCTTCGCCAGTGTTGGCGAAAGGTCCGGACAAGCTCTCGATCAGGGCCACCCGCACAGCCGGCTGGGCGGGCACCGGCTGCTGGGCAAACACAGCTGGAGACCACAGGCAGGCACCGGCCAGTAGGGTCAGCAGCGCGCGTTTCAAGAGCGAAGGTCTAAAAAAATACATGTACGAATTTCCTTGAAATAACCCGCGACACGCCTACCTGCTGTGCATGCGGCAATCACGGTTGAGAGCCGCGAAGTGTAGGGGAAATTTCCCCACCCCCAACCCAGGAGTCCCCATGTTTTACTCACTCGCCAACCGCCCCGCATCGCGTTTTCAGCGTCACAACACTGCGCTGATCAACAACGGGGCTCTCGACAAATTTCTTGACGACACGCTGGGCTCGCTGTCAGGTGCCCGTTCCACCCAGTCTGCGACCGTGGAAGACGCAGACAAGACCTATTCGCTGCAGCTTGATGTTCCGGGCCTGGCCAAAGACCAGCTCGACATCGGCATCGAAGGCGATGTGGTGCGCATCAGCAGCAAGGCCGAGGCCACCCGCACGGTGAAAACGGCTTACCGCTTTCCGCTGGAGATCGATGCGGCAGCCAGCAGCGCCAAACTGGAAAACGGCGTGCTGACATTGACACTGGCCAAGAAAATCCCGGTCAGCAACGTCGCCCAACTCGCCATCAGCTGATCGCGCCGGAGGCAGCCGCCTCTGGGCTCAGGCTGCCAGCATGCCCAGCGGCCAGCGCGGCTTGACGTCGAACATATAAGCCGTGTTGGGTTGCTCCAGGCCCGCCTGCAAACGCATGCCGGCCGCCAGCGCGATCATCGCGCCGTTGTCGGTGCACAAATGCAACTCGGGGTAATGCACACGGATGCCGCGCTTTTTGCAGGCTGCATCGAGCTGCTCGCGCAGCGCGCTGTTGGCACCCACACCGCCGGCCACCACCAGCCGCTTCAGGCCGGTGTGCTCCAGCGCTTTCAGTGATTTCTTGACCAGCACCTCGACGATGGCCGCCTGCGTCGAAGCCGCCAGGTCAGCGCGCGCCTGCTCACTCATGGAGGGGCCCAGTTTTTTGGCCTGGGTCAGCACAGCGGTCTTCAGGCCCGAGAACGAAAAGTCAAGGTCGCCGCTGTGCAGCAAGGGCCGCGGCAGCTTGAAAGCCTCGCTGTTTCCCCGCTGCGCCAGCCGCGCCAGGTGCGGGCCGCCGGGATAAGGCAGGCCCAGCAACTTGGCCGACTTGTCAAAAGCCTCCCCCGCTGCGTCGTCAATCGTCTCGCCCAACAATTCATAACTGCCAACCCGGTCCACCCGCATCAATTGGGTGTGGCCGCCCGAGACCAGCAGCGCGACAAAGGCAAACTCCGGTGGATCGGCACTCAAAAAAGGCGACAGCAAATGGCCTTCGAGATGGTGCACGCCCATGACTGGCCTGCCCAGCGCCGCCGCCAGCGAACACGCCACGCCGGCGCCCACCAACAGCGCACCGGCCAGCCCGGGCCCGCGCGTGAAGGCCACAACATCAACATCTTTCAAGCTTCGCCCCGCATCGGCCAATACCTGTTCGGTCAATGGCAACACGCGGCGGATATGGTCACGACTGGCCAGTTCCGGCACCACGCCGCCATAAGCCTGGTGCATGGCAATCTGGCTGTGCAGCGCGTGTGAG
>Ga0105046_10001711_pt1 | contig 33949 bp, 28 predicted proteins | sample MAT03_FD_78385 | JGI IMG/M metagenome (GOLD analysis project Ga0105046, IMG submission 78385) | Freshwater microbial communities from Lake Fryxell liftoff mats and glacier meltwater in Antarctica - MAT-03 (megahit assembly) | ecosystem: Environmental > Aquatic > Freshwater > Ice > Liftoff... | reverse complement strand
GCATTGTAAGTCCATTCCCTTTGAGATGTGGTGTTTTTTAGGGATAACTTACGATGCTTTTCTCTTTTTGTTAAGTTATTTCTTCATCGAATTCGCGTTATTTAGCAAATTTTGGTAGCATCACTGTCCATACCTGGCTCTCAAGATTTAAGACGCTTGATAACCCAGATAAATTAATATTTGATCTCGATCCGTCAGTACATGATTTCTCAAAAGTAATCAAAGTAGCTTTATTAACTAAAGAAATTTTAGAGCAAGTAGGATTAAATCCTTATGTAATGACGATGGGGTCTGATGGCATTCATGTCGTTGCACCTATTCATCCAACGGTCGATTTTAAATACTCAAAAATGTTCGCCGATGGTTGCGCAAAAACATTAGTTGAGAATTATCCTGAACTAGTAACCTCGCAACTCAGAAAAGACAAACGAGAAAATAAGATTTTTATAGATACACTAAGAAACCAATTTGGTACAACAGCGGTAGCACCCTATTCGGTGAGAGCGTATCCTAAAGCGCCTGTGGCAAAACCACTTGAATGGCACGAACTCACAAATTCAAAATTAGAATCCCAAACCTATACTATTATAAATATTTTTGATCGATTAGAAAAAAAATATGATCCATGGAAAGATATTTTTAAAAAGAAAAAATTACTTACACGAGCAGGGACCAAATTGGAAAAAATTTTAAAATAAAAAAACCAGGGTTGCGAAAAACCCTGGCCACCTCCATAACCCCCGTTTAGAATTTTTTCTAATTCTCGAATTTCCAGCCCAAGGAAGAGTTACGTAAAATTTATTTACTAAAACTTGCACCCCACTATTACCAGTTTTGATACCAGACAACCAAACCCTCAATAGTTAATTTGTAATTGTTTTTTATTTTTTTATAATTATTCATACATTTTAGTATAGTTTGTTTTTATAAAATTTCAACAAATATATTTATATCAAAAACAATTTTATTTCCAAAATGGCAATTTAAATCTAATCATCAGTCCATTCTGGCTCTTCTTCTTCATCTTCAATTTGATGTCTAATGGCAGCCAATCTCTTTCTAAGAACATCATCAAGAGAGTCATCAGCTACCGGTTCATTCTTCACCGGCTCGGGCGCTGCAGACAATTTATCTAGTGCGTGCTTAAAAGTAGAGGCGTTGTTTTCAAACTCCCAATATTTAAGGGCATCAGACTTGATATGCTCTAATTCCTGCCGCATATACTCATGCAAGTATTCATTTTTTATTGCACCATCTTTATTAACCTTACGCTCTAGTGTTTCCAACGATGGATTAGATTCTATTTCTTTCAAACATTCGGCCGCTAAATTGGTTATTAAATTCTTTAAAAAATATTGCGAAGCAGCAAGTTGAACGAATAATTCTTCGCTCCTATTTAAATTATTAGCATTCAAATTTAACAAGCTCTTTTTAAATTCATCATTATAAGGATTTTGTGAAACCATAGTTGTAGCTTTATATAATTTTGATAGATGTTTATTTCTGAACTCTTTTAGCTTATTAATAACTTCCCTATAAGCTCTAAATACTTTTAATCTTTCTTTAGCCTGTGCATATATGCTGGGTTGCGCCTCATAACGTTTAGTTAATTTAGCAACTTCTCCATCTAAAAAAATAAAAATTCGATAATAATAGAGTTCTTCTTCCTTAGAATAGTGAGATGACGCATAGGCAAATATTTGATCGATAAACCACTTGTCAATTTTATCAAGATCTACTAATTCTATTGATGCTCTTAATTTCATTGTCATTTTTTTTAATTCAATATCTAAATTATTACCCGTTGCCCATAACTCTCTAATAGGAGCACCTGCAAAAACATAGAATTTTACCGTCGAACTAGAAGCAAATGCCGATATTGATCGCTTAATTTGCTCTTTTTGGCCAGCATCTAAGCCCAATAAGCCCTTTTGAAATTCTTTTTCGTCCCCAGTTAGTCGTGCTCCGGTTACTGCATCCAATGATTTTTTAACCAATTCATTAAATATAGTCTTTTTACCTTGGGGATCTTGACCCTTAAAATCTGCAGTAAAAAGATTAATCATATTCTCAAGCAAATTAAAATAGTTAACAAGTTCATCACTGAAAATGCCAGCTTCATCCAAAGTTTTTGTTTTCCGTTGTATAATTTTTTGGGTTTTTTCAATTATCTTTAAAAGGGATTCAGCAATTTTTATATAGAAATTTGCGTCCTCATTCTCAGATTCAAAAGAAAATTTTTGCAAATCATTTTGCGTGACTATTTTTTTGGGATAATCTATTCCAGAAAAGCCATAAAGCACTGATTGAGATTTAACTAAATTAAATAATCTCAAAAACAGATCTTTTTTATCAATCTTAGAAAGATTTAGCCTGATAAAATTCAATCCATTTAAGTAATTATTGGTTTTTTTTATTATTGGATCAAGCAAATTTGATTGCGCTTTTTCTAATGATAAAAATTGTTCTTGATGGATATTTTTCTCTTGAAAAATTTCCGTCAAGCTTTTACTGGCTCTAGAAGTAACTATTTTTACTCGATCATCTCCTGATACTAGAGGCTTTAAAAACTCAAAATTTTTATCATCCGAAAAATAGGGATCTATCCAGGCTATACCCTTTTTTATTAATTCGGTATCCACCTTTTTCGATCCAAAAATACGCGAAGCATTAACTTGTGCTTTAACTTTATTATGAAGATCAGAAATATCCGATGTTTGATGTTGTTGAGGTCCAGAAACGAGTAAATCTCGGATCATGAGGGATTCTAAAGTTCGCGATAAATATGCAAAAACATAACTCTTATTATCAGAAAATAACGGACTAACATTTACTAAAATAAGGAGAAAAGGAAAGACTCTCAGTTCAAGTTTCATTTGATTAAATTTCCTAAAATTGGGGTTTAAGAATTTATACTTAATGAAATTATCACTTATTTAACAATCAAAACTCAAGAGTATCTTTATAAATTGAATACTATTGTGTTTTTTAACTTAATTACAAATTAATATTATTTGGTTATAGATTGCCAATCTGGGCCAATTCTTGTCGTAACTACCAATGGAATATTCCAACTTACTACATTTTCTAACTTAGATTTAACCAGCTCAGATAATTGTTCAGCTTGATCAGCTGGACATTCGATTACTAATTCATCATGGATTTGCAAAAGAACATGCGCGTTATCAATTTGTCCTATAACTTTATCAAGCTCAATCATACCTAACTTTACAATTTCAGCTGCAGTCCCTTGAGCGACCGTATTAATTGCCACTCTCCGCGCAAGGTCAAACATTATCCTATTTCGTTCATGAATGCCCGGCAAATAGCGTCGCCTCCCTAAATAAGTTTCGACATAGCCTTTAGCCTTAGTATCTTCAACCACTTGTTCCATCCATTCAGAAACTTGAGGATACTGAGCCATAAATTTATCTATATACTCTTTTGCAAGACTATGAGATATCTCAAGATCATTAGAAAGACCATGAGCGGTTAGGCCATATAAAATACTGAAATTTATTCTTTTTCCAATCTGTCTTTGTTCCGAGGTTACTTCTTCTACCGAAACATTGAACAGCTTAGCTGAAGTTATCGCATGAATATCTTTATGATTAATAAATGCTTCAATTAATACAGCATCTTTTGAAAAATGAGCTAATACACGTAACTCAATCTGTGAATAATCAGCTGATATAAAAACAGAACCGGGAGAAGCTTTAAATGCAGCTCTAACATTAAATTTATGGACAGGAATATTTTGTAAATTAGGTTCGTAACTTGAAAGCCTTCCCGTGGCCACTGCAATTTGATTAAAACTTGTGTGGATCTTACCGGTCCTGGGTTTAACGGCATTAACAAGGGCTTCCAAATAAGTGGTTTTAAGCTTAAATAACTCGCGGTACTTGATAATTAAAGCTGGTACCGGATGAACCTTAGCAAGTTTTTTAAGAACCTCATAATCAGTTGATCTGGCAGTTTTTCCTGTTGTTTTCTTAACGGGCGTTAATTTTAAATGGTCAAATAACATCTCACTGACTTGCTTAGGTGAGTTTAAATTCAATGCAGAAAATCTCTTGGTTTCGGTTACTAGATTCATATTTTGATCAGATGAGAAGCCCAATAACATTTGTTGTTTCTGCTCAGAGACATTTAGGCTATAATCTGCAGTATTATTAACTACAAACAGATTATCCTCGATCGCATCTTCAGCGGTAAACTTTCGAATTAACTCTAATATTTCAGTATAAAGTGCCGCTAATTCAGCGGTGACCTTTACATTAATTTCATGTAGCATAGGGATATCAACCTTAATACCAATTTTTTCCATCTTGCATAAAATAGAGATAAGAGGTATCTCAACTTGGTCAAAAAGTTCTCTTAGATTTTTTTCTTTCAATTTTTTTTCAAACATTTTATAGAGCAAGAACGTTTGGTGGGCATCTGCTGCTGCATATTGAGTTGCTTCTTCAAAAGGAACATACGCAAAATTTGCATAGCGATTCTTATTGACCAGATCACCAAAAGAGAACATCGGATCATTTAAAATCTGTTCTGACAAAGCCTTTAAACCGAGACGTTGTCCTTCAGGGAAAATTAAACTTGCTGCTACAATAGTATCAAATAGCGGTCCCTTAACCGCAACTCCGGCAGCTTCTAAAACCAAAATATCAAATTTTGCATTATGCAAAGCTTTTTCTATAGATTCATCCGATAAGATTTCTTGCAATACACTAAATACTTCTTGCTTTGATAACTGCGTTTCGGTACCTATATGTGCAAACGGAACATAATATGACGTTCCTTCGGTATAACATAATGATAGTCCTACTATTTTGCCGGTAAGAGCATCACAGCCTGTTGTTTCGGTATCGATAGCAAATTTTTTATGTTTTTTTATTTCGGCACAGATCTCTTTTAACTCTTCAATATCGGTAACCGTTTTGAACTGATATTTTTTGTGTAAATCGACTTTTGCCAGAGTCTGCTGTTTTGCTTCTTTAGTGTTCTCTGGATATTTAATTAAGCTCTTAAAACCAAATCGTTCAAAAAAAGGCTGTGCATCCGCCCAATTATCAATCGAATAAGCACATGATTCTTTTGTTAAACCTGTCTCATAAAATTTCAGTTTAAATAAATCTCTTGATAAAAACGCATTTTCTTTGTCGTTAGCAAGTAAACCTTTAACTCTGTCCGACTTAACTAAATCTAGTTTTTCATATACTTCTTCCAAAGAGCTAAAGTTCCTAGCCAGCTCTTGAGCTGTTTTAGGACCAATACCCTTAACACCAGGAATATTATCAGAACTATCTCCAATTAAAGCATAATACAAAACTAATCGATCCAAAGGAAAGCCATTTTTTTCTTCAATATATTTTTGGTCTATTAAAACATCCTTGAAGGGATCTAAAATAACTATTTTATCACTAATTGCTTGACGCATATCTTTATCAGAAGTAACCAAAATTACCTGCAACTCTTTGGATAGATCTTGTGCCAAAGAATACATGATATCATCAGCCTCGATGCCATCAAATTGAATCTGGCATAGTCCAATAGAATCAGCAAACTCTTTTATAAGCTCTTTTTGAGAAAAAAGATCTGAAGGCGCAGCTTGCCGAGTTGCTTTATAGTCGCCATACATTTGATGACGTACCGTTTTCCCTGGTCCATCCCAAACAACAATTATATAATTAGGCAACCAAGAATCAACCAACTTTTTTATCATTCTACAAAAACCATAAACAGCATTTACGGGAATGCCGTCCTTAGTTGTTAAAGATGAGATACTATAGTAAGCACGGTATAAAAATGATGATCCATCGATTATAAAAGAGGCATTACCAAAATTTGATTTATTCACAAAAATCCTCAAGAAATAGAGACAAAAATAATATTGAAACAAAGATGTGTAATTTAATATATTATATCAAATTTTTACCATTTTGTACACTACACTAGCCGGCAAGCAACTCGCTAATTTTTTTATAAATTCATCTGAATCAATTCTGTTACTGTACCTAGATTTAATCTAATTTATGTTATGGACAGAAAACCAGGTCTTTTAAGACATGGATGAATAGCTATCCTTTAAAAAAGCCAACAAAGAAAAAAGGCCTTTGAGTAAAGAAAAAAGGTGATAAAATAGTGCTATATCTTAACGCAGCGAACCTCATAAACCCTGATGATCCAAATTAAAAAAACATATAAATTTAGATTAAACCCAATAACTCATTCACGGGCTAAAAGAGGTAGCCAAAACAAACAAGATATGCCCTTAAATAAGCGCATTTTTAGTTGCTTATCATGTGGCATGAGTATTGATAGAGATTTAAATGCGAGTAAAAATATAGTGGCGGCTGGAATGTCCGTCTTAAAGCTTGTGGATGGAGATGACATTGGTCTGCCAGATGAAGCAAGAATCTCCGGCTTTCAAGCCGGATGAGGTTCAATTCTGTAACTTGCTCATTAGTGCAAAACTTATACAATGTATAAGCTATAAAACTACTTAGAGCAGTTTATGTTTGCCTGATAACAACAGATCCTTCTTCTAAAATCAAGCAAAGATAATCGTCCATACGTTCCACATCATCATAAAAACACATTTCTCGCGCAACCATCATAGCATCTCTTCCTTCTTTGTTTAAAACAAAAGGATCGGCGTTATATTTAAGCAAAAGAGAAATAAGATCTGAACGAAATTCCTCGCCATTTTTTATAGCGGTAAAGAGTACCGTGTTTCCATAATTATCTTGAACATTAGGATTAGCGCCTGCTGCTAATAAAACTTTTACAATTTCAATACTAACCTCATCTATCACATTATACATATTTATAGCTGCCTGTAAGGGAGTTCGTTCAAATACATTAGATGATGCCTTATTAACATCAGCGCCATATTTCACTAACAACCTAACATTTTCTAAACATTTTCCCGTAATAGCTGAATTGATAACAAATCCCGCAAATCCACATAAATTCGGATTTAAACCATATTCTAGCAATTCGGCCAAAACGTCAGGATGTTGTTTCGCACATACCATAACCATATAACATTGGTTCAAGGTAGCATCAGTAGATTGTACTCTGTTTTTCATAAGTTCCTTAGCCTTTAAAATAAAATAATTTCTGTTTTTAGAAGCTTGTTGAGGTGATATATGCATTGAAAATACAAAATTTTCTTCATTTATATCTCCGCAAAAATAAATATACGCAATTACTTAATAATCAAAAAACTACCTTTTCTCAAACGACTAAAGAAATAATTACACATTAATATTATTTATCATTGGCTATTTTCAAATACCACCCCTTTCTATTAAGCCAGGTTTTGTTAAAATTAATCCTACTTAACCTTTCACCATTTATAAAAATGTATATCAACGTCCGCTTATTAAATAGGTACAAAAGTCCGCTCATCTACAAAGTGCCAGAAAGCTGGTCTTGCACTAATTTGGAAGGAAGAATAGTCCTAGTACCCCTTAAAAATCAAATTAGAAAAGGTTATATAGAATCTGTCCAGCACGAATTAGGCCCTGAACAGAACTTTAAAATAAAAGAAGCCACTGATTTACAAAATTCACCAATTGATCCTACTTACCATACATTCGTTCAAAAAGTTAGCAATTATTATTCGGTTGATAAAATAGATATTTTGGAAAGACTGAGCAGAGTATTTGATTTTAAAGAGCCAGAGATCCCTGAAAATAACAACGAAGAACATTTACCCAAAGCAATAGATCTAGGACTCACTCTTACTCCAGAGCAAGCATTTATTGTTGACAAAACTACCGCCCAGATAAATCAAAACAAGTCATATATAGGGCTCATTCATGGAGTAACGGGGTCAGGAAAAACTGAGATTTATAAAAATTTAATTTATAACACCCTCAAGCTTGGCAAAAGCGTGTTGTTTTTATTACCCGAAATTTCTTTAGCAATCGAATTCTACAAACGGTTCAAAAGAGAACTGCCTGATGATTTTAATATCTATAGTTTTCATAGTGCCACGGGAGCAAAAAACAAAAAGCTGCTCTGGAAAGCGCTAGCAAACCAAAACCCAGTTTTAATTATTGGTGTTCATTTACCAGTCTTTTTACCAATGGCTAATCTAGGATTAATAATAATAGATGAAGAACACGATGTTGGTTTCCAAGAAAAAAAACATCCTAAATTTAATACCAAAGAAATTGCATTAATTAGAGCTCAAATCTATAAAATACCAGCTATTTTAGGATCAGCAACGCCATCAATTTCATCACTTTATGCGGTTCGCCATAAAGGATGGGAACTCTTTAGATTAAAAGATAGATTTAAAGCAGTTTTCCCAGAGATCCAATTAGTCTCTCTTAAGAACCGAGAAAAAGGACATTTTTGGATCAGCAAAGAGTTAGAGAAAGCCATTGCCTGCTGTTTGGAAAAAAAGGAAAAATGCATAATTTTTTTAAACAGGCGAGGATATTGCTTTTTTGTTCAATGTAAATTATGTGGCCATATCCCAAACTGTGTAAATTGTTCCATAAGCTTAACTCTTCATGCAGACAGAACACTGCGTTGCCATTATTGTAATTTTCGCATTCCTGAGCCAACATTATGTTTAAAATGCGGCACCAAAGAACAGGATATTTTAAAAAAAGGAATTGGCACTCAACAAATCGCAAAAATAGCAGCTAAGCTCTTTCCAGAAGCGCGCATTGGTAGATTAGACTTAGATACCACCGTCGACAAAAAAAAGCTTCAGGAAACGCTTCATGATTTCGATCACGGAAAGTTAGACATATTGATTGGTACCCAGACCATCACCAAAGGATATAACTTCCAAGGAGTGACACTGATAGGAATTTTGTGGGCCGATTCAAACCTTAGTTTCCCGATTTACAACGCTAGCGAGGCTGCTTTGCAACAAATTATACAGGTAGCAGGCAGAGCAGGAAGGCAAGGACAAAAAAGTTTAGTTGTCGTTCAAACTATTAAAAACCATGAGATCTTTAATTATATTAACGAACATCAGTATGAAGCTTTTTATGAATATGAAATAGAAAATAGAATTGCGGTACGCTATCCCCCATTCATACGATTGGCAGAAATAGAAGTCAAAAACCAAAACGAATCGATTTTGGAGCAAGAAGCAAAATTAATCAAACAAGAACTGAATGCTATTATTAAGAAACTTGGCATCCAATTAACATTAATGGGCCCCGTAGATCCCGTAGTACAAAAAATAAAAAATTTTAGTAGTAAAAAATTTTACCTTAAATCCGAAAACTCAACTTATTTAAATCTAGTTTATAATACTATCGACCGCTCAAAATATTTAAGCACAATTTATTTTACGCCAAACCCTCTATGTTAAAATTCTTATTCAATTTTTTACTAATTTCCTCGATGCGCTCAACATACCAATTTAATGGAAACTCTGGTTTTGTAGAACTTGATTTACCAAGCTGTAATACCGGCATACCGGTGTTGGATGACCTGGTTAGAGAATAGAGTTGATGTTGACCATAATGCTTGTTCAGATTTTGTTTTATAGACTTAATTTTATCTTTTTTTTCTTCTAACTCATTTATAGACTTAGACATATTTTTTTTCAATGATTTAATAGAGTTCTCTATTAAATCATTGTGCTCAATGAAGAAAGGATCTTCTTTGTCCTTAACACTATCTCCATAAAGCGATAACTGCGACTGCCGAGAACTAATTCTATCTTTATATTTTTTACAGATAAGTTTTAGGTTTTCCGCTTCAACCATAAGCTTTAAAAACTGTTCCTCTTTCTCGATAATATCCAAAATGTTGTCAAACTTAGCAATCTTAGTTTGAAGTCTACCAGGTGCTATAAGCTTGTTCCCACCTACAAACTGTTCTATTGAATTCTCAATATCATGAACGAAATAGTGTATCTGCTTTAAGTAATTAGGATAAATTCCCTTAATTAAATTTATATTTAAAATTTCATTATAGAAAACGGATAGATCAACTAAAATTCGGTCAATCATATTAGCGCCGCTTTGCTGTGCTTTATTGCGATAGAAATGGTCAAATAAGACCTGTCTTTCATAAACAAGATCCTTAATCACATGATCAACTTCCAAAAGAGCAATTTTAACTCGTCTTACATTTTTCACTAAACTGTTTTTTTTATTCTGCAGAATAAATATTGCCTCAATTAAAGCACCTTTGGTCGCCCAATTAGTTTCAATAAGGGGTCCCTGAAGAACAGGTGAGGGAACAATTTCAGAAATTTCGTTCTCTGAAAAAATTGCCCTAACGATAAGACAAGACAATAAAAATATACTAAAGACATTTGCTTTCATTAATTTTCCTAAATAAAATACTAAGCCCAATTTAATTCATTAAGAGGAGTAATTTAAATAGTTTGTGCTCAAAAATTTATAAAGCCACTTTTCTGGACTTTTTATTTTCATCTAAAAAGAAAATTAGTAGACCCATAAAGGTTATAAAACAGGCTAGAAGAAAATTTAAAGAAAACTTTTCACTTAAAAACAAACACCCAAACAGATGAACAAAAAGTGGGACCGAAAAGCTTGCAAGTGAAACAAAAACTGCTGAATGTTTTTTTAAGACATGCGCATAAAGGTTATAGGCAAAAATGTTCCCAATTATCACCGTATAGAGAATAAAAAAGAAAAGAGACCGACGAAAACCTAAACCAGAAAAGGGGAAATCGTATAAAATACTAAATGGGGCGCCAGCCAAAGAAGCATTGGTTAAAAAATCCCCATACTTTTCTCCGGTGACATAAGCGACCATTGGCGATAAAAATGCACTAATTAACATAGTAACAGTATTCATCTGAGTTGGTGAAAAAAGTTCATTTTTTAAAGCTTTTTGAGCAATCATCCACCCAAATCGTGAAGTTGCAACACCGCTTAATGCAGCTAATTCGGGCCACGAAAAACAGAATAAGTTTTCAATACTACAGCTGGCATCTCCACTGATTAAAATAAATGTTCCAATAATTGCCATTAATACCCCTAAAAACTTAGGTAAGGTTAATCTTTCACCCAAGAGAAAATAGGCAAAAATTGAGGCGAAGAAGGGATCAAGAGCCCCTAAAAATGCAGATTTTGATGATGTTAAATACTTTAGCCCATAAGCCTTTAAGGTAGAGGGAACAAGAGTCGTAAAAACGGCAATTACTATGAGTAGCAAGGCATGTTTTTTGAGTTTTTCACAACTTAAATTTTTGCCCCTCAAGTAATTAAATACAACTAAAAAGGACCCGCCAAAAAACATCCGAATACCGACCAATAAGGAAGGACCGATAGCATATAAAACAATTTTGTTAGCGGATATAGCACTCGCCATTAGAGCAAATACAAACAAACTAAATAACATTGCTATCAATCGGCAACAAAAAAATTAGATCTATAATGGCGCAATTCTTGGATAGAATAAATAGTATCCTCTAACGCTCGGTGATTTTCCGGCTTAAAAAATCTTGCTTTGGAACTTGAAGGATACCATCGTCCTATAGTCTCTTTCACCGAACTAACATCGATAATTCTATAGTTTAGAAATTTATCAATTACCGGCATATATTTCCTCAAAAAGATTCTATCTTGCCAAATAGAGTTTCCACAAAGAGGAGCTTGATGTTCTTTTACATGTAACTTTAAAAATTCAAGCGTAATTTTAGCTGCTTCTTCTAGAGAAAAGGTAGATACTTTTACTGCTGATACCAGACCAGACAAAGCATGCTGCTTTATGCACCATTCGTCCATTTTAGATAATGCATCATCGGTATGATAAATAGCCAACGAGGGCCCGGTGGCTATAACCTCAAGATTATTATTAGTAATAACTGTAGCTATTTCCAAAATTGTATCTTTTTCAGGATTTAGGCCGGTCATTTCTAAATCTAACCAAACTAAATTTGTTTTGAATCTTTCAAGCACGTTGTTGTTCCTTTAGGTAAATCTCTTTGTTGCTTCATTTCAAAATTGCCATCTTTATCAATTTTCAAAGCTAGGTTACTTAGATTAACATTTTTATTATTTTTTTTATCTAATAAAATTTTTAATTTCCACGCTACCACTGCTTCAGGATTTGAAGGATCTGGCGCGCAAACAACCCCAGATTCGTTTCTCCATATAAAAAACACCCCGGTTTGTGTTGAGACCTTAAGAGCTCTTTTAGGAGCAAAGGGGATATCTTTAACGAATTCTTTGAGATTCTGTTTTATAGAAACAAAGGGGATACTAAATGAAGAATTAAGATTTTTTGTACTGCGGGGAAATACTGAAGCGCATTTTAATCTATTGCAAATTATCATTTTATATTCAGCAAAATTTGCAATAGATTTTATACTCGTTAAATTTTCACCAAAACAAACGAATGAAAAAATAACTGTATATAAAAATAATATTTTTTTAATTATACTTAAGTTCATAAAAACCTCCCGGAATTCTAAGTACCATATTTAGTTATATACTAATTAGAATTTTTTTCCAGAGGCTGTTGTGCTAAATGAGGTTTAACTGTTTAATAGATTATATATAACACCGCAAAAATGGATTTAAAAAATGAAAAAAATAGCATTATTACTGGTCTTAATACCAGGACTTTCTTTTGCAGGAGCTAATAAAATAGCTTTCTTAAAAGAAAAACTCATAACAACACCAAGAGAACAGGCTACAACCAAAGAAAATATAGCGAAAAAACTTATTCCTGCTATAGGATTATCAATCTTAATAAATTGGATCTGTTTTAGCAGTGGAAAGAAAATTTTGTTAGTTGCTATAGATAAATTATTCACGCTACCCAACTTAACCCCAACAGGATCCGAGATTTTGGGAAAAGTCAAAGCACTCATCATGACAAGTTCATTTAGATTTATCGCCCTTCCCGGCCTTCGTTCATTATTAATCTACTATATAGCCCATAGAATTATTCTCAAAAAGTTAGAAAAAACTGCTTTTTTGCAATTTATAGAAGAATGGGAATCGAACAAAAAACACACGCCTAAAGCATTTTCTTATGCATTTGAAGAATTATATTTAGCAGGCATAAATAATAAGCCATTGGACTCAAGAAAGGTTAATTCGCTAAAAGAACGAATAAGAAAGTTAACACTAAAACAATCGCCAACTAAAGGGTAACTATGATATTACAATCAAGAAAAAACAAATTGATTCTCTTTTTTATATTAGCTACCTCAGCTTTTTTTGGTACCAAATCAGAAAAAATAACTCATCAGTCCGGCAAACAAAACTGGAATGCTTTTAATAATGCATTTATTAAACCATCTCAATTGGAAGCTAAAAGTGCAAGCAATAGAGCAATCAAATTATTTGGCTCTTTAGCCTTAGGTACCACTTTTTGGATAACTCTATCATCTTGCTTTGGCGCTATTTTAAGCTATAGATTAGTGGTAGTACAAACAGCAGCTAACCCAGATGGAGATTGGTCTTACCAAGATGGATTTTTTTATAATAAATTCGGATTATTTTTAACTGCAATGCCATCACTTTATTTTACTCGTAATGCATTCAGAAGAATGCATGAATGGGTTTTAGCAAGGGAAGAACAAAAGGCGCTTAAGGCTTATATTGAAAATTGGGAAGTTAATCAAAAAAACACACCAAAAAAACTTCATAACTTACTAAGCCAAACCCATAAAAAATATAGAGAGAATCCCGCGCAGGCAGATTTTGCCGAAACAGCTCGTATTGTGAAAGCATTTGTTAGCAATCAGAAATTTAAAGATAATAAGAATAGCAAGAAGCAAGCTTAAGCTCTAAATTTACAGGATAACGGCACAAGACAAGCAGGCTAAAAAATTTTGATCTCTGCTTAAAAATAATATTAACAGACACTTTGGAGCAACATAATTAATACCATTATTTAGAATTAAATTGGAGTTATAAACATGAAAATTAAAAACTTAATTACACAAAATCGATTACTCATTTTGCTATGCTTATTCACAAGCTTAACTCAAGCGGGATTAGAAGATCTAATCCATAATGATCCCTGGAAATTTATGCGTGATAAATTTATAACTGCACCAAATGCAAGAGCGTCCGCAACATTACCAACAATCGCTAAGTGCATAGTTGGCTTAGGCTTAGGCATTGGATCAGGTATTGGAGCTAACAAAGCTTATAAAAAATTCGCTAGAATAAAAAATGGTGATGAAGCGCTGTATACCAACTTTCAAAATAATATATCATCAATTAGCTCCTACTCACCTCTTCCAGTAGCATTAATCGTTGGCAGTCTAGCGTATTACAAATTGCATACTAGCTTAGTATCTTATTATCAACGTGAGCAGTTGATCGATCTTTTAAGCAATTGGGAACGAGTTAAATCTCGAATGCCGACAGAACTTCAATCTGGATTTTATGAAATTTATCAAGACTACAAAGAGAATCCTAGATATTTCTCATATAAAGCCGATGATATCATTAGAGTTGTTACTGAACAAATCAATGAAAAATTTGAAGATAAAACCTATCGTAAATTTTGGGACGCTAAAGTTTTGACAGGCAATATAATTCTTGATATCAGCCGTACCATAAGTTCATTTGCAAATATCTTTAAGAAATAAATTTGAAGGAAATCATGAAAAAAGTTATTTAACTATCGCCATAGCATCTGTAGTAAATATATTTTCAGCGAAAACCACTCAAAATGAAGCACAATGGAACTTTTTAAGAGACGAACTAAATATATAAATCACAAACACAAACTCTTAAAAAAGCTAAAATTTCAGGCCTGGTGACAATGCCTCTATGGGTATTGCCATGGACTATGCTAAAAGGTCCTGGAGTTACAACTCTATTTACTTTCATACTTTTCGGAACCTCTTATGCATGGTTACGTTATTGGCGCAGCAAAGAAGGCAAATCAGCGTTTATGAAATTTCTTTATAATTGGGATGAAAATAAAGAGCAAACACCTAATGAATGTCATGAAAAATTTGAACAATTAAGTGCTTTACTAAAAAATGATCCTATGAAATTTAACGCGATATATCCAATAGAATTAGAGTCATTACGAATACAAATCTCTAGCCACGTGGATACATCAAGAATTATTTAAACTTATTAGCCAGCCTTTAGAAGTGCTGGCTAAATTTTATCTTTGCTTAAACAATATCCTGGGATTTTACTAAAATTTGTTTGCCTTGAAAAGCAATTCCCAAAAGCTTAATATGCTTAATTCCCAAGCTTTTTAATTCTTGAACATAATGCTTATTGTTAATTTGTTCCAATGCTCGCTCTGCTGCAATTTCTAAAGTTTCTTTACGATCCAAAATTACCTTTTTAAACTCAATCACTATACCAAGATTTTTTTTATCATAAGGTATTAACATGATATCATATCGACCATAACCACTTTCACGATTTGATTTTACTTGGTAACTATCGATCAAAAAGACTAATAATCCTAAAATAAATAAATGATAACTTTTCTCTGGTTCATCACTGGGCAAATCATAGATACTCATGCTATTAAGTATAAATTCCTGTAATAGTGCAGAAAAAGTTAGTATGTCACCACTTGTTAATGAAGCTAAAAATAGATCTGATTTCGCCGTTTTCAACGTTCTATAAAAAACATCCTGAATAAAATCTTCATAAAGAAATTTAACTTCTTCGTTAGGTATTTTTAAATCACAATATATTCTTCCGCGGTCTAGAGAATAGTTGGTATAAGTTAAATAGCCCGCAAATAAGAAAAGACTCCAAACTGCCTCTGAATTACTTTCTATTCCTGGAAAAACAATAGCTTCATTAACAATTTTTGTCACCGTGTTTCCCAATAACAATAATTCTAAATCAGTTTTTAACGAAGCATCCGAAAGGATTAATAATTTTTTTATTATCTGATTATCACTGGTATTAACCCAGTATGGTTGAAGTTTTCCTTGCTGATCTACATACATGAGCAATGACCAAGGATTGTAAATAAGTGTATCGCTGAACATATAGCCATTATACCATTTCTGCACATCACTCACGTTATCTAAAAGATTATAATCCTTTAAAAATTGCTTTATCTCTGATTGTGTAAAACCAAATTTATCCTGAAAAGAACTATCAAGCAGTGAACAAATTTTAAGATTATTAAGCCCTGAAAAAACACCTTCTTTAGCCGTCCTTAAAATGCCAGTCAATATACCACGCTCCAAGTATTTATTATCCTTAAGAACTGGCGTTAAGATAGAACGCATAAATTGAGTTGCTTTATCATAATAATGATTATTATAACCCGAGTGTATTATGGCATCATACTCATCAATTAAAATTATGACTTGTTCATTATAAACTTCCCTCAATACCCTACTTAAAAAGAATAAACTTGTATGATAAAGCTCTTCATTGGCAGTTTTTTCTAAGATTTTTATATAATCACAAAGATCATTTTTTGCGAGAAATTTTTCAAGAACAGCAAAGTGATGTTTAAATTCTTGAGCAATCAAAGATATTATTTTGTTATAGGCAATTTCCCAACTCACTTCTTTGATATCTTTAAATGTCAAAAATATGACAGGAAATTTGCCTTGCAATTTTCGATAACCTTGATGTTTCCAAATTTCAGTATTCTTGAATAGATAGCTATTATCAATTTCAGTTTTTTCAAAAAAATATTTTAACATGGAGAGATTAAGGGTCTTGCCAAATCTTCGTGGCCGTGGAATCAAAAGAACCAACCCAGAACTATCAACAAGCTCTTTAACTAAAAGAGTTTTGTCGACATAATAATAATCATTAATAATCACTTTGAAATCACTGATGCCTATTGGCAATTTCTTCATAACAACCTATTTAAATTTAAGCTTATCGGCATATCTAAATGCAAGAATGACTATACCAACTAAATTTGGAAATGCTATTAACGATAAAATTATATCCATAAAATTCCACAAAAATGGCATTGGAATAATTGCTCCCGAAAAAGCTACAAGGGCTGCAAAAATAAAATAAGGCTTTACGTATTTATGATTAGTTAATGCCGCTACGCTTTGACCTGCATTAAACGTATTGCCAATTAAAGAAGTAATAACGAACAGAAACACACTTACTATCAATACAAATGGACCGCCATACAATGGAGAGTGTTCTTTAAATACCTCATAAATTAAAGTATTGCTCAATTTGCCTGGTATTAACCAAACATTAGTCACCAAAGTTAATAAACCGGAGATAAGACATAATACTATATCGGTAAAGCTTGAAAAAACTGAAAGTACCGCTTGGTCTACAGGTTTTTTTACATCCGATAGAGCATGCGCTATCGACGAAGTACCCACTCCTGCTTCCGTTATAAAAACCCCTTTATAAATGCCTTCTTTCATCGCGCTTAAAAAAGGCAGCATTAACAAACCACCTCCTACTGCTTGCATATTAAAGGCAGCTGCAAAAACGAGCTTAAGAGCCGGAATTATTAAGCTAATATGCTTCGCTAAGATAGCGCAAGCAAAACTAAGGTATAAAATGCACATGAGGGGCACTAACTTACTTGCAACGTTGCCAATTCTTTTAACACCTGCAAGTACAACAAATAACAAAAGCAAAACAGTAGTAAGACCAGATAACCAATGCGGAATCCCTTCTAAACTACAGATACAAGATAAAGTGTTTACTTGAATACTCGACCATACACTAAATAAAACTACCGTTAGTGCCGCGTACCAATATCCCAAAAACGGAGAAACTAATTTTAGGTACTGAGATGGACCTCCTATAATTTCACCACTAGTGGCTATAGATCGACTATAAACAGAAAAAGCAACTTCGGTAAACTTGGTAGCAGCTCCTATGAATATATATAATATAAGCCAGAAAAGTGCACCAGGCCCACCAATTGCTATAGCCATAGAAGGACCGACAATATTTCCCATACCAATGGTTGTGGCCATTGAGGTAAATAATGCTTGAAAGGGACTTATAGTTTTAGGTGCACCTTTAAAATCGGATGATTTTTCTGGAATACCGTAAAAGATAAGTTTACAAAATTTTTTAAGAGCAAAAATTTGAGGAACTTTAGTTTTTATAGTGAGAATTATGCCAACTAAACAAAAGATGGCGATAGTCGGTATTGATAGATATTCGTTAAAACGGTAAAAAAAAGTATAACAAATGCTAGAAAAATTCATTTAGGGCGCCTATTTATAAACTAATTGCTTTTGAGAGATACGATAATGATTTTCGTAAAAGTTCATCAAAAGTTAAATCGCTCACTCTTTTCTCGTTTTTTATCAAATCAAGGGTAGTTGTTATTTCTGGTTTTTTATAGCCGAGTGAAACAAGGACATCTGAAAGCTCCTTAATCTTAACGACATCTGAGTTGCCAGGCTGGCTAGAAATCAGTGTCATTTTACTGACTTTATCTTTTAAATGCATAATTATAAGCTCGGCCTTTTTCTGCCCTATACCATTTACACTACTTAAGGTTTTGGCATCAGCAAATAGTATTGCTCGACAAAATTCGTCGGGCTTCATCTGAGATAATATACAAAGCCCCATCTTGGGACCTATTCCCGAACAACTAATTATTAATGCAAAAATTTCTTTAGAAAATTTCGACAAAAACCCAAAAAGCTGTGGCCCATTTTCTTGATTCCAATGAAAATAGATATGCAGCTCAACCTCTTGATGCAAACTAAATATTTTTTCATCTGGGACATAAACGGATAATCCTAGTCCTGCACATTTAACAGTAATTAACTGATTTAAACCTATCTCTTGAATAGTTCCATTAATAAGACTCAACATTCTGTGAAACCAAAACTTAATTAACAATTTTTACCCATTATGAGCCATAATCACATTTCATGTCAACTACCAACAAAAATTGAAGCCGGCAAAAAATTTAAAAGTCATACCCGACAACAAGAATCATAGTGATCATTAATTCATTGCATTTAAATCTTGTTTTATGACACAATATTTACTATACGAAACTAAATGAAGGATTAGAAAATGAAAAATAATTGCCTATCAAAACTAACAAATAACAAAGGGATACTATTTTTAGTGCTTTTCAGTTGCTCTACGCATTACATACATTCGAAAATTAAATTTTTTGATCCAATACATCAATTTTTTAAAAAGAAACTCGCTGGTAAAACAGCAGGCCAAAAACCGATTGAAAATTCTGAGGAATTTGCTATCAATAAAACCGTAATTTCTATATCAAATATTGTAAAAGATTTCGATAAGCAATCGTCCTGCAACGGCCCCGAATGGAACAATAATCTAGAAAACGCTTGTAAGTGTTGTTTAATCAAAAATGCAGCCGACCTTAGCAGAGGTAAAACAGCAACCAGCATTTTAAATTCTTGCCTAACAAATCACAAGTGTGACATTAAACTCATTTTTGAAGCCGAAAAAATTCCCTATAATCAATCCAAACCGTCTGAAGACGAAATTCAAAGCCTTATATATAAACTGTATCAAAAAGACATAATCGTCAAAGAGGTATCAGCACACACTATTAAACTTAAGTCAAATGGTGATTTTACGGAAGAGGCTGTTATACAATTTTTATCAGAAGCTTCTCAAGAAAAGAAACTGAAAAATACAGCATTTAAAAAAATTTCATGTTTAAAATCAACGGATATTATAACCGAAAAAGGATACCAAACTAAACAGCTATTCTTGGTATCATCGACTTGTCCGGAAAAAAAAGAAGATTTTATCTTCAAAGAAATAGCGTCAGGTACAGAAGAAATTATAAGATTAGAAAAAACTTTTATAATGCCCGAACTTCATCCTTATTTTTATCCAAAAAAAGTGATAAACTTTCCATCATTCATTATGCCTTCTGCCTATATGTCTTACGTATATAATAATAATTATCACTATATGTCATTAATGCCAAGATCTCCCGGACTATTATTGTCATCATTAGTTAAGAAATATAAAGAAAAGTCCATAAGCCAACCTGATGTGGAAAAAGCATATTATGAAACCGGGTTAGCTTTATCAAATTTCCATAAGCATTTTATGAGCAAATTTAAAGATAAACAACAACCCAACACATTATTAAATCCGACCTTAATTCATGGTGATGCTCATCAAGGAAACATTTTTTATGACAAAGACTCTAATCAAGTTATATTTATCGACAATGAAAGAATAGCATCAGAATCACCAAAAAATGCCTTTAAGGATATATCTTATTCCTTGTTAATAACATATAAATTATTTACACCAAGCGACATAAAAAATGACACCAAATTTTTTAACAACTGGATACTCTTAAGTGCAAAAAATTTCCTTAAAGGGTATATCGATGCTTACGATATGATACTGAGAGAAAAACTTCTTAATGAATTAATAGCAAAATTTGGTAACGAATCAGATATGGGACAAAACTTATATCAAGAATACAAAAAATATCAGCCTATTTTTGATAAAATTTTTGATGAATTAAAATCTGAGTATGATACCGTTAAAACAACTACTTAAAAATATATATTTTATAAAGGGCAGGTACTATGATTTTATAATGCCTGCCCTTTGTTATAGATTGTTAGGCTTTAAGGTTTAAATAAAGTTATAGTAACTTCATTTACTGAATCATAGAGTTCAACATAAGTTGAGGTCTCGGTATATTGAGTATCTTTACACAAATCATTATTAACCTTAACTCTTTTTTTATCAACCAAGAACTCTATTGATAAATCGGGAAAATCATAGTGGTGCTTACTTTTAGCAAATTCGGGGGATAGATCGGCATCATTCAGCTTACTATAACCTCGATGATAACAAGAACCGTCACTACCAAAACAAATACCAAAAACAACAGTTTCTGTATCTCCGTTACTATGCTTAATTTGACCTGGCATATAATAACCACTGTCGGTTAAATCTGAATTGGTTTGATTTGGCTGCAACTGGTTTGTCCCATATTTTTTTATAATGAAATCTGCTAACAAAGAATACGTATGATAAAATATTGAGCCAACTTCAGGGGCTGCCTTTGCAATGTATTCCGAGTCAAACCAATTTAAAACTCGTTGTGCATAATTAGGCAATTGGATAAATTCTTGCTGGAGCTCACTAGACTCCTTTCTCAAAGTTCTAGCCCTAGAAGTAGCTTTTTTATTTTTTGACAGATTTAATTTCTGAACTGATTCTTCTTTTTCAGCTACATTTTTTCTCTGATTTTTTCTACGCGACCTATTTTTTTTCTTCTTAACACCACCAGATTGCTTTACTTGCTTAGGTTGATTTGAAACCAACTCCGAAATAAAATCAAAATCCTGAGTCACTTCGCTTTTTTCAGGATGTTCGAGAGTTTGAATGAATTCATTATTAAAAGGGCATGAATCGCTGATTGATGCAAGAGCCAAATCCTCAGGCATAACAGATAAATAAGGCACCAAAACAGCTCTCTTATCCAGCGGCAATTGGGACAGAATTGATTGATAAACATCTTTGTAGCCCCCCTCTAATTGATCATATTGTCGAATAATAGCACCTGTTTTTTTATCAATATCAGAAGCATTTTTGAGCTCAGCAAAATTAGCATTTTCATCCCACAAATCATTGAAATCATATTTGAGATGCATCATATCAAGAGCCATCTCTATAAAATTTGGTAGTAATACATGAGTACTCATTACTATTTTATGCTCTCTCAATCCAGCAAGTATTAATTCATCTAAATCTACGTTAAAAATCATATCTTCAATTTCATCAACTTGATCAGCTCTGTTAAATCGAATGGTTGATAGCGTAGCTACAATATTATCCCATAAAAGATTAATACCATACTCTAATAAATGAACCGTGATCTTGTTTTTGATAAATTTACCGATAATAGAAATTTCTTCGTTTTTACTATCGATAAGCGTAGTGCTATAATTATACCATTGATCAATTAGCCGGTAATCATTCCAAAAATCATCCGACAAAAGCATAGGAGCAACTTTTTTTATAGCTAATAATTTAGCATCTGATGTAATTAATTCCTTGGTAAAACATATATCATTATAATCGTGACCACACAAACACTTGTTACCATCTATCGAAAAACAAGTCGCTGAATCCTGAGAAGCAGTTTCTCGCAAAATCTTGGTATGTCGAGCCAAGCATCTTATCTCTTTTATCACCGAACTTTGAAACAAAAAAAGATTTGCCAGAAGATTCAATTTTTCTAATCTCATTTCTTCAGGAAGCTCTTCTAATTGACTATCTTCAAGAAGCATTTTGTTTATATTATCCAGCCTACTGCCTGCTTTTAACGCTTTTTTTTCAATTTCTAATTGACTAATTAGTACCTGCAACTTACTTTTTTTGCGACTTTCACGTCTTTTTTGTGATTTAGATTTTTGTATAGTATTAACTTTATTTTGAGCATCAATGGGATAACTAATAACTTGTTCCATCGCGTGCTGATAATTTGTTATGAAAAATGAACTAAATAGAAATACAATACGCATCTTTATAAATCTGATCATTTTATAGTTCCCCCTTAAATATAAAAATTTCACTAATACTTATTTTATTCAAAAATCCCAAACTGTCAATTTTGAAAATATTTTAATAATGAAAAGGTAAATATTTGTATTTTTAAGCTTAAAAATTAAACAAGCAAACTTAGACTAAGTATCAATAGATGCCTTATAGTATCAAACCACGTCTCGAGCGCTTGGTTTAACTGCTCTCAAATTATGGGCTATTGGCGGCAGCCTAGACACCGATTATTAATAATGAATATTGTTGAGATTAAGTTTTTCTTGAACTTGATTAGGCAATAAAAAAATGGTATTGTTCTAGAATAAATCTTTGCGGGAATAGCTCAGTTGGTAGAGCGTTGCCTTGCCAAGGCAAAGGTCGCGGGTTCGAGTCCCGTTTCCCGCTCCATATTTCGCCAAGACTGAGTATGTCAGGCCATATTTTTTAAGGAATAATTTTTAAAAAAATTTGACTACCAAAGTATGACCTTCATAGCTTTAGCGTAGTAAGGCACATTTATAAAATATTATGTATTTAAATCTCATCAGTACGCATAATTCAAAGGCAACGAATAAAAAATGAAATCAATTATTGAAGAAGCATCTTCTATAGCTAAGGCTATAGAGAATGGTTGGCTAAAAGCGGGAAAACCACAAGAATTTAGTATCAAAATATTTGAAGAACCTGAAAAAAATTTTTTTGGCATGATAAAACGTTCAGCTAAGGTAGGCATATTTTATAATGACAACCCCACTAAACTTGAACACACTAGACAAAAAGCTGCATTAACTGCTCCTGCTTTCAAAAATTCGAAGCCATCAACAAGAGCAACATTTCAGCATAAGCCGGTAGAGATAACTCCAAAGCCAACAGAAGCTAAATCGGTTGAGAGAGCCCAACGACCCCTATCTGAGAGACCTATTCATCACGACCAGGTAATTTGGACTCCCGAAATGATCGCCAATGTTACCACTTGGCTAAAGCAAGTTTTAGAAATAATGCAAAGTCCTATTCAATTTTCAATCGCTGCAGAAAGATTCCATCTTAAAGTACAATTTGATCAAAATTTCTTTGAAGACGCTGCTAGAGAAAAGCAGTTTTTTTCAGGACTATCTATCTTGCTATTCCAAATTTTAAAAATCACTTATAGAAGACCACTTAAAGGATTTAAGATACTGTTCTCCTCCGGAACACCTGCTCCTCTCTAGTCTACATGGTACACAGACGAGAAGGCCCGGCAAATAAACACGATAGATCATCAATCCTAGCTGACGAAGAAACTATAATAGCTCAATGCAGTCCCCAGGGAAAAGGAGCTATTGCACTATTAAAACTTAGTGGTTCAAATGTTAGAACTATAGTTGCTAGCATTGCAGAACTGCCTTTTGGCAAATTCATAGCAAAAATTCCCACTGGTACGGTATCTTACGGATGGATTGTTGATGACGAAAAACAGCGCGTAGATCAAGTAATGTTTATAATTATGGACGGTCCAAAAACATTTACCGGACAGAACACCATCGAAATAACTTGCCATAACAATCAGTTTTTAATTGAAAAAATTATTTCCCAAGCAATCAAGCATGGTGCTCGCTTAGCACAGCAGGGAGAATTTGCACGAAGAGCTGTTTTAAATGGCAAAATAGACCTTATACAAGCAGAGGCTATAAATGACCTCATTCACGCCAATACCCAATTAGCTTTAAAGAAGTCACTCGCTCAGGTTGAAGGAAGTTTTTCCGCTTGGTTACATTTAATTGAAAAAGACCTTATAAAAGCATTAGCTTGGTCAGAAGCTTCGTTTGAATTTTTAGATGAAGAAGAAGAGTTTGGTTCTCAAATTAAAGAACATATTCAAAATTTAAATAGAAAGATCAGCGATCTGAAAAAAACTTTCGACTCGCAGCAACAAATTAGGCAAGGGATAAGAATAGCCCTAATCGGTTCTGTTAATGCCGGAAAATCATCTCTATTTAATTCTTTGCTAGATCAAAACAGATCGATCGTAACGGAAATTCCAGGAACAACTCGAGATAGCGTAGAATCTGGTTTATATAAAAATGGCAACTACTGGACACTTATAGACACAGCGGGCATTCGCCAAACAAATGATATTATCGAAAAAGAAGGTATAAAAAGATCACTCGAACAAGCATTGCTAGCAGACATACTATTATTAGTCTTTGATGGATCCAGAACCCTGTCAACTGAAGAAGAAACATTTTACCATAGATTACTAACAGATCACGCAAGCAAAGTTATTTTAGTAAAAAACAAAGATGATCTCACTAGTCTGCACAATACTCTGTTAGAGAATAATTATTTTATACCGTTTTCGAGCATTACCAAAAACAATTTAGAGAGAATTGAAGCCGAAATAGAGCAAAAGATAGTTCAACTTTTTAGTGCAATAGAGTCACCTTTTCTACTCAATAAACGTCAATTTACTACCATTTTAACTCTCGAAAATAAACTTATAGCAATAATTGAGATGCTTTCACATAAATTCATTAATTATGAAATTATATCTTTAAATCTGAGAGACGCCATCGAACAGATGTCAGAACTTACTGGTAAATCAGTAAATGAAGCAGGATTAGATATGGTATTTAAAGAATTTTGTGTGGGTAAATAAAGTGATATATATCTATTCTTAACGTCAGTCTTTTGTTTTTTGATTTTTAATCTGTTCAATAGCCTTATCAATTTCGGTTAATACTAAATCAATTTTTAATAAAGTGCGTCTTCTTATAGAATCGATTATTAAATTTTTAACAACTACATATGAAAACAAGTTGTTATGAATAATAAATAATAAAAGTAGTACCACCGAAGTAGTTTCCAGAGTTGCAAATGAAGAACAACCGAGAGAGCCAACAGTACCAACAAGACTCATCCCAACAAGAAAAAGCATAAACTTATTCCTTTTGACGGGCCCCCGAATAATATATTTAGGAAAATTACCTATTAAATCTCTTTTTACCCCTTGCAGCACAAGCATATTGCTCTTTAAAGCCTCTAACTTATTTTCGCTATAATCATCAAGCAATAGACTTTGCGGCCCAAGTAAACAAATTTTATTTCGAAATCCCTGCCAATATTCTTGCTCAATATCTAAATCTAATGACTCAAATAGTGTCTTTCTTTTCTTATTAAGTTCCAGTAACCTAGTAATTACCAACGTGCTATATGCTTGATTTAATACTTCATAATTAAGAAATGCCCTATCTAAGATTTGATGCTTACGGAGCACTTTTTGTTCCAATTCCCCAATGTTATTAGAAAACAATATCAGCCTGTTCCAAAATTTCCCCACATCAGGCTCTGCGAACTCTATCGGAATTACTTTATAAAGCATTTTATAATACTGTCTGACGTAGTTAAAACCCAAATCATCTTTTGGCAAAAGCATAATAATTTTATGTAAAAGTTCTGGAGGGAACTGCGCTAGCATACTAAAATTATTATCAATTTCCTCAACACCCGTCACTAACTGCTTAGATCCGAAGTTATAATGATCTAACTCCATTCCTTTACTTATAAATTGTGGCAAAAGAAAAATAATTAATAAAAATCTTGGGCTACTGGAAAATAAATTATTAATCATAGAATATGTCTCCATTTAGTTGTTGAATAACCTTAGAATGGCTTTTCGCAAAATTAACTTCCTAATTCATTAAAAAAAACCTGCCTTTAACCCTAAGTAAGATTTTGCAATAATTAGTAAATTATGGAATAATTAACGCAATACAATACTCATAGAAAATATCAATTTGTCAGAAAAATCGCAACCATAGATTTATACACTGTCTTTAAAAATTACTTGTGCCAATAATTGAGAAAAAATTTTGAACTACAAAGGTTAGACCATGATTAAAAAGTTCCTGCTCTTTAAAATTTTGTTCACACTGGGAATCATATTCAATTATACTTATACTCAAAAACCAAATCATAGTTCTAATAATGCAATAACCGAATTAAATAGTATGAACGATATCCATACCACTATTTTTGTACATGGTACACTCTTTGGACTATCATGGTTAGTGCAACAATTTGATTGTCCATTAGGCCTAACTCCGGCACTTACTCAAGGAAATAAATATGTCTTAGGCCGCATTCCTTATGTGCTAAATTCTGCAGCCCCGGCACTATTTCCATTAAACAAATTTTATCTTTGGGGATGGAATGGGGCATTAAGTTTTGAAGCACGAAAAGAGACTTCTCACGACTTATATCATTCAATGAAACATATAATTGGCCCCAAAACAATTATTGGTCAAAGTCATGGCTGCAATGTCATACTTAATTTAGCCAAAGTTGCCCGTGAACATCATGATAAAGATTTTTCTATAGATCAGTTAATATTATTGGCAGGACCAGTTCAAGATGCTACTTCTCATCTTGTTACATCTCCACTATTTAAAAAAGTATTTTCTTTATACTCCGCAGAGGATTTGATGCAAGTTTTGGACCCTCAAGGTCTTTACAAAGAAACAAAAAAACTTAAGAAAAAAACGAGTTTCTTTTCGCAAAAACTGTTTAAGCCTTCCCCTAATTTAGTGCAAGCTGAGATAATTATAAATGGAAAAAGCCCTTCCCATCTTGATTTTATAATAGAAAAATTTATGAAACATTTGCCCAATATAATTGATCTTTTAGATAGCGTGACACAAAACTCAAGCGATTATGAGAAATTTCATTACAAAATCAATATCCCTTTAATTGGAAAACCCCACTTGGTAAACTAATTCAAAGCGGAATTTCTTGTTATTGAGATTTACCATTTTTGATTAAAAAACATTTTTTCATGAGCCGCTTTAGATTCATGAAAAATTATTATTTAGTTCTTCCATTGTATATGAATACCTTGAGAAATACGATGTCTCAATGCTTCAGAATCATCATTAAAGGCCTTATCAAGTTCCTTTAATCTAAAGAAGCCTTTTTCTGTTTTTACCAAAGGGTCAACAGCTCTAAATTTAGGATAGTGACACAAATCATACTGCTCTCTATTTAGCGTATAATGATTTGAAAGATCTATTAGTTTGCTAAGATTTACCTTTATTACCGAGTCGTTACTATTGTTTAGACGGCTCCAAACAACATCATCTGTCGATGAATGAATCTCATCAAAAGTCATAATATTTATCTCAAAAGCACGTTCTAATAGAATAGTTAAAAGTGTATTTCGGACAAAATTATCAGACGATCCCCAACGAGTGTCTGTTAGAAATAAAGTTGTATAGGCAAACAATCTAGCAGAAGAATTTGCTTCAAAATACCATCCTCCCTTTACAAATCTTAAGTCAGACAAAATGGTTTTAACATCTTGTACCGTTAAGATTCCTTCAATATAGCCACCATACAGATTATACTCAATTCTATCTGCGCAAAGATCGGGAATAGGTTGATCTAAAATTTTAAATTCAGGATTTTTATGGCTAACGTCTTTGGTAGTAAGATTATATTTATTTAATATTTCCTTAATACTGCTATTTTGTAAAAAATAATCATGTATATCATCCTGATAAGAATCTAAGCTACTATCCTTGTTTAATAAAAAATCTCCCGAATGAGAAAAGATAGTATGTGAGACATCGTGCAATAAAGCTGCGGCTTGTTCCTGAATTGAAGCACCATATTTCTTGGTTAAGAGATAAACACATACCGAATGCTGGTATCTTGTGTATTCTTCTAGTTTATAAGCATAATAATCGATACCATATTGATTTATTTTTTTTAACCGCTGCATTTCAGAGCTTTTAATTAAATCAATAATTAAAGGATCTTCTACTAGAAAATCACCATATATAGTACTAAAAAACAAAAAGCCATTAAGAGTTTCTTGTTCAGTAAAACAAATAACGGGAGTTATCGATAGAGAAGCCTGGACTTTTTGGTCACCACCAGTTTGATCAGTTTGAATCTGATGTTTATTAAGGTGATTCGGAGTCAGTGCAATAGAATTGGATAAAAAGTTAATGTTTAATAAACCATAAAACAAAATGGTTAATTTTTTTTTATAAGATATTTTCATTGGGACTTTTATGCTTTATTATAACAACTTCAATAATAACCTCCATTTAATTTAGTTAATTTTTATAATCATCAAATTCGTCAAAATCAAATTCTTCAAAGTCTTGATTTGTCTCCTCAGAAGCATTTTCATAACTATAACTTTCTGTAGGATATTGAGCTACTGGAGCATCTGTATAATCTGTTGCTTCATAGCAATACTCAACATTATCATTTGCTTCTGATCCAGTTGCCTCATAGCAAATCTCTTCACCTACTGCACTGGTTCCGGAATTATCTTCATAGCAAGTTGTTCCTTGAGCCTCTTGGTAACAACTATCTGTTGCTTCTACACAAGTTGTTCTTGGTTGACCACATGGCTGATTACATTGGTATCTAGGACCCCACCCGCATCCAGGAATTACCGATAACAAGACTAATAGAGCTAAAAACTTTTTATTCATAAATACTCCCAATTATTGAAATAGTTCGATTTTTGTTATTTATAACATTACAGAATCAAAGAGAATTTCTTCAGATTTGTCAATATTATTGAACAAATTATTCGGCATAATTTAACACACTTCTTATTCATTTACCAGTAAAAGTAAACTTAGGTTCAATTTTTTTCTATTCTAGCGAAAGTTTCAAAAATTGGAGCTAATAAACTGCTTAATTACTTGTTTGATACTCTATTGTTTTTTCTCTGTTTTTGCAAAATACCACGTTACCCTGTAAATTTCTCTAAAAAAGATGTTATATTATAGTCACATGAACATATCGGGTTGTTAAGCCTGATGGATCAATCGTAATACCATGCCTTATTGGCGGTATTGAAGTTGTAAGTATGATAAAAGTAGTATGCTTATTCGTTTGCAAGTCTTCAAAGACTATAACTTTCTTGGCATATTATAAAACAATTAGATTAGAAATTTGTAAAAATATAACTTTAGTTTAAAACATGACAAAAAAAATTTTAATAAATGATGATCTATGGCAAACACGGGTCGCAATAACCATCAATAATGATTTACAAAATATTTATTTTGGGTCAAAAATAAAGCAGAGCCTTGAGCGCAGCTTTTTTAAAGGCAAAGTTACAAAAATAATGCCTGGAATACAAACAGCATTCGTAGATATTGGACAAGAAAAATCTGGATTCCTCCATAATTCTGAAATTGACAGAGAGCTTGCATTAAAAAAATTAGAAGAAGGTGCGCTCTTTGAACCTTTAAAACCCGCTGAAAACAATGAGTATAAAGACAAGTGCGACATCACAAAAGTACTCAAAGAAGGTGATGAGATACTCATACAAGTTAGTAAAGAGCCTCTCAATGACAAAGGAGCAAAACTATCTACTTGCTTCGCTATTCCTGGTCGGTTCATAGTTCTGATGCCAAATATCGCAAAAATAGGCGTATCTAAAAAAATAAAATCGAAAGATGAAAGACTTCGGTTAAAAAAGATTGTTCGTGAAGCCCTACCTGAAGGTATGGGCGCAATTATTAGAACTACGTCTGAAGAACACGAAGCAAAAGAGATTATACAAGACCTTAACTACCTTATAGATACTTGGAATGTAGTTAATAAAAAGTATAAACAGGCTAAACCTGCTGAAAAAATTTATGAAGACATAGATTTATCATTACAAATCGTTCGAGATTATTTAGATAATGACGTCGAACTCATTTTGGTCGATAACAAAGACACTCAATTGCAAGTGTATAAATTTGTTAAACAAGTAGCACCTGAACATGCTCATAAAGTAAAGCTTTATCAGGGTCCACCTAGTTTATTTGATAAATTTAATATAGAAAAACAGATAGAACAGGCATTGGATAAAAAAGTATATCTCAAGTGCGGTGGGTCAATAATCATAGAGACCACGGAAGCTATGACAGTGATTGATGTTAACACTGGTCGATATGCCGGAAAAAATAGCTTAGAAGAAACTATATTAAAAACCAATCTTGAGGCAGCAGAAGAAGTTACTCGACAGCTACGATTAAGAAATATTGGTGGCTTAATAGTTATAGATTTTATAGATATGGCTAATGCAAGCAATCGACAAAAATTATTTAAATTTTTCGAAAAAACATTAAAAGAGCAAGACAAATTCCAGTCTGTTTTATTAAAAATATCTGAATTTGGCCTTGTACAGATGACAAGAAAAAGATCAGGTAAAACTCTAACCCAAGAATTAACCCATAAATGCTCAAGCTGCCGGGGCTTAGGATTCATAAAATCAAATCAAAATGAATCATTTGAGGTATTGCGAAAATTGAAAGATCAGCTAGAAAGCAAAAAAGCTACAGGGTCAATATTATTAATGGTCAACTCCGATGTATTCGATTATTTGACCAATAAAGAATACAACTCCATACTTCATCTAGAAAAAATGTATAAATCAAAAATTACCATTACTGCTCAAGATGATATGGCTGAAAGCTCATGTAAAATTCAGCAGTTAACCTAAGTGAGTTATGGTGCTTAACAAGTAAAAAATTAAGATTAAATGAAAAAGAGCATAAAAATATCTTTATGCTCTTTTTCATTTAAAAACTAATATTAATCTTAACCTAATAATACCAAGCAATTACTTAAAACGTAATTCTGTATTAGATAATACAGAACCAAAAAATTTTTATAAAATCGTTTGATAATAAATAACTTTAAAATTAGCAACATAATTCACAATAGCCAAAACTGCTACAACGTTTACCTATGCAACATTCGCTGCTATCATTACATCTCTTATCACTTCTTTCCCATGAACAAACTTGAGGAGAGCACAGCATTCCTCCGCCACGTTGCCCTTCTCCGTAACAAGCGCCAAAAACATTATTACTAAAGATAAAAATTAAACTTAAAACAGGTATTGTTTGACTTAGGCTGTGCCTAAGAAATTTACATATATTCTCCATTTTTCTCTCCATAATAATTTCATTGAAACGATACAACTCACAATTAAACTACTCCTATAGTATCATGGCATAACGTGAATTTTCAATAATAGCCAAGAGTATTCCAGTGATTTTTTAGCCGGAACTCTGTTTTTTCTAACTATACGGCATTTTTATGTGACCCCTTTAGTTAATTTGCCTTCCGATAATAACTCATTCCAAAACTTTTAATTTGTTGCTCCTTAATTTTACTAATTTCTTATATAATTCAAAAAAATATTAATTATTTATTACCAGGAGTGATCTTATGATTAAAAGTATGACCTTAACGTTATTATTGAGCTTTTTAGCAAACATTGATCTTCAAAGTTCAAACGAAATTACCTTGGATACCTACGAAGCCAAATCTCAAGAATATATAAGAAACACACAGCCACTAAGTATTGAAATTAAAGGATGGCTCAATAGCACCGTGAGCTTCATAAAAAAAGAGGATTTCATTTTAGAGCTTGGGAGCGCTTTTGGGCAAGATGCTAACTATCTTGAATCTTTGGGATATAAAGTTGAAAGGACCGATGCTGCTAAAAGCTTTATTACCATTTTAAAAAATCAAGGACACGAAGCTACATTACTTAATTTACTCACGGACGAGCTCGGTAAAGATTATGGCCTTATATTTGCCAATAGCGTATTACATCATTTTACTCCTCAAGAGCTTGAGGCAATTCTTAACAAGATTAATAAAAGTTTAAAACCTAGTGGTATTTTGTCTTTCTGCGTTAAACAAGGCACTGGCGAAAAATTGTCCAAGGAAGTATTAGGAGCTCCTCGCTACTTTTGTTATTGGATGCCAACGGATCTTAAAAAAATCTTAACAGAAAATGGTTTCGAGCTGTTGAATTTAACAGTTCTTCCAGAAAATAATAGTGACCGAATATGCGTAATCGCCAGAAAAGTTAACAGAGGGACCATCTAGATAAATTACAAGTAGATCATATTGAACGAAGAAGACCTCAAAATAGTTTGTTGGGTATTCCTCTAGAGCCTTTTATGCTATAGTAATTCTTAACAATCATATCTGCTTCAGAAAATTCTAAGGGAAAAAATATGAAAGAAAAGTCGGTACTCGATAGATATCCAGATTTTGAAGTGAACATTGGCATAGAAGTCCATGTGCAAATGAACACAAAAACAAAATTGTTTTGTACGTGTGAGAATAGCTTTGTGCACAAGCCAAATTCTAATATATGTCAAATTTGCACTGCCCAACCAGGGATATTGCCAGCTATCAACAAGCAGGCTATAAACTTTGCTATAAAGGCTGGCTTAGCAACTCATTGTACAATCGCTAATCTAAGTAAATTTGATAGAAAACATTATTTTTATGCAGATCTACCAAAGGGCTACCAAATCACTCAACAAAAAGAACCAATTTGTTCTGATGGGTACGTGAAAATACGTCGTGAGGATGGTACAGAGAAGAGTATAACCATCGTGAGAATTCACATGGAAGAAGATGCTGGGAAGAATATTCATTCGCAGAACAGTAACGAAAGCTTTATCGATTTAAATCGAGCTGGTACTCCGCTCATCGAAATAGTTACCGGTCCAGACATATCTAGTTCTTGCGAGGCAAAAGAGTATCTAAAACAACTTAGGCTCATCGTGCTTTATACAGGAATTAGTTCAGGAAACATGGAAGAAGGGGCATTTAGAGCAGATACAAATATCTCGGTTAGACGCAAAGGAGAATCAAAGCTAGGTACAAGATGTGAGCTTAAGAACATAAATTCATTTAAGTTTATTTCTGATGCTACAGATTATGAAATAGAACGACAAATCAAGCTGATTCTATCCGGTCAAGAAGTTCGACAAGAAACTCGTCTCTGGGACACCAAAGAAAAGAAAACGTATGTAATGCGGTCAAAAGAGGAAGCTGCTGATTATAGATATTTTAATGATCCAGACTTGCCTTATATCGATCTTTCAGATGAAGAAATTAAGAATATAAAAAACAGCCTTCCCGAGTTACCCGAGCAAAGATTTGAGCGCTTTAAAACACAAAAAAACCTAAGTGATTATGAAGCTGAAATATTAGTTCATGATTTAGAGCTGGGTAATTTCTTCGATAAAGTATCAAGTCTTACCTCAAGCAAACAATCTATCAATTGGATCCTGCGTAATTTGCTTGGATCTATCAATGATCAACGTATCACCTTAGCTGAATCCAAAATTAGCGCTGAATCATTAGCAAAACTTATTGAACTTCAAGAAAAAAATATTATCAACAATCGGGCTGCTCAAGAAGTCTTCAAGATTATGGCGCAAACCGGTGAAAATCCAGAACGCATAGTTAAGGAAAACGGTCTTGAACAAATGGACGATTCTGCAGAACTAGAAAGGATTATAAAAGAGATTGTCGAAAACAATCCTAAAGAAGTTGCTGAACTGAAAGCCGGCAGAGAAAGACTGTTTGGATTTTTTGTAGGGCAAGCAATGCAAAAAACCAAAGGAAATGGTGACCCAATCGCAATCAACACCCTTCTTAAAAAATATTTATCTTAAAAAAAATTGAGCGCTCCGCTTCTG
>Ga0105046_10001710_pt1 | contig 33975 bp, 25 predicted proteins | sample MAT03_FD_78385 | JGI IMG/M metagenome (GOLD analysis project Ga0105046, IMG submission 78385) | Freshwater microbial communities from Lake Fryxell liftoff mats and glacier meltwater in Antarctica - MAT-03 (megahit assembly) | ecosystem: Environmental > Aquatic > Freshwater > Ice > Liftoff... | reverse complement strand
CGGAAAATCAACCCCGGTGAGGATGGCGGGACACCAACGGCAACGGCTCAACGCGGGTGAGTTTTCGCGAGGATGCGCTACCTGTAGTATCCGCGGATGCGGCCGGTGGCCTTTCCGACGTGCTCGTATAAATCGTTGCCGCTCTTGTAGAGCGTCGCTTTGCCCCAGTACTCCTCAAAGAACTGGTCGACGTTTTCGAGTTTCGGATTGACGAGGCGGTTGTACCCAAACTTCGCGTGCAGCTCGCGCAGTGCTTGTACGAATCGATCCTTGGGCCCGGCTAACACCTTGCCCTGGAATCCGGGCGGCACATTGAAAAACTGGTAGACGGTCGGGTCGATGAACTGATCGCCTACGCGCAGGTGGTCGTGTTTGGCGCCCACTTGGTAGAAATCGGCACGCAGTCCGCCGTTTAAGCTGCCCGAGTCGACGAAGAGCGATCCAGCCAGCGTCTCGCACTCCGCCTGGCACGATCCGGCCTTCGTGGATGCCTGCGCCGAGGCCAGCGCGATTTGCAGCCGATCGTGGCTGCGGGTGGCAGAATGAAGGTTTGTACCTGGGGCTGTGCTCACGACCAAGATTCCATTCGCGATGGTTACGCCTAAGGCTCGTTGCCAAGATCATACGACAAACGACCCCATATTGCCCAAGTTCTCCTTACTTGTCATCGTGCCCTGGATCCTGATGAGCGCCGCACACTGTGCGGTCATTCGTCTTGAACCAGATGGAGGCGAAGCAACGCACGATGGGATGGCATTTACACCGTGGGCAAAAACGTTGAGTTTGCGAACTCCGTTCATGGCCCTTGGCTGATGTCTGCTTTGCACTTGACCAATTCCAAAACCGGGCTCATCCTAGAAATAGAACCTTCTGCGCGGTTCGATAACGGACGAATTCTTTTCCCTACAATTGTTTATGCAGGGGGCTGCCTCTGACCGATGGATGTGCACGCCCGCGTCGTCGGGAAGCCCGATGCGGTCATACTGTGGTCTCCACCCTACTTCATGTAGGGGCCTAGAAATCTCCGAACGGCCGAGGCGGAAGGTTTGCTTTTTTTTCAATCGCAAACGCGAAGAGCACTAATACGAGTAGCGACGAACTGAAACGTTCATTACCAGCCCAAGTGCGATAAGCACTGTCAAGACGCTTGATCCGCCGTAGCTGAACAAAGGCAACGTAACACCCACCACTGGAAGAACGCCTGTAACCATTCCAATGTTCACGGTGACTTGCCAGAATATGATAGACGCCGCACCTACGCATATTGCGGCACCAAAACGATCCCTTGCCTCAGAGGCGATCCGAAGTGCGCGCAAGATCAAAAATGCATACGCGGCCAAAACCGTAGCGCAGCCCAAGAAGCCCCATTCTTCAGCCCAAACAGCGAACGGGAAATCCGTCCACAAGGCTGGCAGGTTTCGAAGTCGTATTTGGGAACCCTCTAGAAATCCCTTGCCGATGAAGCGACCTGAACCCACAGCGTTCATTGCCTGTCGCGGTTGCCACGCTGTGGCTGGATCCAAGTTTGGGTTGATGAAGGCGAGCACGCGGCCTTTCTGGTAGTCGTGCAGGCCGTACTCCCAGATGGGGGCAATGGCCAACACAGCAAGCGCTCCCAACCCCAACATGGTTTTCGCTTTCAACCGTGCGGTGATCATTACTGACATGAAAATCAACAGCACCATCATCGCCGTGCCAAGATCTGGCTGGGCCGCGATCAACATCACCGGCAACCCAACGATTGCCACGGGCACTGCCAAGTGTTTCCACATGCGGCCTTGGTGCAATGGCGTGTCGTTCAGATACTTTCCCACTGCCAGGATAACAACCACCTTCATCATTTCAGAAGGCTGCAAATGTGAAGGACCAAGATCGAACCAACGGCGAGCGCCTGCCACGACTTTGCCAGCGATCAAAACAGCAACCAAAAGCGCGGCTCCTCCGGCATAAAGCACGTAGGAATAGCGAGCGATGATTCGATAGTCGATGGATGCGATAACGAAGAACAACAGCAACCCCAACCCTAACCAGGAAAGTTGTCTTGCGAACAACAGGTATTGTTGCGCTTTAACAGAACCCCATAGGTTTATCAAACCCAAGGTGATGACCATCAGAACGGCCAGGACCAAGGTCCAATCGAATCGAAACACCAGCTTGCGCCACGAGAAGACCTTTAACATTCTTAAACCTTAGGGCAGGGCAGGGCGGGGTGCGGGTTTGGCTTCAGCTGATTCCGCGTGCTCGCGTTCAGCTTTCAATTCCATATATCGTTCAGCAATTTGGATCGCTGCAGGCGCAGCCACATCGCCTCCGTGCCCTCCGTGTTCAACCAACACCGCGAAGGCGATCAGCGGCGCATCCGCAGGGGCGAATCCAGCAAACCATGCATGGTCCTGCCGCGCGTACAGAGGGGGGAGCTCTCCCGTGACCGCATTGCGGTTTAGGTTCGCTTGCGCGGTTCCTGTTTTGCCTGCAACTATAACCTTGCTTGAGCGCGCCTTATAGGCCGTTCCCTTTGGGTTGCTTACGACACCGATCAACGCTTTTCTAACAATGTTCAACGTATCGGCGGTGATCGTAAGGTGGCTGCGTACTCGAGGTTGAAACTCTTCAACCACTCGTCCGTCGTTTGTCTCGATGCGTTCAATGATCTGAGGCAGCCACAAAATGCCATCCTTCGCTATTGCCGCATAAGCCACCGCCATTTGTATTGGCGTGACACGTGTTGCGCCTTCGCCAATAGCAGTGTTCAGCGCGTGGCCAATCATGAAGCCTTGCTGCGACGACGTTGGCTCTTGTTGGCGGTGCCACTCTTCTGTGGGAACAAAACCTGCTTGTTCTCCGTTGAGACCAAGTCCGGTTGGGATACCCAATCCAAGTTCCGTGGCGTACCTTGAAAGCCTCATCATCATTCCCGGACGCATCGAAAGTTCGTAGAAAAACACGTTGCAGCTTTGGATCAACGCTTGCTGAAGATTCATCACCCCGTGGGCTTTTGTGCAGCGAAATCGCCTGCGCCCCACTTGCACGAACTGGTAGCACTTTGTGTGTTCCTCTGCGGTGATCACTCCGTCCTCGATCGCCGAGATTGCAGATATAGCCTTGAAGGTTGACCCTGGGTTGAAAGTATCACTCAAGCACCGATCGCGAAGGGGGCGAAAGGGATCGCTGAACAGGCGGGCGGCTGCTTCAGTACTCAGTTTGCCTGACATGATATTCGGGTCGTAACCTGGACGCGAAACCATCGCCAATATCCGTCCTGTGTTGACTTCCAGAATGACCGCAGCGGCGGCTCGGTATTGCGCCAACGCCCGTTCTGCGGCCTTCTGTACGTCTAAATCTAATGTCAGAACTAGGTTCTCGCCTGGCACTGGTGCCACTTCCGTCGGGCCAGTGACCAGATCTGATATATGAATTGTACTGGGGTCAACTCCACGCCGAGGTACAACGTATTTCCGAATGCCTTTTCGCCCTCTCAGGTAGGGCTCCCATTGCTTCTCAATCCCGGTACGGCCAATCAAATCACCGGGAACATACCCTTCGTCCTTCAACGTTGGCAGTTGATCGCCCGACACTTCGTTTAGATACCCAAGGGTGTGTGAAGCCAAGGTTCCGTTTGGATAGTAACGCCGCGCTTCGGTTCGTACAGTGACGCCGCGGCTTTCCATAGACGTTTCAATTTGCGCCATGGTTTCGCGAGATACGTCTGTTGCCACCACGAAGGGCCGATCGCGCTTGTCTCCAACGCGCGCCAAGAATGTTTCCCAATCGGGAAGATCTTCATCGTGATCCGCAAGTATCTTCAGGAGCTGCGCATACACGGGGCGATCCAAGCGCGATGGTACAACTTCAACGTTGTAAGCGGGCCTCGTGGTGGCCAAAACGCGGCCGCGCCGATCTCGAATTTCACCACGTACGGCCTGCAAAACTTCTGTTCGAATGACGCTGTCGGCGGTCACTCTATAAAACGAATCGCCTTCAAGAACCTGCAAGAAGAACAGTCGCGTTCCTAGTGCCGCGAACACTACCAACACCAGCACGGCAAAGAATCTTGTTCGGCGCCTGATCTCTGGCAGCTCGGCGTTGTGGCCCGCGATATCCATCGTTAATTCTGGCTATCGCGGCGTGGCGGCGTGGCTTAGCGACCGACGCCGACGACGGGCGAGGCCAACGCGCAACCGGGACGAATCTAGCCTGCCTTCCAGCTGGCGCAACATCCAAAGCAACGGGGGGGCAAACAGTCCGGTCAAAAGTGCTTCCAAGGGGGCTTCGCTAAGTCCCTCGTAACCACCTTCTGGATTCAATTGCGCGCGCACGACCACCACAACCAATGCAGAGAACAATGCGGCCACGAATCCAATACCGGCTGACAAAACCACGCCGCGCATGACGACGCGGGTGGAAAGCAGACGGGCGCATTGGCTTGTTAGCAAATACGTAAATGCATGAACGCCCAGGGGCGCGCCCGAGACAAGATCAAACAAGTAACCCAGAGCAAATGCCAACAAGGCGGACGAAGACATGGTCCATCGCTCAGAGAACGACACGGAAAGCACCACCAGCAAGCCGCAAGCAGGAGTGACCATATGCACTGGCGCAAGCTCAAGCACTGTTGATTGCAACAGCACCAAAATCATGGCGACAATGAGGGTTGCGGTGGCTCTCATTTGTACACCATCACGCCCCGCGCTGGGGTCGGCGTTCGACGGGTGCCAGCTTCGGGATCCGGGGCAGGCGCAGGCGCTATGACCACTAGCACCTCAGACAAGCGTACGAAGTCTACGTTAGGCGTGACTTCTACTTCTTGGTGCAAACCGCTGCCATTGTTCAACTTGCTGATGTGGCCGACGGGCAGATCGCGCGGGAAGTTCCCACCCAATCCACTGGTAACCACCAAGTCGCCTTGTTGCACTTCTTCGCCGCGGGCCACGTATTCAACCACGCTGCGGTAACCGTTCTCACCTGCCTTGCCGCGCAAGATTCCTCGACTGCGGGTTCTGGGGAGGAACACGTCTAGGGCGAATCGAGGATCCACGGCCAACTGAATGTCAGCCGTGTTCCCTGCCACGCGATCAATGCGCCCGACGACGCCTTCCGGCGTTATCACCGGCATTCCACGTGTCAAAGAACCTTCGCCTCTATCCAACATCACGCGGGCCACTCGAAAATAGGGGGAAGTATCTATAGAAACCACGCGGGCCGATATGGTCTCGGACGCTACGGCGTTGCGCAGGTCCAACAGCTTCTGAAGCCGAATGCTTTCCGCAGCGCCTCGCTTGGCTTCTAACAATTCAGAACGCAAGCGGCTGTTGTCGCGGTGCAACCCTTCGTTCTCAGTCCGTACGTGCACCAAATCAACGTATCGTCCGGCCAAATTGCCGATGTTCCTGCCCAGCGATGACAAAGCGCCTTGCAGTGGCGACAATATGTGAAGGATGCCGCGGTCTAGCGTGGAAAGTTCGCCAGGGTTCTTCGCGCTTTGCCGCAATAGAACTAAGGACACAATGAGAGTGGCCGCCACCACGGCCACCTCTTGAAATTTTCGTCGAGTACCGGTCATCTTGGAAACTATTGCAGCGAGACCTCGCGCAACAGATCAAGGTCATCAAGCGCTTTGCCGGTGCCCAAGACTACGGCGCATTCTGGTGCATCACACACCATAACGGGCAACCCGGTGTGTTCGCGAAGCAACTGATCAAGGTTGCGCAGTTGCGAGCCACCGCCCGTCAGTACTATGCCGCGGTCAACAATGTCAGCGGCCAACTCTGGCGGCGTCCGCTCCAATACCGAACGCACAGCTTCAACGATCGAGGCCACAGGTTCCGCCAGTGCTTCGCGGATTTCGTCGCTGGTGATCACCAAAGTCTTGGGTATACCGGCAATGAGATCGCGGCCCTTGATGTCCATTGATTCGATCTCGGCGAATGCCAACGCATTGCCGATCTTCTTCTTCACAAGCTCTGCAGTGCGTTCACCCACCAACATGTTGTATTTGCGCTTGATGTACGCAATGATCGCTTCGTCCATCTTGTCGCCACCCACGCGGATAGAACGCGACGTAACGATTCCCGAAAGGGAGATGACCGCAACTTCGGTTGTACCTCCGCCGATATCAACCACCATGTTGCCAGAAGGCTCCGTGACCGGCAGGCCAGCACCAATGGCCGCAGCCATGGGCTCTTCAATCAAATGCACTTCGCGGGCGCCTGCGGCCAGGGCCGAATCACGCACAGCACGCTTTTCAACTTCCGTAATTCCCGAAGGGACGCCCACCGCGATGCGGGGCTTCACCAAGGTTTGCCGGTTGTGAACCCGCGTGATGAAGTATCGGAGCATGGCCTCCGTGACTTCGAAATCGGCGATGACGCCGTCTTTCATGGGGCGAACGGCGGTAATGTTGCCAGGCGTGCGGCCAAGCATTTCCTTGGCACTGCGGCCGACCGCCAAGACTTTCTTTGTGCCGTTTCCGTTACGTTGAACAGCTACGACCGAGGGTTCGTTTGATACGATACCCTTGCCCCTCACAAACGTGAGCGTGTTGGCGGTGCCCAAATCAATGGCGAGGTCGTTCGAGAAGAGCCCGTAGACCCAGTCAAGCAGCATAGGACTTGGTTCTTATCACACCCACACAGGTGCGCCAAGGTAGGATCCCGAAACCTTCCATACAGTGATACGTCTAAGACGCGATGCGGCGGCGTTGTCCAAGATTGGGAGCGAGTGAACGAACTTTCAGGCAAAACCACAGCGCGGGGTGACGTAGGGAATCTCAACTGGTAGATTCGCGGCCCCCAACCCCCTACGGAGGCTTACGTTCCCATGCTCGAGCCGTTGCGCCGCCATTCGCGAAGCCTGCTCATTTATTTGTTGTTCGGCATCATCATCCTCGTCTTCATCATCAGTTTCGGACCGCAATCCGTGGGAGGCTTCAGTGCCCCGGGTAGCGTGCTGGACTTTGCGGTGAAGGTAGGCAAACGAGAGGTGACCGCCCAAGAATACCGAACAGCGTTCCTGTTGGCCGGTGGCGACCGGTTCGAGGGTGAACAGGCCAAACAAGCCCGTGTCCGCGAGATCGTGCTTGATCGACTCATCGACCGTGAGCTTTTGGCGCAACAAGCCAACGAGCTGGGGTTGACGGTAAGCCGAGAGGAGGCTGAAGACTTCGTGCTCGGCGGCAAGTTCTTGCTGTTTGGCGGCGCCAAAGGATTTTCTAATGAAGCCACTTTCAGCTACGACGATTTCACCCGCTTCGTGCGCTTTTACGGCTTTACGCCAGCCACGTTCCTCGAAATGCAACAGCGAGAGCTTCAAGCTGAACGTGTTCGCAATTTCCTAAAGAGAGGCCTCACGGTTTCATCTGCTGAAGTGAAGTCTGAATGGGAACACCGCAACACGCAGGTGAACCTTGAATACGTTCGCTTCGCGTCGGGTAAATTTGAATCCACTTTGGTTGTGACACCCGAAGCAGTGGCTGCCTACGCGGTGGCCAATGAAACGGCTTTGAAAGCAACGTTCGAGAAAGACAAAGCCTTCCGATTCACCAAGCTTCCCAAAGAGAAGAAGCTTGAGATTGTGAAGTTGGCTCTCTCTGCGGAAGCCACGGATGCAGAAAAGCAGGCCGCTCCAAAAACGCTCGATTCGGTTGCAGCGGGCGCAAAGGCAGGCCAGGCACTCACAGCCTCTGCAAAGAAGCTCACTGCGGATGCGAAGTCCGGTGTCACCTACCAGGCCGCCTCTTGGAAGCGTGAGGGTTCTGAAGGTCTTGGCACTCCACTGTGGACCGAAGTGATGGCTGCGGCTGACAATGCGGTCATTGGGCCGAAAACAGCTGAAGGTGCGGTTTATGTCGTTAAAGTCTTGGCCACCCGAGAAGGTGATCAAACCTACGAACAAGTGAAACTCGAGCTCGCTGATGAGGCTTTGCGAAAGTCGATGTCGGGTGTCAAAGCCAAATCCGCTGCCGAAGCGGCGTTGGCCACCGCAAAACAGGCTTTCGAAAAAGATGCGACGAAGACGCTTAAGGATGTTTTCCCTTCTCCCGCCGAGGGATCCACTCTCACGGCTGATGAGCCACGGGCAGAAGAAACAGGGTCCTTCATGCGTGAAGGGATCAACATTGATGGAATCGGTCGCTCTGCTGACTTGGCCAAGGCGGCCTGGTCGCTTACCAAAGAGAATCCATTCTTCGGACCCGTCGAAGTGGCAAGCAGCTACGTCTTTGTTCGTTTGAAAGAACGAAAGGATCCAGACGCCGCCGAGTTTGAAAAGAGCAAGGCCACGGAAACTCAAATGGCCGCTACCGTGAAGAGCTACCAGGTACTGACCGAATGGTCATTAAACCGGTGCCGCCAAGTGGCTGACTCTAGCGGGATCAATGTCAACGATCAGATCTTGGTTTACCCTGACGGCAAGAAGGGCCTTGTTCCGTACAAGCCCTGTGCACCTGCCTCTCCCTTCGGTAGCTAAATGATGGGCGCACGCGGCCCAATGCCTCGGGCGCCCCAACACCGACCTCCATGGTTGGTATTGGTTGCGGCCCTGATGTTGATCTCAGCCACACGGTTGGGTCTGTCAGGGCTTTTGACGTTGTCTGGAAGCGGCTCTGCGGCGGGCGGATCAACGGCTCTTGTTGTCTCTCCCGAAGAAGCGGCTGCGAAGGCTGTGGAGTCAGCGATGCAACGGGTAGAGCAGACCCATAGCCGGGCGGTTAAGACTCATGCTGTTGTTCAAATAGGTATCGCGTTGTTGGTGCTCTTCGTGGTTTCAGCCATTTTTACGCTGGATCCACGCGGAAGGAAGATGGCCCTCGTGGCAGGCTGGGTTGGTGTTTCTTACCACTTGGCCAATGCTGCCTTTGGCATTGCCATCTTGAGGCCTGAGATCCTTCGTATGGCGCCGCAGATGATTGCAAAGCTTTCGGCTGCGGCACCCGGAGCGAAGATCGACGATGCGATGCTTGGTACCTTTCGGGTGCTGTCGATAATGATGCCGTTGTTGGCCGCTGGCTTTGGCATCATGTTTTGCGTGGTGATACTCGTTTTCTTCGGTGGACAGCGGGGGCGCCGTTTGTATGGCCTTGAAGCTGCGCCGCTTTCGAAGGGTGCGAAAGAGTGATCGATCAGGGCAAATTCGGCGAAAGCGCGGCCCGCGCTTCGTTACCGCTCGTGATTCAGATCGAAAGCGGACAGGCGCAACTCACTCTTGATTCGTTCGCATTGTCGTCGGTGGGTAAGGTCGAGTCCTTGTCGATGGTTGTTCCGAACCTGCGATTTCCCTTCGATCTCTCGGGCGGAGCGGGCCGCTTTTGCAATCGTAGATGCCAGCTCTTGTCGGCAACGCTTTCAGTGGGAGTGGACGACGTTGTCACACTGCTTGCCCGCGCACCTTTGGCGTCGATTGGTATCGAACGCCCCATTGTAGAGATGGGCGTGGATGGTTTTACGCTCCAAGCGCGCGTAGCAGTGGGTAGCCACAACGCCGAACTAACGGCGGCCGGGTACTTTCGGTTGTCTCATCCACGACAATTGCGTGTGGCTTTTTACGATCTGCGCCTGCATGGTTTCTTACCATTGGCTGCTCCCCAAGTGGTGACCGCCTTGCTGCGCGCCGTTTGCGGTGGTGTGCTTGATCCTGTAGTGGGCACCGCCCAGGGGGCTGATAAAGTTGGCTCTGGGATCTTCTCAGCGTTCTTGCAAGGACCAACAGAAGTGGTGTTGCAACCGCTTGAATTGGCTCTAATGGATCTGTTTCCCACTCGAGGTTGGCGCATACCAGGCCGAGGAAGCCTAAGCCTGGAACCATTGGGTCACGGCGGAGATCGCCTGCTTTTGCGATTCGGTTCGGCGACGGCAATCACTGACGAAGCGGACGATTTTTCCTTCTCTGCCGATTCAACGCATTCTGGTGGCAAGGCAGCTTATGAAGAAGGCAGAAGTCTCTTTTCCGAGGCGGAAGTTGCCTTGGCAGTTGGCGAGGTTCCGGCCGCGTTGGTTTTCTATCGACGGGCAGCCACCCTGCATTCAGGAAATGTCTTCGTAGCCACTCGATTGTTGCAGTTGCTGTGCACGTCTCCAGCAACCCTGGGCGAGGCCGAAGAACTGGCAAGCGCGATGTTGGCCCGGATGCCCGGATTCGGACCTGCCTTGTTGGCGCGTGCCGTTTCTTGTTCGCACCGAGGGCGATTCGCTGAGTCCGGAGATCTATATGAGCGGCTGGCTGCTTGTGGTGAACCTTTGCCGGGGCTTGAAGCCGCGACAGCATTTACCGCAGCGGCTGAATCGTACCTGTCCGCAGGTCAAACGGAACGTGCCTTAAATCTGCTTGAAAAAGTTCGTGCTGCACGTCCTGCGCACCCCCGCGCACTTGATTTGCTTCGCCAGATTTTCGCTAGCCAGAAACGATGGAGCGAGTGGTTGTCGCTGTTGCGACGACGTGAGCTCGAAGAGCCCTTGGCCGCCACCAGAGCAAAGCTTTTGTGTGAAGCAGGTCAAGTGTTGCTGGATGAACTGGGACAAGCTGAAAGAGCGGGCGAACGTTTCGCTGAAGCCGCCGTCTTGGATGAGGAGCTCGCAGAAGCTTGGTTGGGGCTGGGGCGCGCAAGAAAGGCCATGCGGGTTTTTGATGGCGCGCGCGAAGCGCTGGAGAAATCCATTTCGTTGTTTTCGTCGCAGCGACAGACGTTTGCTGAAGCGAATGCGTTTGCGGAACTTGCACAGTGTGAAGAGGCGGCCGGCTTTGATGCTGCTGCGGAAGCACATTGGGCGCGTGCCTTGTCGCTAAGGCCTTCCTTCGTTGCTTGGTTGCAACGTTGCGCTCGCGTTCTCGCGCGTCTTGGTAGGGGTGAAGAAGCCGCCCAGTTGTTGGTTACCGCAATCGCGGCTAGCCAAGGTGATGGCAGGCTGGACCTAAACGTAGAGCGCGCTGGCCTTTTAGGCCGGGTGCTGGGCGACAAAGCGCGAGGCCGCGTTGCTCTTGAGGATGTCTTGCGTGCGAATCCCGCGCACTTAGGTGCCCTGGATGAACTGGCCGCGCAATCTGAAGATGGAGATCTTTCCGACGTTTTGGTGTTCTTTGAACGTGCCCTCGAACGCATTGTTGATCCGGTGACATTTGCGGCTGTGCTTGGTCGTGCCCGGGACGTCTCCGAACGGGCGGGGCGCTCGGATTTCGTAGCAACAGCACTGGCGAAAGCTGCGGCCACCGGTACAAGCGCTGGCGCCCGTGCGGCAATTACGTGGGCAGAAGAATGGTTGGTGCAAACAGCAGGGCCTGCAGCTGAGCACATTGCAAGCGCAGCCGAGTTGGTACTTGTTGTCGATAGGTACCTCGCCGTACCCGCCGCAACCACTGGCACGTTGCGTGCTGAACTTGCATTCATGCGTGGCCGTTTGGCCGAAGCTCTGGATGACGATGAAGCCGCCCAAAGCGCCTACAAATCAGGCCTGGAAGGTGCAGGAGCCTTTGATGTTTGTGTGGAGATGGGCCAGCGGTTCGCTTCATTGTTGTCTGCCAAATCAGATTGGCTGGGAGCCGCGAACGCTCTGGCACAATCAATAGAAAAAGCGGGCGAACCCAAACCTGGGACGAACGAAGCAGAACGATTGGCGCAATTGTGGATTTCTGCCGCAAAGTATTTCACCAACGCGGGTATCGAAGAGAAAGCGTTGGCTGCGTGGCAATCGGCCTCAGTTCTTGATCCAAGCCGCCCTGAACCTTGGCGGGCCATTGAAGGTGTTTATGAGGCACGCGGCGAACACGAAGCCTTGGCGGCAACGTTGCAATCACATGCGGCCAACACTCGTCTTGGTGAACGCAGAGACGCCTACGGATGCTTGGGCGTTTTGTACAGCGAGAAGCTGGGCGACGTTGAACAAGCTGACGCAGCGTTTGCGCATGCGCTTGAAGTGGACGGTGAACACGTCGGCGCCTTGTTGTGGTCCGCCCAACGAGCTTGGGACGAAGGACGTATGGACGAAGCTGCCACCTTGTCGGAGCGGCTTCTGCGTGTTGCTAGCCGCCCTGACGGACGGGGGCAAGTGCCTTCGACTGCCGCTGCGGACGCACATCTACGCTTGTCTCGTTGGGGCAGGGTGATGGGCAGTTTGCCTGAAGCTGATTCGCATCTTGAGCGCGCTTTGTTGCTTGAGCCGCAAGGTGGAACAGTGAGTCTGCTGATTGACGTGCTCGAATCGGCCGGCGAGGGCGAAGCGCTGGTTCGAGCCCTAGGCCGTCGTTTGGAGACTGCTCCGCCTCTTTCTCCTGAGCACCACGAAATCGAAAGCGCCTTCGCGCGTGCTCTCGAGCGGCAAGGTCGCTCAGAGGAGGCTCTGGTTGTTTACCGCCGTCGATTGGCAGCGGCTCCTGATGATGTTGAAACCCAACGGCGATTGATTGAACTGTGTCGTCGCGAATCGCGTTTCGATGAACTATTGGCAACGTTGCAACATTTGCTTAGCGTTGCCGAACAGCCGCCCGCTGGTGCGGAGGTGCGCGAACTTGATAGCGTTGTGCTTAAGCTTGAAATTGCGAGAGCTTTGTGGCGTTCAGGCAAAGACGTCGATCGCGCGGAAGAGATGTTGCGCGCCTTGATGCAGTCGCCAAGTGTTTTAAAAGAGGCGGGCGAGTCGTTGGGGCGCTTGCTGCTTTCGCGAGGCGAGTGGCAACAAGCCGATGAGGTCCTCGCGCGCGCTGGGTTGATCGACGTCAATGAATCGCAAGATGATTCAGCCGACGCGCCTGATGACCTGTCATTCGAAGCGCCGGACGAACCCGCCTTGGTGGTGCAACGTGCGCGTGCCCGGTTGCAGGGAGAAGCTGGTGTCGAGGCTGCTTACGCGGTTCTACAGGCAACCGAACTTCCGTCGCTGCCTATTGCGGGGCTTGCGTTGAGGGCCGAACTGGCACGCAAGGTGGGCAACGAAGCCGATGTGGAAAATGTGCTGGCAGAAGCTGCAACTAGGCTTGAGCCTGCCAACTCGGAATCGGTTGTACCAAGTCTAGGCACCGCAGATCGAGAAGCCTTCCTAGCGTTGGCAGATCTTGGAATGCCAGGAGGCGGTGGGCCGCTGCCTTTGCTGGAACGATTGGCGGAACGGGGCCCGATCGACGCTTCGACTGCCAGTCAGTTGGCGGCTTTGTACGAAGCGCTACCTGACATCGAAGGCAAGCAAAGCAAGATTCGTCTCTTGATCGAACCAGGCGTCGCCTCGTCCGCTGACCTTAAGCCCGAAGTGCGCGGTCGACTTTGGATCAAGCTAGCCCTCGCACACGCAAGGAAAACTGAAGTATCGAACGCTGACGAATGTTTCGGCATGGCGTTGGCGCAAGACGTGAAGGGTTCGCTTCGCGCTGGCTGGTTGGTGGCAAGGGCAGAGTTTGCCGTCGGGCAAAAAGCTTTAGAGTCAGCCGCTGCAGATCTGGATGAGGCGCTTTCCGAGGATCCGAACCACATCGGGGCCTTGGCTGCTTTCGCGGAACTGTCCTACCGTCTGCAAGATTGGGCAGAAGCACGCGGAGCTTATGACGCTTTGGCCGCCAAAGATGACACCTCTAGCGTGGTGAATCCCGTGGTCCTGGCATTTCGGCGAGCGGAATTGGCCGAAATGTTTGGTGAGGAAGTGGCTGCCGAAGCTAGTTACCGCAAGGTGCTCGAGTTCGACAGCCAGCACGTGGCCGCCCGCGAAGCGTTGGCACAGTTTGCCTTTCTGCGCGAAGATCATGACGCCGTTGTTAAGTTGTTGACGCCCGCATTGCAGGCACTGCCTGCTGAGGCATCGGGACGCAGAGTGCAATTGCAAGAACGCATAGGCGAGTGCTTGCTGGCGTTGGACGATGCCGCGTTGGCGAGAACGTATCTTGAAGATGCGATGCGCCTGGAGCCCACTAGGCTATCGGCCTTACAACGACTTACGCAAGCCACAGAGATGTTGGGCGATCACGCGACGGCTGCATTGTTGTGGAATCGGTTGTCACGCCTTTACACGTTGCCACGAGAACGCGCACGCGCTTTGTTCCGAGAGGGCGAGTTAAGACGCATTTTCCTACAAGACATGACCGCTGCCATGGATGCGTACCTACGATCTGCGGACATGGATCCCACATTTGCCCCAGCTTTGGTGCGGCTGGTTCCATTCTATTGGGAACGAGGAGAAGTGTTGGACGTTGCAGGGGTGGCGGCCGACCTACTTGCCAATGAAGAAGGACGGCAGGCGGTAGTAGAAGAATCGTTGGGGCTTGTGCTCTGCTTGGCCAGCGCCGCGGCGGGTGATGCAATCTTGGCTGCAAAGCTCGCTCCTGTGCAGTGGCCAACAGCTTCAGAGGTGTTTTCGAGTTTGGGTGAATTGGCCACCCACGCCCCGGATGCGGTCTCTTCAACAACCCGGGCCGAAACCGCGTGGGCGTTGCTCAAAACGGTGTTGCCGGAACATCTGCGCGAGGAGCTTGTCCGTCTTGCCGCATCGCCACCAGGCGGCGCGCCAGATGACGTTAAGCGACTTGGCGCCATCTTGGCCTAAAATCAGCCTATACTTGGCGAATGGTGCGACCCTGCTTATTTCGGCTATTGGGCGCAGTTCTTTTGAGTTCTGGCGTTGCCGTGGCTTGCCATGATGTTGTTTCGCAGTTGATGCTCTAATCGGCATTCCAGAAGTAAAAAGGCGACGTGGCATATGCCTCCGTCGCCTTTTTTGTTTCTAAGAACTGAGCTCTTAGAACTCGAACTGACCGAAGGAGTTCAGATCCTTGAAGGCCTCAACCAAACGAGCGGTCAAACCCTTTTCACCCAGGTACAACCAACCGCGTGGATCGATGTACTTCTTATTGGGCTTGTCATCGCCTTCTGGGTTGCCAAGTTGGGTTTGCAGGTAAGCCTTCTTTTCGTCCATGTACTTGCGAATTGGCTCACAGAACGCCCATTGGGTGTCCGTGTCGATGTTCATCTTGATGACACCGTAGCTAACAGCAGCCTTGATCTCCTCTGGAGAAGAGCCCGAACCGCCGTGGAAAACGAAATCAACAGGCTTCGGGCCCGTCTTGCGTTCTGCTTGAATCACGTCTTGTGAGTTCTTCAGAATGTCTGGACGCAACTTTACATTGCCTGGCTTGTACACGCCGTGGGTGTTGCCGAACGAAGCTGCCACGGTGAAACCACCGATCGGCTTTAACTTGTCGTAAGCGGCCATAACTTCTGAGGGTTGGGTGTAAAGCTTCGAGTTGTCGATCTCGCTGTTGTCAACGCCGTCTTCTTCGCCGCCGGTGACGCCGAGTTCGATCTCAAGCAACATGCCCATCTTCGCCATTCGGGTGAGGATGCGAGCCGAGATATCGAGGTTCTCGTGCAGGGGCATCTCGCTGAGATCCAGCATGTGTGAGCTGAACAATGGCTCTTTGTTCGCAGCGAAGTATTTTTCGCTGTGGTCCAACATGCCTTCCACCCAGGGAATGAACTTCTCTGAAGCGTGGTCGGTGTGAAGGATGACGGGCACGCCGTAAGCTTCGGCAAGTGAACGAACGTAGTGAGCGCCAGCCACAGCGCCAGCCACACAGGCCTGCAACTTATCGTTCTTCATGGCTTTGCCAGCGTTGAACTGGGCACCACCATTTGAGTACTGAATGATAACAGGAGCGTTGGCTTCTTTGGCCGCCTGGAACGCTGCGGTTGTGCTGTGCGAACCGATAACGTTGACGGCAGGAAGGGCGCACTGCACTTCCTTCATGTAAGCGAATACTTCTTTGACGGCGGAACCCGTCAGAACGCCCGGCTTCAATTTCATCTTGGACATGCGTTTCCTTTTTCGGTTTGAGCCAAACTTCGTAGCATCTTTCGCGGGCAAAAGCTGCGCAGAAATACCTTGTGCGACAAGCGGAAACAATTGGATTTGTTGGCTTTCCCGAAACAATTGTGTGACGGGTTTAGGCGCCTTGCGACACCAACGAACAACGAATACTGTACCCTAGACATTGAGAAACCGACCGAAAACCGAAAGTTTGTAAGTGCGGTAAGCCTCTAGAATTGTTTGATAAGAGCAATGAATTTAGGTACTTGCACGCGCCGCGGCACGCTATGGATTACCCATGCCTTATGTACAGTGGGCAGGGCGGCTAGTTGTAGTCAGGGTGGGGGCGGTGGGGCAGGGGGCATGGCCGCTTTTTTCGAGGGCTCCATTCTCATTAAGGAAACTCAGTAGATTCAAACAACCGTCGTCTCATTTTGCTTGGCAAGTTCCGCCCGCATTGCAATTAGAATCGAAGCAAAAGCAGGAATTGCGTGACGGAACAGTTATCGCTCAATCTTGACAAAGGCGCCTTCCTTCAATTTAAGGAGCTGTGCCCCGGCGCGCACCTCCTGCGGTCGTTCGCCCTTGCTTACCTCCCGCAAGTCGTTACAGGCATTGATTCAGTCGTGGCTCTCGCCCCCTTTCGCCACATGCACACGCCTGGCGGGCTGCGCATGTCGGTGGCGATGACGAACTGCGGAAAGCTGGGTTGGGTAACAGACGACCGCGGTTACCGTTATCAAGAATGCGATCCCAACACTGGCAAGCCCTGGCCCGCGATGCCTGGCGCGTTTCTAAATCTCGCCGTAAACGCTGCACACCAGGCGGGTTGCCCTGATTTCATTCCCGATGCGTGCCTGATCAACCGCTACGAACCGGGCGCGCGCATGACCTTGCACCAAGACAAGAACGAATACGATTTCAAGCAACCTATCGTATCCGTTTCTCTGGGCCTACCAGCCACATTTTTGTTCGGAGGTGAAACGCGAGCCCAACGCCCCACACGCATCGCTCTTGAACACGGCGATACAGTTGTGTGGGGAGGTCCTGCACGTCTACGCTTTCACGGCGTGCTTCCGATCAAAGACAACGAGCACCCCGTGCTTGGTCGGCAAAGGATCAACTTAACGTTTCGCAAAGCCGGTTAGCGGTTAAGCAATCGTCACGTCTTTGTTCAAATACACGTCTTGCACAGCGTTCAGCAGCGCGATGCCTTCGCGCATGGGTCGTTGGAAAGCTTTGCGGCCCATGATGAGCCCCATGCCGCCAGCGCGTTTGTTCACCACAGCCGTGTGAACACTTTCAGCCATGTCGCTTGCACCCTTCGATTCACCGCCAGAATTAATCAAGCCTGCGCGGCCCATGTAGCAGTTCATCAACTGATAGCGCGTTAGATCAATCGGGTGATCCGTAGTGAGTTCTGAATATACGTTAGGGTGGGTTTTGCCGAACCCCTTCAAAGCAGGATCGTTGTAGCCGCCGTTGTTCGTGGGTGCCTTTTGCTTGATGATGTCTGCTTGAAGCGTAACGCCCAAATGGTTGGCTTGGCCCGTGAAATCTGCTGCGGTGTGGTAGTCGGCTTTTTCAGTTTTGAAAGCCTTGTTGCGCGTGTAACACCACAGCACCGTCACCATGCCCAGTTCGTGCGCTTGAGCAAAGGCTTCCGAGACTTCCTGCAGCTGCCTACGTGATTCAGCTGAGCCCCAATACACCGTGGCACCCACAGCAACCGCGCCCATGTTCCAGGCCTGTTTCACTCTACCGAACATCGTTTCGTCATAAATGTTCGGGTACGAAAAGATCTCGTTGTGGTTCAGCTTCACCAAGAAAGGAATCTTGTGTGCGTATTTGCGCGCCATCATACCCAACACGCCGAAGGTGCTGCACACGCAGTTGCATCCTCCCTCCAAGGCCAGCTTCACTATGTTTTCCGGATCGAACATTTCAGGGTTGGGTGCGAACGAAGCAGCGCCTGAATGCTCGATGCCTTGATCAACCGGCAATATAGAAACGTACCCCGTGCCTCCCAATCGGCCCGTGTTTAGAATGCGTTGGAAGTTCCCTAAAGTGGCGGGTACGCGATCCGAAAGCGACAACACCCGATCGACGAAATCGGGGCCAGGCAACGTGAGCGCTTGCTGGGCAACTTTCGCTTTGTGTTCCAGGAGGCTTTGAGCGTCGGGGCCAAGCAGTTCTACGATCTTATTTATATCAATCGTGGGTGTCGTCATTCGTTGGAAATTAACACGTTCTAAAGTTTCGGGTTTAAACTGCCGAAACCCATACGGAACCACATGCCTCGAAACCTTTTGACCTCACACATGTTGCACAGGTTGGTGCCGTTTGCTGCTGCGTTCGCGGCTGCCGCGTGTTCTGGTCCCAAACAGTGTCCAGAAGGTCTCGAAAAAGACACAGCAAAGTCTAAACAGTTAGAGATTTGGTGCCGTAGCAAGGATGGCAAGATTGCTTCATGGACCGAGCTACAGCCCGATGGCAAAGGCCGCCGCCAAACCTGCAACTACAGCGCGGGTGCCGCTGAAGGGTCTTACTTCGCTTGGTATACAAACGGTAAGGTTTGGATCGAAGGCGTTTACCGCGGCGGTGAAAAAGCCGGCAAGTGGGCGCAATTTACTGAAGCCGGCGATCTTACGGCGAAGGGCGAATACAGATTCGGGCGCTTCGTTGCCGGAGCGCCCGTGGGTCGAATGGCTCTTTGTGAAGACATGAAGCCCTAAGGGCTACTTTTGCGCGATGTCTATGAATCACGTCAACATGGCGACGACGGCTGGTGTGATGTGAAATCCGCTCGGTTCAGTTGAAGGAGACCATCGTTCGCTGTCCATCAGCGGCCCGCCTCCAAGGTCAGCAGAGTCTTCAGTATCGGAAAACTCAACCCTATCAACGTGAAGTACCACGCGGATTTGTAATTCGGATGCGAATCTAGAATTCAGTTCTTCGAACAGCGTGTTCCCAACGTCCAGCGCGGCTTTGCAAATCGCTTTCTGTTCGTCGAGGCTTTTGCCTTCCAACGATCGGGCTGCCAACATTGTGGATCCCATCACCCGCAGATGATTGAACTTTGAATCGTGCAGTGCTTCTTCGGCCCTATCGATTGTATCCAAGGTCGCGGTAAGCGCGTCCTGGTTGTTCCCTGAAGAAGGAGCAATGCGAACGAGAATGCCAACAGCAAGTGTGCCAGGCTTCGCCGGGTGGGAGACCTTCGAGAGCGCTCGACGAGAAGATCTCACCGCCGTCATGAATTCAAGGGCGCCTGAATACCGTTCCGACGGCTCCTTGGCCATGGCTGTCCGTATGACGGTATTCCAAGTTCGAGAAACCGGCGCGAACTCTGATACGTTTGGAACGGCAGATTCAACGTGCATCCGTTCAAGCTGGGGCACGCTTTGGGAATCAAAAACGTGTCTGCCAGCAAGCATGCGAAACAACAAGGCACCCAACGCGTACACATCTGTGCGCGGGCTTATCTGGCTTCCCAACACTTGCTCAGGAGCCATGGAAGTCACTGATCCCAAACGCGTGCCTCGAATCGTCATGCCCGCCCCGGGTGCGTCTGGTCGCAAGGCTTTCGCGATGCCGAAGTCCAGCAGGGTGACCCGTCGATGACCGTCGCTGGCGGTTCCCAAATGAATGTTGGATGCCTTTACATCTCGATGCACGAATCCCGCGCGATGGGCGGCTTCAAGTGCTTCGCAAAGTGGATCGAGAATCTCAATTGCTTCTTCGGGATCGAGGCGGCCTTGCCTGCGGATAAGCTGTTGCAGCGTTTCCCCTTCCAATAGCTCCATCACCAAATAAGGCCTGCCGTCTGGCAATGAACCAAACTCGAAAACATCGATGATGGCTGGGTGCCGAATCTGGTTCACCGCAACGGCTTCTTGAATGAACCTTTGCACAGTGGTTGGGTGATTCGCCAACGCTTTGAGCAACACCTTGACGGCTACTTTGCGCTGCAACTGAGCATGGTGGGCAAGATACACTTCGCCGCCCCCTCCAACGCTCAGTTCAGCATCAATGATCCAGTGGCCCGCAACAGTGCCTGGCGCTAAGCGCTCGACTTTCTCGTGCTTTTCGGCGTTGAACTCAACAACTTGCGGCGTCCCCGAGGCAATTTTCGGGCCGTCCTCGATTGTTTGCTCTTCGTCCGAAAGGGACATGTCCCCAGGAACATCGGCAGCCTGGGGACGCCGCTATAGGCGCGATGCGGCTTTTGGGCCACCATCATCGTGCAAGGTGATGAATGCTGGATCTTTGCTTGCAGCAGATTCAATACGCACCAACGCGCTTTAACAAAATGTTGAACCAGATTTGCCAACAACATAGTTCGTAACGAAAGGTGGGCTTGAGGCGTTTTTACCCTATGGTGACGTATGGCAGCTGGCGCAACCGTTTATCACCTTCAGATCGATCTCTCCGACGTGGATCGTGGGGTGTATGAGTCGCTTGATTTGCGGCTGGCGCGCCATCCTTCGGAGACGATGCGCTACCTGCTAACGCGCGTCATCGCGTACTGCCTGCTTTACGAAGAGGGTATAGCCTTCTCGAAGGGACTAGCGAACACCGACGAACCGGCTTTGTGGATCAAAGATCTGCAAGGCAACATGCGCGGTTGGATCGAAGTGGGTTCGCCTTCACCGGAGCGCTTACACAAGGCCAGCAAGGCTTCGCCAAAGGTGGTTGTGTTTACCCAACACGATCCGGCTTTGTTAAAGAAATCGGTGCAAGGAACTCGTATCCACAAAGTGGAAGCGATTGATGTCTTCGCTGTGCCTGGCGCGATGCTTGATGAACTTGATTCGCTAACCGACCGCAACGCCAAATGGGTGTTCGTGCACACCAGTGGCGAGATCTACGTGACGGTGGGCGAGAACAGCGTCACGGGACAAATCACGAAACATAGTCTTGTATAGAAGCTTCTTCGAATAGAATGGCGAGCCACCGCGGTTGATTCGACAATGAAAAAGCCGCTGGGCGTTTGCGCAGCGGCTTCAACGAACTGGTGGTTCAGACGTTCTAATTCTTTAGTGCACCCGCATTAATCCATGCTTCCAATTTTGCGACTTGGTCAGCTGATAGGCAAGCGTCGCCAGTGCACGCAGCCAGCCCGACTTTTGGCATCTTGCCTCCGCAAACGCCTGCTGCACCTTTCACTTTCTTAACGACCAAGCTGTTCGCACCGTCGCCAACTATCATGCGCTTCTGGGGCGCACAGTCTCCCCCTGCGTCACCCATGAGGCGAGCGTATGCTCCATCTGTCGTCTCGAAGGTCTTGAGATGACAAACGCTGCACTTTGCCTTGAGAATTGGTGCAATGTCAGCTGCGAACTTCGGGGCGACACCGTCGGCGCCGCCAGCCGATGTACCCCCGGCTCCGCCTGCAGCCGTGCCGCCGACTCCGCCGGCTGCCGTGCCTCCAGATCCGCCCGCTGCTGACTTGCCGCCACTGCCACCGCTAGCACTACTGCCGCCACTTGCGCTGCTACCACCGCTTGCACTGCTGCCACCACTTGCATTGCTGCCGCCACTGGCACTGCTACCACCGCTTGCGCTGCCACCTTTTCCGGCGCCACCTGATGTGTCTCCTCCGGAGCCGCCACTACCGCCCGCGCCTTCATCGCTACTGCTGCTGCAGCCAATCACAGCAATGGGGGCCAAGGCGAACATCAAACCAAATACAAACAGGGGTTTCGCGAACTTCATGGAAATACTCCTTATGGGTGGCTCAAGTGATAGTTGACCAACGGCCCCAAACTGCAGCACCTACCCAATCCCACCGAAGGCTCAGGCGGGTAGCCTTACCGAATCCGCGAAGGAATCCAACTGTCGAATTGCGTACACGACAGAATATTCCCGGCTTTTTACACAAGTTTCGTGTGATTCTGCCGAATCTGCACTTTTTGCATCGGGCATTGAGGCGCAAACCATATGGTAGGCGCGGATCCCCGTCGACTACCCCCAGGCCGTTACATCCAGATCCGGAAACAGCGGCGTGCGCTTTTCCCGGGCGATGAGATCACCGTCGCGCAACGTGTTGGTTTCAAGCGCATACGCCAAACGTGCAAACGCATCCAAGTGCTCGCGCAAACGGGCACGTCCGTAGTCGGGCGCCGTTGCCAACGTAATCAAGAACGTCCAATCGCTGCTTTGTGCCAGCAACAATTCACGGCCTATCTGTTGTAAAGCCCGCGCCATCAAGCCGTCTTCGTGGCCAAATCGCCGCACCAGCGTTTGCATGCGGGCCTCTGCTTTGTGCAGTTCTGGGTAAACCCACGTTGTTTCTGGGTTCAGCCACACCTTGCTGCTGCTCTCGGCTCCCCACGTCGAAGGCGCCAGGCTTTGTTGCGGAAATGTTAGTGCCTCGTCCAGGACATTGGCGGCCGTAGCCGTTTCTATTTCCGGTGTGCGTGCCACCAAACGCAGCACTTCTTCGATGAACGCAGGGCCCTCGTGCCACCAGTGGCCGAAAAGTTCAGCGTCGTAACACGCAGTGATCACTGGTGGTTGTTCCATTGTGGGAGCCAACGCCAACGCTTGTCGCTGCCGGTTCATCACGAAATCGGCAGCATGCACTTTTGTGCGCGCCAACGCCGCTGCCGGATCGTAAAGCTGCTTTTCGTGTAGCGGCACATCGCGTCCGGTTACACGGTAATACTTCAGACCCATCGGTCGCCGTCGGCCGTCGGGAGGCAAGAAGGGGGCAATGTCTTCCAACTTCGCTTCGTGCCCAAAATCGCGGTGAAATTCCCGGTACGCGGGATCGCCCGGGTAACCCTGATCAGAACTCCACACCTGGCGGCCCGTTTCGTGATCGCGCGCGAACGCTGCTACACCAGCCGCTGTTTTGACCGGCGCGAACAAACCATACGGTGAGGGTGGTCGCCCTCTTTCAATCGCAGCGGCATCTACAAAAAAGAACTGGACGTCTGCTTCTGCCAATTGCTCATCTATTCCGTGATCGTATCCACATTCGGCCAACCACATGCCCCGAGGGCGGCGGCCGAAGTTTCGTGCATGGGCATCGGCTCCAGCGCGGATCTGTGCACGGCGTGCAGCTGCGGAGCTCATCAAGGGAAGCAAACCGTGCGTGCCATTGCAGCCTGCAATTTCCACACAACCCAATGACTGCAAATGTCGCAGTGGGGCCAACAAATCGTCCTTCCAGCGTGCCAAAAACCGCAGAGTGTCTTGGCAGCGAGCCACGGCTTGCCTGGCGGTGTCACCTTGTAAAGACTTACCGTGAATTTGCGCCTGGGTTTCCGCCAATCGCGAAAGCCTGCCGATGTATCGGTGCAGCCGTTTGCGCAACAAAACATCATCAAGCATCGCTGCCAATGTTGGCGAGATGGTTAGGGTCACGCCGTAGCGAACGCCTTCATCGGCCAAGCGAACCAAGCGGCTCCACAGTGGCACATAGGCCTCTGTGATGGCTTCAAACAACCAGTCTTCTTCCAGGAAATCGTCGTGTTCGGGATGACGCACAAAAGGCAAGTGCGCGTGAAAAACCAAACACAACTTCGCCGGGGTCATCGCGTTCGACCTGAACCTGACGCTAAGGACGATGCTAAGGACGATGAATGTCCTGAAGGCGAATTCATGGACACCGAAGACAGGGAAACTTCGCGGCGGTTCACTGCGGGTGCGTGCAGTGCCTCTGACGCTCCCACGTGTGGCAATGCCCTTGTTTCTGCATCGCGCGCGGTTGCTGTTGCAACACTTGGTTGGCTGCGCCACGTTGGCTGCACGCTGCCGTCAGCAGCTTTCGTCCAGACAGGCGCGCCCTTGAACACTGAGGACCAGCGTCGGCCTTCGGCATCTTCACCGAACACTCCCACTTCAACGGCCGCTTCGAGCCATTCGGGGTGCGCGGCGTCTGCTTTGGGGGCTTCTTGCAGCGGCGTTACCACGGCGTTTGACAGCGCCATAACTTTGCCACCCGGCCCGCGAAGGAAAGCCCGATACGCCTGATCAGGCAACGCTCCCAGCCACCGCTCGCCCTTGGTGGGCAGATCCGCTGCGGCCGTGAACATCACCCCGGAAGGGCGTTCCTCAACCACAAGATCGAATGGTCCCTCGGCATCGATTGACCAATAAGCAAACAAGCTTCGAGGGCCTTGAACCATTAGGCGAAAAGCACTTGTTTCAGGCCTGTGGTGTGGCTGCGTTGGCGCTCCACGAGCGGCTGTTTGTGTTTGCTGCGGCCCTTGCACCTTCTGCGGTTCGCGAGGCGTTTCAACAGGCGTCGGTTTGAGCAAAGCCCGGCGTATCGGGGTGCTCAACACTTCTCGATAAAGCGCGTCGTAAGGAACTGCAGCGTTCTTCCAGGACCAGTCTTGTGCAAGACCCGTGGCTTGTAGTTGCTTCCATGCTTCGCTTTGGTCCCACACCTGCAGGGCGCGGGTTACAGCATCGGCAAGAGCCTGTGCTGAAGGCTCATGGAAAACAAAACCGTTGTCGCCTTCGTGAACCGTGTCGCGCAGGCCGCCAACGCCGTGGACAATAGGCACGGCGCCATAGCGAAGCGCGTACAGCTGCACCAAGCCGCAAGGCTCAAGCCGCGAAGGCACCAGCAAGATGTCAAAGGCCGAATACATACGGCGAGCCAGCTTTGGATCGAACTTGATAAGCGATCGAAAGCCACGCGAAGCGTAGGTGGCTTCACACAATCGGAGGCGCGTTTCGAGCGCGGAATCTCCAGATCCCAACACCACAACCTGGACATCAAGATCCAACAAGCCGGGCAGGGCGTCGAGAATTAGATCTACGCCTTTGTCACTTACAAGCCGTCCGATGAAGCCGATGAGCGGACGGTCTGGCCTATCGGGAAGGCCCAATTCAGCACGCATGGCTCGGGTGCACTCTGCGCGTGCGGCAGGCTGGGCTGCCGAATAATTGGCAGCCAAGGCTTTGTCGACAGAAGGATCCCACGAAACATCGTCGATGCCGTTGATGAGGCCGCGCATATCGCTGCCTCGGTTTCGGATCAACCCGTCTAACCCCATGCCACGCACGGCAGTCCGCAGTTCTTCTGCGTAAGTGGGGCTAACCGTGGTTACGCGATCCGCGGTCATCAGCGATGCTTTTAGTGGAATGAAGCGATCGAAATGCTCCGCCCAATTGGGATCCCAAAGTTGCGGGGGCATGCGCAGCGCATCGATGATTCCCCGATCACAGTCGCCTTGGTATTGCAGGTTGTGGATCGTGAACAGCGTGCGGGTTTCAGCCAGCTTTTCGCTGGTAGGCCCTGGCAAGCGGACGAGTGCGGGCAGCAGGGCCGCATGCCAATCGTGGCTGTGGATGATTGCCGGCGTGGTTTCAAGCCGCACGGCCAACTGTAGAACGGCCAACTGAAACACGCCAAAGCGGTATGGATTGTCGGCAAAAGCGCCGCCGCCATCAACGTAAAGGCCCACGCGATCAAAGAGGGTGGGGCAATCAATCAGGTAGGTGGGCACCCCTCCTGGTGGATCGATGAGCATGCGAACATCAATGCCCATCGATTCGGCCAGCGGCAAATCGAATTGAAATACGGGTGCAGAGACAGGCTGTTTGATCTGCTGCCTGTAGTACGGCAAACACACCCGAACATCCCATCCCATATCGCGCAGAACACTTGGTAAAGCGCCAACCACGTCGCCCAATCCGCCCGTCGAAGCCAACGGCACGGCTTCCGATGCAACCCACAAAACCAACTTGGCCTCTGGTGGAAGTGAAGTGACCTTTGGTGTCAACTTCGGTGTGACCAGCACAACCGGCGCAGCCACCGGCGCGGTTTTCACCGCGACAGGACCTACAGTTGCACCAACTTGGGAAACTTGCGATTGGGTCGCAGGCGCCACGGGCGTGGGGGTCGGAGCTTTTTTCTTAGGCATTGGCGCTGGACACTTACTTACCACCTCACAGGGCGGCTGCTAGCCGTAGTCGCGTAGGCGGGTGGTCAATGTATCGCGGGCCTTCGCAACAACTGTTACGCCGCCTTCACTGACGACGTGGCGAAGAGCATCGCGGGCGAGATCGTGGCCAATGAGATCTCCTTCGGCCACGCGCACGTTTTTATCGACAATGGCCTTTTGAATTCTTGCGCCCTTGCCAATGTAAACGTTGTCGAAGATCACCGAATCACGAACCTCGGCGCCTTCATCAACGAACACGTTTCGGCCAAGTACCGAATCCTTGACGAAACCACCAGCGATGATGCAACCGCCAGCAACCGTGGATTGCAGCACTTGGCCACGACGGCCTGGCTCATCGAACACCATCTTGAGCGGTGGGTCTGAATAGCTGGCTGTCATAATCGGCCATTCCCAACCGTAAAGGTTAAGGGCAGGGACCACGTTCTTAAGATCCATGGCGGCTTCATAATAAGCGTCGATGGTGCCAACGTCGCGCCAGTAGAGGTTCTCTTCCTTCGATTTAGCACCGGGGATACGGTTCTCGTAGAAGTTGTATGCGTACGCCCGCCCTGTTTCTTGGAACACAGGGATGATGTCGTGTCCGAAGTCGTGGCGTGATTCACGGCGTGCGTCAGCCAACAACGCTTCCGCCAAGGCATCGGGCTGGAAAATGTAGTTACCCATTGATGCCAAGCAACGCGTTGGATCTCCAGGAATCGTTTTCGGGTTGGTCTGAGGCTTTTCCGCAAAGCCGATGATTCTGCCTTCGCTATCGACCTCCATAATGCCGAAGCTCGAAGCTTCTTCCACCGGCACAGGAATGCACGCCACTGTTGCTAGTGCGTTTTTCCCGCGGTGAAAGTCGACCATTTGGCCAACGTTCATTTTGTAGATGTGGTCGGCTCCGAAGACGAGCAAGAGATCAGGTTTGCAGTCCTCCACCATGTGGTAGTTCTGGAACACTGAATCTGCTGTTCCGCGATACCAGGATTCGCCCATGCGCATCTGTGCGGGAACCACAGTAACGAAATCCGAGTGGCTGTTGCGCGAGCCCCAAGCCCGCTGCACGTGTTCCACCAGCGACTGGGCCTTGTACTGGGTCAGTACATACACTGAGCGGATGCCCGAGTTCACCATATTCGATAAAACGAAGTCGATGATTCGGTAGCGACCACCAAAGGGCACAGCTGGCTTGGCGCGGTCCCGGGTGAGCGGGAAAAGCCGGGAGCCTTTGCCGCCGGCCATGATCAGGGCGAGGAGTCTCGGTTGATGAGGCATGAAAGGACCACAGTATAGTCCAGGTCCGCGAAAAGTTTGGTGAAAGTCCCGCCAAAAAACATTCAAAAATGGCACAGACCCGGCAAAATTTTCTTGTTTCGTATTCCGCAGGTCGTGCTTAGATACCAGGCTAATGTCCACAACCCGCACCCCCGAACAACTTGGTGAGCAGATCCGCGACCTGGCGTCTAACCTGTGGTGGTCCTGGAACCCCGAGGCAATCAGGCTTTTCCGCGATTTATCTCCCGAGATTTTCCACAATTCTAACCACAGCGCCTTGGCCGTTTACCAGGCCGTGGTGCCTTCTCAGTTAGGCCGGCTTGCCGAGGATCCTGTGTTGCGGGCTCGTCTCGACAAGGTTGACCGAGAGTTTCGCGCCTACCTTTCCCCTGATGCGAGCACTTGGGCCGGCACCCACGCGGCTCCCCTGAAGGTTCGCCCTGTTGCCTATTTCTCCGCTGAGTTCGGCATTCACGAATCGTTGCCGATCTACAGCGGCGGTTTGGGCATCTTGGCTGGCGACCACATCAAGACGGCTTCCGATTTGGGATTGTCGTTGGTTGGTGTGGGCTTGTTTTACCGCGAATCGTACTTTCGGCAGCTAATAGATGAATCGGGCCAACAGCACGCCGAATACAACCGCGCGAAGATCGATCTCCTGCCCGCTTCGGTTTTGACTGATAAGCAAGGCAACCCGTTGCGCATTGAAGTGCCGATGGATCACACGGTGTTGCACGCCCAAGTTTGGCAAGTGAACGTAGGCCGTACACGATTGCTCTTGCTCGATACGGACGTCGACGGAAATACCGATGAAGATCGTGCTTTGTCGGCACGTCTGTACTTCGGTGATAGCCGCGTGCGCATCCGCCAAGAATTGCTTTTGGGCGTAGGCGGCGTGCGTGCGTTGCGGGCAGCCGGCATTCACTTCAGCATCATGCATTTGAATGAAGGCCATAGCGCTTTCGCAACGCTTGAGTTCACGCGCGCCATGATGGAAGACACAGGCGCAAGTTTCGCTGATGCCGCTCAGGAAGTGGCACAATCAACGGTCTTCACCACGCACACTCCCGTAGCCGCAGGCCACGATCGCTTCTCGCCTGAATTGGCAGATTCGCATCTTGAACCATTGCGCCGATCGTTGGGCTTGGAACGCACGGAGTTCTTGGGCCTTGGGCGTATCGATCCGAATGATCAAACAGAACAGTTCTGCATGACTGTTTTGGCATTCAAGATGTCGCGTTGGGCGAACGGTGTTTCGGCCTTGCATGGTCGTGTCACCCGCAAGGCGTGGCAGGTGTTGTGGCCTCACCATCGTGAAGACGAAGTCCCCGTGGGACACATCACCAACGGCGTTCATTTGCGTACTTGGGTGGCTCCTGCGATGCAGGAACTTTTCCGAAAGCATCTGGGCCGCGATTGGATGGACAACATCACGGATCCAAAATTGTGGGCTCGCATTGATGAAGTGGACGACGCTGAAATGTGGGAAGTGCACCGCATCCTGCGGGCTTCGCTGGTTCGCTTCGTTCGCCGCGAAGTGGGCGAGCACCGCACACGTGTTGGCTTGGCGGCTGACCTAACCAAAGCGGCCGAATCGGCCCTGAATCCAGACGCTTTGACGATAGGCTTTGCACGTCGTTTCGCGACGTACAAGCGCGGCAACTTGATCTTCAGTGACATCGATCGCGTCTTGCGCTTGATGGGCGACAGCAAGCGCCCGGTTCAGCTGGTTTTTGCTGGCAAGGCTCACCCCGCTGACAAGCCTGGCCAAGCTATGTTGCGCGAAGTCTACCAATCTTCGCTGCGTCCAGATCTCTTGGGAAAAGTTGTGTTCGTGGAAGACTACGACATCAACGTGGCTCGCCATTTGGTGCAGGGCGTCGACGTGTGGCTGAACAACCCTCGTCGTCCGCTTGAAGCCAGCGGAACCAGCGGTGAAAAGGTGTTGCTGAACGGTGGTTTGAACCTTTCCATTCTTGACGGATGGTGGGCTGAAGCATGGGATGGCGAAAACGGCTTTGCCATCGGCGATGGCCGCACGCACGTGTCATTGGAAGAACAAGATCGCCGTGACGCGGCGTCGCTGTACAGCGTTCTTGAAAACGAAGTCATTCCTGCTTTCTACACGCGTGACGAGCACGGCATCCCTAAGGGTTGGGTGCGCCGCATGAAGCGCGCTTTCAAGACCATGGGTTGGCGGTTCAACACGGACCGCATGGTCAAAGACTACGCAACCCATTGCTACCTGCCCGCCGCATGCACCGATAGTTGCGTGATGCCTAAGTAGTTTTACCGATAGCCCTGCTCAAAAGGCAACAGGTTCGCAATGCGGGCTGTTGCCTTTCGTTTATCTGGGCTAACCCTAGTTACTCAGGGGCGTGCGGGGCTGGTTGGGGGAAAAACTTTCGCAGGAGCACCCACGTGGTTCAGGGACGCATCTGTTCGTTTGTTGTTGGCGCTTTGTTATCATCAGCGGTTGCAGCGGGCTGCAGCGGCGCTGATGGCGTTGCTGACGTTCAAGATCCGATGACGGACGAATCATCGGGCGGCATTGGCGGTGACCCGGGCGGCCAAGGCGGGGCGGGTCAATCGAATATCGGCGGCAAAACGGACGCAGCTTTTACACCGGGCCCTGACACATCCGTTAAACAGCCAGACGCTGGCACCGGCATGACCCCCGATGCACAAGTGGCAGACGCAAAGCCTGTGGTAGGTGCGTCCACGTTAATAGACGAGAAGATCGTCTGGAACGGAGATGGCGTGGGCAACGGCGGTGGTGCCCAATGGATGGGGCGTGGGCAAGAAGGCAAGACCACTCTTAAGTATTCCGACGTTCAATCGTTTTCCTCCAAACACGCGGTGGCGTTCACACTGTCAAACATCGGCTACGGGGAGTTTGGTTGGGGCATCTCTGGTATGCCCGCAAACAAGTATAAGAAGATTGGCTTCTGGGCGAACATGGTTCCTGACGCTGGAAAGTCAGCCCCAGGCAACGCCCTATTCACGTTGCGCGTGGGAGGCGGCTACGCAGCTCCTGGTGGGGGGCGTGGCGTTGAAACGATTAAGTACAATAGAACTGGGCTCAAAGGGGGATGGCAGCAGATTGTGATTCCTGTTGCCGATATCGTGGGAAGCCCAATCGGTGCGAACATCACCGAGATTCTCATAGGCATCACCGGTTGTGGCAGCGCTGCCTGTTCGTTCACGCTTTACATCGACGACATCGCGTTCGGCAACTGACTCGCGTGCAGCGCGCTTAGCGCCGGGGAGGGAAAAGCGTTTCGTTGATGACCTCTACCGGTGTGTTCATTTCAAGCGCCACCTGCGCCAAAACAACCGGAACCAACCTCCCGTTTGGAGGAGAGCTGCATTGAGCCAAGAAGCGAGACAGGTCAGCCGGCGGTTGGACTGGACCAGATCGTTTCATATCGAAGGCAACACGAAGTAAGTCGTGGTAGCGCCAGATCCAGTGGATCCACTCCGCCACAGGCGCTCCCTCTTGAGCCACCCTCAAATCAACAACACGTTGGGCAAGCTGTGCCTGTGAACAGCGATCAAGCTCTTTGAGGCAACCCGGAAACGCCTGTGAGAGCGTCCTCATCAAAGTCTTGGTGCCAACCGAAACCGCACATGCCCCGGCGGATTCATCGCGGGCGATACGCAGTTTTAACAACGCTTCGTACTTCGCCGCCAGGTCCACCAATGCGGTCTGGGGCAGCGCAAACTCCATCTTGAGCTATTCGCCAGTGGCTGGACCGGAACGGCTGCCCTTGTGGCGAGGATCCTTGCCCTTAACGGCAAAGATCACCATCTCGGCCAAGTTCGTAGCGTGGTCGCCGACGCGCTCTAGGTATTTCGCTATCGACTGCAAACGGGTGGCGCGCCCGATGTTCTTTGCGTCTTCCATCATGTACGTTAGCAATTCGCGGAAGATCTGGTGGTAGTAGGCATCCACAGTCTCGTCACGAGCGATGATATCTTCTGCTTGGCTGTCGTCGCCGGCGACGAAGGCGTCAAGCGCATCGTGCACCATGCCCATCGCCATCTCGGCCATTTTCGGAATGTCGACGTAGGGCTTCAGTGGCGGCTCTTCGTTCAGTTCAATCACGCGTTCGGAAATGTTCACGCCAAGATCGCCAATGCGTTCGAGATCGGTGACCAATTTCATGGTGATGGTGATCAAGCGCAGATCCGAGGCCACGGGCTGTCGGCGGGCCAGGATGTGCAAACACAGTTCATCGATCGACAGTTCCAGACGGTTCACTTCGCGGTCAGCCACGATCATCTTCTTGGCCAACTCTGTGTTGCGGGTGAGCAGGGCATCGATCGAACTTTTGATCAGCTGCTCAACTTTCGCACCCATGAGCAAGACTAGCTCGCGAAGCTGTTGCAGCTCGTCTTCGTATTCCCTGCTTGTGTGCCGTCGGTTCACAGCGAACGATCTTACCGCAGACATGGCCCGGTCGTAAGATTTTATGCCTTAACCAAGTGAATCTTCCATTGCGGTTGGTGAGGGCTTGGCATCAGTTCGTGACAAAGGGATGCGAACGGTGAATGTCGTTCCGGTGCCCATTGTGCTTGAAACGGAGGCGCTTCCGCCCATGGCCTCAGCGAGGTGCTTAACGATCGAAAGACCAAGGCCTGTTCCTCCTTTTGCTCGGGAGCGCCCCTCATCCACGCGGTAAAATCGCTCAAAAAGCCTGGGCAAATGTTGCTTTTCAATACCAAGGCCCGAGTCCTTTACATCGATCCGCAGCCGATCCTTCTCCACGCTTCCCGTGACCCGCACCGTGGCACCGTCTGGGCAATACTTCACGGCGTTGTCCACCAAGTTTGACAATACGGTTTCAATTGCGCGTCGGTCTGTGTGCAAGATGGGTAAGGTGCCCGGGACGTCCGCCTCCAGCGAAATCTTGCGTCGCTCGGCCCGGTCTCGGAACAAACCAAAAATGTGCGCCACCAAGCGAGGCACCGAGAGACCTTCGATGGCCAAGCGGTATTCTTTCGCCTCGATTTTCGATAGGTCCAGTAGGTCTTCGACCAGGCTTTGTAGGCGATCGGCGTTCCGTTCGATGATGTCCACAAAACGCAGTGACGCTGCCTCGTCACCCCCACGGATGGTCAGGGGCAGGGTTTCGCTGGCCGATCGGATTGAAGCCACGGGGGTTCGCAATTCGTGCGAAACGTTGGCCACGAAGTCTCGCCGCAGAGATTCCAAGCGCCGTATCTCGGTGACGTCGACAAAGACAACCAAATAACCACCTTCTCGAAATCGGGTGCTTGTCACCATCAAGCGGCGCGGCCGTAGTCCTTGTACTTCGATCTCCAACTTTACGCGTTCGTGGTCGCTAGAACGGTCAAGCAACCCTGACAATTCGGCGTGCCGGAACACCTCCATCAAGGTTCGTCCCCGAACGTCAAACACGTCATCACCTGAGCGGGACGACGAAGTCGCCGCATTTAGCGACGGTTTAGGCATCAGAACGTCGCGCAAGGCTGGGTTGATCAGAGTGATGTGGCGGTCTGCCGTTAAGACCAAAACCCCCTCTTCCATACGTTCCAAAATGCGGCCGACGAGATCTCGTTCGCTTTTAAGTGCCTCTAACGACTTTGCCAAGTTGCTGGCGAGTAGGTCGAGTGACTTTGCCAAGGGAGCCAAAGGATCGCGAGGGTGAAAGACGCTGCGAATTTGCAGATCACCATTGGCCATTCGAGAGGCGGTGCTGAGCAGATCCGTGATAGCTCCCGAGAACAACCGTGGCCCCATCCAGGCACCGCCGGCGGCGAACGCAAGCAGAAACACGATCGCCACAAGTAGGTCCTGCCTGGCTGACTCCAAGGCATGCTCGGTGGGGGCATGGTTAATGCTGGCCCTTACGGCACCAACGATTTCGTTCTTTTGCAAAACAGGAACAAAGGCCACTAAGAATGGCGCTGCCTCCGGAAGCAGATAAACGCGGCTGAAGCTTTCCTTGCCGGCAAGTGCCTGTTTCACTTCGTTTGATGGTGGCTCGTTGCCAGTGGGTGGCATCACTTCGGTGCCCAGAACACGTTGTCCCTTGGCCTCGTAAAGGGACAGAGAAATGTCTTCACGGTCCACCGATCCCAACTGTTGGCTCAATTCGTTCTGCCAGCGCTCTTGCGGAATCGACGCGGCCAGGTGAGCAAACGTTCGGGCTGACAGCCTCAGCGCCCGATCCACGTTGCCTTGGGCCGTCTGCCGAACTGTGTTGTTTAAAAAGCGGCTGGCGATCGCTCCCGATATCAGAATCAGACTCGCGAAGACGAGAAATAGTTTTGTTCGCACAGGGCTAACCGAAGAGGCTGCCCGAGCCGGCGGGGTAAATCAAGCGACTGTTGTGTGTGAAACGATCAGTGTCGCTGGTGTTTCCGTGCTTTTTGATAGCGGGTGTAAAGCACGAGAGCGCCCAAGCCAACCACCACCGCAAACCACAACGTGGCAATGCGGGTGAGAATCGTGGCTGCGGCTCCCGCGCCGTGATCAATGCCCGTTCCGAACTTCACCAGCAATGCCAACATTCCGGCCTCTGTAACACCCAAACCACCGGGAAGGAACGAAAGTGCCCCTGCGATGGTCATGGCCGCATAGATGAATGTGCCAGCCTGCATTCCCAGACTTGCGCCCTCAAAGCCGTTTACTATCAGCCAAAAGGCAAAACATTCACAGGCCCAGGCCACTGCAGACAATAGCGTCGCAGATACCAGCGGCACAGGCTTGAGCAACAGTGCCGCGCTTGCCTGAGCCTCGTGCAACGAGCCCGAAAGTCGTCGGAACCCGGGGATGCGACCAACCAGAAAAATGGCAGGTTTTGCCAAGGCTTCCACAGAGGCAAACAAGAGTCCCACCAACACCACCGCCGCACCTGCAAGCAAGAAGCGTTTGTCTACCGAGAAGGAAAACGCACCGACGGTGGCCAACAAAAGCAGACCTGCCAGATCGGTAAGTCGTTCCACCAAGACAATGGGCGCGGTGCGTGCCACCGCCATGCCGTGGCTTT